>JAESGM010000290.1_pt1 | contig 70625 bp, 70 predicted proteins | sample 9269721 | NCBI WGS metagenome assembly JAESGM01 (sample SAMN15720920, study PRJNA650825) | algae metagenome | isolation source: Komarekiella atlantica HA4396-MV6 and co-occurring heterotrophs from... | place: USA: Theobald House, Kauai, HI | collected 2009-07-29
CGTTCGCTGCAAGGCGGGCTGAGAAGCACCCTTCGAACCTGAACCAGATCATGCTGGCGGAGGGAGTCGCTCGGGGCAGCCTCGTCAGCGCTTTTCCCCGTGCCCGCCTTCCACCGGAAAGGCGGACCTTGACGACGCAGGACGCGACAGAGCGGAGTTCGGCTTCCGGCGCAAAGCCGGTGATGACCGCGCTCGTTCCCGCGCTCCGCACCATTCTCGTCCTGCTTCTGGCCTGGCAGGGCGCGGTCTGGCTGTTCCAGCCGCCGCGCTACATCCTGCCCTCGCCGCTCGACGTGGCGCTGGCCTTCCAGCGCCAGCCCGGCTTCCTCTTCAGCAACAGCCTGACGACCATCGCCGAGATGGCTCTTGGCTTCGTGCTCGGCTCAGCGTTCGGCGCGCTGACAGCGCTCGCCATTGTGGCGCTGCCGCGGCTCGGCCGCCTGCTCTGGCCGATCCTGCTGGTACTGCAGTCCTTCCCGGTCTTCGTCATTGCGCCACTGCTGGTGGTCTGGTTCGGCTTCGGCATGGGCTCGAAGGTGATCATGGCGACGATCATCATCTTCTTTCCCGTAGCCTCCGCCTTCACCGATGGCCTGCGCCGGACCGATCCCGAGCTGATCGACGCCACAGCGCTGACCTCGGCGACGCATTGGCAGACGCTGCGCTATGTCCGCCTGCCGCTGGCGATGCCCGCTTTGCTCACCGGCCTCAGGGTCGCGGCCCCGCTCGCGCCGCTCGGTGCGGTGATCGGCGAATGGGTCGGGTCGTCCGCCGGACTCGGCTTCATCATGGTCCAGGCCAATGCCCGCATGCAGACCGACACGGTCTTCGCCGCGATGACGGTTCTCGCCGTGCTCAGCCTCGTCCTGCGCCACCTCGTCGACGCGCTCGGCCCGCGCCTCATTCCCTGGGCGAGCGAGCAATGACGCCATTTCGTTTCAAGTCGATCACGCAGAAGGATTTCGCCCGATGACCCTACGCGCCCTTTCCCGACGCGCCCTCCTCGCCGGCAGCATCGCCCTGGCCGCCGGTCTCGCCAGCCCGGCCCGCGCCGCCGACAAGCTCACCGTGATGCTCGAATGGTTCGTCAACCCGGACCATGCGCCGCTGGTCGTCGCGCAGAAGCTCGGCCTGTTCAAGGAGGCCGGGCTCGAAGTGACGATGGTGCCGCCCTCCGACCCCTCCGCGGTGCCGCGCCTCGTCGCCGCCGGTCAGGCCGATATCGGCATCCACTACCAGCCCAATCTCTATCTCGACCACGCCGCCGGCATCCCGATCGTCCGCGTCGGCACCTTGGTCGAGACACCGCTCAACAGCGTCATCGTCAAGGCCGACGGGCCGATCAAGTCGCTCGCCGATCTCAAGGGCAAGACGGTCGGCTATGCCGTCTCCGGCACCGAAACCACTCTGCTTGGCCAGATGCTGGCCAAGGCCGGCCTCAAGCTCGACGACGTCAAGCTCGTCAACGTCAACTTCGCGCTCTCGGCCGCGCTGATCGGCGGCAAGGTCGACGCCACCATCGGCGGCTACCGCAATTTCGAGCTGACGCAGCTGAAGCTTGAAGGCCACCCGGGCACCGCCTTCTATCCCGAAGAGCATGGCGTTCCCGCCTATGACGAATTGATCCTGATCACCCGCCGTGACGCGCTCGCCGACAGCCGCCTGCCCCGCTTCCTCAACGCCATCGAGAAGGCGGCGCTCTACCTCACCAACCATCCGCAGGAAGCCTGGAAGCTCTTCATCGCGGCCCATCCCGATCTCGACGACGCGCTCAACCGCCAGGCCTGGGCCGACACGCTGCCGCGCTTTGCCAAGCGCCCGCGCGCCCTCGACCAAAGCCGCTATGAGCGCTTCGGCGCCTTCCTTGTCGAGCGCGGCCTGATCAAGAAGGCCCCCGCGCTCGCGGAGATCGCAGGCGAGGTGAAGTAACCAGCGGATCGCAGCGGCAACCTGCCTGTCGCCGCCCATCCCGCGTCCACATCAGAACGGCTCTGTGCCGGCGGCTCTGGGTTGTCAGCCGGGCGCAGTGCTATGAGCCGGCTCTGCAACCATCCGGCGGGTCGTCGCCCGGAGCTGCGCCCGGATAGATCATCCGCATGAACGTCAGCCAGCCGATCGCCTCCACCCGCCGCGCCGATCTGCCGGTGCTGTTCGCGCTCAGCGCGACGCATCTGCTCAACGACATGATCCAGTCGCTGATCCCGGCGATCTACCCGATCATCAAGACGGCCTATGCGCTCGATTTCGGCCAGATCGGCCTGATCACGCTGACCTTCCAGATCACCGCCTCGCTGCTGCAGCCGGTCGTCGGCGCCTATACCGACAAGAACCCGATGCCCTATTCGATGGTCGTCGGCATGGGTTGCACGCTGACCGGGCTGATCGGCCTCGCCTATGCCGGTAGCTATGCGCTGCTGCTGATCTCGGCGGCCTGCGTCGGCCTGGGCTCGTCGATCTTCCATCCCGAGGCGACCCGCATGGCCCGCAATGCCTCCGGCGGCCAGCAGGGGCTGGCGCAGGGCATCTTCCAGGTCGGCGGCCAGAGCGGCGGCGCGCTCGGCCCGCTGCTCGCCGCCTTCATCATCGTGCCGCGCGGCCAGACCAGCGTCGCCTGGTTCTCGGCCGCGGCACTGCTCGCCATGATCCTGATGGTCTGGACGGCGCGCCGCTATGCCGAGCTGAGCAAGGCGGCTGCGGCCGCCCCGAAGCCTGCCAAGGCCGCGGCGGCCGCGCCCGCAGTGCCTGCGCATACCAAGGGTCAGATCGCCTTCGCGATCACCATCCTGGTGATCCTGCTGTTCTCGAAGAACGCCTATTCCTCGAGCTTCAGCTCCTATTATACCTTCTATCTGATCGGGAAGTTCGGCATATCCGTGCAGGGCTCGCAGCTGATGCTGTTCCTGTTCCTCGCGGCCGCCGCGGTCGGGGCGCTCGCCGGCGGCATCATCGGCGACAGGGTCGGCCGCAACCGCATCCTCTGGTTCTCGATCCTCGGCGCCCTGCCCTTCTCGCTGATGCTACCCTTCGCCGATCTGTTCTGGACCGGCGTGCTGACCATCGTGATCAACCTGATCATGGCGAGCTCCTTCGCCGCGATCCTGATCTACGCGATGGAGCTGATGCCGGGCCGGATCGGCCTGATCGGCGGGCTGTTCTATGGCCTCTCCTTCGGCCTCGGCGGGCTCGCGGCGGCGATCCTCGGTGAAGTCGCCGACTGGATCGGCATCGAGGCGGTCTACCGCATCTGCGCCTTCCTGCCGGCGATCGGCCTGCTCGCCTGGTTCCTGCCGAAGGTGGAGCATCGGCGGGGGTAGAACTCGCTACCGCCGACAGCGCGAGCGAGGCCGGGCCATTCAATCGGGGCGGAGCATCGTTGCGGCAGATTGCTTGCCGCGGGAACAAGAGGACGTGATTTTCAATGATCTACGAAATGCGCGTGTATCGCTGCTTGCCTGGCCGGCTTCCGGCTTTGCTCGATCGCTTTGAGAAGGCCACACTGAAGCTGTGGGACAAGCACGGCATCCGGCAGGCCGGATTCTTCACCACGCTGATTGGGGAATCCAGTCAGGACCTGACCTATTTTCTGGCCTGGGAATCGCTCGCCGAGCGCGAGACGAAATGGACTGCGTTTGCGACCGATCCGGACTGGACCGAGGCGCGCACCAAGAGCGAAGCGGACGGCCAGATTGTCGGAAACATCGTCAGCCAGATTTTGACGCCGACGACCTTCTCCGCGGTCAAGTAAGCGCCCGTCAGGCGATTGCCGCTGCCGGAGCAAGAGCAGCAGGGGCGATGGCGCCCTTGCTGCCGGTTGAATTGAAGCCCTTGCGGTTACGCAGCCGCTGCAACGGCCCGGAATTCGTCGCCGCGGCGGTGCGCGACTGGATCACGGCGCGCCAGTAATCAGCGGTCACGGTTCCGGATCGACGCGCCCGACGGCGAACTCGATCTCCGAACGGCTGATGCCGATATCCCGCAGCGTCCTGTCGTCGAGGCTCGGCAGCGCGTTTGCCGTGTGGCGCATCTGCCCCCTGTCGCGGATCCGGCGGAGCCGTCCCGCCAGCGCCTCGATCAGCCTGGTCGTCAGGGGACGCCGGGCAGGCTTGCGATGAGGCGGGACGAATGGACCATGGACCTCATAGATAAACTGCTCGCCGAGGATTTGCCCGACGGCCCTGCGACCAACCAGCCGGTCGAGCACCGACTTGGTGCGAGGCCGCAGCATATCGGTCAAGTCTTCGATGTCGTGAAGAAAGTCGCTTCTAACCGCGTACATGGTACCGCTCCCGTTGCCTTGCCCGCCGCCTCCCGAGGCGGTGTTGCAGTGTTATGGCGGCTCGGAGGGCAGCTCGTCTGTGAGGCGCCGCACACGTCGCTCCCCCTTTCCAAGACGGCGAAGAGACGACATGATGCCGGCAGTAACCCGTGCCGGTTACGCCGACAGCCTTGCCTCTGGCCTGATTTGCCCTCCTGCCATTAGACGTAGGCGGACTGTGCATGTTGTCGACGGCGCAAACGTTGGATCGTAGTGTCCTCGCAGTCCTCTGCGCTGACGTCGCCGACTATAGCCGAATGATGGATACGGCGGAGGAAGAGACCCACAAGCAATTGATGTGGCTCTGGGCGTCCGTGGTAACTCCCGTTGTCGAAAACCACGAAGGTAGAATTGTCAAATTCACTGGCGACGGTTTTCTCGCTTGCTTCAACGACGCAGTTTCATCCGTAAATTGTGCCCTGATAATACAAGAATTTACACGGCAATCCCAAATGAGACGCGATCCTGAGCGTCGTATTCAATTCAGAATTGGAGCGACAATCGATAGCGTGATCATCGAGGACAACGATATTTTTGGAATCGCTGTCAATACGGCCTCACGCCTTCAGCAGATAGCCAAGCCTGGCACCATATTGGTTTCGAGTGATCTGTTTTCTCAAATCAATGGTCAAATCAATATCGCTTCCAGGGATTGCGGCCGGATTAGACTGAAGAATTTTCATAGCCCGACGCACGCATTTCTAATCAATGCGCCACGGACAGACCCATCTCCCTCAATCGCCAAACCATACCGGAGAAGAACCCGCCTCCCGACCATCGCTGTATTTCCGTTTTCTGCCTTTGATGGCAGTGCAGGCGAAGACTATTTTTCACAAGGATTAATGGATGGCATCATTGGCTCATTGAGTAGCTTGCGTGACATCATGACGATCAACCGGGGATCGACCATCGATTATAACGTGAGAGAATCCCCTGCTCTTCTAGGGAAACGATTGGGAGCAAACTACGTGCTCACGGGAGTGATCGGACGATCCGGCGATGAAATTCGCGTAACCTGCTCTCTGACTGATGTGAGGAACGGCAACGTTCTCTGGTCCGACCACATGGACGGCATCTTGTCGTCCATATTCGATATGCAGGATAGTATCGCGACCAAGGTTGTTGGCACTATTGCTCCCCACGTCCGCGAAGCCGAACTTGCGCGGGCTGTGATGAAGCGTCCGGAGAACATGGACGCCTACGACCTGCTTCTTCAGGGTATCGACTTGCTCTACAGAATGGACAGTGAGCAGTTCGTTCGTTCACGAAAGTTCCTCGACAGCGCCATCGAGACTGACAGTCGGTATCCTCCAGCTTACGCCTACGCCTCCCTCTGGCACATTTTCAATATTGGCCAAGGCTGGTCAGTCGATCCGACATCGGATGCTTACCAAGCTTGGAAGTTGGCCTCCGCCGCTGTTGATCGGGATGCCTCCAATTCGCTGGCGCTCGCGATCTGCGGACACGTCAAATCATACCTGTTCCACGAATACGCAGCTGCGACATCTTATTTTGAGCGCGCGATCAATTGTTCGCCAAGTCACGCCTGGGCCTGGACCCTCAGCAGCGGCACATATGCCTATATGGGAGACGCCAAAGAGGCGATCGAACGCGCCGAGCGCGGAATCGCGCTGTCACCGGCAGACCGGCATGCATTCTACTATCTGTCCTTCCTGGGCCTTGCCCACTACGCCGGTGAATCTTACGAGGCGGCCGTGGATTGCGACCGCAAGGCCGTCGGGCAGAACCCCCATTTTCGAGCCGGGCTGCGGGTCCTGATAGCCAGCCTTGTTGCGCTCGGCAGACTGGAAGAGGCCAGGGAAGTCGCTCGCGCTCTTCTTGCTGAGCAGCCATCCTTCCGGGTCTCCGTGTACGCACCTCAGTGCCCCTGGTGGGATGACGAGGTCCGAACAACCTTTTTGAGGCGCCTGGTCGACGCCGGCCTTCCCGAGTGATCAAGACGAGTCTGAGGCAGCGGGCAGCATCCGATAATGTAAACAGGGGGCTAGATCATGGGAAACTGCTTCTTTGATCCGCTAGACTTGCCGGAATTTCCGACCCACCCGGATCAGCCCGGCTTGCGAGAAGGTCCGCGCGATCTCCTCACGGATATTACGGAGTTCCCAAGGCACTATTGGGATCCAGATTATGTCGGCTTGGCAATCTTGCCGGAATTCGCGACGTCTGGCTGGGAAAGCCAGATCTCTGTTTCGCCACCACCATCGACCAAATCGGACGAGACACGCGAAGAGATCGATTATTTATTGGGCTTGATGGACGAACGAAACAAATCTAGGAACGAAATCATAGCGCAGAGCACTGAATTTCCAAAATACTGGCTAGGTTTGTTGATGATGAGCCGCACGTCTCATCCTGCGACATATGAAATGATTAAAGCCGCGGCTCGCGTTGGCGAGATGGTGATGTTTTTCTACAAATTCAAATTCAACCGGCCGCGCCCGCATCAATTATGTCCGGCGCTGATGCCGATGATTGCTGTGCCTGGGCACGCTTCGTATCCAAGTGGCCACTCACTGATGTCTCATATGCTGTCCCTGACCGCCGCATCGGTCCGGAAAGATATCGAGGGAACCCTGACCGTGCTGGCCAACAGGGTCGGCAAAAATCGAGAAATCGCGGGCTTGCACTATCCCAGCGATACAAGCGCCGGGGAGGATATCGCAAAAGGCGCATTCAACATTCTTTCCAACTGCCCGAGCTTCAAGAAATTGCGGACTGAAGCAAAGAAAGAATGGCGCTGATAGCTTCGACCTGAGATCCGATCATCCTCCGGTTTTGGAGAGGGCGTCCGTCGATCAGGGAAACCGGCGCGGCTTCCCGCGCGCGAATGTCCGCTCGCGGCGGAGAGCACGGGTCAATTACTGGCGCATCGCTGAACTAACGACCGAACGACTCCTCGTTCAAGCCATGGTGCGGACGGCGGGGATCGAACCCGCATACCGTTTCCGGTGAGGCATTTTAAGTGCCTTGCGTCTACCAGTTTCGCCACGTCCGCGCGGCCAGACTGGTTAGCGATACCAGCGCTCGGCGACAAGCGCCGGTTGCGCGCTTGTCCTCAGCGCCGGTGCGCCGGCTTGTACCATTCGACCCCATCGGGATCGACATAGAGCCCGGGCGCGACGTCGGAACCGATCTTCTTTTCCTGCATCGGCACGCGCACCGTATCGTCACGGTCGCCGCGGCGGATATAGGGGCCGCTCGCCTGCTGGCTGTGCTGCCCCCCGCCGCCACCCATCACCGCCCGGCGGCCGGCGACCTTGTCGTCGAGCGCCGCGACCTGGCGGGCCGAGAAGGCGACCTTCGCCGTCCCCTCGATGATCGGAAAAGCCTTGCCCGCAGCGCCCTCGCCGGTGACTCGGATGCCGACGAAACGCGGCACGTAGGACTGCCCGCCACCACCGCGCGCCAGCGCGTCCCAGCCGCCGGTGGTCGACACTTGCGCGCCGCAGCGCTTATGGGCGCGCTCGCAGGCGCTGCGCGAGGCATAGCGCGGCGCCTTCTGCTCGAACTCGGCGCGGGCGTTGCGGTAGGCGTGTTCGCATTGCTCGGCCGAGAGCTTGCCGGCTTCGATGCATTCGTCGCGGCGGACATAGGTCTGGCCGGTCGCCTGAGCGGCGAGATCAGCAGGCGTCAGGGCAATCCCGGCCACGGCGAAGGCCGCCGCGCGGGCGAGGACGAGGGGAAGAAGCGTGATCATGCGGCTTCCCTGATCATGCGATTGTGGCGTCACAGCAGCGGCCTCATCGTGATGGCAAGCTCGCGGGTGCCACCATAATCGATCTTGCCATTGCCGAGCACCGGAATCGCGCGAGTGACCAGGATCGCCTTGGGCAGCCATAACTCCGGGAAACCCTGACGTTTGGCCTCGTCCTGCAGTGCCTTCTTCTCGGCATCGGGCTTTTCGGTGACAAGGACGAGCTGCTCGCCCTTGCGCACATCCGGCAGCGCCACGACCACGTGATTGTGACCGGGCCAGAGCCCCGCGATCATCGATTCGACCGCCGCAAGCGAAACCATCTCGCCGCCGAGCTTGGCGAAGCGCTTGGCTCGGCCCTTGATCGTGACGAAGCCGTCATCGATCGCGACGATGTCGCCGGTGTCGTGCCAGCCGCCCTCGGGCGGCACGATCGTGCCGGGATTGTCGGCGTTGAGATAGCCGAGCATCACGTTCGGCCCCTTGACGCAGAGCCGCCCGCCCTCGGTGATGCCTTCGACCGGCTCGAGCTTGGCTGAGATGCCCGGCAGGAGCCGTCCGACGCTGCCCTCCTTGGTCGCCACCGGCGTGTTGCAGGCCAGCACCGGCGAGCACTCGGTGCAGCCATAGCCTTCGAGGATGGTGGTGCCATAGGGCTGCCACATCCGCCGCGTCTCCGGCTTCACCCGCTCGGCCCCGGCAACGACATAGCGCACGCTCTTGAGGTCGCCCTCATCCGCAGCGCGCGCGTAACCTTGCAAGAACGTGTCGGTCGCGAACAGGAAGGTCGCACCAGTCTCGCCGATAAGCTTTGGCACCTGCTTGTAGTGCAGCGGGCTCGGATAGAGCACGACCTTCATGCCATGGGTCAGCGGCATCAGCAGCGCCGCCGTCAGCCCGAAGGAGTGGAAGGCCGGCAGCGGGTTCATTACCACGTCGCGCTCGCTGAGGAAACCGGCAGCGAGCTGGAAGATCTGGCGGGCGTTCGAGACGAGGTTGGCATGGCTCAGCACCACGCCCTTCGGCTTGCCTTCGGTGCCCGACGTGAAGAGCACGACGGCGGGATCATCGGGCTTGGCGGCGTGGCGTGCATGCACCATCCCGGGCACGAGCGAGGCGAGTGCGCCGATCGCCTTGTCTATGCTGGTCAGCTCCTTGCGGACATCTTCGAGATAGATCACCCGGCGCCCCGGCGCGAGCGCCTCAACGATGTCGTCGAGCTTGGCCTGGTCGATGAAGCGGCGCGAAGTGACGATGGTCGCGATTGGCCCGATCTCGCAGGCGGCGGTGAGGTTCTTCAGGCCCGCAGTGAAGTTGAGCAGCGCCGGCACGCGGCCATAGGCCGAGAGCCCGAACAACGTCACCGCCATGCCCTGCACGTTCGGCAGCATCAGCCCGACCGTCTCGCCGGGCCTGGTCAGCGCAGCGAGCTTACGGCCGAGCACCAGCGCGCCCAACACCAGCCGGCCATAGGTGATCGGCTTGCGCTCTGGGTCCTCCAGCGCGACTCTGGTTTTGCCATGCTTGCCGGCGGCGGCCAGCAGCGCCTGGAACAGCGTAATCCGGGCGCCTTCGACGGCGAAGGGCTGTGCCGGCAGTTCGGTTGCGGCCATCTCGCCTTGCGCTCCGGGTTCGTCTCTCTCCACAGCGGAACGTAGCGATCCGGTGCATGGTTGCAATGCGCCGGACGCGGCGGCCATGCTGCATCGCAACAAAAATCAGCGCGAAACCGGCGCCATCTCAACAATCCTGAAAAGCGGGCAGCGCAATCGCTGAAATTTGACGAAGAACCCGTTCATCACGTCGCGCCATCGTCATTGAGATCGGGCATACTAATCGCTATCTCCGGTTGCGGAGCTGGGGATTGCAGCCGTGCCGACCATTTCGAAACAGATCATCGCTGCCGCCGCGCTTGCGGTGGTGTCGCTCGCCGCCTCGCCGGCGAGCGCCGCAGGCTTCTGGGAGACGCTGTTCGGCGTTCCGAAGCGCCCCGTCTACGCCCCGACGCCGGAGAGCAACCCGCTGCACATGACCGTGCGGCCGAAGCAGAAGAAGGCGGTCAAGCTCGATGGCAATGACGGGCCGAAGCCGAAGCTCGTCAAGCCGATGGAATACGCCAACGACCCGTTCTGGTACCTCAAGGACGAGACCTTGAAAAAGGGCGACATCGTCGTCCTGAAGGACCGCGTCGTGGTCTTCGACGGCGGCGCCCGCGACTACGCCAACTTCGCCAGCTTCCAGACCAGCAAGCTGCTCTCGAGCAAGGCCAAGAGCCAGCTCAAATACCTGGTCTCGACCCCGCGGGACAATTACACGGTCTGGGAGCCGGTTCAGTCGATTTCGGACCGCAATACCAGCGCCTCGGCCGAATTGTCGGAGCGCACGCGCTGAGGCGCGGGCTCCCCGGAGCATCCCATTCCGGTCGCATTGATACCTTCGAACGGTCAGACCAAGGACAGAGGCTGACCGGATTTCGCCTCTAGCCTCGCTCCGCATCGGGCGTTTGCCCCTCCCTCCAGCAATGGAAAGGAGCCAAGGATGCGCAAGCTCGCCAGGGCGATCTGCCTGTCCGCTGCGCTGGTTTCCGGCGCCGCAGCGGCGCAGGGTCAGTCGCCATCCCTCCCTATCCCCGATAGCCCGGGTCTTCAGGACCCGGCTGCGATCCGCACCGCCACCGTGATCGAGCGTCGCTCGCTACCGCCGCAGCTGCGCGTGCAGGTCGACAGCGCCTTGGCGCAGACCAGCCCCGACGACCTGCAGCAGCTCAGGCGATCGATCGAGACCATTCCCGCTGCGACGAAGGCCCTGCAGGCCAGGGGCATGAACGCAGCCGCGGTGATCGTGATCGCCGTCGACGAGGACGGTGACCTGACCCTGATCGCCGAAGAGAGCATCTGAAAACCTGACGATCCGAAGGATGCCGGCCACACGGTCGGAGCATCTCCATGGGCAGTCCGGCGCTCCTGCCCTCTCCAAGCGCGGCGCCGTACCGAAAGGACCGATCATGAAGCTGACCGAAGCCCGCATCGACAGCGCCCTGCATCAGCTCGAAGCCCAGGCGATCCCCGAGAACCACCCCGCCACGGTCCAGCTCAGCGAGCTGTTCGGCGACCATACCTTCTTCCTCGACGCCGGCGGCCTGACCATCCTTGAGCCGGTCAAGACGGATGGAGCCGCCGAGGCCATGGGCCGCGTGGTCAAGCTCGCCAGATGGGGCGACGAGACCCGCAGGAATCTGTCCCCGCACGAGCCGGAATACACCGACGTCGTAGTCGCGCTCGACAAGGCGGCGTGAGGCACCCCAGCACTCCCCGTCATGGTCGGGCTTGTCCCGACCATCCACGTCTTCATCCTTCAAGAGCAGTGTTCAAGACGTGGATGCTCGCCACAAGGGCGAGCATGACGGCAAGCCTCAACCGAACGCCCCGATCTCGTGCTGGATCGCGCCGGAAATCTCGCGCAGCAGCACGAAGCACTCCCGCATCGGGTCGACCACGTCGCGATGCAGGGCCGCATAGGCGCCGCCCTCGCGCGGCCCCGGCGGCTCGCCGAAATCGAGACCGAGCGCCGGATCGGGATTGAGCGGGAAGATCTCGCCGAGCAAAGCGAGCGCGCCATTCATGTCGAGCCTGAGGATGCGCTCCAAGAGAAGCTCGCGCGTCACGCCGGCATGCGGCCGGAAATCCGGGATATGCGTCGCCGAGAGCCAGATCCGGTGTAGCAGCGCCAGTCGCAGCGTGTGCAGCGCCACCAGCCTGACAGGCATCGCCGGCGGCTCGCCCGCCGCCTCCTTCAGTTTCAGCCGGTCGGAGGCGAAACGCCAGAACAGCCGCCGCAGCGCCGGAGCAAGGTCGAGCTGCGCCAGCGCGTCGGCGACGGCGAGCAATTCGTCGCGCCGTCCCTCCTTCTCGGTTCGCCTCGCCCGGTCGAACCAGGAGCCGGCATCGAGCGTGTCCAGATAGGCGCGTAGGACGTCGAGATCGCTGTTCGCCATGGCATGGGCGGCGAGACGATAGGCCCGGCCGAAGCGCTCCGAACCATCGCGCATGCTCGAAAACAGCTCCGGCGCCCGCGCCGCCGCCTGGCCGATGCCGTGCACACTGTTCGCAAGCCAGCCGAGCTGCTGCAGGATGGCGTTGTTCGGGATGGCGCGCAGCTCGCGCGGATGGCGGATCACGGTCGGTCCGCCGGCATCGCTCTGCCGCGCCGCCGGGCGCGAGCCGGTCTTGTCAAGCAGAGACGGACCGAAGGTGCCGATCAGCGCCGCATAGCCGGGGTCGTCGACGAGATGGGTCATCTCCTCGCGCACGGTCTGGAAGAACTCGGTGGCGAAGTCAGGCTCGGCATAGATCGGATCGTCCGGACCATTAGCCGGGTCCGCGAAGACGGCCTCGCCGATACGTGCCACCGTCGCCCCGGCGAGCCCTTTGGTGCCGAACAGCAGATAGCCGTCGCTGCCCTGGAAGCTGGTCTCGCGCGTGACCTTGACCCCGGCCTTGGCGAAGGCGCGTCGCGGCCATTCCGGATCGAGATAGGCAAGTCGGTCGGCTAGGCTGTCGGGGTGGGCGCCGCGCCCGGCCGACTCGCCATGGGTGTCGAAAATCACGAGCTCGACCTCGGTCAGTCCATAGCGCTGCAGCAGGTCGAGGATGCGGCTGCGCAGGCGTTCGACCCAGAAGGTCGCCGCGACCTGGCCGATATAGCGGCCGGAATCGGAATAGCCGAACTGGACGCAGAGCCGGCCATGACGCTTGAGGTAGTCGCGCCAATGCGGGCTGCGCAGGGCCTCGTCGATGATGCGCGGCCCCTGCTCCAGCGCATCGGACGTCTCGAACAGCGGCGAGATCTCGACGAGGTCGGCGATGCCGAAGCGCTTGGCGAGATAGAGCGCGCAGAGCAGCGTATAGCCGGTCTCGGTCTCGGCGATCAGGAAGCGCACCGGCCGCGAGCCGTCGACATGCTTCACGATCTGCGCGACCATCATCATCATGCGCGCCGCCGAGGCGCGCTCGACCGCGAGCGCCCCGAAATCGACCTGCGTCGGCTTTACCTTGGCGAGGACCTGGTTCACCGCGGCGAGGAAGGCGCGCCGCTGCGCCGGCTGGGCCGGTTCCTCGTCGAGCGAAATGACGCCGCGCATCGCGTTATGGAGCTGCGAGGCGTTGAGCCGGAAATGCGGCAGCGCGATCGAGACGCCATGGGCGATGACGCCGGCCCGAGCCAACACCAGCGCGCTCGCCGTCGCCTCGTCCTCGGCCAGCACGATCGCCTTGTCGAGCGCCGCCAGGAGCTTCGACGCCTCCGGCAGGGCCGCCTCACGCTCCCCGACCAGCGCCAGCGAGAAGGCTTGCAGCGCCGCGATCTCAGGCTTGCTGTTGAGCGGCGGGCAGAGCGCAAGCTGCCGCTCGACCGCTGCCAGCGCGCTCGCGACCAGCGCCCTCACCTCCACCGTCGCCGGCGCTTCCGGCAGCTTCTCCAGCAGGCGGAAGAACTGGCCACGCTTCGATTCCAGCCGATACCGCAGTGTGTCCCACCAGCCGATATCGGTGCGCCCGTCGGTATCGCAGCCGACCCAGGAGGCGAGCTGCAAGGCGCGCGGCTTAAGTTCGCGCCAGCGCTGCGGCCAGCGCGCCCGGGCTTCGGCAAGGAAGGCCGCGTTCAGCCGGTCGATCGCGTCGCGGGCATTGCGCACCGAGAAGCGCGCCTGCTCGAACTCGTCCTGCAGAGTGATCGCCGCATCCGGCCGAAAGGAGAGATCCGCCGCCATCAGCGCCGCCGCCTCGCCTTCGTTCGAGGCTAGCTCGGCCAGCGCATGCGCCACCGCCCGGCTCATGCCGAAGGTCGGATGCGCGGTGAAGACGGCAGCGAAGCGCACTCTTCCGAGCGCCGCGCCATAAGCCTCGAAGGGCTGTGCCGAACCGCTCGCCTCCTCGGCGACGCGCCGGGCCAAAGCCTCATAGGCTTCGTTCTCGTCACGCTCCAGCCCGACATAGGACGCGACGCGCGCCGCCCGATCGGCGAGAGCGGCGCGGCCGAGCTGGCGTATCAGCGCGGCGGTGTCGGAGAGCGTCACCTCGCCGCGATCCATCTTGCGGGTCAGCCAGAGCGTGACGCGTAAGACCGGATTGCCGAAGGGGTCCTCGCGCGCATCCGAGCGGGCCTGCACGATCGCAGCCGACAATTCGCCCGCCAGTGCCGATGGCGCCAATTCCTCCGCAGTCACGCCGCTCTCCGCTTTTTTAAATCGTTTGATGAGGCGGGTCGCAGGTGAGCAGGATTTCGAATTTGCTGCAACTGCGAAATGCGATGCGGCTCCGCAGCAAAAGCAATCGCGTTGCATAGCTCGGCGAATGGCCCGCCCTCGGCGGGGCGGGCCATTCGCTGCGAGCGCTGAACTCACGGCGCTCGCAATACCTTGACCACGGCGCAATGCTCCTCCTCGCCGAAGCCGGCAGCGATGCCGCGCTGGAAGATGGCGGCGGCGAAGCGCGGCCAGTCCGCGCCGATCTTGAGGTCGGCGGAGAGCTCGACCAGGCGGGCGATGTCGGTTCCCGCCGTGCGCAGCGTGCTCTCCGGCCTTTCGAAGCGACCCGCAGCGATCGCCTTGCCCATATGGCTGAGATCCTGCCCGAGCGAGGGGCTGAGCGAGGCCATCATCGCGCCGAAGGCGTCGGCCGAGACGCCTTCCGCCTCGCAGATCGCCGCGCCATGGCTGAAGCCGATCCAGTGCCCGGCGAGATAGGCCAGCGCCGCATTGAACAGCACCAGCGCCTGGCCGATCTCGGCGCCCACATGGCTCACGCCGGCCAGCGCGCCCAGCAGGGGCCTCGCCTTGGCGAAGGCGGCCTCCGGCCCGCCGATGACGATCGTCGCTTCCGGCCCGCCGATCTGACGCGGCCAGGCGGCGATGGCGCCATCGAGATAGCGCGCCCCGGCAGCAAGGACTTGCGCCTCGAGCGCCCGCGCCTGCTTCGGGATGCCGGAGGTCAACTGCACGACGAGCTTGCCGGCCAGCGCCTGCATCACGCCATCCGCGCCGAGAATAGCGGAGGTCGCCGCATAGTCGGAGACGCAGATCACGATGACCGGGCTGGCGCTCACCGCCTCGGCCGGGCTCGCCGCCAGCGCTGCGCCGCGCGCCTGCAGCGACGCGGCCTTGGCTGTGCTGCGATTCCACACCGTCACGCTCTGGCCGGCCTTCAGGAAGGCGCCGGTCAGCGCCGCCCCCATTTCGCCGAGGCCGATGACGCTTACATCACTCATGATCTCATCCTCATAGTCATTGCGCAAAGATGCGCCCATGGCTAGCGAAGATAAGAAATATATCGACAATTCAAGTACTTACAAAAATGTAAGCGAGAGTAGTATCCTCATGGCGAAGCCTGGACAGTTCGATTGCGGCCTTGGGCCGGCGCTGAAAGTCATCGCCGGCAAATGGCGGCCGACGATCATCTGGACGCTGCATGCCGGTCCCGTCCGCTTCGGCGTCTTGCGCCGCCGCATCGGCGGCATCAGCGAGAAGGTGCTGTCCGAGGAACTGCGCGCCCTCGAAGAGTCCGGCATCGTCCATCGCGAGAGCTTCGAGGGGCGCACTCCGCACGTCGAATACTCGCTGACCCCGGCCGGCGCCGAGCTCAACGGCGCGGTCCACGCTCTGGCCGAATGGGGCTCGCGCCATTTCGCAACCGTAGCGCAGGCGGCCTGCCTGCAGGAATCACGGACACAGGAGGGCAGTGAGCCGGACCTGATCCGCACCTGACGCCTGCGCGCGCCGCGTAACCCTCATTCGGCCACATTGCCTCTTTAATGGGTGAGTTGCAGGCGAGGAACGACCGGCCGGTTCCCCTTCGAGGAACCCGCAGCGAGCCTGCAACCTTACCATCGAAAACCGAGCGCTGCCCAAGGCAGCACCATCGCCGCAAGCCTCGTGCCCGGCGATCTCATACAAGACCGCGCGGCTTCGGCCGGGCGGAACATGGATATCAATGCAAGCATCAACACGACTGACGTCACCAGAGACCGGGCGTATCGCCAATGCGATCGCCAAGACCACGTCACTGAAGAAGACCATGCCGCCGAGATCCGAAACCGCCGCCCCCGACTGGAAGCCGCAACCCTGCGGCCTCTCCCGCAGCGAATTGCGCCGGATCGTCAGGAAAATCCTGGGATGAGGAGGCTGGACATGACCACCCACCAAAGCAAATCCGCCTTCGACAAGCGCCCGGCATCACGCGCCGGCGCCGCTCCGGCCAGCCGGGGCGCGAGCCCACAGGCGAACTACGAGCGCTATCTCGCCCTGGCCAAGGCCAAGGCCCTTGCCGGCGATCGCATCGAGGCCGAGCGCTATTACCAACATGCCGAGCATTACCTGCGCCTGATCAGCGGTACCGCGGCCTGAAGTCCCGCCATGGTCGGCGCGTCCCGGCCCACGCGCTTCTTTCGCGCGGCATCGTTCAGGACGGGGATGCCCGCCATCAAGGCAAGCAGGGCTGCGCGGAAATCGCCAGTAGAACAGGCCTTTAGCCTCGCCGCGCGGACGACGAACCTGGCTCGTGCAGCTTTGCGCGTCTTTGCATCTTTCATCTGCGATTAACTTTCTGGTAAGAGGATCGGGTTTCCTTGCCGGTGACGACCGCCTGCCGCCTGCGGCAACCCGGGTCCCGTATTCAGGAGTTGCCGCATGAAGCGGGCCGTGATCGCTGCCAATGCCGTTCGTTTCCCAGGTGAGAACCGCCACGGCCGCGCAGCGATCCCGCTTCTGATGGCTCTTGCCGCGCCGGCGCTGGCCGCCTGCAGCACCGCTCCGGTCCAGACTGCTGCGACCACGACGGCCAGCCCCGCGACGACGACGAAGCAGACACACGAGATTCGCAAGCGCGCCATCGAACTGGCCAAGGCCGATCCGCGCGAGAAGGAATGCCTCGTCCGCGCGATGTATTTCGAATCGAACCGCTCGAGCGAGTCCGGCCTGCTCGGCGTCGGCACCGTGGTGATGAACCGTGTCGGCTCGCCGCGCTATCCCGAGACCATCTGCGGCGTCGTCGGCGCGCCGCGCCAGTTCGCCCCGGGCGTGCTGACCCGCCCGCTGGTGGCGCGCGACCTGCCCAAGGCCGAGGCCGCCGCCGAGGCCATCCTCGCCGGCAAGCGCCATGAGGCCGTCGGCAACGCCAAGCATTTCCATATGGCCGGCCTGCGCTTCTCCTATCCCAACATGCACTATGTGACGGTGGCCGGCGGCAACGCCTTCTACGTCAAGGGCGAGCGCCCCGAGCGCCGCCGCATCGAGGAGCCGAGCTACCAGATCGCCGCGGTCACCGAGCCGGCCCCGGTCGTCACCACCGCCACGACCCGGTCGACCTCCTTCGCCAGCGCCCCGCTCGCCTTCGCGCCCGAGGCCCCAGCCGTCGCCACGCCGGTCAGCACGGCCTCGCAGGTCGTCGCCAAGATGACGCTGCCGCCGAGCCGGCCCTACGACCTCGGCATGTCCCGGAAGACGGCGCAGGCCTTCATCGTCCCGCCGAAGAACGACACCCGCATCGCGGCGCTGATGCCGCCCTCCCGCCCGCTGCGCGGCAGCCTGCAGCAGGACTGAGCGGAACCGCTCCGGCAGCCCCCCTCTCCTGGATGGGAGAGGGGCAGGGGTGAGGGACCGCCGCTGATCACCAGAACGCAACGGAGCCGTCGCGCCTCCTACGGATAGGGCAGGCCCTCATCCCTGCCCTTCTCCCACACGGGAGAAGGGTTCCCCGCGCCTCTTCAGGCCGCGACGGGGATAGACCCCCAATCAATCCCCGCCCTTCAAACCTGGGTTATGCTTCTCCCCGTCCCGCCCGAACCGAGGGGGCTTCGCGAGGCATCATGAGGCCGGGCGGGAGAGCGGTGTCCGTGGCGAAGGAGCCTTGCAAGCTCGCAGTAGCGCGGAGGGGTTTTCGTCGATGGGAGAGGCCCTCCCAGTCCTGCCGGACGTAACCAGACGGCGAGAGCACCTTAAAGAGAACCGCGCGCGGGGTTCGGGCAGTGGCCAGTGGCGCTGCTTCGACAGATGACATCGACATTCGGCACGCAGCCGTCGACTGCGACGCCGCCCGGCCCCGCGCCCTCCCTCGGATGGCGTCTTTCCTAAAAACCCTCGCGGCGAAAGCCGGCGAGCACATCTGCCTGTCTTGCGTAGCCTTGCGGTGAGACGATGATGGAGGCGTGAGGGCCTGGTGTGATGCCGATCAGACGATAGGGAGCTTGCGGTGACGAAGGTCGAACCCGAGAGCAGCCCGCGCCTCGGCAGGGCACCCTGGCTGCTGATCATCCTGTCGGCCGCGCTCGCGGTCTATTTCGGGCTGTCCTCGCTGCTACTGCCGTTCTTCGGGGCGCCGAACCTCCATGCGGGGATCGAACGCTGGCTCATGCCCGCAACAGGCGCGCTCCAGCTCATGGCCGCCGCGATGGCCTTCCGCTTTGCCGCCCGGCGCGACCTGCGCGGCGCGACCCTCGCTTTGGCCATGTGCCTGATGCTGGGATGGCTCGAGACGCTGTCGCCCGTTCTCCGCAACGGGCTCGCTTTTCGCGGCGAAGCAGGGCTGACATCGGCCTGGTTTCTGGCGTTGCCAGTGATCGCGCTCTCGGCGGCGGCGCTGGCGTGGCGGAACCCTCACCCGATCCTGGCCGCCCTCATCGTGACCGCGCCGACCACGGTCGGCCTATTGTTCACCATCGCCTTCGCGATCATCATCGCGATCCACGGATTTTGAGCCCTGCGCCAACCTCATGTCACAACGGCATCGTCATGGTCGTCGAGCCGGGCTCGGCGCTGTCGCCGGCCCGCCAGGTCGAGTTCCTCAAGCTGCTGCGCCGCATGGACCGCCTCGGCCAGTGCCAGGTGATCATGGCGACGCAAAATGATCCCAGAAACTTGCCGATCCTGATGGCCTATCCCGGCGCCCGCCTGCTCGGCCTGACCAAATACGGGCTCGATCCCGTGACGATCGAGCAGACCCAGCATTTCCGCCTGATCCGCGAGTTCTGCCTGGACCCGGCGACGTTCGTGGAGACGATGATAGAGGAGTGAAGCGCCCTATTTGCCGCTGGAGCCATGAACACCTCCGCGGAACGACGGCTCACGACCCATAGCGGACTATTTTTTGAGAAGCCGGACAAGTAGAATTGGCGCAGCATACGCCAAGAGCATCGGTGGAAAGATATAGATCCAAAAATGAGGCGCAACACCAATCCTGGAACTTAAAAACGCTAACAATCCTATCGAAATGACCCATTGGGCCAATTTTGGCAAAATTGAAACTACCAATCCAACAATACAGGCCGGACCGCCAAAGAATATGGCAAAATGAAACAGAATGAACGACGTTGAAGACATACAATTACAACCTGCTTGCTCGAAATAAAACACACTATCGCGTGCACAAGTAAATTAAATCTGACGTCTGATTGCCGCAAAATAAGGCCGCCCTCATAGCGCTGGGCGTTTAAGATCCAGCATGTCTCCGTCGAATCAATCTTCCGCTTCCGCCCCATAGTCGACATTGAGCATCAAGGCTTGGCTGCGGAAGCTGGCTCCGCCGCATTACATGACTTTTAAGATAACTTGTTGGCGAGACGTAGGCGGACAAAAGGAGACCCATCAATATTCTCTCTGAAATAATGTCTCAGGTGAGGTATTCGTCAGCCTTGCGGCCGTCCGAGCTATCACCGCCGGTCTGTCTGGCCCTTTCAGCAGCGGTAACCAACGCTCGATTCCTTCTGTTTTCGGTTCGCCGAACAACCAGCGGGGCCAAGGCACCGGCAGAAGAGAGAATGGCCAGATACCGGCCGAAACGATTTCGAGTGTTGCCCGCCTGAACGCATAGTCACGGCCGAAATAATGAGGGAACTCAGATGGACGAAGCTGTCTCATTGTCGTTGGATCGTTGACGTCGGAGAAGGTCACGAGCGTCGGAATGAGCGGCGGTAACAGCTCCACTTTTCCCTCAAGGCGCTTGCCCTCGGCCTTCAGTGCGGCCAACGCATCGGCGCTACCCCAACCCAACCCAGCGCCAGTCAATGCAGTGACAGGCAACCAGCGAATCTCGTCTACACGTTCGGCACGGTCTCCATGCGCGAGCAGCATCACAACATTGCGGCCATTTCCAATGTCGAAGAATACAGCCTCACCGCGCAGGCGCCCGGTGGCGCTCCCGCCGCCTATTCCAGCCGCCCATCGCGGTCCGCGACCATAGCTTACGCTTAATACTCCGGAGCCGCTGCGCACGCCCTCGGGCGTATCAGCCTCAATCGTGAGGCGGAAGTTATGCGTGCCGAATCTTTCCCCGCACGCAGTTAAAGACACAGCATAGATTGCTCCGATGAGCAGAATGAGGGCGATCTTCCATTTGGACATATTGCCTGTCGCCCGCCGCAACCTTTGCGGGAGAATTAGGCCAAACTTACTAACTTCCGCTTTCGACCAATGCAGGAATTCCTTCAACCGCCACAGAGCCCGCGCCAGCAGCCGCAGACACCCCCGGGCAGCAATGCTAAACCCGCCCCATCAGCAGCTGCCCTTCAGAGTGTCCGCCTTGCCCAGCTCCCTCTCCTCCGCCCGCCTCCAGGACGCCGTCGCCTTCGCGCAGGCGCATGACTCGCCTTGGCCGCGCAGCATGTTCTATCCGGACGGCGCCTATGTCGGGAATCGCGAATGGGACGAGAAGGGCCCCTGGACCGAGATCGTCGGCCCGGTCGAGCCGCGCGGCGGGCCGGCCGGCGTGGTCTTAAAGAGCGGTCAGGTCGTCGCCGAATGGGGCGATGTCGAGCGCGCCGACATGACCTTCTCGATCGCCAAGAGCTATCTCTCGGTGCTGGCGGGCCTCGCCGTCGCCGACGGGCTGATCGCCGATATCGACGAGCCGGTCGGCAAAAGCGTCGACGGCCCGCATTTCTCCAGTCCGCATAATGCCAGGATCACCTGGCGGCATCTGCTCAACATGAACAGCGAATGGCAGGGCGAAATCTTCGGCAAGTCCGACCAGGTCGACCATTACAGGCAGATCGGCATCGGCGCCGACAACAGCCGCAAAGGCCAGCGCCGCGAGCTGCGCGAGCCCGGCAGCCTCTACGAATACAACGATGTCCGGGTGAACGCGCTCGGCTACGCGCTGCTGCGCCGCTTCCGCCGGCCCCTGCCGCAGGTGCTGCGCGAGCGCATCATGGACCCGATCGGCGCATCAACGGGCTGGCGCTGGGAGGGCTACGAGACCTCCTGGCTCGAGATCGACGGGCAGCGCATGCAGTCGGTCCCCGGCGGCGGCCATTGGGGCGGCGGCCTCTTCATCAGCGCCCGCGACCATGCCCGCTTCGGCCAGCTGATCGCGCAAAACGGCGTCTGGGAGGGGCGCGAGCTGATCCCATCCGCCTGGCTGGCGCAATCGGTCGTGCCCTCGCCGACCCTGCCGAATTACGGCTTCCTCTGGTGGCTGAACCGCGGCCCGGCCGCCAATCCCAAGCTGCCGGCGAACGCCTTCAGCGCGCAAGGAGCGGGCAACAACCTGATCTGGATCGATCCCGAGCACGAGTTCGTCGCCGTGCTGCGCTGGATCGACAAGGCCGCGATCGACGGGTTCCTGGAGCGGCTCGTCGCGGCGGTGGAGTGAAGGATCCCTTCTCCCCTCGGGGGAGAAGGTCCGGCAGGGGATGAGGGCGGTCCGACTGGGTGAGCCATCCTTCCCTCATCCGTCAGCGCTACGCGCTGCCACCTTCTCCCCCGAGGGGAGAAGGAAACGTCGCGGTTCATGCGCCCAGCGTAACGCCTCCTGCCGCTCCAACCCTTGCCGCCACCTCCCCTTGCGCCCATAAGCCGCCCTGCTCCCGCAAGGCCCCCGCAGTGTCCCCAGCCGCCCCCGCCTCCCCCCGCCTCGCCATCGGCTTTGCCTGCGGCATCCTTGCGGCCGTGATCTGGGGCGTGCAGTCGGTGGTGTCGCGGCAATCGGTGGCGGACGGGCTCTCGGCCGGCGACGTCACCATATTGCGCTTCCTCGCCGCCTCGCTGGTGCTGCTGCCCTTCGCCATCAAGCGGCTGAAGCCCTTCCCGGTCGGCCGGCTCGGCTGGAAGCGGGCGCTGATCCTCACCGCGATCGTCGGGCCGAGCTACAGCCTGATCCTGGTCGGCGGCGCCCATTTCGCCCCGGCCCTGCACTCCTCGGTAATCTCGCCCGGGCTGATCCCGGTCGCGACCGCGCTGCTTGCCGTCCTCGTCCTCGGCGAACGCATCAGCCCACTCAGGGTGATCGGTCTCGCCATCATCGTCGCCGGGGTGGTGGTCTTCTCCTTCGAGGCGATGGCCAACACGCCGACGCGGGAAGGCGCCTGGATCGGCGACCTGCTCTTCGTCCTGATCGCCGTGCTCTGGTCGGTGTTCGGCCTGCTGGCGCGGCGCTGGGGCGCCGACGCCGTCGAGGTCACCATGGCGACCTGCCTGCTCTCGGTGCCGCTCCTGCCGCTGCTGGCACTGGTCCAGCCGGTCAATCTGCTGCACGTGCCACTTTCAGCGGTGGCACTGCAGGCGCTCTATCAGGGCGTCATCGTCGGAGCGGTCGCGCTCTTCCTCTACACGCAGGCCGTCGCGATTTTAGGCGCCGGCCGCGCCGCGCTGTTCCTGCCGCTGGTGCCGGTGGTGACGGCGCTGTCGGGCGCCGCCTTGCTGGGCGAGAGCGCCTCGGCGCTGGAGATCGCCGGCATGGCGCTTGCCATACTCGGCATGGTGGTGGCGCTGAAGGCGCCGAGCAGCGCCTGAGCATCACAGCCCTCATCCTGAGAAGCCGCGAAGCGGCGTCTCGAAGGATGGTCCAGGAAGCTCCCGAGTCAGCTGGAACATCCTTCGAGACGCGCTCTGCGAGCGCTCCTCAGGATGAGGGCTTACGAAATCGTCAGCCCTTGTGGTCCTTGGCGATCGGCTCGACATAGGACAGCCCCATATCCCAGGGGAAATAGATCCAGGTGTCCTGGCTGACCTCGGTGACGAAGGTGTCGACCACCGGCACGCCGGCCGGCTTGGCGTAGACCGTGGCAAAATGGGCGTTGGGCAGCATCTCGCGCACGACGCGGGCGGTCTTGCCAGTATCGGTCAGGTCGTCGACGACGAGCACGCCCTTGCCCTTGCCGTCGCCGATGGCGCGGATCGAAGGGGCGATCTCCTTCATCACCTTGAGCTCGGACTGGTTCTTGTAGTCGTGGTAGCTCGCGACGCAGACGGTCTCGATCATGCGCAGGCCGAGCTCGCGGCAGATGATCGCTGCCGGCACCAGCCCGCCGCGGGTGATGCAGACCATTGCCTCGAACGGCCCGGCATCGGAGAGGCGCCAGGCGAGCGCGCGGGCATCGCGGTGGAACTGGTCCCAGGAAACGGGAAAGGCCTTGTTGGAAGAAGCGTCGGCCATGGCGGGTCCTGCGGGAAAGCGAAGAAAGAGCCTTCCCGCAAAGCGCATCCGGAGGGCGCTGGCAAGAGCCTGACGGCCACAATCCCCGCCGCAGCGCCTCGGGCTCGCCCTAGAACTCGGCCCAGCCGTCGTCGCCCCGGCCTCCGCCCGCCACCCTGGCGCGCGGCAGTGGCACGGGCTTTGCCGGCGCGGCCGCAGCCCTCATCGCCGGCAGCACCGAGCGCAGATTCGCCGCCAGCCGCGCCGGCGGATCGCCGGCGCCGAGCCGGAAAGCGCCGACCAGCGCGGCGAGCGCCTGCGTCTCCGCCTGCAGATCGCGCGACAGCTTCGAGCTGGCATCGGCCATCAGCGAGTTGCGCTGGGTCATCTCGTCCATGTGGGCGACGGTCTTTGCCATCTCCTCGACGCCACTGGCCTGCTCGGTCGCGGCGCTCGAGATTTCGCCGATAGTGCCGGCGACGCGGTTCGCCGCATCGACGATCTCGTCCAGCGTGCGGCCGGCATCCTTGACCAGCTGGACGCCGGCGCGAACCTGCTCGCTCGAATTGGCGATCAGCGACTTGATGCCATTGGCGGATTCGCTGGAGCGGCCGGCGAGCGCCCGAACCTCCGAGGCGACGACTGCAAAGCCCCGCCCGGCATCGCCGGCCCGGGCGGCCTCGACCGCAGCATTCAGCGCCAGGAGATTGGTCTGGAAGGAGATCTCGTCGATCATCGAGATGATGTCGGCGATCGAGGTCGAGGCCTGCTCGATCCGGCCCATTGCCGCGACCGCGTCGGTGACGATCGCCCCGCCACGCGAGGCGACGGTCCGAGCTTCGTCGCCGAGCGCAGCCGCCTGGCGCGAATTGCCGGCGCTGGTCTTGATCGAGGCTGCGAGTTCCTCGGTCGTCGCCGCCGTCTCCTGCAGGCTCGCAGCCTGGGATTCGGCGCGCTCGGCCAACTCGACGCTTTCGCTCGCCATCTTGTCGGCGGCAGCACCGACCTTGCCGGAGATCGCGCCGACGGCGCCGATCACCTCGGCCATCGTCTCGATCAGCTCGTTGATGCCGCCGCAGAGGACCGCGACCTCGCCCTCCTTGCCGGCCATGTCGATGCGGCTCGTCAAGTCCTTGTCCTTGGCCCGGCCGATGACGCCTTGCGCCTCGCCGACTGCCTTGGCGAGCTGGCGCGCCGCCTTCTGCTCGGTGATGTCGGTAGCGTATTTCACCACCTTCATCGGCCGGCCCTTGGCGTCCATGATCGGATTGTAGCTCGCCTGGATCCAGACCTCGCGACCACCCTTGCCGAAGCGCTGGTACTGGCCGGAATCGTAGACGCCGCGGCCGAGCTTGTCCCAGAAGGCGCGATACTCGGCCGAGCTGCGATAGGCCGCATCGCAGAACATACCGTGATGCTTGCCCTTGATCTCGTCGAGCGAATAGCCGGTGACGGCGAGGAAGTTCTCGTTGGCGTCGAGGATGTGGCCGTCGAGCGTGAACTCGATCACCGCCATCGCCTTGCGGATCGCCGCCACCTGGCCGGTCATGTCGGCCTCGCGGTTCTTCTGCTCGGTGATGACAGTCGCAAACTTGATCACCTTGAGCGGCTTGCCGCCGGAATCGAGCACCGGGTTGTAGCTCGCCTCGATCCACAGCTCGCGACCATCGGCGCCGACGCGCAGGAACTGGCGCGCCTCGTATTCGCCGCGTGCGAGCCGCCCCCAGAACGCCTTGTAGTCGGCGCTCGCAGCCTCCTCCTTGGTCACGAACATGCTGTGATGGCGCCCCCGCACCTGCTCCAGCGTATATCCGACCGTCTTCAGGAAATTCTCGTTGGCGTCGAGAATAGTACCGTCCAGCGCAAAGCTGATCACCGCCATCGAGCGATGTAGCGCAGCCATTTCAGCTGCAAGATCCCGGCGCGAAGCGCCGCCTCCAAATGGATTCAGCCGCATGCCCCATACCCCCACCCCAATAAGATAAAATGGACGGAAACTGGTTTACGATTAGATAACGCTGAAATCTTCAGGTCGGATAGGACCTTAGACGTACGACTAGATTATTCAAACCGACGCACCGGAAAGTCGAATACTCATTCGCACACGAACGAAATCGCACCGAGACATCATGGAGCAATAAGGGAAACAGAAATACATGCCCATCGAAGAAAGCATATCCTCAACAGAGATCAATCAGTACAAAATCAATTAAAATTGATAACTCGCAACGCAAAGAATAAATTCACGACTGCTCGCGATGAACCCCGCACAAAATTCGGATAATGTCATTCTTGAAGTAGCGTTTTGAGACTATACCATCCTCAAACGGGGTAGCGTTGTTCGCCATCAAGATGGGCTACGCCGATTGCCGCAACGCCGGCTTGAGATCAACCTGATCTCTGCAGCCTGGCCCGCTCGGCCTCGACCATTGCCTGTACGGCAGCCGTCGCCATCATCAGCTTTTCCGGATCGCGCGAACGGATGACAATGTTGGTGTCCGGCCCGGTCTCGGACCAGAACGGGTAGGAGCCGATCGAGCAGTCGGGATGGGCTTTCGCGATTTCGGCCAGCGGCGTGCCGATATCGCCTTCCTTCAAACCGGCACGCACCGTCTCGGACAGGATCCTGGCGCCGGTCTTCAGCGTCGGCGCGACGACGTCGAGCATGGCCTGCATGATCGCGGGCACGCCGGCCATGACATGGACGTTGCCGATCCTGAAGCCGGGCGCCTTCGACACCGAATTGGCGATCAGGTCGGCGCCCTCGGGGATGCGCGCCATCCGCATCCTGGCTTCGTTGAGCTGGTCCTTGGGAAAGCGCTCCAGCAACATGTCGACGGCGCGCTGATCGTAGTCGATCGGGACGCCGAAGGCGGTCGCGACCGCGTCTGCCGTGATGTCGTCATGGGTCGGGCCGATGCCGCCGGTGGTGAAGACATAGCTGTAGCGCGAACGCAGCGCATTCAGCGCCGAGACGATCTCGTCGGTCAGGTCCGGCACGACACGGACCTCGCGCAGCTCGATCCCGATATTGGTCAGGTACTCGGCGATGTAGCCGATATTCTTGTCCTTGGTTCGGCCAGAGAGGATCTCATCGCCGATCACCAGGATCGCGGCGGTGATCACCGGCTGGAAGGCGGGCGCTGGCGCTGCCGTCATGGGCTTATCCCTACTCTTCGTTTTCGCCGCATGCGTGCCCCGATACGCCAGCGAGCTAAGCTGCTTGCGCGCAATTGCTCAAGCGGCGCGCCGGGCGGAGCCGCCATGCGCGCGCGGCGCAGCGGTTCACGAAGCCGTGCGCTCGTAGACGAGATTGAGCCGGGTCTGGGCGACCAGCTTGTAGCCCTTGCTCTCCAGCAGGGCCGGCAGATCCACCTGCCAGCGGCCACGCGAATCCTCGACGATGACGAAGCCGGGCCAGAGCGCCTCGGGCGCATCGCGCAGGAAGGGTTCGAGGATCAGGTCCTCGGCGCCCTCGACATCGAGCTTGATCGCATCCAGCCGCTCATAGCCCTCGCTCTGCACCAGCGCGAGCAAGGTCGTCGCCGGCACCCTGACCGAATTCGCATTGCTGGAGCGCAGGATGCGCACGCTCGATTCGCCCTTGTTGGCGGGATCGAGGAACAGCGTCAGCTCGCCCGGCTTGTCGGCGAGCGCGCAGGCGACAGCCTTGACCGTGCCGAACGGGTTCTGGGCGATATTGTAGGTCAGCCGCGCGAAGATGTCGGGCTGCGGCTCGACGGCCAGGATGCGTGCGCCGCGCCCGGCACGAGCCGCGACGAAGAGCGAATAGGCGCCGATATTCGCGCCGACATCGATGAAGCTGAAGCCCTCGCGGATGCGGGAAGCCAGCAGTTCGCGCTCCTTCGCATCGAAATATTGCGGCGTGAACAGCACCCGCTTCTCGCAGACATTGCCTTCGGGATAGAGCCGCATCTGCGCGCCGAGCGCCTCGATGTCGACCGGCTGGCCCTTGAGTCGGTTGAGCCCGAGCCGGCGCAGCGCGAAGGCGACCTTGCGGCCAAGGAAGGAGCCGGAGGCGCAGCGCGTCCAGGCGATGATGCGGGCGATGCTGCCCCGCGGCGCGAAGGTGCCGAAAGGCTGGTCCTCGGCCGGTCTGATCTCATTGAATGCCATTGGCGCGCTGTACACCCCCAGCGCCGATGGCGCCAGAGCTGGATCAGCGCCGCCAGGACGCAAACACGTCTCAGGCGGCATCGCTCGCCGCCGAGGCGCAATCTGCATGCAGCGGGCAGAGGCTGCCGCAATCGGCGACGCCAGCCAGTAGATAGCGCAGGCAGCAGAGCTTGCGACGCCTGACCGGCTCGCCCTGCTCCACCGGATAACGCACCGCCTCGCACATCGGGTTACGCTGGCCGGAGGGTTCGAGACGCCGCTCCAGCCGCAGGCGCGCCGCGGCCAGCACCTGCGGATCGGCGAGATCGGCCGGCAGCTGCTGCAAGGTCCATTCGAAGATCGCCGCGGCATTGGCCCAAAGCAGCCGCGGCGAAACCCGGAACTGCCCGGAAAGCTGGTTCACAAGCGGCGCGACATGGCCCTCGAACAGGCGTGCGAACGGATCGCCGCCGCCGCATCGCGGCGTGCCCTCGTCGGGGATGACGATCGCGCTGGTCAGCCCCGCCTCCTGCGGCACGATCGCGATCCGGTCGAGCTCCAGCGGCAGGTCGCGTTCGCCGAGCAGGATCGCAACGGTTGCCGGGATGACCAGCGCCCCGAAATGCCATTGCGTCCACATCGAGACCAGCGCGCGCCGGTCGCTGTCCGGATAGAGCGTGGCGAAGCGTGCCATGAGCCGCTCGGCTCCGCCTTCCACCAGTTCCTGCCCGGGCATCGCATCCTGCGTTCCGCCGGGCAGTACCAGCTTGCCTCCGTACCAGGCCAGCGCCTCCGGAAAGCGAGTAGCGAAGGATGGCCGCGGCCCCGCCTCGCTCATCCAAGCGCAGCCTGTTCCCGCCCCGCCGCTCGCTGCGGCGTCGCGGACCAGCCGCCGAGCAGTCCTGCCAGGGGCGCGGCGATCAGCGCTACGCCGGCGGCGAGCGCGAAGCAGACGCCGTAGCCGAAATGCTGCGAAACCCAGCCGGCGCCGATGCCGCCGGCCATGCTGACCAGCCCGTCCATGCATTGCAGCAGGGTGAAGTCGACGCCGGCCTGGCGCGGATCGGACAGCGCCATGAAGCGGGCATAGAGCGCGACGAAGCCGAGCGCCATGATGCCGGACGAGCTCGCCAGGGCCAGCGCCAGCACGAGCGGCTGCGGCAGGCCGCGCCAGGCGGCAAAGGCGAGCCCGGCAAGCGATAAGGCCTGCAGCAGCAGCGCCAGCACGAGCACGCTACGCGCGCCGAGAGCCCGCACCAGCGCGCCGCCGAGCAGCGCGCAAGCGAAGCCGACAGCAAGGCCGCCAATGCCGTTGACCAGCCCGATCGATTGAAGATCGAGCCCGCTATCGACCAGGTAGGCGCCGAGCATGGCGACGCCCCATTTCTGCGCCGGCACATAGATGGCGGCGAGCAGCAGGCCGGCGCGCATCTCCGGCCGCTTCAGCGCCTCCTTCAGCGCGGGCTGGTGGGTACGCCGTGCCGGCGCGGCCGGAGCCGGCGAGAGCAGGAAGGGCAGCGCCAGCACGAAGAGCAGCCCGGCCATGGCGAAGGTCGCAAATTGCCAGTCGAGCCTCGCCACCAGCACCAGGAACAGGCCGGAGCCGAGCGCCGAGCCGAGATAGGCGCCGCCGACCTGGGCGGCGTTGCCCCAGCCATGATGGGCCCGCGCCAGCGTCTCGACCGCATGGCCGTCGCAGGCGATGTCGCCGGTCGAGGCGGAGAAGGCGATCAGCACGAAGACTGAGATCAGCGGCACGAAGGCGACTGGGCCGATCAGGCCGACTGCGACGAGCCCCAGCGCCGAGATCAGCGTCGTCGCCAGCACGATCGTCCGCGAACGCGCCGGGCCGGTATCCGGCAGCCGATAGCGCTCGATTGCCGGGGCCCACAGGAATTTCAGCGCCCAGGGCAGCACGGCGAGATAGGTCAGGCCGATCTGGTCGAGCGGCAGCCCGCGCTCGCGCAGCACGCTCGGCAAGGCGATGAAGGTCAGCCCGCCGATGATGCTCTGGCCGACATACAAGCCCCCGATGGCGAGGACGATCGCCGCCGGCGACAGCATGAGCGCCCTCACCAGCGATAGCGCAGGCTGGCGATGACCTTGCGTCCTTCGTCGAAATAGCAATAGCCGGCGGTGCAGGTCTGCTGGACCTCGTTCAGCAGGTTGGTGGCGTTGACCTGGAAGCGCATGCCCTTGAGCTGCGGGCTGAGATTTTCGAGGTCGTAGCGGATCGAGCCGTCGAGGAAGGCCCGCGCCTTGTTGTCGATCACCGGCCGGCCGAGATTGTCGCCGAGGCTGGAGCCGACATAGCGCACGCCGCCGCCGATCCCGAGCCCGCGCGCCGGCCCGTCCTGGACGGTGTAGTCGAGCCAGAGCGAGGCCATGTGATAGGGGATGCTGGAGAGGCGGTTGCCGACCGTCTCCACTGTCAATTTCTTGATGCGGGCATCGTTGTAGGAATAGGAGGCCTGCAGGCTCAGCCCGTTCGCCAGCGAAGCGACGCCCTCGATCTCGAAGCCGCTGGAGCGCAGATCGAGCTGGACCTGACGGTTGAGGCCGTCGACGACCTCGTAGACCACGCCATCGTCCTGGCGGATGTTGAACACCGCGGCGCGCAGCGAGGCATTGTAGCCCGGCAGGTCGTATTTCACGCCGAGCTCGGCCTGCTTGCCGGTGGTCGGCCGGGCGACGCCGCCGTTCAGCACCGTGCCCGGATTGGGCACGAAGGAAGTACCGTAGCTGACATAGGGCGCAAGGCCGAAATCGGTGACGTAGCTCAGCGCGGCGCGGCCGGTGAACTTGCCGTCGGCGCGCTTGCTCTGCGTCGGCACGGCGCCGGCGGCGCCCGCCTCGAACTTGCTGTCGACCCAGTCGTTGCGGACGCCCGCCGAGAGGCGCCAGCCGCCCCACTTGATCTGGTCCTGCAGATAGACGCCCGTCGTGGTCAGCGTCTGCTCGGTCCGCCACAGGAAGGCGGGATTGTAGCCGAGCGGCACACCGCCGAAGGCTTCCTTGCTCTTGTAGTGCAGGCGGCTGACATCGACGCCGGCGAGCAGGGTATGGTCGACCGCGCCGGTCCGGAACTTCGCCTCCAGCGAGGTGTCGACCGAGAAGCCCGCGGTGTTCTCGCGGGTCAGGCCGGGATCGCCATAGACATATTGCTGGTTGTTGCCGAGCTGCTGGTACCGCGCGCGCTGGCGCAGCGTGAAGACCTCGTCGAACTTGTGCTCGAACTCGTAGCCGATCCGGGCCTGCTGCTGGCGGAAGTCGTTGTAGCGCTTGTCGCCGACATAGACCTTGGTCGCGCCGAGCGTCTTGAACAGCACATTGCCCTGGCGGTCGATATAGGGGCCGTACTGGTTGAGATAGGCCGCCGTGCCGCCGGTGGTCGAATCCATGTATTCGCCGAGCACGGTGAGCTTGGTCGCCTCGTTCGGCTTCCAGGTCAGCGCCGGCGCGATGAAGACGCGATCATCCTTCATCGCGCTGATATCGGTCTTGGCGTCGCGGACGAGCCCGGTCAGCCGGTAGAGCAGCGTTCCCTCCGGATTGGCCGGACCGGAGATGTCGAAATTGAACTGCTTGCGGCCGAAGGAGCCGCCCTGGATCTCGATCTCGCGGAACGGCGTCTGCGTCGGTCGCTTCGAGATCAGGTCGACGATGCCGGCGCTGGTGCTGGCGCCGTAGATCGCCGAGGCCGGGCCGCGCAGCACGGTGATCGCCTCCAGCCCATAGGGTTCGAGTCGCATCAGCCCGTTCGGGCTGCCGATCTGCCGCAGCCCGTCGCGGAAGACGGCGTTTTGGGTGACGTCGATGCCACGAATGGTGAAGGCGTCGTAGCGCGGGTCGAAGCCATAGGTGCCGATGCGCGCGCCCGGCGTATAGGCCAGCGCCTCCAGCAGGTTCTGTGGCTTGCGCTGTTCCAGCTGCGTCTGCGTCACCGTCGAGATCGACATCGGCGTCTCGAGCAGCGGCGTGTCGGTCTTACTGGCGCTGCGGCCGGAGGTGGCGACATAGCCGTTGGCGCTGAAGACACCCCTCTCGCCGCTGCCTTGCCCTTCGACCACGATCGTGTCGAGCTGGATGCGCTCGGTGCCCTGCGCCAGCGCGGCGATCGGGGCAAACAACAGCGCGGTCGAACCGAGCAAGGCAGAACGAATATTCACGGCACACGACTCTCGACGAAAACGACGATCGCGGCCTAACAATCGATAATAGAGTGGTCAATACATTATAGTTTTGAATTATTACAAGGAAATACGATCAATATATACTTCAAATATCGAACAACATCTTATGCCCTAGCGTCACTCTATCAGTTCGATGATCACGGCGGCCGCCTCGCGACAACTCCCCCGCAGCCTGCTGGATCTCGTGCGGCCAAGCGCGAGTTGCGCCGTTCGGCGCATCCGCCTTGCGCCGCAACTCAAACCCAATAGATAAGGAGATCTAGGAGCGGCCCTGCGGAATGACCCTGAACGAATCGATCTCACGCGCGCGACGCGACCCCGCTATCAAGCTGCATGGCCCCGAGGCCTTCGCGGCGATGCGCAAGGCCGGGCAGCTGACTGCGCGCGGCCTCGACATGCTCGCCGGCGAGGTCAAGCCCGGCGTCACCACGCAGCGCCTGGACGATCTCGCCTTCCAGTTCGCCATGGACAATTCAGCCTATCCGGCGACCCTGTTCTATCGCGGCTACACCAAGTCGATCTGCACCTCGATCAACCATGTCGTCTGTCACGGCATCCCCGATGACAAGCCGATGCGCGAGGGCGACATCGTCAACATCGACTACACGCTGATCGTCGATGGCTGGCATGGCGATTCCAGCCGGATGTTCGCGGTCGGCGATATCCCCCGCAAGGCCGAGCGGCTGGTCGAGATCACCTATGAGAGCCTGCTGCGTGGAATCCGCGTCGTGCGCCCCGGCGCCACCACCGGCGATATCGGCTTCGCCATCCAGCGCTATGCCGAGGGCGAGCGCTGCTCCGTTGTGCGCGATTTCTGCGGCCATGGCCTCGGCCAGGTCTTCCACGACGCGCCGAATATCCTGCACTATGGCAGCCCCGGCGAAGGCGTCGAGCTCAAGCCTGGAATGCTCTTCACCATCGAGCCGATGATCAATCTCGGCAAGGCGAGCGTGAAGGTGCTTTCCGACGGCTGGACGGCGGTGACACGTGACCGCTCGCTCTCGGCCCAGTTCGAGCACACGATCGGCGTGACCGACACAGGCTGCGAGATCTTCACGCTCTCGCCCGCCGGCCTCGACAACCCGCTCGCGCCGCGCACATGAAGAACGGCGGCAACGGGAAGTCAGCCCCGCCTGCCGCTACCCCGGACGACGCTGCGCCGCATCATCTCGGCCACCGCGACCGCCTACGCCAGCGCTTCCTCGACGCCGGCGATGCCGCCCTGCCCGACTACGAATTGCTGGAGCTCCTGCTCTTCCGCTCGATCCCGCAGCGCGACGTCAAGCCGCTCGCCAAGCAGCTGATCCAGCATTTCGGTTCCTTCGCCGAGGTGATCGGCGCGCCGATCTCGCGGCTAAGGGAGGTCAAGGGCGTCGGCGAGAGCGTCGCGCTCGATCTCAAGGTCGTCGAGGCAGCGCTGAAGCGGGCCATGAAAAGTCAGGTCGCCAAAAAGCCGGTGCTTTCCTCCTGGTCCTCGGTGATCGACTATTGCCGCCTCGCCATGGCCTTCGCCGAGCGCGAGCAGTTCCGCATCCTCTTCCTCGACAAGAAGAACGCGCTGATCGCCGACGAGGTGCAGCAGACCGGCACGGTCGACCACACCCCAGTCTATCCGCGCGAGGTGATGCGCCGAGCGCTCGAGCTCTCGGCGACCGCCTTGATCCTGGTGCACAATCATCCGTCCGGCGACCCGACGCCATCGGGCGCCGACATGCGCATGACGCGCGAGCTGGTCGATATCGCCAAGCCCCTGGGCATCGCCATCCACGACCACATCATCGTCGGCCGCGACGGCCATGCCAGCTTCAAGGGTCTGGGGCTGATCTGAACCTGGCCCGGACCGCGCCGGGAGAGACGCCCTGCGTCCGGCGCATCGCGCGCGCCAGCGCCGAGCCCGAGTCGAAGCCGGTGCGCCAGGCGATCTCGCCGACCGGAAGCGTCGTCTCGGCGAGCAGGCGACGAGCAGTCTCGATACGCTGCCCATTGCGATAGTCGCCGATCGACATGCCGGTGAACTGCCGGAACAGGCGCGTCGCCTGCCGTCGCGACAGGCCAAAGCCGTCGGCGAGTTCGTCGAGCGGGACATCTTCGTCCAACCGCTCGCTGATGGCGGAACGGATCTCGGCGACGAGCGCGCTGCCATGGTCATCGCCGCTCGCGCTGGAGAGCGCTTCGCCCTGCTCGATACGGGCCAGGGTGGCGATGACAAGCGCCGCCGCCAGATGGTCCTGCGCCGCCTTGGGCGCGCTGTCGACAGGGTCGTTGCAGCACAAGCGAAGCAGTGTCCGCATCAGCGGCGTCGCAGCGAACAGCGATGGCCGCTTGATCCGCCGCTCGAGCGGACGCGACGGCGCAAACTCCGCGAGCGCCGCTTCAGTCAAGTAGAGCGCCACATGGTTGCTCGACTGGCGCAGCGCCTGCGACTCATGCGCCTGCATTTTCGGAACGATGACGAACCGATCCTCGCTCAGCCAAGTCACCGACCGGCGCGTTTCGTCCCTGAAGGCGATCACCCCGCGGGCCGGAACCAGGATCATCGCACAGTCATGCCAGTGCCACTGCGTCCGATAGTGCAGCCCTCCGCCGGTCACGACGGCGCGCTGCTCGCTCGCGTCGAGAAGCCGCGGCGGCGGCGCCGAATGTCGGATGTGCTCGAAGGATCGAAGCATGCGGCACGAAGACTAGCACATTTGGAAGAACGCGCCTTGCCCGCGGCCGCCCTTGGCCCATTTGGTCGCATCATATGGCCCGCCGGGTCGCGCAGGTTTCTGCCCTGACCGGCAAGCTCCGGTCATGACATCCCAGCCCATCTCCGCCCGGCGCCATGCCGAACAGGTCTTCACGGTCAACGTGTTCGGCAACGGCCCCGGTGGCGGCAACCCGGCGCCCATCGTCGTCGACGCTCGGCAGCTCGATGGCGAGGCGATGCGCCAGGTCGCAGCGCGGCACGGCCATGAGAGCGCCTTCGTCCTGCCCGGACATGACGGCTGCGACTATCAGTTCCGCTTCTTCGTGCCCAACCATGAGATGGAGATGTGCGGCCACGCCACGCTCGGCGCCGTCTGGCTGCTCGACCATCTCGGCGAACTGCCCAGGCAAACCGTTTCGATCGCCACCCTGTCGGGTCCGGTTCAGGCCCGCGTCGAGAGCGGCCAGGCGAGCGTCAGCCAGCCCCGAGGGCGATCCACCGATATCGCCGACCCCGGCGTCGTGCTCGACGTGCTCGGCCTGCGCCCGTCGGACTTGCTGGACTACCCGGTGGTCAACGCCGCTACCAGCCGCATCAAGACGCTCGTGCCGCTGCGCTCCATTGAAGCGCTCAACGGCCTCCAGCCTGACTTCGGCCGGATCGAAACGCTCTGCGATGCGATCGGCTCGACCGGCCTTTATCCCTTCGCACCGGTCGATCCGGATGCGGGCATCTTCTCGGCCCGGCAGTTCCCACGTTCCTCCGGCTATCCGGAGGACGCGGCGACCGGCATCGCCGCCGCGGCGCTGGCCTGGAGCGCCTGGGATCTTGGCCTGACATCGAAGCCTCGCGTCATCATCCGGCAAGGCGAGGCGATGGGACGGCCATCGCAGATCACCGTGGAGCGAGAGGACGACCGGTGCTGGCTCTCCGGCCAGGCCGAACTCTTGGGGGAGACGCCGCTATGAACCGCCGCCTGTTCCTTGCTGCCCTTGCCGCCCTGACGGTTGACAAGGGCTTCGCCCAGCAGGCTGCAGCATCCTGGCCGACCAGGCCGATCCGTTTCATCGTGCCCTATGCGGCCGGCGGCCCGACCGATGTCGCAGCGCGCATCCTCGCCGAGACGCTATCCCAACGCCTGCCTCAGCACGTCGTCGTCGAGAACATCACCGGAGCGGGCACGGTCGTCGGCACCACCAGGGCCGCCGCCGCGAAGGATGGCCACAGCTTCCTGATTGCGACGGTCGCGCATGCCGTGAACGCTGTGCTCTACGCCAATCTGGCCTTCGATCCGGTCAAGGATTTCCGCAGCGTCGCCCTGATGGGCACCGTCCCGCAGATCGTGCTGGTCCGGAAGAGTTTCGCCGGAAACTCGCTCTCCGATCTGCTGGCGGTTGCGCGGGCCAAGCCGGGCGGCCTGACCTATGGCTCGGCCGGCATCGGCTCGGCCCAGCATCTCGCCGCCGAGCTGCTGGCGAACCTCGCCAAGGTCAACCTCGTCCACGTCCCCTATCGTGGCAGCGGCCCGGCCGTCACCGATCTGATCGGCGGCCAGCTCGACCTCGTGATCGACAGCGCCGCGACCGCGCTGACGCAGGTCAGGGGCGGCGCCCTGCGCGCGCTCGCCGTGACCACGAAGGAGCGATTGCCAGCCTTGCCGGAACTGCCGACCGTGGCCGAGACGCTGCCGGGCTACGAGGCCTACACCTGGAATGCTATCCTCGCGCCCACCGGAACGGCGCCCGAGATCCTCGCCGCAATGAACAGGATCGCGAACGAAGCTCTGGCCGGCCCGGCCCTGATCCGGCGCTTCGAGGAGATCGGCATCGCGGTCGCCAGGAACTCGACGCCCGAGGCGACGGACACTTTCGTCGCCGCCGAGATGGCGAAATGGCAGCCGCTCCTGCGCAGCGCCGGGATTGCGCCGAACCAGTGAGTTCTCACTACAGACCCGGCAGCCACCGTCGTCATGCTCGCACTTGTGGCGAGCATCCACATGTTGAACACCGTCCTCGATCAGTGAAGCGAAGACGTGGATGATCGGGACGAGCCCGACCATGACGGAAGAGGCTCAGACCTCCCGCATGATGATGCCGAATTCGGCCAGCCGTCGCATCAGGTGGCGGGTGTCGACCAGCGTCTCCGGCAAATGCAGCCCCGAGGTCGGCCGCGGCTTGCCGGCGAGGCCGAAGACGCCTTCGATCACCACGGCGATGCCCTTGGCGCTGAGCGCGGCATAGCCGTCCGGATCGACCAGCTCCCAGCGGAAACGGCCCTCGCGACCGTCCTTGCGCATTCCGGCGATCTCGATGATCACCTCATGCGAGGGCCGCTCGCCACGCAGGGTGCTGGCGGTCCTCCCCTCGGCGAAATCGACGCGGACGCTGCCAGCTTCGCTCGCCGACAGGCTGAAGACGTCGACCAGACCGACGGTCGCGCCCCGGTGCGTGCGCCCGTCGACGCCGCTGTAGCTGCGCTGCGTCTGCGGCGCGGAGATCCAGCGCCAGAGCCCGTCCGACTTGACCAGCGGCGCCGGGCCGATCGCGCCGATCCGGTCCATGTCCTTCTGCGAGGCGAGCCCCAGCGGATCGGCGGGGTCGAAGACGAGGCCGACCTCGATCGCATCGACGCGCTCGAAATCGGAGGCGGCGTGCAGCGCCGCGAGCGCCGGCACCGAGCCCATGCTGTGGCCGAGCAGGACGACGGGTGCAGCCTTGGACTGGCGGATGAAGCCGGCGATCGCCGGACCGACCTCGAAGACGCCGTCCGACAGCGCGACATAGGCCGTGCCTTGGGCTGCCGCCCAGCGCTGCGTGCGCAGCGAGAGATCGCGTACCGCCATCAGCACCACCGCCGGCTTGAGATCGGCCGGAAGGCCGAGATCGTCGCGCTCGATGTCGAGCACGACAGCGCTCGCATGGCCGAGCTCTGTTGCCAGCACATGCGCCTTCACCAGATCGCGCCCGGCGATCACCAGCGGCAATTCGGGATGAAGCTGGCGCAGGGCGCGGGCCGTGCGCGAGCCGACGCTGCCATAGCCGCCGAGGATCAGGACGGAACCGAAAACAGGATCAGCCATTGGCGTTAGCCTCGGTGAAGACCGCGCCGAATTCCTTCATCCGGGCGATGTAATAGGCGGGATCGATGATGCTGTCGGGGAAGTAGAGCCCGGGCTTCAGCGCCTCGCCGCCGGCGAGGCCGAGCGCCCGCTCGGTCGCGAGCGCGACTCCGAGCGCGGTCAGCGGCGCCTGCCCTTGCGGGTGCACGACCTCATAGGTCCGCGTGACGCGCTCGCCCGAATGCAGCACGCCCTCGATCGCGATCACGCTTTCGGTCGAGAATGGCTCGCCGGCCCGGCGGCTGGCCGAGACGTCGAAGGCGAGATCGAAGCGGATATGCTTCGCCTCGGTCGCGGTTGCGAGGCTGAGCACGTCGAGGGGACCATAGGCGCTCGCCGGCAGCTCGACGCCGTCGATGCTGCGATAGCGCGCCTTGGCCTCCTCGCCGGCGGTCCAGGCGAAGCGCCCGTCCTTCAGCGTCAGCGCGGCCGAGCCGGCCTGGGTGATGCGCTCATAATCGGCCAGCGCCGCCTGTCCGCCCATATCCTCCTGGTCGAGCAGGACGCCGACATGGATCTTGTCGATCGAGCGGAAGGCCCTGGCGTAGTCCAGCGCCGGGAACAGCGCCGCGCCGGCGAGCCACTGGCTGGCGAGCACGATCGGCGCGGCCTGCGGCGCATGGATGAAGCGGGCGGCCTCGATCCCGATCTCGAAAGCGCCGCTGGAGACGCTGAGATGCGGGATGCCGTGGCGTTGCGCGAAGCGCAGCGCGTTGCTCCAGTCATCCTTGACGAAGACGATCACGGCGCTGAAACGCGCGGTCTTGGGCAAGCCGAGATCGGGCTTCGACAGGTCGGCGGCGAGCGCCTCGACGCCGAGCTTGTCGGCGACCGCCTGCGCCTTGGCGAGGTCCCGGCCGGCGATGGTGACCGGCAGGCTGGGATGCAGGCGTCGGATCATCGCGGCGGCCTGCGCACCGACGACGCCGGAGCCGCCGATGACGAGGACGGGATGCTGTATGCTGGACATCTGATGGTCTCCGTGACGGAGCCAGCCGCGAGGGGTCTGGCATTCCTACTAAAAGTAACTTACTATAAGTAGGAATGCAATTTCCCTCTTGTCAAGCGGGCCTTCGCCGGGATTCTTGAATCGCCATGCCACCGACCTTCGCCGTCGCCTCAAGCCGCAAGCTGCCGAAGCAGGAACGCCGCGAGCAGTTGCTGGCCTGCGCGCAGGAGATGATCCGCGAAGAGGGCACGGAGTCGCTGACCCTGGCGCGCGTCGCCGAGCGGGCCGGCGTCACCAAGCCAGTCGCCTACGATCATTTCGGCACCCGCGAAGCGCTGATGGTCGAGCTCTTCCAGCGCATCGACGACCGGCAGACCGCTTTGCTCGTCGATACGCTGAAGACGACGGAAGGCCGGCTCGACGCCATCGCCGCGACGATCGCAGCCGCCTATATGAGCTGCGCCCGCGAGGTCGGCACCGAATGGTACGCGCTCTCGGCCGCGCTGAAGGGCAGCGAGGCGATGGAGGCGGTGCAGCGAGAACTCGTCGCGCGCTATGTCGGGATCTGGCGCGATGCCTTCGCACCGCATGCGAGACACCTTCCGCCGGATGAATTGAACCTGCGCTGCATCGGCATCCTCGGCGCCGGCGAAGCGATCTCGCTGGAGCTGCTGCGCGGCCATATCGACGAGGCGCGAGCGGCAAGGAGCCTCGCGGCCTTGATCACTGCAGCGATCGGCGCCCAGCCCGGCTGAGCCCGGCGGCTATCGATCCAGCGCGAATACTGTTCGGCCGATGGCTTCCGCCTCGTCGAGCCAGCCGGCCCGTTTTTCATCCGTGCTGCCGACAACCGGCCTGAAGACATGCCGACGATAGGTCTTCACGCCGCAGTAAGGCAGCACGCAGCGCCCCCATATCGCTTCGAGCGGGTCGCCCAGCTCGGCCTCCTCGCGCTGCGCAGGTGTATCGGAGGTGTTCAGGACGAGAGAAGTCCTGACCGCCAGCAGCCCCTCCGGCAGACCTTCTGCAGTACGCAAGCGATAAGCCACGCCCGGAACCAGGACCCGATCCATCCAGCCCGACAATATCGCCGGCGGCTTGCCCCACCAGTTCGGATGCACGACGAACAAGCCGTCGGCCCCAGCGATATCCGATCGATGCTGCCGAACGGTCGGGTCCTCGGCGCGGGATAGGGTCGCTTCGACCGTATCGCCGACAGTATAGGCCTCGTCTGCCTTCAGACAGGGATCGAATCCCTCGGCGTAGAGATCGTGATGGACGACGTCATGACCGGCGTCGGACAGCGCGAACCGGACACGCTCCGAGATCGCGTGGCAAAAGCTCGACTCGCGAGGATGAGCGATCAGGGACAGGATGCGCATGGCCGACAACGACTACAACCCGCCGGAGTCTGCAAGAGCGTCGGCGGCCTTCCCCGAGGCCGAACTCGGTCGCGATCGCGACTCGTCGGCCGCCCAAGAAATGAGCAGGAACCTGTCAAAGCGCGGGCAACAGACCCCCTTCCCCAACTAGAGCGAATGCGCATAGGCTACCCGAAACGGGGAACAAGCCTGCATGGTCGCATTCGACGAGATGACAGGGGGAGAAGGCGGCCTGCGGGCGGCCTATGGTGAGTTGGACCGCTGGCTGAAGGAAGCGCCGCCCGAGATGCTGGCGCTGCGGCGGTCGCAAGCCGAGCTGTTCTTTCGCCGGATCGGCATCACCTTTGCCGTCTATGGCGACGAGGAATCGACCGAGCGCCTGATCCCCTTCGACATCATTCCGCGCGTCCTGACCAAGCCGGAATGGACCAAGCTGGAGAAAGGCCTGCGCCAGCGCGTCACCGCGCTCAACATGTTCCTGGCCGATGTCTACGGGAAGAAGGAGTGCCTGAAGGCCGGGATCATCCCGCCCGAGCTGGTCTATCGCAACGCCTGCTACCAGCTCGAGATGGTCGATTTCCAGGTGCCGCACGGCATCTATTGCCACATCGCCGGCATCGACATCGTCCGCGTCGATGCCGACACCTTCTATGTGCTGGAAGACAATGCCCGCACCCCGTCCGGCGTCTCCTACATGATGGAGAACCGCGAGGTGATGCTGCGGCTCTTCCCCGAGCTCTTCGCCACGCATCGCGTCGCGCCGGTCGACAATTATCCCGATCAGCTGCTGGCGACCTTGCGCTCGGTCGCGCCGCGCACCGCGTCGTCCGATCCGACGATCTGCCTACTGACGCCCGGCCAGTACAATTCGGCCTTCTACGAGCACTCTTTCCTCGCCGACAAGCTCGGCGTCGAGCTGGTCGAGGGCTCGGACCTGCTGGTCAAGGACGACGTCGTCTACATGCGCACGACGCAGGGGCCCAAACGCGTCGACGTGATCTACCGCCGCATCGACGACGACTTCATCGACCCGCTGGTCTTCCGCAGCGATTCCGTGCTCGGCGTGCCCGGGATCATCGGCGCCTACAAGGCCGGCAACGTCACATTGGCCAATGCGGTCGGCACCGGCGTCGCCGACGACAAGGCGGTCTACAGCTACATGCCGGAGATCGTGAAGTTCTTCACCGGCGAGGAGCCGATCCTGAAGAACGTGCCGACCTATCGCTGCCGCGAGCGCGAGGCCAACGCCTATGTGCTCGACAATCTGGAAAAGCTCGTGGTCAAGGAGGTCAACGGCTCCGGCGGCTACGGCATGCTGGTCGGCCCGCATGCCAGCAAGGCGCAGCTTGAGACCTTCCGCCAGAAGCTGAAGGACCAGCCCGAGGGCTTCATTGCCCAGCCGACACTCGCGCTCTCCACCTGCCCGACCTTCGTCGCCTCGGGCGTGGCGCCGCGCCATGTCGACCTGCGCCCCTATGTGCTCTCCGGGGCCAACGGCATCTCCTGCGTGCCGGGCGGGCTGACCCGCGTCGCGCTCAAGGAAGGCTCGCTCGTGGTCAATTCCAGCCAGGGCGGCGGCACCAAGGACACCTGGGTGCTCGACGCATGACGAAGCCTGTTTTCACCCTAGTTCGCGTCACCCCGGAATCCCGGACCTGAGCATGCTTTCCCGTACCGCCGACAGCCTCTACTGGGTCTCGCGCTATGTGGAGCGGGCCGAGTACCTCGCCCGCATCCTCGACGCCACCACCCGCCTGACCAACCTGCCCTCCGCCTATGGCGGCGCCGGCACCGAATGGCAGAGCGCGGTCGCCACCGCCGGTTGCGAGGAAACCTTCGCCAAGGCCTATGGCGAGGCGAACGAGCGCAATGTCTGCGATTTCCTCAGCTTCAACCCGGACAACCCGTCCTCGATCCGCAACTGCTTCGCCCTCGCCCGCTCCAACGCCCGCGCCGTGCGCACCGCGCTGACCTCGGAGATGTGGGACGCGCTCAACGGCGCCTGGCTTGAATTGCAGCGCTTCGAGCGCAAGCGCATGGACCGCGAGGAGTTCGCCCGCTTCCTCGACTGGGTTAAGAGCGTCTCGCTCGCCTTCGACGGATCGGCCTATCGGACCATGCTGCGCGATGACGGCTACTGGTTCTCGCGGCTCGGCGTGAATGTCGAGCGGGCCGACAACACCGCCCGCATCCTCGACGTGAAGTACCATGTCCTGCTGCCGGAGACCGAGCAGGTGGGCGGCTCGCTCGACTATTTCCAGTGGACCACGATGCTGCGCGAGGTCTCGGCGCTGACGGCCTATCACTGGGTCTATCGTCAGGCCGTGAAGCCGACGCTGATCGCCGACCTCCTGATCCTCAACCGGCGCATGCCGCGCTCGCTGGCGAGCTGCTACGAGAACATCTCGCGCTTCCTCGACCAGATCGGCGACGCCTACAACCGGCACGGGCCGGCCCAGCGCCAGGCCCGCAAGACCTCGACCAACCTCGCCAACACGCCGATCGAAGCTGTGCTCCAGCGCGGGCTGCACGAGTTCATCGAGGACTTCATCACCGAGAACAACCGCCTCGGAAACGTCATCGTCGAGCAATACCTGCAATAAGGGCTTTCCTTCCGCTCCCCAATTTGGACTTTTCGCCCCATGCGGATCCGGATTTCCCACAGCATCGCCTACACCTACGCCGAGCCGGTGCGCCAGCTCAGGCAGGTGCTGCGGCTGACGCCACGCGACCATGACGGCCAGCACGTCATGTCATGGCGCATCGCGCCCAGCATCGACGGACGCCTGCATGCCGGGCAGGACCCGTTCGGCAACATCACCCATGACTTCTCCGCCGAGGGGCCGATCGAGAGCTACGCGATCGAGATCAACGGCCTGGTCGAGACCGTCGACCTCGCTGGCATTGTCCGCGGCGTGGTCGAGAAGGTGCCGCCCGACGTGTTCATGCGCGATACCCGCCTGACGCAGGCGAACGAGCAGCTGCGTGCCCTGGCCGACAAGGCCGCCGGCCGCGACGGCGGCGACCTCGCCAGGCTGCACGCGCTGATGGAGGCGATTCATCAGGAGCTCCGCTGCGTGCCGACAGCCGACCATCTTGGTATCGGCGCTGCCGCCTGCGCGGAAGCTGGCGAAGGCATTCCGCAAGACATCGCCCATGTCTTCATGACCTGCGCCCGCCTGCTCGGCGTCCCGGCGCGCTATGTCTCGGGCTATGTCGCAGCCTCGGACACCCTGCCCCATGCCGACGGCGCCCATGCCTGGGCCGAGGCCTATCTGCCGGACTATGGCTGGATCGGCTTCGACGCCGCCAACGGGCTCTGCCCGATCGACACGCATGTGCGCGTCGCCGCCGGGCTCGACTTTGCCGACGCCGCCCCGGTCCGCGGCGCCCGCACCGGCGGCTATGGCGAGAGCCTCCTGGTCGAGGTCAGCGCTCAGGCGGCGAAGCCGCGCTTCCAGGGGCAATAGCCGTTCCGGCGCATTGTCGCCGTCATGAGCCCCTGATACCAGCCTGGCGCGCCGTCCCGGCACGCCCTGGAGATCGATCTTGACCTATTGCGCCGGCATCCTCGTCCAGGACGGGCTCGTGATGATCGCCGACACCCGCACCAATGCCGGGCTCGACGACATCTCGACCTTCCGCAAGCTGCATGTCTTCTCCTGGCCAGGAGAGCGGACGATGGCGCTCGCCACCGCCGGCAACCTCTCGGTCACCCAGTCGGTCGTCAGCCTGCTGCACGAGGGTATCCCCAATCCAGAGACGGGTGAGGTCGAGACACTGCAGAACGCCCCGTCGATGTTCCGTGCCGCCCAGCTCGTCGGCCGCGCCGTGCGCATCGTGCGCGAGACCGATGGCGAGGCGCTGCGCGAAGCCGGCCTCAAATACGACATGTCGCTGCTGTTCGGCGGCCAGATCATCGGCCAGCCGATGCGGCTCTTCATGGTCTACTCGGCCGGCAACTTCATCGAATGCGGCATGGACGCGCCCTTCCTGCAGATCGGCGAGCACAAATACGGCAAGCCGATCCTCGACCGTGCCGTCACCTTCAAGACCCATCTCTACGATGCGCTCAAGGTCGGGCTGATCTCGATGGATTCGACCATGCGCTCCAATCTCGGGGTCGGCCTGCCGATCGACCTGATCGTGCTCCGGCGCGACGCCGCCGCTCCCGAGCTCAACCGGCGCATCGAGGCGGGCGAACCCTATTTCCACGATCTGCGCGAGCGCTGGTCGGCCGCCTTGCGCGCCGCCCATATGGCGATCCCGCGTCCGCCCTACGAACCGACGGGCGAATAACCCTCGGCGAAGCCAATTTTAGCCGAAAGTACTGCAACTTCGCCGGCTTCCCGGTGATTCTGGAAACCGGATGGCAAGATTCCCCTGTCAAGGTCCGTTGTCAGCGTACCGCTACGGATCCCGAGTCTTTGCCGACGAACGTTAAGATGACGAACACCGAATCGTCGGCGCGCATGCTGACTCGCACACTGGCGACGCTGGCCGCTGCGTTCGCGCTTGTGCTTGCGGCGGTGCTCGGCGTGATGTCGGCGATGGTGAGCGACGCCAACCAGATCGAGGCGAGCCGCCAGCGCGACCGCGTCGAGGCGGCGCTGACCACGCAGGTGCATCTGCGCCGGCTGCGCTTCGAGAATCTGCAGGCGGCCGGTGTCCTGCAGCCGGTCCTCAATAGCCTCTTGCCGAACGCGACCCTGCAATGGGCCTTCGCCCAGGTCGCCAATCGCTTCCTCGATTTCGACGGCACCTATCTGGTGACTGCCTCGGGTCGTGTCCTCGCCGGCGTCGAGCAGCGCGAGACCGGATCGCAAGCCGGTTACGACGCCCTGGTCCGGCTCAGGTCCGATCTGCCCGGTGGCGGCGCGCCAGCGGAAGCGCGCGGCATCGACAACGGCCCGGTCAGCGTTGTTCTGATCCAGGACGGCTCCGACACCTTCGGCATCATCACCGCCGACCTGCGCAAGGGGCAGCAGGCCACCAGCGAAGGCGCCGCCCCCGAGACCGCCGCCTTCATCGTCGGCTATCGCAAGGTGACACAAGCCCAGCTTGACGAACTCGGCCGGCGCTATCGCGTCCCGCGCCTGGAGGTCGTCACCGAACGCCCGGCCAATCCGATGCGGCGGCGCGACATCCCCTCGTCCGATGGCTCGGTGAACGCCTGGCTGAGCTGGACGCCGGAACGGCCCGGCGATGCGATGATCAGCCAGTTCGCCTGGGCCCTCGGCGCGGTCACCGCCCTTTTTGCAGCCCTCTTCGTCTACGTCTTCCATCGCCTGCGCAACGCCGCCCAGCAGATCGCGCTGCGCGAGAGCCAGATCCATCGCCTGGCCGGCCAGGACGAGCTCTCGGGCCTGCCCAACCGCCGTACTTTCGACCTCAGGCTCGACCAGGAGATCGCCCAACTCGGCAGGACCAAGAGCGGGCTCGCCGTGCTGATGCTCGACCTCGACCGCTTCAAGGCCGTCAACGACACCTATGGCCACAATGCCGGCGACGAATTGATCCGCCAGGTCGGACAGCGTCTGACCACGGTGCTGCGCCTCGGCGATACCGTCGCCCGCCTCGGCGGCGACGAGTTCGGCATCATTCAGACCCATATGGTCGCCGCCAATGCCAGCGCCGCGCTCGGCCAGCGCATCCTCGATGCACTGACAGAGCCCTTCGAGATCGCCGGCGTCGCCGTCACCATCGGTTGCTCGATCGGCATCGCCCACGCGCCGCGCGACGGCGCCGACCGCAGCACGCTGCTGCGCCTCGCCGACACCGCGCTCTACCAGGCGAAGAACGAAGGCCGGAACCGCTATTCCTTCTTCGAGCCGCAGATGAACCGGGCCCTGCAGCTCAAGCGCATGGTCGAGGAGGATCTGCGCAACGCTATCGCCCGCAACGAATTGCTGCTGCACTACCAGCCGCAGGTCTCGATCGACGGCACCAGCATCGTCGGCGTCGAGGCGCTGGTGCGCTGGCCCCATCCCGAGCATGGCATGGTGCCGCCGTCAGAATTCATCAGCATCGCCGAGGAACGCGGCCTGATCGTGCCATTGAGCGAATGGGTGCTGCGCCGCGCCTGCGAGCAGGCCCGGCAATGGCCGGGGATCAAGCTGGCCGTCAACGTCTCGCCGATCCAGTTCCGCCACAAGGATTTCGTCGCCAGCGTGATCCGCGTGCTCAATGAGACCGGCTTCGATCCCGAGCGGCTGGAGCTTGAACTGACCGAAGGCGTCGTGGTCGAGGACGCCGATGCCGCCGAGGCCGCGATGATGGATTTGCGCGCCCATGGCGTCAGCCTGGCGCTCGACGATTTCGGCACCGGCTATTCGAGCTTGATCTATCTGCGCCGCTTCGCCTTCGACAAGATCAAGATCGACCGCTCCTTCCTTGAATACATGGAAGCGACCGGCGAGTCGGCGATCCTCGTCCATTCGGTCGTCCACCTTGGCCGGGCGCTGGGCTTGCGGGTCTGCGCCGAGGGCGTCGAGACGGCCGAGCAGCACCGCTTCCTGCAGGCGATCGGCTGCCACGAATTGCAGGGCTTCCTGTTCTCCAAGGGCGTGCCGCCCGAGGAAATCGACCGACTGCTGACGCTCGACCGGCCGTTCGAGCAGGCCCTTGCCGCCTGAGCGGCGCGCTCAGAAGAAGCTCGCGAGCCAGCTCACCAGCGCATAGGCGAAGCCCGCCGACAGAGCGAGGCCGGCGATGCCGACCACGGCGCCGGCGATGATCACCACCCCGTCGCGCTCGACCAGGCCGAGCCCGACCAGGCAGACCGCGAGCCCGAGCGGGATCTGGCCGATGAACGGCGCCGCCACGATCAGCCCAAGCGCCAGGATCAGCAGCACCGCGCCAAGCACCGGCAGCGCGAAGCGTCCGCCGAGCATGGTCAGCCGCGGCTTCGAGAAGCGTTCGAGCCGGATCAGCAGCGGCAAGGCGCGCTCGACGGCGCGCGCGAGATCGGCCTGCGCGATGCTGCGGTTGAGCAGCCGCTGCGGCAGCCAGGGCGTCGCCCGGGCCATCAGCATCTGCGCCGCGATGAAAGCAAGGACGAGACCACAGACCAGCGGGATCGGCGGTGGCATCGGCAGGCAGTTCGGCAGGCCGAGCAGCACGACCAACAGTGCGTAGGCCCGGTCCCTCAGCGCCGCGACGATGTCGCGGACGGCAACGCGCGGGCCCGGCAGGTGCGCGAGCGCGATCAGCAGTCCGGAGGTGCGCAGAGGGGAAGACAAGCAGGCTCGCCAGGCGATGAGCAGGGCCTGCGGCCTAGCATGCCCGCCGCCGCGCCAACAACCCCGCGGCGGCGCATGCCTGTCAGTGCAACGTCAGCACGCCGTTCACATTGACGATCTCGGCCGGCCGAATGAGGCGCGAATGCGCCACCGTGATCGAATGCAGCGGCCCCTCGAGCTCGCGCCGCCAGAAATCGAGGAACTTGTGCAGTTCCGGAAAACGCGGCGCCAGATCGTATTCCTGCCAGATATAGCTCTGCAGGAAGTCGGGATGATCCGGCATCCGGTAGAGGATGGTGGCGGTGGTCAGCCCGTAACCTGCCAATTGGCGGATGAAATCCTGCGAGACCATGACCGATGCGCTCCTTGCCGAGAAGACGATGAGCCGGCTGTCATCAGGCTGCGCCGCGATGGTTAACAAACACTTGCAGGAATCCCGCTACCTGCCACACTCATGACGTGCATTGGGTACCACCCGATTATATGGGTGGAAGGGGCATTTGCGTGGCGTGGGGGGTCGCGAGCCAGTCTGGCATGCTCGCGCGTGGGGTCGGCGCGGCGATCGCGTTCGCCCCTACCGCCACGTGGGCCGATCCGGCCCTGATGGAACGCCCGCCGCTCTCGCTGGTGATCTTCGGCTCGCTCGAAGCCGATCCTAGCAAGACCCATGGTTCGATCGGCTTCAAGCGGGCATTCGGCGCTTTCGGCGGGCTCGACGCCAGCGGTTTCCGCTTCGGAATGAAGTGGGGAGCGAGCGCCGAGCCCGCCCATCGCAAGCCGAAGGAAGGCCGCCTCTACCGGACCGAGGTCCATACGCTACTGGGTTATGAATGGCGGATCGGCGACAGCTATCTCGCCTTGTCCGCCGGACCGATGGCCGAGGCCGCCTATCGCGAGACGCGCCGGTATCTCAGCTTCGAGCATCGCAGGATGCTGCGCCTGCAGGCCGATCTCTGGTCGACGCTTGCGGAGAACTGGTTCCTGCAGGGCAGCGCCTATGCGGTTCTCGGCGATGGCGGCCGCTATTGGGGTCGCCTCGCAACGGGCCGGCGTTTGCTCGGCGAGCTTTATCTCGGCCCCGAATTCGAGGCCTATCGCGAGCGTAACTATCGCAAGCTGCGGCTCGGCCTACACCTGAGCGGCCTGCGCGTCTTCGGTCTGGATTGGCGCCTCGCGGGCGGCTTCCAGAAGACGAGCGACGAGAAGGCCGGCGGCTATGCCACCCTGGGGCTGCACTGGAAACGATGAGCGTCAGCGCGGCCCCTGCCCCGTCAGCGCCCGCAACGCTTCCGGCGTGTCGATGTCGAGCGCGATGGCGGGGTCGTCGAGCGCGATCTCCTCGACGGCATCGCCGGCCGCGTCAAGCAGACGGCGCGCGCCCTGATCGCCATCGAGCTTGGCGACCGCAGGAAAGAGCTTCTGCGCCAGCAGCACCGGATTGCCGCGCTGGCCGAGCAGGGTCGGTGCCACGGCGAGCGCATCCGGGCGGTCGGCGAAAGCCTGCGCCAGCCGATCGATCACAGCGGCGGTGACGTTCGGCATATCTCCGAGCGAGATGACGACGCCCGGCACCTCCGCCGGCAGCGCCGCGAGCCCGGCCTTGAGCGAACCGGCGAGCCCGTCGGCGAAGGCCGGGTTGTGCACGATGGTGACGTCGAGCCCGGCGAGCGCGGCGCGAACCTCGTCCTGCTGATGACCGGTGACGACGATGACCGGCGCGGCCCGCGAGGCAAGCTGCGCCTCCACGGCGTGGCGCACCAGCGGCTTGCCGCGCACCTCCTGCAGCAGCTTGTTGCCAGCGCCCATCCGGGTCGAGCGACCGGCGGCCAGCACGATACCGGCGACGGGCGCCGCCTCGCCATGGCCGGGTGCGCGCGGCTGCGGCCGCGAGACGATCTCCATCAGCAGGCCGCCGACGCCCATCTTCTGGATCTCGGCCCGGGTCACCGGCACGCCGGCGAGACTGCGCTGCAGCACCCAGTCGAAGCCATTCTCCTTGGGCGAGCGGGCGCAGCCCGGCGCGCCGATCACCGGCTTGCCGTCGAGCCTGCCGAGCATCAGCAGGTTGCCGGGATCGACCGGCATGCCGAGATGCTCGACCGTGCCGCCGGCCTCGACCAGCGCCTTCGGCACGACGTCGCGCCGATCGGTGATGGCGGACGCGCCGAAGACGACGACGAGCTCGGCCGGCCCCGCCACCGCCGCGCGGATCGCCTCTGCCAGCGGCGGGCTTTCATGCGGCACACGCGCATCGCGTTCGATCGCAGCCCTGGCCGGCTCGAGCCGCTCGGCCATGGTCCGCAGCGTCTTATCGACAACGCTGGTCTTCAGGCCCGGCAGCAAGGTCGAGACCACAGCGACCGATTTCAGTTTGTACTCGGCAATGGCGATCGGCTTGTCAGCGCCGAGCCGCTCCAATGCCTCTTCGATGCGCTTCTCCGGCACGGCATAGGGGATGATCTTGACCGTGCCGACCATCTCGCCGGCGACGACCGGCTTCAGCGCCGGCAGGGTCGCGACCGTGATCGCCTCGTCGATGGCGTTCAGCGCATCGATCACGCCCGCATCGATCTGCAGCACGCCCGGCGCAGCGGCGAACAGGTTGACGCGGCCGGTAAACGGCGTCTCGGTCACCACCGCCCGCCCGGCCAGCGCCCGCGCCAATTGCTCGGCGGCAGCGTTCTCGTCGATGTCGCCGGCTTCCAGCTGCACCGCGACGATCTCGCTGAGGCCCGCCGCGGTGAGCTTGCGCGCATCCTCCTCGCCGATCGTCGCGCCCTTGCGCACGATCCCCTCGCCGGCGCGCACGGTATGGGCAGCGACCGCGCCGACAGCTTCAGCGATGGGAATGGGACCGAACTTCATCAGGCGTAGTCTCTCAAACCGGCTTGCGGCGCGGGCCGCGCAGGCCTTGCACGATCTCGCCGAGGATGGCGAGCGCGATCTCGGCCGGCGAGACCGCGCCGATGTCGAGCCCGATCGGCGCATGGATGCGCTTCGCATCGGCCTCGCCGAAGCCGGCAGCAGCGAGCCGCTCCAGCCGCTTGCCATGCGTCTTCCGGCTGCCGAGCGCACCGATATAGAAGCAGTCGGAGCGAAGGGCCGCGATCAGCGCGGGATCGTCGATCTTGGGGTCATGCGTCAGCGCGACGAAGGCGGTGTAGCCGTCGAAGGGCATCTTCCGCAGCGCCTCCTCCGGCCATTCGGCGAGCAAGGTCACCTCCGGGAAGCGCTCCGTCGTGGCGAAGGCGGTCCGCGGATCGATGACGGTGACGTCGAGATCGAGGAGCTTGGCTATCGGCGCCAGTGCCTGCGAGATATGGACGGCGCCGGTGACGATGATGCGCGGCGGCGGCGCCTGCACGGTCAGGAAATAGGCCTTGCCGTCGACCTCGACATTGCCGCTCTTGCCACTGCGCAATTGCTTGTCGAGCGCCTCAGCCAGCACATCGCCGGCAAGGTCGACCTCCTTGACGAGGCGCTGCTCGCCCGAGCCGAGCTCGGTCACCAGCACGGTCGCGCGCCGGGCAGCGCGCTCGGTGTTGAGCGTGGAGAGAAGCGAGAGATCCATGGCTCAATTCCGGTCGAGCGCGATGCGAGCGCCGAGCCCGATCAGGATAGTGCCGCCGATCGCCCGGATCACGCGCTGCGCGGCGCCGTTGGCTGCGACCTTCGCCTGCATGTAGGAGGCGGTCAGCACCGTCAGGATCGACGAGGAGGTGAAGAGCAGATTGACCACGACCCCGAGGATCAAGAACTGCGCCCAGAGCGGCAGGCTCGCCGACGGATCGACGAATTGCGGCAGGAAGGATACGAAGAAGATCGTCGTCTTCGGGTTGAGCAGCTCGACCGCGAGGCTGTCGGCAAGCGCACGCATCGGCGTGCGCGGCGCAACGTCCGCTGTCGCCTGCACTGGCGCGACGCGGCGGAAGAAGCTGATGCCGAGCCAGATCAGATAGGCCGCGCCGAGCAGCTTCATCGCCAGATAGAGCTCGGGCACATGCCGGAAGATCGCCGACAGGCCGAAGGCAGCGGCGAAGACATGGACATAATCAGCCAGGTGAACGCCGAGCACCGCCATGAAGCCGGCCTTGCGGCCCCGCGACATGGTCTGGGCAGCGATGTAAAGCACCGCCGGGCCCGGGATATAGGCGAAGACGAGCGTCGCCAGGACGAGCGCAAAGAGGACTTCGATCGAGGCCATCGGGTCAACCCTTGTCGGTGGCGAGCTTGAGGCCAAGCCCGATCATCAGCGAGCCACCGAGCCAGCGCCCGAGCGCAAAGCCGGCACGGCTCGCCTTCATCGTCTTCATCACCAGGCTCGCGCCCAGCACGGTGATGAGATCGGCCGAGGAGAAGGCGAAATTGACGATGGTGCCGAGGATCAGGAACTGCGCCCAGACTGGCAGCGCCGCAGAAGGATCGACGAACTGCGGCAAGAGCGCGATGAAGAACAGGGCGACCTTCGGGTTCAGCACCTCGACGATGAAGGAATCGACCAGCGCGCGCCGGACCGTCTTGGCCGGCGCCGCGGCCAGCGCCTCACCGCCGAGCTTCGAGCGGATCATGCCGATGCCGAGCCAGACCAGATAGAGCGCGCCGACGATCTTCACCGCGACGTAGAGTTCGGGCACGTGCTTGAACACCGCCGACAGGCCGAAGGCCGCGGCGACGACATGGACATAGCAGCCGAGATGGATGCCGAGCATCGCCATCAGCCCGGCCTTGCGGCCATGGGCGATGGTCTGCGCCGCCGTATAGAGCAGCGCCGGACCGGGAAAGTAGGCGATGACCAGCGTCACCGTCGCGAAGGCGAGAAGCGTTTCCCAGGAGGCCATCGATCCGTTTCCTTACGCCCGAACCGGCTCGACATAGACCTTGATGCGACCACCGCAGGACAGGCCGACCTGCCAGGCGGTTTCGTCGGCGACGCCGAATTCGAGTGTACGCGGCTTGCCGTCGGTGATCACGTCGCCGGCCTCGGCGACGACCGCGCCCTCGACGCAGCCGCCGGAGACCGAACCTAGGAAATTACCTTCGCCATCGATGACGAGATGCGAGCCGACCGGGCGCGGGGCCGAACCCCAGGTCTCGACCACGGTAGCGAGCGCGACGCCGCGGCCGGCTTTCGCCCAGGCCTCCGCGGTGACGAGGATGTCGGTGTCGGTGCTGATCATGCGAGTGGTCCCGCTGCGGATATTGCTGAGATCATGACTCAACCCGCCTTCTTCAACCACTGGCGCGGATCGGTGATCTGCCGTGCGTCGGATGACAATGCCGCGCAGAGATCGGCCATCGCCGCGAGATTGTGGATCGGCCGGAACTGGTCGACATGCGGCAGCATCGTCCTGATGCCGCTGGCCCGCGCCTCGAAGGCGTCATAGCGCAGCAGCGGGTTGAGCCAGGTCAGTTGCCGGCAAGAGCGGTGCAGACGGTCCATCTCGAAGGAGAGATCGGGGCCGAGATGGCGCTCCAGCCCGTCGGTGAAGAGCAGCACCACCGCGCCTCCCGCCAGCACCCGGCGCGACCAGACGCGGTTGAAGGCGTGCAGGGCCGAGGCGATGCGCGTGCCGCCCTCCCAGTCCGGCGCCGCCTTGCCGGCAAGCGCCAGTGCCTCGTCCGGATCGCGGGCGCGCAAGCTGCGCGTGACATTGGTCAGGCGCGTGCCGAAGACGAAGGAATGCACGCGCCGACGCTGCTCGGTGATGGCGTGCAGGAAGTGCAGGAAGATGCGCGAATACTCCGCCATCGAGCCGGATATGTCGACGAGCGCGACAACAGGCGGATGCACCTCGGCACGCTCGCGGAAGGCGAGATCGATCGAAGCGCCGCCGCCCCTGAGCGAGCGACGGAAGGTGCGGCGCGGATCGATCCGCGCCCCGGCATGCGCCGCCTGAAAACGCCGTGTCGGCACGGCATCGTTGGGCAGCCTGAGCTCGGCGATCAGCTGGCGCGCTCTGGCGATCTCGGCCGCGCTCATCTGGGCGAAATCGCGCGACTTCAGCGTCTCGCGCTCGGAGACGGTGAGCCGCGCGGTGAGTTCGGTCAGCTCGACCGGCGGCTCGTCCTCGCGCGGCGGCGGGGTGAAGGCTTCGGCGACACGTAGCGCTCCCGCCTCCGGCTTCTGCGGCTCGCTGTCGACCCGCGGCGTCACCGGCGACATCTGCGCCATCAGTTTCTCGATCAGACCGCGCCGGCGCCAGAACAGCCGGAACGCCTGGTCGTAAACCGCTGAATCCTCGTGCTTCTTCACGAAGATCGCATGCAGGGCCCAGTAGACGTCCTCGCGCCCGCCGAGCGCGCCATCGGCCAGCGCCTCGACCGCCTCGACCACCGCCCCCGGGCCGACGCGCAGCCCGGCGCCTCGCAAGGCACGGGCGAAATAAGCGACGTTCTCGGGGAGTTTGCCGGTCATCTCTCCACCGTCATGCTCGCCCTTGTGGCGAGCATCCACGTCTTGAACACCGCCTTGGATGAAGGAAGACGTGGATGGCCGGGACAAGCCCGACCATGACGGGAGCATGTCTCGTCACGCCGCCGTCTCGGTCATGAACACCTTCTGGGCCACGACCCATTTGCCGTCGACCTTCAGGAAGGACAGAAGGTCGGTGAAATAGCGTGGCGGCATCTGGCACTTGACCTTGACCAGCGCCATGGACGGCCCGACCAGGTCGATAGCCAGCACATGGTCGCCGCGCTCCAGCCCAGTCTCCTTCGGCGATTTGCGCCCCCGCACCGCCTCGAACCATTGCGCGCGCGGCACGACCTTGAGCTCGCCGTCGAGCGACTGGGTCAGCGCGCTGGTCGCGTGGAAGACCGAGGCGAGCTTGTCGACATCGCCCTCATAGAGCCCGTCGAGATAGACCTGCGTCGCTGCCTCGATCGCCTTGATGTCGTCGTTCATCGCTTGCTCCGTCGTGCTCGGGCTTGTCCCGAGCATCCACGCCTTGCGGCGCGGATGAAGGGAAAGACGTGGATGGTCGGCACAAGGCCGACCATGACGATGCGCTACCCCCGCGCCGCCTGCTTGGCCTGGTCGAGCAGTTCGCCGACCTTGGAGCCCTGCATCGCCTGGATGTCGTCCTGGTATTTCAGCAGCGCGCCGAGCGTGTCGGAGACGATCGCCGGATCGAGCGCCACGGCGTCGAGCTCGACCAGCGCGCTCGCCCAGTCGAGCGTCTCGGCGACGCCCGGCGCCTTGAACAACTCTTCCTTGCGGATCGCCTGCACGAAGGAAACGACCTGCTTCGCCAGCTTGGCCGGCGCAGCCGGCGCCTTCGCCTTCAGGATGGCGAGTTCTCGGGCAGCGTCGGGATAGCCGACCCAGTGATAGAGGCAGCGGCGCTTCAGCGCGTCGTGGATCTCGCGGGTGCGGTTCGAGGTCAGGATCACGATCGGCGGCTCGGCCGCCTTGACCGTGCCGAGCTCGGGGATCGTCACCTGCGCATCGGCCAGCACCTCGAGCAGGAAAGCTTCGAAAGCCTCGTCGGTGCGGTCGAGTTCGTCGATCAGCAGGATCGGCGCCCCGCCCTCCTGCGGCTCCAGCGCCTGCAGCAGCGGCCGCTTCACCAGATAGCGCTCGGAGAACAGATCGCTCTCCAGCCGCTCGCGATCGCCCGCGACGCCGCCGGCCTCGGCGAGGCGGATCGCCATCATCTGGCCGGCATAGTTCCATTCGTAGACGGCGGAGGCGAGGTCGAGCCCCTCATAGCATTGCAAACGGATCAGCCGGCGCCCGAGCGCGGCCGACAGCACCTTGGCGATCTCGGTCTTGCCGGTGCCAGCCTCGCCTTCGAGCAGCAGCGGCCGCTTCATCCGGAGCGCCAGGAAGAGCACGGTCGCCAGCGCCCGGTCGGCGACATAGCCCTGCGCCTGGAGCATCGAGAGCGTGGCGTCGATCGAGGTCGGAAGGCGCGATGAGGTCAGCATGGACAAGGTCTAGCGCGGCGTCGGCAGCGACGGAAGCGGCGCCAGCGCAGAGCGCTCTGCTGTCACGATCGGGACGGGATCGGAGTCTACCATCTCGGCCTCACGGAGAAGACGCCAATGACCACGCAGGAACTCGCCAATGGTTTCGTCGCCCTGCTGAAGGAAGGCAAGCACGAGGAGGCGGCCGCCACCTACAATGCCGACGACATCGCCAGCTACGAGAACATGCCCGGGCCGATGGCGCAGAGCCACGGCAAGCAGGCGGTGAAGGGCAAGGGCGAATGGTGGACCGCCAATCACGAGGTCCACGAATTCACCACCGCAGGCCCTTATCTCAACGGCGACCAGTTCGCCGTGCACTTCTATTTCGATGTCACCGTCAAGGAGAGCGGCGAGCGCCGCAAGATGCACGAGATCGGGCTCTACACCGTGAAGGACGGCGAGATCGCCGAGGAGAGGTTCTTTTATTGACAGGCCGCCGTTTCGGCGCTTTTTCTCCGCCCCCCCGAAATCCCGATCTGCCGCGAAAGGCCTGTCATGACCCGCCACGTGGTTTCCGCGCCGATGGTCAGCCACCGGCATGTCCAGAAGATCGAGGGCTCGCCTGCGAGAGCCTTCGCCCTGCTCTGCCCGTCCGCCGAGGAAGATTGGCTCGACGGCTGGCAGTTCGAGATGATCCATTCCGTCTCGGGCGTGGCGGAGAAGGGCTGCGTCTTCCAGACCCGGCAGCACGGCGCCGAGCCGACCCTATGGTTCACCAGCGACTACGAGCCGGATGAACGCATTCGCTTCATCCGGTTCACGCCAGGTGCAGCGGTCACGGAGATCGACATCCGCCTGACGCCCGCAGCGCATGGTTGCGATGTCGACATCCGCTACACCGTGACCGGCCTGGCGCCCGGGGCGGAAGCAGCGCTCGCCGCCTTCTCGCCGGAGCGCTGGGTCGCGATGATGGACTTCTGGGAGCGGTCGATGAACCACTACCTGAAGACCGGCGAGCGCCTGTCCGCGGGCTAGCTTGCCTTCCCCGTCGCCTGCGCCACGGCCTGCTTGGCCATCACGCCGATCAAATGAGCGCGGTATTCGGCATCGGCGTGAATGTCGCCATTGATGCCCTTGGCGGTGTGCTTGAGGCCATCTAGCGATTTGCCCGCGAAGCGCGCCTTCAGCGCCGCCTCGGCCTCCGGCCAGCGGAAGACACCGCCCTCGCCCGCTCCCGTCACCGCGACGGCGATCTCGCTGCCGCGCTTGGCGACGAAGACGCCGACCAGCGCATAGCGCGAGGCTGGGTTGCGGAACTTCGCGTAGCCCGCCTTGGAGGCGACCGGGAACGAGACCTTGACGATGATCTCGCCCTCGTCGAGCGCCGTCTCGTAGAGGCCGCTGAAGAACTCCTCCGCCGGCAGCTTGCGCTTGTTGGTCACCACCGTCGCACCGAGCGCCAGCAGCGCCGCCGGATAGTCTGCCGCCGGATCGTTGTTGGCCACCGAGCCGCCGATCGTACCGCGATGGCGCACATGCGGATCGCCGATATGGCTGGCGAGATAAGCCAGCGCCGGGATCGCCTCCTGCACATCGGGCGAGGCCGCGACTTCGGCATGGGTCGTCATCGCGCCGATGACGAGATTGCGGCCCTTGCGGGCGATGCCCTTGAGGTCGGCGCAGGATGAGAGGTCGACCAGAGCGCCGGGCGAGGCCAGGCGCTGCTTCATCGTCGGCAGCAAGGTGTGGCCGCCGGCGAGGAGCTTGGCGTCCTCCTTCTTGGCCAGGAGGCTGGCGGCCTGTCGCGCGGTCGCCGGGCGGTGATAGGTGAAGGCGTACATCGTCTCGTCCTTTCAGATCACTCGGCAGCCATGCGGCTGAGCGTTTTCTGCGCGGCGCGCCAGACGGCCTGCGGCGTCGCCGGCATGGCGATGTCCTCATGGCCGAGCGCGTCGGTGATGGCATTGATGACAGCGGGCGGCGAGGCGATGGCGCCGGCCTCGCCGCAGCCCTTGATCCCCAGAGGATTCGACGGGCACGGCGTCACCGTCATGCCCACCTCGAAGGACGGCAAATCGTCGGCGCGCGGCATGCAGTAGTCCATGAAGCTCGCGGTGACGAGCTGGCCGTCGGCATTGTAGCGGGCGCCTTCGAGCAGCGCCTGGCCGACGCCCTGAGCGATGCCGCCATGGACCTGACCCTCGACGATCATCGGATTGATGACATTGCCGAAATCGTCGACGGCTGCCCAGCGCTCGATCCTGGTCACGCCGGTGTCGGGATCGATCTCGAGCTCGCAGATGTGGACGCCGGCCGGGAAAGTGAAGTTGGTCGGGTCGTAGAACGCCCCTTCCTTCAAGCCCGGCTCGAGATCCTGGCCGTTGAACTTGTGGGCGACATAGGCCTGCAGCGCGCAGGAGCCGAAATCGAGCTTCCGGTCGGTGCCCTTCACGGTGAAATTGCCGTCCTTGAAGTCGATATCGGCTTCGTCGGCCTCGAGCACATAGGCCGCGACCTTCTTGCCCTTGGCGATCACCTTGTCGATCGCCTTGAAGATCGCCGACATGCCGACCGCGCCCGAGCGCGAGCCATAGGTGCCCATGCCCATCTGCACCTTGTCGGTGTCGCCATGGACGATCGAGACGTTCTCCAGCGGCACGCCGAGCCGGTCGGAGACGAGCTGGGCGAACGTCGTTTCATGGCCCTGGCCGTGGCTGTGCGAGCCGGTCAGCACTTCGATCGTGCCGATCGGATTGACCCGGACCTCGGCCGATTCCCACAAGCCCACGCCGGCACCGAGCGAACCAACCGCCGCGGACGGGGCGATGCCACAGGCCTCGATGTAAGCAGAGAGGCCGATACCGCGCAGCTTGCCGCTGCGGGCGGAGTCGCGGCGGCGCTTCGGAAAGCCCTTGTAGTCGATGATCTCCATCGCCTTCTTCAGCGATGCGCCGTAATTGCCGGTGTCGTACATCATGATCACCGGCGTCTGATGCGGGAACTTCCTGATGAAGTTCTGCGTCCGGAACTTGGCGGGGTCCTTGCCCAGTTCGCGCGCCGCGACCTCGACCAGGCGCTCGACGACGAAGGTCGCTTCCGGCCGCCCGGCGCCCCTGTAGGCATCGACCGGGGCGGTGTTGGTGTAGACCGCGTCGACCTCGCAATAGATCGCCGGGATGTCGTACTGGCCGGACAAGAGCGGCGCGTAGAGATAGGTCGGCACCGAGGAGGAGAAGGTCGAGAGATAGGCGCCGAGATTGGCGGTGGTGTGCACCCGCATCGCCAGCATCTTGCCGTCGCCGTCCATGGCGAGCTCGGCATGGGTGACGTGGTCGCGGCCATGCGCGTCGGAGAGGAAGGCCTCGGTCCGGTCCGAGGTCCATTTCACGGGACGACCGACCTTCTTCGCCACCCAGACGCAGACCGTCTCCTCGGCATAGATGAAGATCTTCGAGCCGAAGCCGCCGCCGACATCGGGGGCGATCACGCGCAGCTTGTTCTCCGGCGCGATGCCGATGAAGGCCGAGAGCACGAGCCGCGCCACATGCGGGTTCTGGCTGGTGGTGTAGAGCGTGAAGGCGCCCTCGCCCTGGTCGTAATCGCCGACCGCGGCGCGCGGCTCCATCGGATTCGGCACCAGCCGGTTGTTGACGATGTCGAGCTTGGTGACGTGCTTGGCCGCCTTGAAGGCGGCATCGGTCGCGCTTTTGTCGCCGAGATGCCAGTTGAACACCGTATTGTCCGGCGCCTCGGCATGAACCTGCGTCTTCGCCTTGGCCGCGGTCGCGGTGTCGACCACCGCCGGCAGCACGCCATAGTCGACGACGATCGCCTCGGCCGCGTCGCGCGCCTGCGCCAGCGTTTCGGCCACCACCACTGCGATATGGTCGCCGACATAGCGGACCTTGCCCTGGGCCAGCGCCGGATGCGGGCCGGCCTTCATCGGCGAGCCGTCCTTGGAATGGATCATCCAGCCGCAGATCAGGCCCCCGACCTTGTCGGCGGCAAGGTCGTCGCCGGTGAAGATCCCGAGCACGCCCGGCATCGCGGTGGCGGCTTTCGTATCGATTTTCTTGAGCGTGGCATGGGCGTGCGGCGAGCGCAGGAAATAGGCATGGGCTTGGCCCGGACGATTGATGTCGTCGGTATAGCGGCCCTGGCCGGTGATGAAGCGATGGTCTTCCTTGCGGCGGACGGGAGCGCCGATTCCGGTGGCGGACATGGATTCCTCCTGGCGTGGCGCCTCTTGGCGGGCGCAATCAGCATGTTTCGGGGATCACATCGGAAGAAGGCCGCGCCGACCTGGCCGGACGCGGCCTCGGGGACACGCTATTCGGCAGCTTGCCGGACCGGGCTCGCGCCCTTGCCCATCGCCTCGGCGCCGGCAGCGACCGCCTTGACGATGTTGTGGTAGCCGGTGCAGCGGCAGATATTGCCGTCGAGATCCTCGCGGATCGTCTTCTCGTCGAGGCTGTTGCCGCGCCGGTTCACGATATCGACCGCCGACATGATCATGCCCGGCGTGCAGAAGCCGCATTGCAGACCGTGATGCTCGCGGAAGGCCTCCTGCATCGGATGCAGGGTCCCGCCATTGGCCAGCCCCTCGATCGTCGTCACCGAGGCGCCCTCGCAGGACAAGGCCAGCGTGGTGCAAGCCTTCACCGCCTTGCCGTCGAGATGGACGACGCAGGCGCCGCACTGGCTGGTGTCGCAGCCGACATGCGTTCCGGTCAGCCTGAGATTTTCTCTGAGGAACTGCACCAGGAGGGTGCGCGGATCGACATTCGCGGTGACGGACTTGCCGTTCACCGTCATGGACAGATTGGCCATGGGGCACTCCTCCGAAAGCCTGTTTTCTGCACAGCCAACGACATCTCGAAGGCCACACGATCCATGCGCCGGCCCGTCACGAGCCAGCGGAGAATTTCCTTGGAACAACTTCAAAAAACAATGTGGACCCGGGATTTTCCGCGGTCAAGCGGGCGGCCATTCCGCAACCGGCCTCGTTTGGCGGTGTTTTTGCATGGTTTTGAACACCAGCACTCGAAGGCGGCGTTCCGCTACTCGCAACCGGCGAGCGAACCCTTTGCGGAATCTTAACCACGCATCAGCAGCATCGCTGGTCGGAATGACGATCTCCGATCGTCCCGCTCACGGATGGCGCGGTTGGCCTCGATCCTCGAACACGTCCAGCGTCGCCTCACGGCGATCGGCTATGACGAGCACCAGCGCCAGCGGCTGCGCCGCTACCGCGCCATCGTCGAGCGCGTCATCGTCGAGGTCGTCGAGCAGGATTTCGCCCGCGCCTTCGCCATCCACCCAATGCTGAAGCTGGCGGTCGATCCGGTCGCGGCCGAGCTTTTCGCCGCCGAAGCCAACCATTTCCGCCTGCTCTTCGACGGTGATTTCGACCAGCGTTATTGCGATTCGCTCGAACGGCTGACCGGGCTCGAGCGGCACGGCCAGGTCGGCGCCCGCGCCCGTGCCTCGATCGCCTTCACCCTGTTCCGGATCTTCCTGGAAGAGAGCCGCACGCGGTTGGTCTTCTCGCGACGCGACATCCCGCATGATCTCTTCATCATCGAGCGGGTACTGACCTATGACGTCAACACCGCCATGTCGCTCGATCGCGAATTCGAGGCAGCCGAGGCCCGCCGCCGCGGTGTCGCGCTCGACGAGGTCGCGGCGACACTGACCTCGCGGATCGGCCAGCTCGACGGCGCGATCAGCAAGGCGGTCGATCTGTTCGTAGAAACCGCCGGCGAAACCTCGGCGGCCAGCAGCTTCATCAAGGATCAGGTCGGCTCGGTCGCCCAGACTTCGCTGCTGGTGCGCGAGAAGGCGATGCAGACCGCCGCCGCGACCGAGGAGATGTCGGCAAACATCGCCGAGATCGGCCAGCGCGCCCGCCAGAGCCTGGACATCGCCAACCGCGCCGTTGCCGATGCGCAGGCGATGGACGAGGCGATCGCCCAATTGCGCCATGTCACCAGCAGCATCGGAACCGTGGTCGGCATGATCGCCGACATCGCCGCCCAGACCAATCTGCTCGCCCTCAACGCCACCATCGAGGCGGCCCGTGCCGGCGAATCCGGCCGCGGCTTCGCCGTGGTCGCGGCCGAAGTGAAATCGCTGGCGACGCAGACCGCCGCGGCCACGCAGGAGATCGCAGCGCAGATCGCCGAGCTGTCGGCAAGTGCCGAAGCTTGCGGCCAGCGTGCCGCCTCGATCGGCGCGACGATCGGCGAGATCAAGGCGGATTCGGAGGCGATCTCGGACGCCGTCGCCCAGCAGAGCAGCGTCACCGGCGGCATCGCCCGGCATGCGGCCGAGGTCGCGCATGGCTCGGACGAGGCGATCGACAGCGCGACCCGCGTCAACGACAGCATCGGCAAGACCGAGAAGGCGCTGGAGCGCGCGAACGCGGCCGCCGCCGACATAGCCCTACAGGTCGGCGCAGCGGAGACCACCGTCAGTGAGGCGCTCGCCGCGCTGCGCAAGGCCTCGTGAGCGTCAGCCCTCGCTGACCGCCTTGGCGAAATTGGCGAAGAACTCGTCGGCCAGCTTCTTCGAGACCGAATCGATCAGGCGCGAGCCAAGCTGCATCAGCTTGCCGCCGACCTGCGCCTCAACCTCGTAGCGCAGCAGGGTCTGGCCGCCCTCGGCATCTTCCAGCATGACCTTGGCGCCGCCCTTGGCGAAGCCGGCGATGCCGCCCTCGCCCTCGCCGACAATACGGTAGCCGTTCGGCGGGTCGAGGTCCTGCAGTTCGACCTTGCCCTTGAAGGTCGCCTTCACCGGGCCGAGCTTGACCTTCACCACGGCCGAGAAATGCGTGTCGTCATCCTTGGTGAGCTGCTCGCAGCCGGGGATGCAGGCCTTCAGCACCTCGGCGTCATTGAGCTTGGCCCAAACCACCTGCTTGGCCGCGGGCAGTGTTGCCTCGCCGGTCATCGTCATCGCCATGGGCTTGCTCCTCACCTTGCCCCGAGTTCGCGGCGCAGGTTGCAGCCCGGCCCGCCTCGGGTCTATCCAAGTCTGCATAATCCATGGCCGGAAAGCACCGGCGCGCACAAGAGGAAGACGCTGGGATGTGGGTTGCAATGACCGCTCCGCGGGAAAGCGCGTCCTGGCATGGCTGAGGGGGGCCTCTATGGCGAGCTCTTCGCCGACCGGGAAATGGCAGCGGTCCTCGATGATCGCGCCGCGCTGCAGGGCATGCTCGATTTCGAGATGGCGCTCGCCCGTGCCGAGGCCGAGACCGGCGTCATCCCCGCCGCGGCCGCCGACATCATCGCCGCCCAGTGCCGGGCCGATCTCTACGACAACGCTGCGATCGGCAAAGCCGCGACGCTCGCCGGCAACCCGGCGATCCCGCTGGTCAAGGCGCTGACAGCCCGCGTCGCCACCGTCGATGCCGAGGCGGCAAAATGGGTGCATTACGGCGCAACCAGCCAGGATGTGATCGATTCAGGCCAGGCCCAGCAGTACCGGGCCGCCTATGACCTGATCCTCGCCCGCTCCGCCCGCCTCGCTCATGCGCTCGCGGCGCTCGCACGCGAGCATCGTCGCACGCCGATGATCGGCCGTACCTTCCTGCAGCATGCCGTGCCGATCTCCTTCGGGCTCAAGGCCGCCAACTGGCTGAGCCCGATCGTCTCCTTCCATGACGACTTCATGATCTGGGGAGAATCGGCCCATCAGCTCGGCGGCGCCGCCGGCAGCCTCGCCTCGCTCGGCGACAAGGCCGATGCGGTCTCGGAAACCTTCGCCCGCATCATGCCCTCGATCGGTGCCGTGCGCGTGCCCTGGCACACCGAACGCCGGCGTCCCGCCCGGATCGCGACCGAACTCGGGCTCCTGCTCGGCCATCTCGGCAAGATGGCCGGCGACATCGCCCTGATGGCGCAGACGGAGATCGGCGAGCTCGCCGAGCCGGAAGCGCCCGGCAAGGGCGGCTCCTCGGCCATGCCGCACAAGCGCAATCCGGTGCTGTGCACGCTGATTCTCGCGGCGGCCAAACGCGCCCCGGGGCTGGTCGCGACCATGCTCGCGGCGATGCCGCAGGAGCACGAGCGCGCCATGGGCGGCTGGCATGCCGAGTGGCCGACATTGCGCGAGCTCTTCCTGGTCGCCGGCGGGGCCCTGAACCACGCGGTCGCACTGGCCGAAGGGCTTCAGGTCTTCCCCGAGCAGATGCAGTACAATCTCGACCTTACCAACGGGCTGGTCATGGCCGAGCGCGTCTCGCTCGCGCTCGCGACGACGATCGGCCGCGGCGAGGCGCATCACCTGCTCGAGGACGCCAGCCGCGATTGCCTTGCCAGCGGCCGCCATCTCAAAGACGTCCTCGCCGAGCACCCGAAGCTGGCGGGAAAGCTGTCCAGCGACGAGCTCGACGACCTGTTCGACCCCACGACCTATCGCGGCGCGACCGACGCCATCATCGACCGCATCCTCGTGCTCTATGAGGAGGAGCGGGAGTACATGGGCGGCAACGCCTGAGGACTTCGCCGGGAGAGAACTGCTCCAGCGCGGCGAGAATCCTGCGGACGTCTGGAGAGTGCTTCAGAACCCGCCGAAACGGCGGTGGCGGTAGACCAGTCCTGGCCCGGAGCCGCCGCCACCGATGGCGACCACCTTGCCGATCAGGATGCGATGGGTCGTGACCCGGTGCACCGCGGCGACGCGGCAATCGAAGCTGGCGAGCGCGCTCGCCAGCGCCGGCGCGCCGGTCGACAGCTCGCCCCATTCGCCGGCAGCGAAGCGCTCCTCCCCCGTCAGGCCGCGTCGGCCCGAGAAGACGGTAGCGAGCTCATGATCGGCTGCCGCCAGCGTGTTGATGCAGAAGATGCCGCTCTCCTCGATCGCGGCGAGCGTCCGGCTGGCCGCCTCGACACAGACGAGCATGGTCGGTGGCGAAACCGAGACCGAGCTGACGGCAGTCGCCGTCAGCCCCGAGCGACCCGCCGGCCCGAGGGTCGTGACGATATGAGTGGCGCTGGCGACCTGCGCCATCGCCTCGCGGAAAGCCTGCGCGTCGGGAAGTGCGGCGCGTAAGGCGGTATCGACCATGCTGTTCATCGCCCAACTCTGCGCGAGAATACCGCCTTTTATTTAGGTGCGCAGGAGTAAAAGGCGAGTTGCATCAATTCTCGACATCTCGGCCATTTCTCGCGCAGGGTTAAGATATATCACCGAAGTGATCGAGGCGCCCAGCTCAGTCGCGCTGCAGCGCCGCCAGCAAGCCGGCGCGCAGATGCTGCATCAGCGCGTCGCTCGCCTCGGCCGCGGCGCCCGGCTCGCCCGCGACCAGCGCCTGGGCGAGAATCACATGATGGTGCGCGGCCGGCACGAGGTCGACCTGCCGATCGAAGAAGTACCAGGCCCGGCGGATCAGGGCCTGCAGCGGCTCGACCGCGCGGCTGGCATAGGGGCTGCGCGCCGCCGCCGCGACCAGGGCGTCCAGCTCCTTGTCGAGGCGCATATAGGCGTTGACGTCGTCGGCTTGTGCCGCCTCGCGCATCGCCCGCGCCTTGGCGAGGATAGCGCTGCGCTCGCCAGGCCCGGCCCGCTTTGCCGCTTCGGCCGCGATCAGGCGCTCCAGCACCTCGCGGGCGTCGAGCGCCGCCATCACATCGATCGCGTCGATGGCGGTGACCACGACGCCCTTGCGCGGCAGGATCTCGACCAGCCCCTGCTGCGCCAGCCGGATCAGCGCCTCGCGCACCGGCGTCCGGCCGACCGCGACCAGCTCGATCATCTGCGCCTCGGTCAATACCGCGCCTGGCCGCAGCGACAGCGTCACGATCGCCTCCTCGAGGCGGCGATAAGCCAGGTCGGAGAGGCTGGCGCTGGCGCGAGCGCCGATCGCGCCTTCACTGGAAACGTTGGCATCCTCGGTCATGGGCGGCACCCGTGATGCTTGACGCTTCGGATACCATTGATATATCAGAACTTTCAACAAGACCGCAAGGCGGGCGAACCGGCCGGCCCAATCGTAAATATCCCGCGCATGGAGGCCGAGATGGCGTTCGCCTGCACGATCCCCGCCGTCGCAACGCTCCAGCAGGACGACGACACGGTCAGGATCACGCGCTGGGATTTCGAGCCGGGCGCCGTGACGGGCTGGCACAGCCATGGCTGGCCCTATTTCGTGATCATGCTGGTCGCCGGCACCTTGCGCATCCATGACGGCGCCAAGGAAAGCGACGTGCCGCTCGCGCAGGGGCAGGCCTATATGCGCCAGGCTGGCATCCAGCACGACGTGATGAACGGTTCGCCCCACCCGATCGCCTTTGTCGAGATCGAGGTGAAGCAGCCGGCGGCGCTCAGGCTGCTGCCCGAGGCTCTGCCCACCACATGAAGATCGCGATCATCGGCGCCGGTATCGTCGGCACGGCCACCGCCCATGCCCTGCTCGACGAGGGCCATGAGGTCCTGATCCTCGACAAGCAAGGACCGGCTTTCGGCCCCTCGCGCGGCAATGCCGGCATCATCGCGCACACCGACGTGCTGCCGATCGCCAGCCCGAACATGCTGCGCAAGGTGCCGGGCTTCCTGCTCGATCCTCTCGGCCCGCTGGCGATCCGCCTCGGCTATCTCCCGCAATTGCTGCCTTGGCTGGCGCGCTTCCTGCTCGCAGCGCGTCCCGCCGCCTATGAGCGCTCGATCGCCAGCATCATCGCGATCCAGCAGCTGGCGCTGCCGGCCTGGCTGTCGCGCGCCGAAAAGGCCGGGATCAGCAACCACATCCATCGCCGCGGAGCGCTCTACACCTATCGCGACGCGAACGACACCGCCGGCCTCGAAGCGCTCGCCAAGCGCCAGCGCGCCGCCGGCATCGCCGTCGACATGCTGCAGCCGCAGGAACTGCGCCAGCTGGAGCCGGCGCTGAAGGACCGCTTCGCCGGCGCCGCCTTCCACCCCGATTGCGCCCATATCAGCGACCCGCTCGCCCTCACCATGGCGCTGTTCGAGAGCGCATTGGCGCGCGGCGCCACCTTCGAGAAGGCGCAGGTCGAGAACATCTCGATGGGCGAGCGCCCTGCTTTGATCGGCTGCGATGGCTGGCAGCGCGTCGTCGATCGTGTCGTCATTGCGGCCGGCGCCTGGTCGAAGCCGTTGGCGGCCGCAATGGGCGACGCCATTCCGCTCGACACCGAGCGCGGCTACAATGTCAGCTTCCCCGGCGTGACTGGCCTGACCAGCCGCCCGATCGGCTTCAAGGATGACGGTTTCGTCATGACCCCGCTCGAAAGCGGCCTGCGCATTGGCGGTGCAGTCGAGTTCGGTGGGCTGCAGGCGCCGCCGAACCATGCCCGCACCAGAGCGCTCTACGACAAGGCGACGAAGCTGGTGAACGGGCTGCCGGCCTTCGACAGCGGCAAGCTCTGGATGGGCTTTCGCCCCTCGCTGCCGGATTCGCTGCCAGTGATCGGCAAGGCGAGCCGCAACCCCAACGTCGTCTACGCCTTCGGCCACGGCCATTACGGCATGACTCAGTCGACCGCGACGGCCGACCTGGTTGCTGCACTGATCGCCGGGCGCGAACCCGCGATCGACCTCGGCCATTTCAGCCCGCAGCGCTTCTGAAGGAATCGCGCCCGCGCTAGGCTTTGAATCGGCTGCTGAAGCAGCTGAATCAATGCCTCAGCCGACAAAGGCAACGCCATGATCCGATTCGGCTTTGCGCTTCTTCTCACCGGCGCGCTCGCCGGCTGTACCAGCCTTGCGCCGCAAGCCTGTGCACCGGGCCAGCAGGCGATGCTCACGGCCGAACTGCTCTTCGGCCGCAAGATCGGCGACCGCATCGGCGTCAGCGAAGGCGCCTTCCGCCGCTTCGTCGATGGAGAGATGACGCCGCGCTTCCCCGACGGACTCACCATTCTCGATGCCCGCGGGCAATATCGTGACAGCAAGCGCGGCTCGCTGATCCGCGAACCGAGCAAGCTTGTCCTGATCGTGACCTCGGACGAGACCGCGAATCGTGAGAAGCTCGCTGGGATCGCTGAGGCCTACAAACGCCGCTTCAATCAACAATCGGTCGGATTGATCCTGAAACCGGCCTGCGCCTCGTTCTGACGTTAGTTCGACGAATCGAGGGAAATGGAAACCCTATCGCTAAAAGCGTCTACCCGGTCAGTGGCGTAGCCAAGGTTGCTCAACTAGCCTGACGCAACGGCATAGAAAATGCCGGAGGGGAAACGCTTATGCAGGCTTCGATCCTGACCGATCTGCTGTTGCCGCTTGCCATCGGCATCGTGATGCTCGGCCTGGGCCTCAGCCTGACGCTCGAGGATTTCCGCCGCGTCGCGCGCTATCCGCTCGCCGTCGGCTTCGGCCTCTTTCTCCAGGTCCTGCTGTTGCCGCTGGCAGCGTTCGCGATCGCGATCGGCCTGAAGCTCTCGCCCGATCATGCCGTCGGCCTGATGCTGCTCGCAGCCGCCCCGGGCGGCGCTACCGCCAACATCTACAGCCATCTCGCACGCGGCGATGTCGCGTTCAACATCACACTGACGGCAGTGAACAGCCTGCTCTGCCTGCTGACGCTGCCAATCGTGCTCGACCTCTCGCTCGCCTATTTCCTCGGGGCCGACCAGTACGTGCCGCCGCCGCACCGCAAGGTGATCGAGGTCGGTGCGATCATCCTGATCCCGGTCGCGCTCGGCATGCTGGTGCGGGCGCGGGCCGAGAGCTTCGCCATCCGCGCCGAGACGCCGATCAAGATCTTCTCGATCCTCGTCCTCGCCGTCCTGATTGCCGGCGCGATCTACATCGAGCGCAAGGCGCTGCTGCCGAGCCTGATCGCGGTCGGCGGCGCCTGCCTCGTCTTCAACCTGGTCAGCATGCTCACTGGCTATCTCGCGCCGCTGGCGCTGCGCCTGCCTAAGGGCCAGGCAGTGGCGATCGCCATGGAGATCGGCATCCACAACGCCGCGCTGGCGATCTTCATCGCGCTCAACGTGCTGCGCAACCCGGCCGCGGCCGTGGTGCCCGGCATCTACAGCCTGGTCATGTACGTCACCGCCTCGGCCTTCGCCGTCTGGCTGGTGCGGCGGAACGCGGCGCTGCGTCCCGCCTGAACTCAGGCGAAACGCGCCGGCGCGAACGGCGTCGGGTCGACGAAGACCTTCTGCCCGCTCACCATCTCCGCGACCATGCGCCCGGTCACCGCCGCCAGCGTCAAACCGTGATGGGCGTGGCCGAAGGAGAACCACAGATTCCGGTGCTTCGGAGCCGGCCCGATGATCGGCATCATGTCGGGCGTGCACGGCCGGTTGCCGAGCCAGGGCTCGGCATCGAGCCGCTCGCCCAGCGGAAACAGGGTCTTGGCGATCGGCTCGGCACGGGCGAGCTGCACCGGTGTCTTCGGCGCACCGCGATTGGCGAACTCGGCGCCGGTGGTGAGGCGCACGCCCTGGCGCATCGGCGCCAGGAAATAGCCGCGCTCGGTGTCGAGCACCGGATGGTTCAGCACGGCATTGCCGAGCGGTTTATAGTGCATGTGGTAGCCGCGCTTGACCGCCAGCGGCAGGCGATAGCCGAGCCGGTTCGTCAGCACGTCGGCCCAGGGCCCGAGTGCGACGATCGCATCCGTACCGAGCGCCTTCGTGCCATCAGCCAGCGTCACGCTCCAACGGTCGCCGTCCTGCGTGAGCGTTCCGGCGTCGCCCTGGGCGAAACGCCCGCCAAGCTTCTCGAACAAAGCGAGATAGGCCTTGGACAGGCCGAGCGGGTCGATCACCGTCACCGGATCGGTCCAGTGCAGGCCGCCGATCAGGCTCTGGTCGAGATGCGGTTCCTCGGCCCGCAATTCGGCGGCGTCGAGCGCGCGATGGTTCAGGCCGAAATCACGCTTCCAGCGCTCGGCCTCGGCCAGGCGGGTCTCCTGCTCGACGGGCGTCCGGAATACCTTCATCCAGCCCTTGCGGCGCAGCAGATCGGTAGCGCCGGCTTCCTGCGCCAGCGCATCGTGCTCGGTCACGCAGTGCTCGATCAGCGTCGCGTATTTATGCGCGATCGCCTCGTGCTGCGAGGCGCGCGAATGCATCCAGTACGACCACAGGAAGGGCGCGAGCTTGGGGATCGCGTTCCAATGATAGTGCGCGTCGATGGTGTTGTTCATCGCATAGCGGATGAGCGCACCGAAATCGTGGGGGAAGCCGTAGGGATAGACACCCTCGCGCTGGATCAGGCCGGCATTGCCGTAACTGGTTTCACCCCCGGGCTGGCCGCGATCGACCAGCAGCACCGAGCGGCCCGCCTTCTGCAGATGCAGCGCCACCGAAATCCCGACGATGCCTGCCCCAACAACGATCGCGTCCGTGCGCATCCGACCTGCCTCCGCCAGCCTTTCCCGCCAGCAAGAATAGCGCCAGCGGCGACGCTGTCAGCCGCTTCGTCGAATGTTGCGAGATATCCGGCAAAGTTTCGCAACTTCTGCCAGCCTTGCCGCAGTGCAATATCCTCGCTGGGCAAAGGGGCTCATCTTGCGCAATTTTCTGCGCAGGCATGTGCACGTCATTGCGGTGGGAGTGAGGGGCGCGGCGTCAGATGCACGCCGGCGATGGTGCAGCGGGTCGAGCCACCGGCACGCTCGATCGTCGGGATCGCCAGCGGCAACGGCCGTGCGCTCTCGCCGATGATGCCGAGCTGTTCGGGCGTCAGTGCGGCGAAGGCCGTCGTCGACAGGGCGAGGATGCGCCCGTTCCGCCCCTGCAGCTCGATCGCATTGCCGGCGAATTGCTCGATCTGTGCGTTGCTGAGCGCGATCACGTGGCGGCCGGCGCGCTCGAAGCGCTCGACGATCTCGCGCCGCCGACTGATGTCGGTGATCATGTCGAGGCCGATCATGGCGAAATCGGTCGCGACGCACATCAGCACATTCGTGTGGTAGATGTCGGCGCCGCTGCCATCCTTCGCCGAAAATACCATCGGCTCGAAATTGAATTGGGTGCAGAAGCGCTCGAGGATGATCGGATCAGTGCGCTCGGATTTGGCGGCGTAGGCGATGCGATCGATATGGTCGAGCACCATGGCGCCAGTGCCTTCGAGGAAGAGCCCGTCCGGCTCCAGGCCGGAATAGTCGATCACTTCCTGCACCCGATAGCGGCGCTTCAGCATCTCGATGACATCGCTGCGGCGCTCGCGCCGGCGGCTCAATGCCTTCATCGGATAGATCGCGACATGGCCGCCGGCATGGGTGGAGAACCAGTTGTTCGGAAAGACGGAATCCGGCGTCAGCGTGCCCTCGTCCTCGAACAGATGCACGGTGATGCCATGCTCCTCCAGCAGCGCGGCCGCATCGGTGATCTCCTGGAAGGCGAGCTGCGCCAGGTCGTCGCCCTCCTCCTGCATGCGCTGGAAATGGTTGTCGGCGGCAGTCTCGGTGTTGACCGTGAAATGATGCGGCCGGACCATGACCACGGCAGAGGGAGCCTGGACGGAAAAAGCTGGCTGGCGTGCCATCGAACGATCCTTGAAGGTCAATCAGCAGCGCGCTGCAGCATACCGAACAGGTCGCGCGGCTCGTCGGGATCGGCGATCATGTCGAGGTTTTGGTAGAGATCCGTGCCGGCGATACGCTCGCGCAGAT
>JAESGM010000291.1_pt1 | contig 70589 bp, 66 predicted proteins | sample 9269721 | NCBI WGS metagenome assembly JAESGM01 (sample SAMN15720920, study PRJNA650825) | algae metagenome | isolation source: Komarekiella atlantica HA4396-MV6 and co-occurring heterotrophs from... | place: USA: Theobald House, Kauai, HI | collected 2009-07-29
ATCGTTCGACTCCTCAGGTAAAGGAGCCGAAAGGGTCCGCCTATGGCCGCCGACGTTCAATCAGCCGCGGTGGTCGATGGGCCGCTTTACATCGACAATAGCGCCAATCCGCGCAGCGGTTCGTGCATCGGCCATTGAATATCGCGCCGGCAGTCTGTTGGGGGCATGTTAGCGATATGGACTTCGCCCCAACGCACAGGAGGTGAAATACCGGGCGACGATGATAGGGTGTCGCTCACATGAGTGGGTAGAATAGGTTGGAGAGGCTGATCGCCACCGGAGATCTTATCCCGGTCGCATTTGCCGTTCGCGCGCAGGAAGTCGTATTGCCCGCCGGACCTGACGGGGGCGCTAGAGGGGGGGCTGGCTCAACGGGCGTGGCGCAATGGCGAGCGAGATCAGGCATGGCGAGATATTCGTCCGCGGGATAATCCGGCGCCGTAACCGGGCATCCAGAGCGACGCAGTGGGCAAGCCGATCGGGATGACTGGCCCCCACCCGGTGGTCAGTTCGGATTGTTGGCGCATTGCGCCTCGGTCGCCAGTGTTGGCCGTAGGTATGTCGAAGCGGAACCGGAGGGCGACACCGGCGAGCGAGGCGGCTCTTGCGCCGGGGGCCGATACCCGAGCGAGCTTTGCGGCCGGACGGCGTTGTAGTTTCGCCGCCAAGCTTCGATCGGGATGCGCGCTTCGCCCCTGGAACTTTCGACGTTGGAAGAAAATCGGCCCTGCCGGACTAACGCCTTGTCGGCAAGCTCGCCTTCAGACTAATACGCTAGTGTGAAACCCTGAATGGTGACCAATGCGATCAAACAAGAAGGCGATACTCTACGACTATATCCTCGATCGGCTGATCGAGGGGCGGTTCAAGTTCGGCGAGCCTATCCTCGTTAAACAGCTGAGCGCGGAAACGGGCGCGAGCAGCCAGCCCATTCTGGCCGCGCTGATGGCGCTCAGTGTCGACGGTTTCGTCAACATCATTCCGCAGGTCGGGTGCGAGGTTATCAATCCGACGCCCCGGGACATCGCCGACTTCTATCGTTTCTTTGCGCGCACCGAGGGTCTCCTCGCGGAACTGGCGGCGACGCGTTGGACGAAGGCGCAGCTGGCAGCGCTCAAAAGTGCCAACTCGATGATTCGCGCCGACCTCGCCGACAGTGGGGGCGAGCGGTATCAGGAACTCAACCGGGTCTTTCACCGAATCTTTCACGAAATGGCGGGTTCGCCTCTCCTCGACAGCCGTCAAAGTTCCATCTTCGCGATGTCCGATTTTATGATTATGCAAACAATCGGGTTCAGGCCGCGCGTTAACGACGCGGCGATAGAGCATGACGAAATCATTGCGGCGATCGAAGCGCGCAGTGCCGTAAAGGCCCGAAAATCTGCCGAAAAGCACATTAACGCGGTGGCTAAAGTGGTGATCGCGGCAGCCCAAAAATAGCCGCTGCAATGGCGTCGACAGCTTCTTGCGCTTCGCCAACTAACATGTTAGTGTTCTACAACAACAGAATCGTGGAGAGGCTATTTCATGACCAGCATGAAGGTTGCTCGCCTGCACCGGGTGGGTACCGACTTTATGATCGACGAGATCGAGCGGCCGTCGCCGCGCCCGACCGATGTGCTCATCAAGGTGAAGGCGTGCGGCATCATTCCCAATATGAAGAATGTGATTGCGCATTATGCGGAGTGGTTTCCTTTTCTCCCGCTGCCGCCACTTCCGGCGATCTACGGGCTCGACGCCTCGGGCGAGGTCGCCGAAGTCGGATCGCATGTGCATGGCATTGCTCCCGGCGATCGCGTCTATGTCAATCCCGGCGTAAGCTGCGGCGGCTGCCACGCCTGTCGCCGCGGCGAGCCGATCAATTGCGATGCCTACACCTTCCTGGGCTATTTCGGCTTCGGCGAGCGCTCCAAGCAGGTGTTCGAAGATTATCCTTACGGCGGGTTCGGCGAATTTATGACCGCGCCCGCGAGCGCGCTCGTCAAGCTTCCCGACAATGTGTCATGGGAAGCCGGCGCAAGGTTCGGCTATCTTGGAACGGCTTACTCCGCGCTTCGCAAAGCCGGAACGCGCGCCGGGCAGAGCGTTATCATCAGCGGCGCCACCGGGACGCTTGGCCTCGGCGCGGTCATCCTCGCGCTCGCAATGGGCGCAACCAAGATCTTCGGCATCGCGCGCAACCGCGAGCTGCTCGAACGGGTTCGCGCTCTCGATCCCGATCGCGTGCATGTCCTTTCGGCGGGCGACGAACCAATCGGCGACTGGGTCCGCCGCCATACCGGCGGCCTCGGCGCCGACATCTTCATCGATGCCGTCGGACCCGGCGCCCCCCATTCGACCAGCCTCGCAGGCATCGATGCCTTGCGCCGGGGCGGACGGATGGTGGACATCGGGGGAATGAGCGAACCACTTCCGCTCGAGATGTTTCGCCTCATGTGCTTCCAGATCAGTGTCATCGGATCGCTCTGGTTCGACGTGGCCGAAGGTCAGGACATGGCTGAAATGGCCGCGGCGGGAACCCTCAATCTCGACATATTCGAGCATCAGCGCTTCCCGCTCTCGCGCATCGAGGATGCGCTGAGTGCCGTCGACCAGCGTAGCGGCGGCTTCACCAATGTTGTCATAGTTCACGACTGAAGGAGCGCCGACATGGCAGGACGCCGGATCATAGCCACTGTCGAGGGCGGCAAGTCCCGGGTGATCGAGGACGACGCGGCGCCGTCCAACGCCTTTGACGCCGTGCCGGGATTCGACGCCGCAGTCATCTGGGCGACTCCCGCCTCTCCGTCGCTTCCGTGGGATAGGCGCAATCCCATTCGCCAGGACAGTGTCCTGCCGGAGACAGGCGGCACGACCCTGTGGGTCGTGACCTTCCCGCCGGACGCGGTGATGATGGCCGAGAGCTTCGATCCCCTGGCAGCCGGCGCCGAATATGCAACGCGTCTTCCCGGTCTTGCCGAGCGCTTCGAGGCCGACAATCCGGGCATGCACACGACCGACACCGTCGATTATGACATCGTTCTCGACGGCGATATCGTCGTCGAATTCGATGATGGCCAGACCGTGGCGATGACGCGCGGTGACATTCTCGTCCAGCACGGTACGCGGCATGCGTGGCGCAACCCCGGGGCCAAGCCTGCAACAATGATTTTTGTTCTTATTGGCGCACGGCGTAGCTGAGAAATTACAAGAAAGTGCCATTTTTTGTCTAAATAACTAACATACTAATATGATAGGGAGAGGATCATGAGACATTTTTCAACGCTCTGTGGGGCGGTGGCGATCGCGGCATTGACGCTCGCCATGCCGGCCCAGGCGCAGACCAGCGAGGCGTCGGCGAGCGACGCGGCTGCCTCGGCCGGCGGGGAGGGGGACATCGTTGTCACGGCCCAGCGCAAGTCCGAGCGCCTGCAGGACGTCGGCATAGCCGTCTCGGCCTATAGCGGCGAAGACCTGAAGACTCAGGGTCTTACATCGACCACCGAACTCGCGAAATTCACGCCCGGCGTGAATGTCTCCGGGACATTGGGCGGGCAGGGCCTCCAATTCTCGATCCGCGGTGTGACCCAGAGCGACTATAATGATGCGATCGAGGCCCCCGTCGCAGTCTATATCGACGACAGCTACGTCTCCTCGCAGCAGGGCCAGGGCGCGGCGCTGTTCGACATCGAGCGCGTCGAAGCGCTGAAGGGGCCACAGGGAACCTTGTTCGGCCGCAACGCGACTGGCGGGCTCGTGAACTTCATCGTCAACAAGCCAGAACTTGGCCGTTTCGGGGGCTCGATCGACGCCACCTATGGCCGGTTCGATCGCGTGACCGTCGAAGGCGCGCTCAACATTCCGCTCGGCGATTTCGTCGCTCTGCGGACGTCGGGATTCTGGAACCGCAACAACAGCGTATGGCGCAACGTCTTCCCGCAAGGAATGGTGGCGGGCGCGCCGCTCAACTTTGGTCCGCAGGGTGTCTCGCGCGGCGGGCAGAGCCTCGGCGACAAGGATGAACTGGCCGGTCGCGTCCAGCTCCTCGTCGAACCGTCGGACAGTTTTCGCATGCGCCTCACCGGATCGACCTTCCGGCAAAATCTTTCGGAATCGCCGTGGACCTCTTCGGCACAGGTGCCGGTGCTCGACGCCAACAACCGCGTCGTCGACAGCATCTACGCATCACCAACCGAAACGCGTGCCGCAATCGGCCCGAACGGGCAGAACGTCTTCAACCCCGCAGTACTGCCTTTCCAGGGATTTCTTTACAGCCCGAACAACAATGGCCAGCGGGCACCCGGCGCCAATTATTTCGGCTACGTCCCCGTCAGCGCCAAGGACCTGACCCTGTCCAAAGACTTCGCATTGAGCGATCTCAACCGCTTTCGCGCGACGAACGCGGCCGTGCATATCGATGCCGATATCAGCGACGCTGTCCAACTGACGTCGGTGACTTCATATTGGAAATATAAGAAGCACTTCCTTCTCGATGCCGATGGCTCGCCTGTGAACGGCTTCGCCTTCGGCACCAAGTCCGATACGTCGACGATCAGTCAGGAGCTGCGTCTGGCCGGCGAGATGGGCGACAGTCTCGACTGGCAGGCGGGCATTTTCTATCTCTACATCGATGCTGATGTGGCGCAGGGCCTGCTCGCGCCGCGCGGTTCGGCGCTGGCGGCGGTGTTCGGCATGACCGCGACCGGCGTCGATCCGCTCAGTGTCTTCAATCTCAAGACCGAATCGGGCTCGCTTTTCGGCCAAGCCAGCTGGCGGTTCGCCGAGAATTTCACGCTCGTCCTCGGCGGGCGCGTCATTCGGGAAAGCCAGGACTATCAGTTCGATTCATACGCGACCCAGAATATCGACGACTACTCGGTCGATCTCGGAGCGCCTCTGTTTCCGCTCCAGCCATCCTTCACGAACAAGCGTTCGAACACTTTGTGGGCAGGCAAGGCGCAACTTGAATATCGCCCGACGAGCCGGCTTCTCCTCTACGCGGGCATCAACCGAGGCGTGAAGGGCGGAAGCTACAACGGCAAGCTGTTTGACGGGACGCCTCCGCTTGCGCCGGGTGACATTCCGTACAAGCCGGAGGAACTGGTGTCGTATGAAGGCGGGTTCAAACTGACCGGACCGGGCGGCTCCTACACGTTGAATGGTGCAGCTTATCACTATGACTACACCAATTATCAGTCCTTCGTCTTCGCGGACATCTCGGGTTTCGTGCGCAACCAGAAGGCGCGCACCAACGGCGTCGAACTCGAAGGCACGCTCCGCGTCGCCGATTTCCTGCGAATTGCGGCAAACGGCGCTTATGTCGATGCCAAGGTGAAAGATCTTCAGATCGCACCGGGTGTTCCGCGCGACACAGTGCCGACCTACACACCGAAATATTCGGCCTCGGGACGCGCGACTTTCACCGCGCGCGACGTTGCCGGCGGGGACCTCAACCTGACTGGAATCGTGAGCTATCAGTCGAGCTTCTTCCACAACGCCCGAAACTTTCAGGGCGACCGCTACGATGGACGAACCCTGGTCGACTTCACCCTCGACTGGTCGATGGGCGACGGACTTCGCCTTGGGGCCTTCCTCAAAAACGCCTTCGACGTCCGCTACAAGACCGTGGGTCTCGATTTGTCGACGGCTTGCGGATGCAACCTCGAAGCCTATGGCGAACCCCGCACATGGGGCGTCTCTGTCGGGTACACATTCTGATCATGTGGTCCCGACTCGCCTTTCGGTGCGACGGCGCGCTGCGTGCGGGAGCGAGGGCATGACCCTTGCGCTCGCCGCGGCGTCGCATTCGCCGCTGATGAAGAACGGGGAAGCGTCGCCCGAGACCCGCGCGGCGGTCGCGTCCGCTTTTGCCAGCCTCGGGCGCGAGATCGAGGCGTTCGAACCCGAGCTGGCGATTCAATTCTCGCCCGACCATCTGAACGCCTTCTTCTACGACCTTATGCCGGCGTTCTGCGTTGGCGCGGCCGCCGACTCGATCGGCGACTGGGGGACCCGGGCAGGACCAGTCGACGTCCCCGAAGCGCTCAGCGTCGGGCTCGCCGAACATCTGCTCGAAAGCGGCATCGATACCGCGCTCTCCTATCGCATGAAGATCGACCACGGCTTCGTGCAGTTCTGGGAGAACAGCCTGGGGGCCATTACCGTGCCTCTCATCCCTGTCTTCATCAATTGCGCGGCGCCGCCGCTTCCGACAATGCGGCGCGCGCGCCTTCTCGGCGAAGCCGTGGGGTATTATGCGGCCTCGCTCGGCCGCCGGGTATTGATCGTCGCGTCGGGCGGTCTCAGCCATGATCCGCCGACGCCGCAAATGGCGGGCGCGCCGCCCGAGCTTCGCGAGCGCCTCATCGCCAACCGCCATCCGTCCGAAGAGGCCCGGAAACTGCGCGAGCAACGCATTCTTGCCGCGGGCCATATGGCGGCATCGGGAAGGGGGAGCATCCTTCCGGTCTCGATCGATTGGGACCATGATTTTCTCGATCGGCTCAGGAACGGAGATGCCGAGGCTTTCGACGATATTGCCATGCCCGACATCGTGGCGCTCGCGGGCCGCGGGGGACCCGAGACCCTCTGCTGGGTCGCAGCGATGGCGGCGCTCCGCACCGCCGGACCGGTCGAGACAAAATTGCATTTTTACGAAGCCATTCAGGGGTGGATCGCAGGCATGGCCTTGCTGTCGGCGCGGCCGGCATGACGGGCCTGCCGATACAGCCTGCCCGGTCCCCATTGACAAGAGGAGTAAGGCCGTGACCGAAGACGGCTATGATTATGATGTTCTGGTGGTCGGAAGCGGTCCGACCGGGGCGACCGCAGCGCTGGCGCTCGCAACCTACGGCGTTCGCGTGCACATGGTGTCGCGCTGGAACTGGCTTGCCGACACGCCGCGCGCGCATATTACTAACCAGCGCGCGAACGAGGTCTTTCGCGATCTCGGCCTGACGCGCGATATCGAGCGCTACGCGAGTCCGTGGAACGTCATGGGCGACATGATGTTCACGACCAGCCTCGTCGGCGACGAGCTGATCCGGATGCGGGCTTGGGGGACCGGAGACCAGCGCTACGGAGATTATCTCAAGGCGAGCCCGTGCGGCATGGTCGATATCATTCAGCCGAAGCTCGAACCGATACTGCTGAAAAATGCCGGCGAGCGAGGCGCGTCCTTTGCGTTCTTGACCGAATATCTCTCCCATGAGCAGGACGATGATGGCGTCACCGTCCACCTGCGCGATCATAGCAATCAGCATGAATACAGCCTCCGCGTGCGTTACCTTGTCGGAGCCGATGGCGCGCGTTCGCTGATCCTCGACGAACTTGGCCTTCCGCTTGAAGGCCAGTTAGCGCGCGCGGGCACCGTCTACGTGAATTTCACGGCAGACCTGTCGCATCTCGTCGCGCACCGACCGAGCATCCTCAATTGGATCGTCACGCCGAGCGCGAGCTTCGGCGAGATTGGCCTCGGCTTGCTGCGCGCGGTCGAGCCCTGGTCCGAATGGATCGCGGGATGGGGGTTCGATATCGACGCCGGCGATCCGCCGCTCGACGACGCGTCGGTGAGCGAGAAGATCAGGCTGATGATCGGCGATCCGGACGTCGCGTTCGAGATCAAGCGCAAGTCGGTGTGGTACGTCAACGAAGCCTATGCACCCGTCTACTCAAAGGGTCGCGTGCTGTGTGGGGGCGACGCCGTCCACCGCCACCCTCCTTCGAGCGGTCTCGGAATGAATACCTGCGTGCAGGATGCGCACAACCTCGCGTGGAAACTTGCCTTCGTGATCAAAGGCTATGCGGGTCCCGCGTTGCTCGAAAGCTATAGCGCGGAACGCGCACCCATCGGCAAGCAGATCGTATTGCGCGCCAACCAGTCGCGCCGCGACTATGCTGCAATCAACAACTGCTTCCGTGTCCCCGGTGCGCCGAATCCCGTGGCCGCCGGCATCGTCCGGTTTCGGGATCCCGGACCCGAGGGCGTCAAGGCTCGCCTTGCCGTCGAAAAGGCGATCGATCTCAAGCAAAGCGAGTTCAACGCCCAAGGCGTCGAGATGAACCAGCGTTATGTCTCGACAGCCATTATTCCCGATCAGGCACAAGAGCTCGAAACCTGGCCGCGCGACCCGGAAACGCATGTTCAGCCAACGTCGCGCCCCGGCGCGAAAATTCCGCACGCATGGCTGATCGACCGCCGCGGAAAGCGCGTATCGACCCTCGATGTCACGCAGAAAGGGCTGTTCACTCTCGTGACCGGTCTTGCTGGCACCGATTGGGCCGGCGCCGTCGCTGCACTCGATTTGCCCTATCTGCGGCTCGTGGTCATCGGCGGACAGGATGCGCAGGATCTGTACTGCGAATGGCAACGCATTCGCGAGATCGAAGAGGCCGGGGCCCTTCTCGTCCGTCCCGACGGCTTCGTCGCCTGGCGCGCCTTCGCGGCTCCGGGGGGACCGCTCGAAGCACGCGATGCACTGCAATCCGTTCTCGCCGAGATCCTCGACCAACCACTCGAAAAGGCGAGCGACAGCCGGGCACGGGCCGAGCGCGAAGTCGCCGACCTCGATTGAAATTCATACAAGGATAAAATCATGACCGACCAACGTCCCGCCAATTTCTCCAGTGTATGGGCCGACCTTCGCGGCGTCAGTTTTCGCCAAGGCTTTCTCGAGGCCGGCGCAATCCGAACCCGCTTCATCGAATCGGGTGATTCCTCGAAACCCCTAGTACTCGCGCTTCACGGCGTCGGGGGGCATGCGGAAGCCTATTCGCGCAACTTCGGACCGCATGGCGAGCATTTCTGGTTCGTCGCTATTGACATGCTCGGTCACGGTTGGACCGACCAGCCGCCTATCGACTATCAGGTAGCAGACTATGCCCAGCACATCCTTGCGGTGCTCGATGCGCTCGGCCGCAAGAGCGCGATGATCACAGGAGAATCGCTCGGCGGCTGGGTCGCCACCTACCTTGCGGTTCATTATCCAGACGTCGTCGACAAGCTCGTCCTCAACACAGCGGGCGGCTGGACCGCGCACCCTGAAGTCATGGAGCGCCTCAAGCGCCTGTCCAACGAAGCCGCGGCCGATCCGTCATGGGCCCGGATCAAGACGCGCCTCGAATTTCTGATGTGCGACAAGTCCATGGTTTCGGACGATTTGATCGAGACCCGGCGCGCGATCTATGCCCAGCCAGGCTTTGCAGAGACCATGCCGCGCATCATGTGCCTCCAAGAGATGGAAATTCGGCGGCAGAACATGATCACAGCCGATCAGTATCGCTCGATCAAGGCCCCCACGCTGGTGGTGTGGACGTCGCACGATCCGACCGCCACACCCGCAGAAGGCAAGGAAATCGCCGATATGATACCCGGCGCCGAATATGTCGTAATGAACGAATGCGGCCATTGGCCGCAATTTGAAGACGCCGATCTGTTCAACCGGCTCCACATCGATTTTCTTCGGCGCGTCTAGCGTCGCGACCCTTCGCTCGGCCTGCGAGCGCCTTGAGCTTGCGAAGAGCTAGGCGCTCGGTCGCGGCGCCGGGCACGCGCTCGACGAAGGATAGCGACATCGCGCCACGGATATCACCGGACGCCGATCGCACTGGAACGGCGAGACAATATAGGTCGCTGCTCACCTCGTGCCGGTCGAAGGCAACCCAGCCCTCTCGCACTCCCAACAATTCGGCCTTGAGAACCGCCGGGTCGGTAATCGTGTTGACCGTCAGGGGGATGAACGGCCCTTGCCCGAGATAGATGTCGAGTTCGGCGTCGGGCAAGGCTGCAAGCAGTATCTTTCCGATCGCGGAGCAATAGGCTTCGAGTTGCATCTGTTCGGCGGTGAAAAGATCCGGCGCTCCGCCGCGCTCCTTGACGACATAGGTTACCATATTGTCTTCGAGGATGCCGGCATGACCATAAGCGCCGAATTGACTCGCGAGCCGCGCAAGCGGCTGACGAAGCTCGGCGGCAAACCTGTCTCGACGGTCATTGCCGCGAACCAAGCCCAACAACGTCGGGCCGGGAATGTAGACGCCTTTTGCCGCCCGTTCGAGATATCCATCGACTTCAAGCGTAAGGGCGAGGCGGTGCGCCGTTGCCGGCGGAACGGCTAGCGATCGGGCGATCGCCGCAAGTCCCGATCGCCCGGCGTCGGCAAGCAGAGCTTCGAGCAGCTTCAGCCCCTTCGCCAAAGTGGCTGACCCATAAGTCGGACGCGCGAGCGCGGGCGGAGAAAGGTCGGTGCGGGGCGTCATGGTCTTGACCTGATCATCTCTCGATATTCGAGAGTTAGCATGATCATCCAAATGCCCGCAATGTGAATCGCTGTTAGCGAGAGCCGAGAGGAGAGACATCATGTCGAATAAGTTCGAAGAATTGGCCGAGCGGCTTCGCAATGCCTATGCTGGAGGCGCGGTGGCGCCGCTTCGCGACGGCCTCGATCCGACCGACGTTGATGGTGCCTATGCGGTCCAGACAATCAATACCCTCTATTGGGAGGCGCAAGGACGCCGCATCGTCGGGCGAAAGGCCGGGCTCACCGCGAAGGCTGTGCAGACCCAGCTCGGAGTAGATCAACCGGACTTCGGAGTGCTGTTCGATGACATGAGGGTTGCGGACGGGGGCAGCATTAACCCCGCAAGATCGCTCCAGCCGAAAGCGGAAGCCGAAATCGCGTTCATACTGGGAGCGGATCTTCCCGATGCCGACACGACCGTCGAGCAGGTCGCAGCGGCAGTGGCGAGCGTCCACGCGGCGATCGAGATCGTCGACAGCCGCATCGCTGACTGGAAAATCACTTTTGCCGATACCGTGTCGGACAATGGCTCGTCGGCCTTCTTTGTGCTCTCCGACAAGGGCCTGCCGCTGGCCGGCCTCGACCTCGAAGGCGCGGCCATGGAGATGGAGGTCAACGGCAGCGTCGTTTCGACCGGAACCGGAGCCGCGGCGCTCGGCAATCCCCTGAATGCAGCAGCTTGGCTCGCCCGGACGCTTGCCGGTCGCGGAGAACCGCTCAAGCCGGGCGACATCCTCCTCGCCGGAGCGCTCGGTCCGATGGTCGCGCTCTCACCCGGCGATCATGTTCGGGCACGGATCGCCGGCATCGGTGAATGCTCTTTCAGCTACAAGGACTAGAAATATGACCAAATCGCCGGGCGGCAAGACCAAGGTCGCCATTATCGGATCGGGAAACATCGGGACCGACCTGATGATCAAGATCATGCGGCTGTCCGACAGTCTTGAAATGGCTGCCTTCGTGGGCATCGACCCCGAGTCCGACGGATTGAAGCGCGCGGAATGCATGGGCGTTCCCATCACCGCCGGCGGTCTGGAAGGTCTTGTGGCGATGCCCGGTTTCGCCGATATCGGCATTGTGTTCGACGCGACTTCGGCCGGCGCGCACAGAAAGCATAGCGAAGTGTTGATCGGTCACGGCAAGCGCGTCGTTGATCTCACGCCGGCAGCGATTGGACCCTATACGATCCCGCCCGTCAACGGCGACGCGAACCTCGACGCACCCAATGTCAACATGGTGACCTGCGGCGGCCAAGCGACGATCCCGATCGTCGCTGCGGTCAATCGAGTCTCGAAAGTCCATTACGGCGAAATCATAGCCTCAATATCTTCAAAAAGCGCGGGGCCGGGGACGCGCGCCAATATCGACGAGTTCACCGAGACGACGAGCCAGGCGATCGTCGGTGTTGGAGGAGCGGCGCGCGGCAAGGCTATCATTATCCTCAATCCGGCCGAGCCGCCGCTGATTATGCGCGACACCGTCTATTGCCTCTGCGAAGACGGCGATCGCGACGCGATCCGCCAGTCGATCGAGGCGATGGTCGCCGAGGTGCAGACCTATGTCCCGGGCTACCGCCTCAAGCAGGCGGTGCAGTTCGAAAGCATCGGCAGCAATGCGCCGCTGCGCATACCCGAAATGGGCGGGAGCTTCACCGGCCTCAAGGTCAGCGTCTTCCTCGAAGTCGAAGGCGCCGCCCATTATTTGCCGGCCTATGCCGGCAATCTCGACATCATGACTTCGGCGGCGCTTCGCACCGCCGAGAAGATCGTGGAAAGGATGGCGGCATGACCTTCGATCCGAAGAGCGGGAAGCTCTATATTCAGGACGTGACGCTTCGCGACGGGATGCATGCCATCCGTCACCAATATGAAATCGAGCATGTGAAAGCGATCGCCAAGGCCCTCGACCGCGCGAAGGTCGATGCGATCGAGGTCGCGCATGGCGACGGCCTCCAGGGGTCGAGCTTCAACTACGGCTTTGGCGCACACACTGACTGGGACTGGATCGCCGCTGTCGCCGAAGTCCTCGAGCATAGCGTCCTCACGACATTGTTGCTCCCGGGCATCGGGACCGTCCATGACCTGAAACATGCTTATGAGCTGGGCGTTCGTTCAGTGCGCATCGCGACCCATTGCACCGAGGCCGATGTGTCGAAGCAGCACATAGAGGCGGCGCGAAATCTCGAAATGGATGTGTCGGGGTTCCTGATGATGAGCCATATGTCCGACCCGGATGCGCTCGCGCAGCAGGCGAAGCTCATGGAAAGTTACGGCGCGCATTGCGTCTATGTGACCGATAGCGGCGGCGCGATGAACATGGATGAATATGCCGCACGCTGCCAAGCCTATGATCGGGTCCTCAAGCCCGAAACGCAGCGCGGTGTCCATGCACACCACAATCTCAGCCTCGGCGTCGCCAACTCGATTGTCGCTGTGCAGAATGGCGTGGTGCGCGTCGATGCAAGCTTGGCCGGCATGGGGGCGGGGGCCGGCAACGCGCCGCTCGAAGTGTTCATAGCCGCGGCTGACCGTCAGGGCTGGAACCACGGCTGCGACCTTTACGCCCTGATGGATGCGGCCGAAGATCTTGTCCGCCCGCTGCAGGATCGCCCGGTCCGCGTCGACCGCGAGACGCTGAGCCTTGGATATGCGGGCGTCTATTCGAGCTTCTTGCGCCATGCCGAAAAGGCGGCGGCCGAGCACGGCCTCGACACCCGGACGATCCTCATCGAACTCGGGCGGCGCAAGATGGTCGGCGGTCAGGAAGATATGATTGTCGACGTGGCGCTTGACCTGGCGCGCTAGAGAGCGCCGCCCGCCGAGGTCGCGGGCTGCGCACCCCGCGCCCGTCCCCCCAGACCGGCCATGCCCGGTGACTTGGGAAGGACGTCGATTGTAACGGCGCATTGCGATGCGCCGCCGCGAACGGGGGCAGTGACCCAGCTCGTGTCGATGCTGGCGGCGATTTGACCGCTCGCGACTTGATTGCGGTCATTGTGGCGCGGATTTCGCACCCTTCGAACTCGGTCAGCAACGATCCGTCGTCGCGTTCGATCTCGGGGCAATGACCAACGATCATGATCTCGCGTGCTTCGACGCCTTGGCATCTCGATGAGTGTCCGCTGATCGTCGAACCAGAAACTCGTGCCATCGAACTCGAAGCTGATGATGTGGCGCTTCGGATCATCGGGCGGGACTGGGACTTCCGGCTTCATAAATTCCATGCAAGCTCGAACGCCTTGAATTTCTTTCCGCTGTTCGGGCCTGGCGGGCGCGGGGCCTCGAATGGCAATTGGTAGCGCTCTTCCGGCGGGAAGATTATTATTGGGACAGGCCACAAGTTCGCCAACCGGGCCTGTATACGCTTCCTCCAGCAGATGCGCCCGCAAATGCGAGGTTCGCCCGGCTTCACCCCCCGATTGAGGCTGGCCTCGCCTTGGATGAGCTCCGCGTGAAGAAGGCCTCCCGTTCGCGCTTTGCGGACAGGCGATGCTCCTGTTGCGCTTTGGGTGCTTTTCCATCCAGTCCGGCAGAAGCTGCCTTCGAAACGCTTTGTCATCGAAAGGCGCATGCTGGTATCAGGCGGCAGCGAATGAGTGTCAGCTATCCTGACCACCCGCCTCTGACCGGACGGTCGCCTGGCCATACTACCGATCGCTTTTTTCTATGCTTGCATGGTCTGTTGCCCGAGCGCCTTCTGCAATGGCGCGCACGCGCCTCGCGCCGCGACGCTTGACGACGAGGCGTAAATAACTAACGTGTTAAATAATATCGATGGGTGGGATGTCCATCTAGCGGAGGATTTATGCGCAAACCTGTCTCGACCGCCACGCTCATTTCCGCGCTGCTCTTGTCGACATCGGCGGCGGGCCAGGAGGCGGGCAGCTACAAGATATTCGAAGGGGGCCGAATGCTTGGCCATCTTGAGGCGCAACAAGATGGCCAGACGATCACGATAGACTATCAGGTCGATGAAAATGGTCGGGGGCCAAGGACACACGAAGTGGTGACGCTCGGCCCCGCGGGCGTGCCCAGGGCCTGGACCGTGTCGGGCCGCAGTGTGACCGGCGGTGCGGCAACCGAGAGTTTCGAATATAAGAGCGGCACCGCCCGCTGGACGAGCCCCGCCGAACGCGGCTCGCGCCGCGGCACGAACGACCGGCTGTTCATCCCTGCTTCGGCCAGTCCCTGGTCGCTCGGCCTCGTCGCCCGCTATCTGCTGAAGCAGCCCGGCCAGCGCGCCGACATGCTTCCCGGTGGCACCCTCGAGCTCGAATCGAAAGGGATGCAGGCGGTGGGCGACGGGCCCGCTGCACCGCGCTTCGCCGCTTATGTGCTGCGCGGGCTCGATCTTGCTCCGGAATTCATCCTGCTCGGCGAGGACGGGCAACTGGTCGCGCAGGTCGGCCGAAGCCAGCTGCTGATGCGCGATGATCTCGCCGGCGCTTTGCCTGCCTTGGCCGCGCTGCGCGACCGGCTCGTCGAGGAATATCTCGGCGAGATGGGCACCAAGCTCGCGCACCGCTTCACCGTTCCATGGCATGTGACCAATGTGCGCGTTTTCGACCCCGTCGCCGAACGCCTTGGTCCGATATCGACCGTTACCGTGTTCGACAACCGGATCGTCTCGGTCCAGCAAGGGGTGCGCACCTCGGTCCCCGAGGGTGACCGGCTCATCGACGGGAAGGGCGGAACGCTGATGCCGCCGCTGGTCGACATGCACACGCACGAAGGCGTGTGGTCCGCCTTCTACCGTCTCGCCGCCGGCGTCACCACGGTCCGCGACATGGGTAACGACAATGACTGGCTGCTTGCTACCGCCTACAAACGGCGGATGGGGCTCGTCCATGGGCCGCGGATCGTTCGCTCGGGCTTCCTCGAAGGAAAGAGTCCCTCAAGTGCCGCCGCCGGAATCCTCGCCTCGAGCGAGGCCGAGGCGCTCGCGGCGGTCGGCTGGTATGCCGATCACGGCTATTCCTTCATCAAGACCTATAACAGTTTCGATCCGGCATGGATGAAGCCCGTTGCCGCCGAGGCGCATCGCCGGGGGCTTCGCATCGTCGGCCATGTCCCGGCCTTTTCGACAGCGGACGCGATGATCGCATCGGGATATGACGAGGTGACCCACCTCAACCAGCTCGTTCTCCAATATGTGCTGAAACCCGGCGACGATCCGCGGACCGCGCTTCGCCTCACCGTCGTCAATCGTCTCGCCGATATCGACATGGACAGCGCGCCGATCCGGCACACGATTGCGCTGATGAAGGAGCATGGCGTCGGTCTCGACACGACCATCGCGCTGATGGAGCGCTTCAATACCCAGCGCGACGGCGTCGAGGCGGCGGGCGACAAGCCCTATCTCGACCATTTCCCGGTCATGTTCCAGCGCAGCCGCCGCCGGACTCCGATCGCCATTCCCGATGCCGCGACCGACCGCCGGCACTTTGTCGCGCGCGACAAGCTCGTCGAGCTGATCGGCAAGATGCATGATGCGGGCATCAAGCTCTATCCGGGAACGGACGATACCGTCTCCTATTCGATCCATCGCGAACTCCAGCTCTATCGCGAGGCAGGAATTCCGGGAGCCGAGGTGCTGCGCATCGCTACTCTGGACAGCATTCGCCACCTCGGCCTCGATGCCGAGCTCGGGACGATCGAACAAGGCAAGCTGGCCGACTTCATCCTGATCCCCGGAAACCCGGTGGAGGACATCGGCGCGCTTCGCCTCGTCAATCTCGTCGCGAAGGACGGCGTCCTCTACTTTCCGGCCGATATCTACCGCGCCTATGGCGTGAAGCCCTTCTCGGAGGCTCCCGCCATCCAATGACCCCAGAGTCGGCCCCGGGAAGACGGGCGCGCCATACCCCGGGCCATCCTCCAGCCAGGATTTCACACATGCTTCGCTCCTCGCTCATTCTTGCCCTGCTTTGCACGGCCTTTCCTGCCAGCGCCTGGGCGGCCGAGGTCGAAAGGCTCGTCCTGCTGCGCGATGGAAATATCGCCGGCACGCTGGTCGCGACGACGGACGGCGAAAATGTTTCGGTGGATTACAAGATCGACGATAATGGCCGCGGGGCGAAGTTCAGGGAAGATATTCAGCTCGGCGAAGGAGGAATGCCCTCGAGCTGGTCGATTACCGGGACATCCGAGCTTGGCACCCCGGTCAACGAAATGTTCGCCTACAGGGATGGCCATGCGGTCTGGAAGAGTCAGGCCGACAGCGGCAGCGTTGCGACGACCGGGCCGGCGCTCTATCTCGCCAATGACACGACCCCGTGGGCGATGGCGATCTATTCGCAGGTCATCCGAAAGGCGCCGGGCATGCAGGTCTCGCTGGTGCCGGACGGAACGATGCGGCTCGTGAAGATGCGCGATCTCGTGCTTGGCGAAGGAGCGAAGGCCACCCCGGTCACGGCCTATCGTCTCGAAGGCGGGCAAATCGAGCCCGACTATTTCCTGCTCGACAGGGACGGGCGTCTGTTCGCGAAATTCGGTCGCTACATCGCGGTGCGCGAAGGCTATGAGGGTGTCGAAGGAACGCTCCGCACGATCGGGCGCGAGCTCGAACTCGAGCGGATAACGGCCATTTCCGCCGAGGTGACCCACCGCTTCGACCGTCCGGTGCGTATCCGCAACGTTCACCTCATCGATCCGGTCGCGGGCACGCGCGGGCCCGCGTCCACGATCGTCATCGAAAGGGACCGGATCGCCGCCATTCTTCCGGCAAGCGACAGGGCCGCGGCGAAAGGCGATATCCTGATCGATGGCGCCGGGGGCAGTGTCTATCCCGGCCTTCACGACATGCATGTCCATGCGACGCTGCGCTCCGGGCTCTTCCATCTTGCCGCCGGCGTGACCACGGTCCGCGACATGGGGAACGAGAATGCGTTCATCCAGGACCTGCTGCCGCGTCTCGCCAGCGGGGAGGTCGCGGGTCCCCGGCTCGTTGCGTCCGGCAAGATCGAGGGACGAAGCCCGTACTCGTCCCAGAGCGGGATCATTTTCGATACCGTCGAAGAGGGCAGGGCAGCGATCCGCTGGTACGCCGAGCACGGCTATCCGGAGATCAAATTCTACAATTCGGTGAGGCCCGAAATGGTCGCGGCGCTGACGGCCGAAGCGCATCGGCTCGGGCTGCGAACCGTGGGCCATATTCCGGCGTTCGCGACGACCGAACAGGCGATCGAGGATGGTTTCGACGGCGTGGCGCACATCAACCAGGTGATGCTCAGCCTGATCCTCAAGCCCGGCGAGGATCCGCGCACCGCCTTTCGCATCACGGTCATGGAGCGCGTCGCCGACCTCGACCTCAAGAGCCGGAAGGTTGCGGACCTCATAGCGGTCATGAAGGCGCATGGCACGATGGTGGATCCCACGCTCGTCACCTTCGAGCAATTCATGCGCAGTCGCGCCGGCCGGGGCTTTCCGGCGCAGCAAGCCTATATGTCGCACATGCCTTTCGGCTACCAGCGCTTCCTCAAGCGCGACTTCATTCCGATCAAGGATGCTGCCGCCGACGCGCGCTACGAGCTCGCTTTCACCAAGACACTCGAGTTTGCGGCGATGCTCAAGGACGCCGGGATCCTTCTCGTGCCCGGGACCGACGACGGCAATGGTTTCTTCGCGCAGCGCGAGGTCGAGCTCTTCACCCAGATCGGTTTCACCCCGGCCGGGGCGTTGAAGGCGGCGACCGTCGACAGCGCGGCCTATCTCGAGCAGGCCGACGTCGGGACGATCGCGGTGGGGCAGAAAGCCGACGTCGTCCTCGCAGCAGGCAACCCGCTCGAAGATATCGCCGCGATCAAGCGTCCGCGCATGGTGGTCCGCGATGGGGTCATATTCTTTCCCGCAGAAATCTACCGGGCGATGGCGATCGAGCCTTTCGCAACTCCGCCCACGGTCAGCACGGCTCCATGAGCGGGTGATTCGCTATTTAACATATTAAGCAATTTGCCACCGCAGCGGGCTTCCAGATGATTTATGCTGTAAAAGCAGTGACATGCGAGAGTCACATTTCGTTGCATCAATAAATATAACATGTTAAGCGTTAGCCTCTTGAGCGATCGGCGACGAGCGTTGTTGAGATCGCGGCGCTCGGGTGGCAACCAGGGTAGGAGAAGGGCTGATGAGAGTGCGTACGAACGAGAGACCGCGCCTGCGGATCATGCTTTTGCTCGGGGCGGCGATGATCGCCGCGCCCGCCGCTGCACAGGATAATGGTGAACCCGATGCCGATGCATCGGCCGATGGCGGCAGCGAAGCCATCGTCGTGACCGGCTCGCGCATCGCGCGAAAGGATCTCACCTCGACCAGCCCGCTGGTGACGGTGACCTCCGAGGCGATCAAGACGACCCCGGCCGTCACGCTGGATGATACGCTTGTCCGTCTGCCCCAGATTCAACCCTCCTATGGTGCGGCTTCGAACGACACCGGTACGGGCGGCGCTACCACGATCGCATTGCGCGGTCTCGGCGCGGCGCGGACGCTCGTCCTCATCGACGGCCGCCGTCTCAATGCCGCGACCTACACGGGCGCGGTCGACCTCAACTCGGTTCCGACGGCGCTCATCGAGTCCATCGAAGTGATCACCGGCGGTGCATCGGCGGCCTATGGATCGGACGCCGTCGCCGGCGTGGTCAACTTCCGCCTGATCCGGAATTTCGAAGGCGTGCGCGCCGACGGCCAGATCGGCATTACCGAACGCGGAGACGGCATGACCGCCAATCTCGCGCTCACTGCCGGCGGCAATTTTGCGGACGACCGCGGCAACGCGGTCATCTCGATGGAATATTCGCACCGCGAGGGCGTGAGCAATCGCGACCGCGCCTTCTCCCGGGTCAGCCGCCCGTCGAGCAATCTTCCGACGGGTACCTTCGTGCCGAGCCCGCTCAACCTTCCGACCGCGGCCGCGGTCAATGGCGTTTTCGGGACCTACGGCGTCGCGCCCGGAACCGTGCTCCCCTCGCGCGACCTCGGGTTCAACCGCGATGGCTCGCTGTTCGCCCAGGCGAACGGCGCGAATTATCTCGGCGGGTTCGACGATGTTCTGCAGATCAATAACGGCGTATTCTACAATAGCACCGGCGTCAGCGGCCTGACATTGCCGCTCGAGCGCTACGGACTGTTCGGTCGCGTCCGCTACGAGATCGCCGACGACATCGATTTCTATGCCGAGGGCGGCTACCAGAATGTGAAGACGCAGATGATCTTCGGTCCGGGCTTCACCAATGTGAGCGTCCCGATCACGAACCCGTTCATCCCCGATGATCTCGAAACGATCCTGGCCTCGCGTGCCAATCCGACCGCGAGCTTCTCCTTCAACCGTCGCTTCGCCGACGTGGGGCAGCGTTATGCCGACTTCACGACGAACAGCTATCGCCTGCTTGCGGGGGTTACCGGCAAGATCGATGCGATCGACGGAAGCTTCGACGTCTTTGCGAGCAAAAGCCATCAGACGATCGATCGCCGCGATTACAATGGCATCGACCGCGCTGCCTATAGCTCGCTCATCAATGCCGCCGACGGCGGTGCGAGCGTCTGCGCCGGCGGCTTCAATCCCTTTGGCGCCGTCGTCAGCGAAAGCTGCCTGTCGCGCATCCGCGCATCGACGATGCGTCGGACCCAAACCGAACAGGAATATGTCGAGGCCAATGTCCAGGGTCGGCTGTTCAGTTGGTGGGCGGGCGACGTCCGCTTCGCCTTCGGTGTCGACCATCGCCGCGATTCCTACGTTTTCGAGCCTGACAATGCGATCGCAACCGGGTCGGTGATCGGCATCGACAGCGGGGCCGTTCCGGCGGTCGATGGCAGCGTCAAGGTCAACGAGGTGTTCGGCGAATTGCTGGTGCCCGTCCTGCGCGACCTGCCGCTCGTTCAGGAGTTCAACGTCACGCTCGGCTACCGTCACTCGGACTACAGCACCTCGGGCGGAGTCGACGCATATCGCGTCGAGGGCGACTGGCGCGTTTTCGACGCGCTGCGGATCCGCGGCGGCTATTCGCGCGCGGTCCGTGCACCGAATGTATCGGATCTCTTCACTCCGACCGGAACGGCATCGCCGATCATCGGGTCGCCCGGCGCGGTGGGGCAAGGGGATCCCTGCGACGTCCGTTCAGCGTATCGCACCGGCCCGAACGGCGCGCAGGTCCGCGACCTCTGCCTCGCCCAGGGGCTGCCGACGCAGATCATCGACACCTATATCTTCACAGGGACGCAAATTACCGAGGGCGGCGTGAGCGGGGGGAATCCGAACCTCGTTCCGGAAACGGCCGACACCTACACGATCGGGGCCGTCTTCACGCCGCGCCTTGGCGGCCCCTTCTCAAACCTCTCGCTGTCGATGGATTATTACAAGATCGATCTGGCCAAGGCGATCGGCACCATCCCCGGCGCCTCGATCGTCCAGCAATGCTACAATCTCGGCGGGCTCAATCCAACCTACAGCACCGACAATATCTATTGCGCGTTGCTCGGCCGCAGCTCGGATACGGGGCAGATCAATCGGTTGATCGCAACCAACCTCAACCTTGGCGAGATCAGCACTTCGGGGATCGACGTCGCGCTCTCGGCGAGCCTCGATCTCGGCGGCAATGCGGGTTCGATCGACCTCAACAGCACGGTGAACTGGACCGACAAATATGCGGTCGCGAACTTCCCCGGTATTGCCCCGGTCGATCTCGCGGGCTCGATCGGCAGCTCGGCGGGCAGCAATTCGGGCCTTCCTGCGGCCTTCCCGGAATGGAAGGCGCAGACGAACCTGACCTACCGCAACGGCTCGTTCCAGATCGGTGTCCAGCATCGCTTCATCGACAAGATGATCGACGTCTCGGCAATCGGCATTCCGACCTCGACCGCGATCGGGACGCCCGCCTATCATTATTTCGACGTGAACATGCAATATCGCGTGGACGACCGCTTCACCTTTCGCCTCGGCGTGGTGAATCTCGGCGACAAGCAGCCGCCGGTCTACACGAGCTTCTACCAGTCGAACACCTATCCGGGCGTCTATGACGTGCTCGGCCGCAGCTACTACGCGGGCGTGTCCGCGAAATTCTGACGGCGGTCCCTGGCCGAAAGACCCGGCCTGCACTGGCCGGAAGGGGCGGGCATCGAAAGATGTCCGCCTTTTCCTTGCGCCGCGCGGCCCGGAGGCGGAGGGGCTAGGCCGCGAGCGAGCGGATCACGCGGTCGAGGAGGGCATTGAGGTCATTCATCTCTTCGCTGGACAATGTCGCCCGGAGCAGCGCGAAGACCGGATCGAACTCGGGCGCAACGCGGTCGATCAGTGCGCGTCCGGCCGGGGTAATCGCGGTGAGCGACCGCCGGCCGTCCTTTTCGCAGGTCCAGCGTTTGAGCAGGCCGCGCTCGTCGAGGTCGCGCATGATACGCGACAGGCTTGGGCCCAGCAGCATCGCGCGCCTCGCAAGATCGGTCAGGTCGATTTCCTCGACGGTACTGATGATCCGCAGGACGCGCCACTGCGGGTCGGTGATGTCATGCGCCTGGAATGTGCCACGCATATGCATCGTGATCGCCTCGCGTGCCTGGTAGAGTTTGACGGGCAGCGCCCGATAGGCATCCGTATAGGGGCCGGGACTCGCCTCCGGCGTCGTGTAGAGATGGTCGGATGCGTTGGACATGCCTCTTCCTCTGCCTTGTTTGCCCCGAGTTTTGGCGACTCGGAGGCCGGGGTCAAGCAACGATTTCCTCAGGATAATCCACGCAGATTCTTCGCTTGCGAAGCGCTGCAAAAAAATACATAACGTGTTAATTGTTTTCGAGGGCCGGCCTTGCGGTCCCGTATCGAGGAGGGGCATTCATGCCTATGACCGGTTACGATCGGCCCGAGCCGAGCTATTTTCCAGAACTGACCCGCGTCGGGCGCGGCACGCCGATGGGCGAGCTGTTGCGGCGCTACTGGCACCCGGTCGGCCTGATCGAGGACGCGACGAGCCGTCCGCGTCAAATCCGCGTGCTCGGCGAGGACCTCATCCTCTTTCGTGACGGTAAGGGGCGGGCCGGGCTTCTTCACCCGCGCTGCGCGCATCGCGGTGCCTCGTTGCTCTACGGGCGCACCGAGGAGAAGGGGATCCGCTGCTGCTACCATGGCTGGCTCTTCGACGTCGAAGGCAATTGTCTCGAACAGCCGTGCGAGCCGAACAACGGGGCTGCTTCCTGCGGCAAGGTGAAGCAGCCTGGCTATCCCGTGCAGGAACTTTATGGTCTCATTTTTGCCTATCTGGGTCCGCCCGATCGGATGCCCGAGCTTCCCCGCTACAATATTCTCGAGGATCTCGGTGACGGCGAGTTCATCGAGGCCGACGATACGAGCATCGGAAGCGGCGGGCCGGCGATCGTGCCCTGCAATTGGCTCCAGCATTATGAAAATGTCATGGACCCGTTCCACGTCCCGGTGCTCCACGGTTCGTTCAGCGGCACCCAGTTCAACGAGCGCATGGGCCTGATGCCGCAGGTCAAGTTCGAGACGAGCCCCCGCGGCGTGCTCAGCACCCAGCGGCGCGACCTTGGCGAGGGCAAGCTGCACCGGCGCGTCACCGAGGCGGTCCTGCCGACAATTCGCGCTGTCGCGAGCCCGCGGGCAAAGACCGAGGGCAGCTGCTCGCTTCTCGGCTGGGTTCTCCCGATCGACGACGTCAGCTTCCGCATCTATTCGGCGGGGCGCGTCACGGAGACCGGCGAGCTGAAGCTCATCCGGTCGCATTTCAACGGCAAGCTCTGGCACGAACTCACCGAAGAGGAGCATCGCGACTTCCCGGGAGATTATGAAGCCCAGGTCGGGCAGGGCGAAATCACCCTGCATAGCGAAGAGCATCTGGTGGTCTCCGACAAGGGAATAGGGATGCTTCGCCGCCAGCTGCGCCAGCAGCTCGAGGCTATCGCAGACGGCCGGGATCCGATCGGCACGCATTTTACGCCGGAAGACGCGCTTGTCAGGCTTCGCGCCGGGACCGAAGTCGTGGACGCGGTCGATGCCTGAGCTTCAGAATATCCTCGCTGGAACATGGCGTCCCTCGGCCTCTCCGGAGCGGATCGCCGTAATCAATCCCGCGACGGGGGCCCTCATCGGCCATGCTCCGGCGGGCTCGGCCGCGGACGTTGACCGGGCCGTGTCGGCCGCGCGGGACGCTCTTGGCGGCTGGGCGGCCACCCCGGTCGCCGAGCGCGCGGCGCTCCTCGCGCGGCTCCGCGACGGTCTCGCCGCGCGCAGCGACGAGATTGCGGGCCTGATCACCGACCAGATGGGAACCCCGCTTGGCTTCTCGAAGGCGGCGCAAATGGGGCTGCCGCTGCGCAACTTCGACATCACGCTCGCTGCAGCGAGCGCGATCGGCGGCGAAGAAGCTGTCGGCCGCTCGACGCTGATGCGCGAGCCGGTCGGGGTCGTGGCCGCGATTACCCCCTGGAACTTTCCGCTGCACCAGATCGTCGCGAAGATCGTCCCGGCGCTGCTCGCTGGCTGCACGCTCGTCCTGAAGCCGAGCGAGCTCACGCCTTTCGACGCGGCGATCGTCGGCGAGGAGGTCGTCGCGGCCGGCTTTCCCGCCGGTGTGTTCAATATCATTTTTGGCGGTGCGGAAACCGGCGCCGCGCTTGTCGGTCATCCCGACGTTGCAATGGTAAGCTTCACCGGCTCGACCCGGGCGGGCCGAGCGATCGGCGCGGCCGCCGGCGGAGCGCTCAAGAAGGTCGCGCTCGAGCTGGGAGGGAAATCGGCCAATATCCTCCTCGACGATGCCGACTTTGCGGCGGTCGTCCCCCAGGCCCTCGGCCAGTGCTTCGTGAATGCGGGCCAGACCTGCGCCGCGCTCACGCGGCTTCTCGTGCCGGAGGGACGCAAGGAGGAGTGCGAGATGCTCGCGCTCGCCGAGGCGGCGCGCTGGCAGGTCGGTGATCCACGCGATCCCGCGACGATGGTTGGTCCGCTCGCATCGACCACCCAGCAGCGCCGCGTGTTCGCGATGATCGATCAGGCGGTCGCCGAGGGCGCGCGCCTGCTCTGCGGAGGCTCGGTTCAGCCGGACGGGTTGCCCGATGGCGCCTATGTGCGGCCGACCATCCTGGCCGACGTCACACCGGACATGGTGATCGCGCGCGAGGAAGTGTTCGGACCGGTCCTCGCCATCCTGACCTATGAGGATGAGGAGGACGCCGTGCGCATCGCGAACGACAGCTTCTACGGGCTCTCGGGCGGTGTCTGGTCCTCAGATGAACGACGCGCTGCCGATGTGGCGCGCAGGATCCGGACCGGACAGGTCATGCTGAACGGCGCGATGCTCGATCTGGAAGCGCCGTTCGGGGGGGTCGGCAATTCGGGCATCGGCCGCGAATATGGCCGTTATGCGATCGAGGAATTTTTCACGTTGAAGGCGATCACGCGCCCCGCAGCTGCATAAGGACTGGTACAGCATGACCTATTACGGACACCCGCTCGACCATGTGGTCTCGATCCCGCCCTATCCGCCGGGGCGACCGATCGACGCCGTCGCGCGCGAATTCGGTCTCGACCCTGCCGATGTCGTGAAGATCGCGTCGAACGAAAATCCGCTCGGCGCCTCGCCCGCGGCGACCGCAGCGCTCGAAGCGCATTCGGTCGACGCCAATATCTATCCCGATTTCGACTGCTATGGGCTGCGGCATGCGATCGCGGCCGCAAATGGCACGACGCCCGATCGCGTTCTCCCGGGGGCGGGCTCGAGCGAGCTGCTTCTTCTCGTCGCACGCGCCTTTCTCGATGCCGGGCGCGCGGCGCTGATCCCGGAATATAGCTTCGTCTCTTACGAAGGCGCCGTGCGCTCGGTCGGTGCGGAGGCGCGGATCGTGCCGGTGACCGACTGGCGTCCGGACCTCGACGCTTTGCTCGCGGCGGTCGATCACCAGGTTCATCTGGTCTATCTTGCCTCGCCCAACAATCCCACCGGAACCGTCATTCCGGCTGCGGAGATCGAGCGTTTCGCTGCGGCGCTGCCGCCGCATGTGCTGCTGGTGCTCGACGAAGCGTATCGCGAGTTCCTGGCGCCGGAGGAGCGGCCCGATATCGACCGGCTCTTCGCACTGCGCGACAATCTCATCGTGACGCGCACCTTCTCGAAAATCCACGGTCTTGCGGGGCTGCGCGTCGGCTATGCGCTCGGATCGCCCGAACTGCTCGGGCTACTCCGCCGTCTTCAGCTCCCTTTCTCGGTCAATGCAGCCGCGCAGGCGGCGGCAATCGCGGCGCTCGGCGATGCGGAATTTGCCGAGAACAGCCGGATTGCCAACGCCTCCGAGCGCGCGCGCGTCGCCGCCGAGCTCGACACGCGCGGGATCGAACATCTGCCCTCGGGCGGAAATTTCATCATGCTCAAGGTCGGTGACGGTGCCGCCGTCACGCAGCAACTGATGCGGCGCGGCGTGATCATTCGCGGCGTCGCCAACTATGGTCTCAAGGAATGGGTCCGCGCCTCGATCGGTCTGCCGCGCGAAAATGATCTTTTCCTGCAAAATCTCGACGCCGTACTGGCCGAAGCGGCCTTGCCCGCCTGACTCTATCTGCCAAGGAATATTGACGTGACACATTATCAGCCGACTGAGCGAACTGGCGGGCAGGCCCTGGTGGCCCAGCTGATCGAGGAAGGGGTCGTCGATGTCTTCGGCATTCCCGGCGTCCAGCTCGACTGGGCAGTCGAGGCGCTGCGCGAGCAGGCGGATCGCATTCGCTTCATCGTTCCGCGCCACGAACAGGCGACCTCCTACATGGCCGACGGCTACGCGCGCACGACGGGACGCGAAGGCGTCTGCATGGTCGTGCCGGGCCCCGGCGTGCTGAACGCGCTGTCGGGCATTTCGACCTCGCTCGCCTGCAATGCACCGGTCCTGCTCATAGCCGGGCAGATTCCGTCCGAGACGATCGGCAAGGGCTTCGGGATGCTCCATGAAATTCCCGACCAGTCGGGAGTGCTGAAATCGCTCACCAAATGGCATGGCCTCGCGACGCGCCCCGAGGATATCCCGGGCCTTGTGCACGAAGCCTTCGTCCAGATGCGCTCGGGCCGGCCGCGCCCCGTCGCGATCGAGGTCCCGCCCGACGTCCTCCAGGCAAAGGCCGAGATCGCGGTCGTACCGCGCGCCGAATATGCGTGGACCGTGCCCGATGCGGCGGACATCGCCGCGGCCGCCGCGCTGCTCGACGGCGCAAGCTTCCCCGTGATCTTCGCCGGCGGCGGCGCCGTCGCATCGGGCGCGAACGACGCGCTGAAGGCATTGGCTGAAAGGCTCCAGGCGCCAGTCGTGATGAGCGAGAACGGCCGCGGAACCCTGGACAGCCGTCATCCGCTGGCACTCTCCGCGCTCGGAGGCCGGTCGGTCCTTCCGCATGCCGACGTGCTTCTCGTCGTCGGCAGCCGGTTTGTCGATGCCGTGGCGCGCCCCGCTTTCGTCAGCGACAGCTGCCGCATCATCTATCTCAACATCGAGTCCGCCGACATGGCGGGCCCGCGTCAGGCCGGGCTCGCGATCGAAGCCGATGCGCGCCTCGGTGTCGAGGCGATTGCTGCCGCTTTGCCGGCGCGCGACATCGCCCCGCGCGCGGAAACCGTCGCCAAGGTCCGTGACTGGTGCGCGGTCCAGATCGACGCGATCGAGCCGCAGCGCAGCTTCGCCGCCGCCCTGCGCAGTGCGATGGCCGATGACGATGTCCTCGTGAGCGAACTGACGCAGGTCGGCTATTATTCGAACGTTGCCTTTCCCGTTCATGCCCCGCGCCGATATATCACGCCCGGCTACCAGGGCACGCTCGGTTACGGTTTCAACACGGCGCTTGGCGCCGCGTTCGGCAATCCCGGAAAGCGCGTCGTCTCGATTACCGGCGACGGCGGGTTCGGGTGGGGACTGCAGGAACTCGCAACCTTCGCGCGCGATCGTCTCGACATGTCGCTGGTCGTCTTCGCCGACGGTCGCTTCGGCAATGTTGAGCGCATCCAGAAGCGGACGTTCGGCGAGACCTTCGCCACCGAACTCGTCAACCCCGACTTCGAGGCGCTGGCCGCGGCTTATGGCATCCCGGCCGAGACGGTCGACAGCCCCGACGGTCTCGAGGCGGCGCTGAAGCGCGCCGCCGAGCGCGGCGGCCCGGCGCTGATCGCGGTTCGTGTGGGCGAAATGCCGAGCCCCTGGGCGCTCATCCACCCGTTCGTGCCGCCGGTGACCCCGCCGCCGCCGAACCCGCTGGATTGATCGTCGCTTGGTGAACAGGATCAGGCTCCGCGAGGGCCGCGAAGGAGTGACGGACATGGCGAGTGCAGGCATGGCGGCAACGCCCGACGGCGAACCCGTCAATTATCGCTATGGCTGGTATGTGACCGGCGTGCTCATGCTGGCCTACACTTTCTCCTTCATCGACCGTCAGATTCTCAACCTCATGGTCGGCCCCATCAAGGCCGACCTCGGGATCACCGATTTCCAGTTCGCGCTCCTGACCGGCGGCGCCTTCGGCATTTTCTACACGATCATGGGGCTTCCGATCGGCTGGATGGCCGACCGCTATCCGCGCAAATGGATCATCTCGGTCGGCATCGCGACCTGGAGCCTGATGACCGTCGCCTGCGGCTTTGCGCGGACCTTCGGGCAGATGCTCATCGCGCGCGTCGGGGTCGGTGTAGGCGAGGCGGCCTTGTCGCCCTCCGCCTATTCGATGCTCTCGGACATGTTCGACAAGACGCGCCTTCCCAAGGCGATGAGCATCTACACCCTTGGCATCTATATGGGAGCGGGCAGCGCGATGATCATCGGCGGCACCGTCGTCGGAGCGATCGAGCATACGCCCGACATCGTCTTGCCCTTGGTCGGCGAGATGCGGTCTTGGCATGCGGTCTTCATCGCGGTGGGACTGCCCGGCTTGCTGGTCGCGCTGTGGATGGCAACGCTTCGCGAACCGGTGCGCCGGTTCCGTGCCGACGAGGCGGCGGCGCAGGAACGGAAGGGCTTCTCCTTCACCAAGGTCTGGGGCTTCCTCCGCCTCTATCCGAAGATGGCAATCTCGCTCTTCATCGGGTCGGCCATCCTGTCGGTGCTGAGCTACAGCGATGCCTGGTATCCCGAACTCTTCATCCGCGTCTGGGGTTGGGATGCCCGCTCGACCGGGCTTGTGAACGGCGCGTCCTCGCTCATCGCCGGGCCTGCGGGCATGCTGGCAGCAGGCTGGATTTCGAGCCGCATGCTGCAGCGCGGCGAGCCCGAGGCCTGTCTCCGGCTTGCCGGCTACGCCTCCGCCGGGATCGGGATTTCCGCGATCCTCATGCCGATCATGCCGCATCCCTGGTTGATGGCGGCGTTGCTCTTTCCGATCAAATTCTTCGGCGGCTTCGGCCCGGTGCTCATTCCCTCCGCGATACAGCTGATCGCCCCATCGGCGCTGCGCGCGCAGCTGGGGGCCGTGTTCATGCTGACCGTCGGCGTCATCGGTATCTCGCTCGGGCCGATCATTCCGGCATTCCTCAACGATTATGTCTTCCAGGACGAGATGAAGCTCGGCAGCTCGCTCGCGGTCGCGGCGCTGATCGTCGGCCCCGCCGCCTTCATTCTGCTGCGCATCGGGCTCGGCGACTATCGCCGCCGCGCGGCCGAAATCGACATCGCCGTCTGAACCGAGGCGTCCATCGTGGCGTGGTGCTTGATAAATTAACACGTTAAATATATAATAGTTCGCAAGGAGAATCTCAATGAGTGAAGCCCGCCGCGCGGCCGCATTGTCGGCGATCGCGCCCTTCAAGGATCGCCCGCTCGGTCACTTTATCAACGGCGCCGACGTGGCGGGTGAGGGCGAGGCCTTCGCCGTCACCGAACCCGCCACGGGGGACATTCTCGGCGAAGCCCGAGACGCCACGGTGAGCGAACTTAAAGCCGCGGTCGGTGCCGCGAAACTTGCCTTTCCCGCCTGGGCCTCCACCCCGGGCGACAAGCGCAAGGCGATCCTTCACAAGGTCGCCGACCTCATCGAAGAACGTGCCGAGGAAATCGCAGCGGTCGAATGTCTGGATGCGGGCCAGTGCTGGCGCTTCATGTCGAAGGCGGCGGTCCGCGGTGCCGAGAATTTCCGCTTCTTCGCCGATCGCGCGCCCTCGGCGTCGGATGGCCAGTCGCTCCCGACCGCCGATCATCTGAACTATACGCTTCGCGCCCCGATCGGCCCGGTGGCAGTGATCACGCCGTGGAATACACCCTTCATGCTCTCGACGTGGAAGATCGCGCCGGCGCTCGCCGCTGGCTGCACGGTCGTGCACAAGCCCGCCGAATGGTCGCCCTATTCGGCGCGGCTTCTCGTCCAGATCGCGCATGAGGCCGGACTCCCCGCGGGTGTCTTCAACGCGGTCAACGGTCTCGGCGAGACGACCGGCAAGCGCCTTACCGAACATCCTGATATCAAGGCCGTTGCCTTTGTCGGGGAATCGCGCACCGGCTCGGCAATCATGCGGCAGGGATCGGAGACGCTGAAGCGCGTCCATTTCGAACTGGGCGGTAAGAACCCGGTCATCGTTTTCGATGACGCCGATCTCGAGCGCGCCCTCGATGCCGTGGTCTTCATGATCTACTCGCTGAACGGCCAGCGCTGCACCTCCTCGTCGCGCCTGCTCGTCCAGCGTTCCATTCAGGACGGCTTCGTTGCAAAGCTCGCCGAGCGGGTGAAGAACCTCAAGGTCGGCGATCCCTTCGACGCCGCGACCGAGGTCGGTCCGCTCATCCACCAGCGCCATTTCGACAAGGTCGCCTCCTATATGGCGGTTGCCACGGAAGGCGGCGCTCGGATCGCCGCAGGGGGCGCGCCTGTCGAGGGAACGCGCGGCTATTTCTTCCAGCCGACGCTCTTTGCCGATGCCGCGCAGGATATGCGGATCGCGCGAGAAGAAATATTCGGTCCCGTCCTCACCGTCATTCCCTTCGACGACGAAGCCGACGCGATCGCCAAGGCAAACGACGTCGACTATGGTCTCGCCGCCTATGTCTGGACGGCCGATGTCGGCCGCGCCCTGCGCGTGTCGAACGCCGTCGAAGCGGGCATGGTCTGGGTCAACAGCGAGAATGTCCGCCATCTTCCGACGCCCTTTGGCGGCGTCAAAGCCAGTGGCATCGGCCGCGACGGCGGCGACTGGAGCTTCGACTTCTATATGGAGACGAAGAATGTCGCGCTCGCCTATGGCGGCCACAAGATCCAGCGGCTCGGGGCATGACCGAAACGGGGATCGACCTTAGACCCGGGGCCTGTCTGATCGGCGGGGCCTGGGTCACGGGCGAGAGCTGGATTTCGGTCGAGGATCCCGCAAGCGGTGCGGTAGTCGGTCGCGCGCCTCTGCTCGGGGCCGAGGCCGCGCGCGGGGCGATCGCCGCCGCCGAGGCCGCGCTTCCCGGATGGCGCGCGCTGACCGCGCAGGCGCGCGCGACGATTCTCCTGCGCCTCCACGCGCTCATGCTCGATCATGCGGACGAACTGGCCGCGATTCTCACGTCGGAGCAGGGTAAACCTATTGCCGAGGCGAAGGGTGAGATTGTCTATGCGGCGTCGTTCGTCCAGTGGTTCGCGGAGGAGGGCAAGCGGGCCTATGGCGACGTCATACCCGCCCATGCACCGGACCGGCGCCTGCTGACCCTCCGCCAGCCGGTCGGGGTGGTCGCGGCGATCACGCCCTGGAACTTTCCGGCCGCGATGGTGACCCGCAAGCTCGCGCCTGCTCTCGCCGCCGGCTGCACGATGATCCTCAAGCCCGCCGAACAGACGCCGCTCACCGCGCTCGCGATCGCCGCGCTCGCCGAGGCGGCAGGGGTGCCTGCGGGCGTCTTCAATGTCGTGACGGGCAAAGCGCGCGAGATCGGCGGCGAGCTGACCGCGAGCGAGACCGTTCGCAAGCTGAGCTTCACCGGGTCGACCGAAGTTGGCGCCCTCCTCTATGCGCAGTCTGCACCTCATATCCGCAAGCTCAGCCTCGAGCTCGGAGGCAATGCGCCTTTCATCGTTTTCGACGATGCCGATGTCGATGCGGCTGTCGCCGGCGCGATCGCATCCAAATTTCGCAACGCGGGTCAGACCTGTGTTTGCGCCAATCGCTTCTATGTTCAGGACGGCATCCACGACCGCTTCGTCGAGGCGTTCACGCGCGCGGTCGGCGCGCTCAGCGTCGGACCCGGCGAAGAGGGGCCGGACGTCGGGCCATTGGTGGACCACGACGCGGTCGCGAAGGTCGAAGAGCTTGTTGCCGACGCCGTTAGCCAGGGCGCCTCGGTGCGGCTTGGCGGCGCCCGCGGCCCGCAGGGCGGACGCTTCTATCGGCCAACGGTCCTTTGCGAGGTCACCTCCGCCATGCGCGTGACGCGCGAGGAGATTTTCGGACCCGTGGCGCCGGTCGTGCGCTTCCGGGACGAGGCGGAGGTCCTCGAACGCGCGAACGCCTCGCCCTTCGGGCTGGCAGCCTATTTCTTTTCGAGCGACCTCGGGCGCGTGTGGCGTGTCGCCGAGGGGCTCGATGCCGGAATGGTCGGCATCAACACGGGTCTCATCTCGACCGAGGTCGCGCCCTTTGGCGGCATCAAGGCCTCGGGGCTGGGCCGCGAAGGGGGGCGCCAGGGCCTCGACGACTATCTGGAAACAAAATATCTATGCATGGCGCACTAATCTGCGGGGACCCGATGTCCCACCGCCCGGATCGCCCTGGAGAAGGCGATGAGTTCGGCGCGCAGCGCGGCGACCCGTTCGCGGCCGAATACCGTCGCATATTGATCGAGGATCGCGCGTGTCTGCTGCGCCGTGACGCGGACCAGTTCCTCGCCCTCGATGGTGATCCTGATGATCGACCGGCGGGCGTCCTCGGGATCGGCGCGCCGCTCGATAAGACCGCGGTCCTTCAGCTCGCGCAGGATCCGCGTGACACTCGGGCCGTGCAGCATCGCGGCATCGGCAAGGCTCGACGCATTGATGCTGCCCTCATCGTTGACGACACGCAGCACGCGCCATTGCTGTTCGGTGACGCCCGCATCGCGAAGCAGCGGACGAATCGGCTCCATCACCGCCTCGCGCGCGCCGAGAAGCGTTCCGGCAAGCGAGTGACGGTAGGGAAGCAGGCCGGTCTTCCGGTCGGTGGTTTCATTGGTCATGCCGTCCCATGCCACGGGCGAAGTCCCTTGACAATTTATCGTGTTAATTATTTGGCTTGCCTACCGACTGGCAGCCGCATTGCGGAGGAGCTGAGATGATTGGAGGCACCATTTATGGTGTGGCGCTGAACGACGCGAACGAGCTGTCCGCGCTGGCATCTGCTTTCGCTGAGGCGCCTTATGCCGCTCCCCCGAAAGCTCCGATTGTCTATATAAAGCCGCGGAGCGCGATGGTGCCCGCTGGTGCAGTGGTCGCCGCGCGAGCACCGCTGAAGCTTGGCGCCACGGTCGGATTGCTGTTTGCGCGTGATGCGAGCCATATAGCCGAAGCCGACGCGCTTGCGCATGTCGGGGCCTGCTGTCTTGCGCTCGATCTTGGGCTGGCAGGGGGCGACTATTATCGCCCCGCGATCGCGCGTAACGGCTCCGACGGCTTTCTGCCGGTGGGAAACTTCGCGCCGCTTGTTCCGCTTGACGGCGCGATCGATATCCGCGGCGACGGCGAAATGCTCCACAGCTGGTCGCTCGACCGGCTTGCGCGACCCGCTGCGCGGCTGATCGCCGATCTCAGCCGCTTCATGACGCTGAAGGCAGGGGATCTGCTGCTGCTCGGTACGGCAGGCGACGCTCCGATCGCGAATACCGGCGTCCGGCTCGAGGTGCGCGGGCTCGGACTTCCGTCGCTTTCTGCATCAATCGGGGAGAATCGGCCGTGAAGCGCGCGCGCATTGCCTGGCGGGGCCGCGACGTCTGGGTCCGCGTCGAAGGGGAGGCACTCACTCTCGGCGACGGCACCCGGATCGGGATCGACGAGGCGCATTGGTTGCCACCCGTCCAGCCGGGGGCCGCGGTCTATGCGCTCGGCCTCAACTATGCCGATCATTCGAAGGAGCTGGGTTTCGGTGCCAAACAGGCGACGCCGCTCGTCTTTCTCAAGGGAGGGAACGCGTTCGTCGGTCATGACGGCGAGACGCCGCGGCCAGCCGATGCCAATCAGATGCACCCCGAGTGCGAACTGGTCGCGGTGATCGGGAGCCCGGCACGGCAGGTCGCGCGCGCCGATGCGCTGCGCCATGTCGCGGGCTATACCGTCGCAAACGACTATGCGATCCGAGAATATCTCGAAAATTACTATCGGCCGAATGCGCGGGTGAAGAACCGCGACGCCACGACGCCGATCGGCCCCTGGATTGTCGATGCCGCCGACGTCCCGGATCCGCAGGCGCTTGCGCTCTCCACGCGGGTCAACGGCACCGAGGTCCAGCACGGCTCGACGGCTGACATGATCCTCGATGTTGCAGGTCTGATCGAATATCTCTCGTCATTCGCGACGTTGATGCCGGGGGACATGATCCTCACCGGAACGCCGCACGGCGTGCATTTCGTCGCCGCGGGCGATGAGGTGGTGTGCGAAATAGAAGGCATCGGGCGGCTCGCGAACCGGGTGGCGGGCGCGCCATGAGCCTCTACCAGCTCTCCAAGCTGCTCTACACGCTCAACCGCGACGAGGGTGTGAAGGCGACATTTGCGTCGGATCCGGACGCTGTGCTCGCGGGCTTCGATCTTACAGGGGAAGAGCGCGGGGCCGTCCTGCGGCCCGATATCGGGCTCCTCTACGTGCTCGGCGTGAACGGCCAGATCCTCATGCATTTCGCGGCGTTTCGCGGAATTGCCTGGGCCGACTATCTCCAGATGATGCGTGACGGCGTTCAGCAACATGGTCCGGTGCGCGCTGGCGTCTATGCCATGACGACCGGCTTTGACGAGAAGGTGGCCGGCATATGACCCTTGTTTTTGCAGGCGTTTGCAGTCACGCGCCCGGTATCACGGCACGGGCGGATCTGGCCCCTCCTGAACTGCGCGACGGGCTCTACGCGGCGTTTGCCGGCATGCGCGACGCATTGCATGCGGCAAGGCCCGATGCGCTCATCCTGCTCGCGGCGGAACATTTCGCCAATTTTTTCATGAACAATATGCCCGCCTATGCACTCGGCATGGCTGAAAGCTATGACGGCCCCATCGAGGATCCGGACTGGCTTTGCATTCCGCACCGGGTCGCGCGAGGCGATCCTGACCTTTCGCGCCGGATTATTGCGGAGGTCCAGCAGACCGTCGATGCGGCCTATGCCGAAGAGTGGCGCTTCGATCATGGCATCATGGTCCCGCTGCATTTCCTCGATCCCGAAAACAAGCTCACGATCATTCCCGGCAATATCAACTGCCAGGGCCCGCCGCTCACCCCGCTTCACCGCGCCTGGGCCTTCGGCGAGGCGCTCCGCCGTGCCTGCGACAGCGTGCCGGAACGCATCGCCATCATCGGCACCGGGGGCATTTCGCATTGGCCGGCGACCCCGGACAGCGGGCGGATCAACGAGGCGTGGGATCGCGAATTCCTTGCGCGCTGGGCGGCGAACGACCGCGAGGCCATGCTCGGCTATACCGATGCCGGGACCTACGCCGATGCGGGGCAGGGCGGTTTCGAAATCCGCACCTTCATCGCGGCCGCCGCCGCCGCGCGCGGCCGGGGCACCGTCCATTATTTCGAGCCGATCCCGATCTTCGCGGTCGGGTGCACCATTGCGACGATGGAGATCATGTGATGGCCCATGCCATTGTCGAGTGGACTGCCAACCTGGAGGGCGAGGCCGACATCCGCGGTTTGCTCGCGTTGATTGCGGCGGAGATGCGGGGCGCCGACGGTGTCTTCCCCTGGGGTGGAATCCGGGTGCGGGCAATCCGCCTCGAGGATTTTGTCATCGCCGACGGGCTGGCCGACGACGCCTTCGTCAACATCACCGTGAAAATGGGAGCAGGACGTTCCGCCGAGTTCAAGGCGCGCTTCTTCACGCAGATGTTCGAGGCGGTGAAGGCCCATTTCGCGCCGCTGTTCACCAAGCGCTATCTCGCGCTCTCGCTTTACGTCGAAGAGGCCGACGAGGCCGGCAGTTTCAAGCATAACAATATTCACGCCCGTTTCCGGAAAGATAGCTGATGTCCCTTGACCCGACGATCGTCAAAGCCCTTGCCGCACGTCTTGACGAAGCCGAGCGGAGCGGCGCCCAGATCGGTCATTTTTCGCTCGAGCATCCCGGAATGACGCTCGAGGACGGCTATGCCGTGAGCCGCGCGTGGGTCGCGAAAAAGCTTGCCGGCGGACGCAAGGTGATCGGCCACAAGATCGGCCTCACGAGCCGCGCGATGCAACGCTCCTCGAACGTCGACGAACCGGATTTCGGGACCCTGCTCGATGACATGCTCTTTGCCGACGGCACCGACATTCCCTGCAACCGCTTCATCGAACCGCGTGTCGAGGTCGAGCTCGCCTTCATCCTCAAACACAGGCTCGAAGGTCCGAACTGCACGATCTACGATGTGCTGAACGCAACCGACTATGTGACGCCCGCGATCGAGATTATCGACGCGCGCATCGCGCGCATCGACGCCGCCAGCGGTGCAACGCGCAAGGTATTCGATACCATCTCGGACAACGCGGCCAATGCCGGGCTCGTGCTTGGCGGCCGTCCCGTAAAGCCTGATGCCGTCGACTTGCGCTGGGTCTCGGCGCTTCTCTACCGCAATGGCGTGATCGAGGAATCGGGCGTCGCGGCAGCGGTTCTCAACCATCCAGCCAATGGGCCGGCGTGGCTCGCCAACAAGCTTGCGCCGCACGGCGCGTGTCTCGAGCCCGGGCAGATCGTGCTCGGCGGCAGCTTCACCGCTCCGGTGTTTGCGCGGCCGGGCGACAGTTTCCACGCCGATTATGGCGCACTCGGCTCGATCTCGGTGCGGTTCGTATGAACATCTTTCGCGACAAGCTCGTCTCGGGGACTCCGCAGATCGGACTCTGGCAGGCCCTCGCCAATCCCTATGCTGCGGAAATCTGCGCGGGCGCGGGCTATGACTGGTTGCTGTTCGATGGCGAGCATGCGCCCAACACGCTCCAGACGCTGCTCGCGCAATTGCAGGCGGTCGCTCCCTATCCGGTCGAGCCCGTGGCGCGGGTTCCGGTCGGCGAGGCATGGATCATCAAGCAATATCTCGACATCGGCTTCCGGACGATTCTCGTGCCGATGGTCGAGACCGCGCAGCAGGCCGAGCGTCTTGTCGCCGCGACCCGCTTTCCGCCGCGGGGAATTCGCGGCGTCGCAAGCGCGACGAGCCGGGCCTCCGGTTTCGGGGCCGATGCGGATTTTGTGGCTGTGGCGCACGAGACCATCTGCCTGATCGTCCAGATCGAGAGCCGTGCCGGCCTGGATGCGCTGGATGCAATCGCAGCGGTGCCGGGGGTCGATGCGCTCTTCATCGGCCCGGCAGATCTCGCCGCCTCGCTGGGGCATCTCGGTAATCCGCGTCACGACGAGGTTCAGCAGGCGATCGAGGACGCCCTGAAGCGCATCGCTAAAGCCGGCAAGCCCTCGGGCATCTTCGCGCTCGGCGAGGAGGATGCTGCGGCGCGAATTGCCGATGGCGTAGGCTTTGTTTCGGTCGGCACGGATATCGGCCTGCTCGCGGGCGGTGCGCGTTCGCTCTGTGCGAAAATTCGCGATGGAGCCGCGGTATCAGGCCGGTAACGTCGAAAGGCGACGGGTGGCGGGCGCCCTGACAGGACGCCGGCAAGAAGGAGAAAATATCATGCGCAAATGGTTCCCGATCCTTTGTTTTAGCGTTTCGACGATGCTGTCGACACCCGCTTGGGCGCTCGATGCAGAGCGGTTCCAGGTTTTCGCGAATGGCAAGGAAACGGGTTATTTGCGGGTCGAAAGCGAAGGCGGGAAGGTCGACGTCGATTATTATGTGAGCGACAACGGCCGCGGTCCGAAGGCCAAGGAGCAGATCGAGCTCGATTCCCAGGGCCTGCCCGTCGCATGGCAGATCAAGGGTGAGAGCTGGGCCGGCGGAGCCGTCGACGAAACCTTCCGTTATCGCGGCAACTCGGCGGAGTGGGGCGGCCTGGCCGAGGAAGGCAAGAAGAAGAAGACGTCTGCCCGCCAGATGTATGTTGCGGCGGCCGGTAGCCCGTGGGCGCTCGCGCTCTACGCACGGTATCTGATGAAACAACCCGATCAGCAGGCCGATGTTCTTCCCATCGGCACCCTGCGCCTGAAAAAACATTCGTCGATCACGATCGGCGAGGGCGAGAAGGCAGAGGCGCTCGACGTCTTCATCCTGAGCGGCCTCGACATCCAGCCCGATTTCCTTGTGCTCGACAAGGACGGCGATCTCTTCGCCGCCACGGGAGGGCGCGAAGTGCTCGTCCGCGAAGGCTATGGCGATGCGGTACCCCAGCTGGTAGCCCTGACCGACAAGCTGACCGACGACGTTCTCACCGAGGTTCACAGGAAAGTCGCGCACAAGCTCGGTGTGCCGTGGCGCGTTACCAATGTCCGCATCTTTGATCCGGTCAAAGAGGTGCTGTCACCGCTCTCGACGGTCGTTGTGTTCGACGATCGTATTGTTCGCGTCGAACCGGGCACGACGGACAAAGTGCCCGATGGCGAAAAGCTGATCGACGGCAAGGGTGGCACGCTGATGGCGGGCCTCGTCGACATGCACGCACATGAAGGACGCTGGATGGGCTATCAGCGTCTCGCGGCCGGCGTCACCACGGTCCGTGACATGGGCAATGATAATTCGATCCTGCTCAACACCGTCGTGCAGCGCCGCCTCGACCTCGCCGACGGTCCGCGGATCGTTCGCGCAGGTTATCTCGAGGGCAAAAGCAAGTTTTCGGCCACCAACGGCATCATGGCGGACAGTCTCGAAGAAGCGCTGGCGGGAGTCCACTGGTATGCCGACCATGGTTATCCCTATCTCAAGACCTATAATTCGATTCACCCCGACTGGCAAAAGCCGCTCGCTGACGAGGCCCATCGCCTCGGTATGCGCGTGCTCGGTCACGTCCCTGCCTTCACCACGGCCGACGCGCAGATCGAGGCGGGCTATGAGGAGGTGACGCACATCAATCAGCTGATGTTGCAATATGTGCTTAAGCCGGGTGAAGACTCGCGCACGCCGCTGCGCCTGACGGGCATGCATCGTTTCGCGAACCTCGACATTTTCAATGATCCGCGCATCCGCCACACAATTGCTCTGATGAAGAGCCGCGACGTCGGGCTCGACACCACGATCGCCGCTATGGAACGCCTCAACATCCAACGGGACCGGGTGACGCCCGACGGCGACAAGCTCTATCTCGACAACATGCCGGTGATGTTTCAGCGCAATCGCCGCCGCATGTTTCTCAACATTCCAGATGCCAAGACCGACGCCGAGCATTTCAAGGCGCGCGACAAACTTATGGACATGATGAAGCTGCTGCACGACGAAGGCGTGAAGATGTGGCCGGGCACCGATGATGCGGTCGCCTACACGCTGCACCGCGAGCTGGAGCTTTATGTGAAGGCCGGCTTCACTCCGGCCGAGACGCTGCGCATCGCGAGCTACGACGCGATCAAGGAACTGCGGCTCGATCATGATCAGGGCACGATCGAGGCGGGCAAATATGCCGACTTCATTCTGCTTCCCGGCGATCCGACGAAGGACATCACGGCGCTTCGCGATGTCAGCCTGGTGGCGAAGAACGGGGTCATCTACTTCCCGGCGGAGTTGTACGAGGCGCTCAATATCAAGCCCTTCTCTCCGAAACCGGTCGTCCGGTGACCAGCCTGGAAACTGCCGTCGAGATGAGCGCCATCGAGTTGCTGCGCACGCTCGTGGGCTTTCAGACGATCAGTTCGGACAGTAATCTCGGGCTAATCCGATGGATTGCCGGGTATCTCGAAAGTTTCGGGATCGCGAGCCGGCTGAGTCACGACGAGACCGGCCGCAAGGCTAATCTCCTCGCGACCATCGGCGAGGCGGACGGCGGCATCATCCTGTCTGGACATACCGATGTCGTCCCGGTGGCCGGGCAGGACTGGTCGAGCGATCCCTTCGTGCTATCGGAGCGCGACCGCCGCCTGTTCGGCCGCGGAACCTGCGATATGAAGGGCTTTATAGCCGTCGTTCTTTCGCTCGTTCCCCGGCTGGTCGAGCGGCGTTCGCGCACCGTCCATCTCGCCTTTTCCTATGACGAGGAAATCGGGTGTCTCGGAGTGCGGCGGCTGCTCGCCGATCTGCCCGGCGACGGGCCGAAGCCGGCCACCTGCATCATCGGCGAGCCGACGAACATGCGCGTCATCATCGGGCACAAGGGGGCCGGCATGTATGCATTCCGGGTGACCGGTCGTGCCGCCCATTCCTCGCGAGCCCCCGACGGGGTTAATGCGATCGAATATGCGACCCGCATCATCGAACGATTTCGCGATATCGCGCTCGAACTGCAGGAAACCGAGATCCGCGATGCGAGCTACGACATCGACTATTCGACGATCCAGGTGAACCGGATCAGCGGCGGAACAGCGGGCAATATCGTCGCCGACAATTGCGAGTTCCTCGTCGACATCCGCTCGCTGCCGGGTACGAGCCAGGCCGACATATTGGCGCAGGTCGATCGCTTTGTCGCGCAAGAGCTCCTTCCCGAGATGCGTCGCGTGGCGCCGGAGGCCGACATCGGCTGGCAGCGCGTCGGCGACGTCCCCGGTTTTTCGATTGCCGAGGACCGCGATTTCGTTCGCGACGTCAAGCGGGCGCTCAGGAGCAACGAGCCTGCCGGCTATGTGGCCTTCGGAACCGAGGCGGGATTGTTCCAGCGCTCCGGGATCGAGACGCTTGTCTGCGGGCCCGGGTCGATCGAACAGGCACACAAGCCGGACGAATATGTCGAGATCGAGCAGCTCGACCGCTGCCGGGCGATGCTGGAACGGCTCCTTCTCTCCTGATCGAGAGTGGACGCCGGGCTGGAGATTGCCAAGCCACGAAACCGCTTGCCCTCACAATAGATAACACGTTAAGAAAATGAATGCGCGGCAGATGCGCGCTGAAGCGGGGGGTCCCATGTCACGCGAAAATATGCCGGCGTCGGTAACCGTTGAGTTTAATCCCTTACTGCGGATTCTCGGAATCGGCTTCGGTCTTGCCGTCGTCCTGGGCGGAGTGATCGGGCAAGGCATATTGCGCACTCCGGGGATCGTGGCGGGTGCGCTGGGAGACTATCAGCTGATCCTGCTGGTCTGGATGCTCGCGGGTCTCCTGACCATGATCGACGCGCTTTCGATCTGCGAGCTGTCGGCCTCGATCCCGGTGTCGGGCGGCCCTTACGCCTTCGTGAAGCGTGCCTTTGGCCGGCTGGCAGGTTTCGTGACGGGATGGACCGACTGGCTCGCGCAGACCGCCACGGCAAGCTTCATAGCGGTCGTGTTCGGCGAATGTCTTGCCCGTCTCGGCGTGCATCTGACCGGATCGCCCGGCACCGACGGCATCGTCCTGATTCTGCTCCTCATCCTTTTCCATTTCCTCGGGACGCGCAGCTCGGGGGTCAGCCAGCAGATCGGGAGCGCGATCAAGGCGCTGATCCTCGTCGGCCTGACGATCTTGCTGTTCCGTTCCAATCCCGCACCCGCCCCTGAGGCGGCGAGCGTGCCGCTGACGCTGATCGGCGTGATTGCGGCCTTCCGGGCGGTCTATGCGACTTATGGCGGGTGGAACGCCGCTGCCTATTTCAGCGAGGAAGTGCGCGATCCCGGCCGCTCACTGCCGCGGGCCATCTTGGGCGGGATCGCAATTGTGACAGTGATCTATGTCATCGTAAATGCGGCGCTTCTCCATGTGCTGCCGCCCGTGCTGGCCGCACAGTCGTCGCTTCCCGTTGCCGACGCTGCGTCGGTCGTACTCGGCCAGAATGGCGGCTGGGCCGTGGCACTTGTTGCGACGATCATCGTTCTGACGGTGGAGAATACCCAGCTCATGTTCACCCCGCGCATCCTCCACGGGATGGCCCGCGACCATGTCGTGCCGCCGGTGCTGTCGGCCGTTTCGCGAACCGGCGTTCCCATGGCCGCTCTGGGAGCTACGGGGCTGCTCGCGATCGCGCTGACCTCAAGCGGCGCGTATAACGTGCTGCTCGCGATTTATGCTCCGCTGTCGGTCACGACCAATGCGTTCGTCAATCTTGCGGCGATCCGGATGCGTACCAAGGAACCCGACCTGCCGCGACCGTTCCGCATGCCGCTCTTCCCGCTGCCGTCGTTGATTGCGCTCGCGATCAACCTTTCGCTCGCAATCGCCTTCCTCGCTTCTGACTTCGGCAACACGAAATATGCGCTGTTGCTGTTGATCAGCGGGCTTCCGATTTACTGGTGGTGCACCCGTCGGGGCCGTGCGCCACGATCCGACACCGTTTGAGGACATCTTATGACGACCGACACCGCAGATCGCCTAATTGCACTGAAGGCGCTTCCGACGCCCAGCCTGCTTCTCGACGAGGCGCGGATGGAACGAAACATCGAGCGGTTGGCGAGCCGGACGGCGGGCCTCGGCAGTGCGCTGCGCCCTCATCTCAAGACCGTCAAGTCGGTTGACGTCGCCCGGCGGGTTCTGGAGGGCGCGGTCGGGGCGACGGTTTCGACCTTGCGCGAGGCCGAGGAGTTTTTCGCGGCCGGGGTCAACGACATTGTTTACGCCGTCGGGATCGCGCCCGGCAAACTCGATCGGGTGATTGATCTGCGCAAGGCTGGCTGCGACCTCGTTATCCTTCTTGATTCGCGAGAACAGGCCGATGCCGTCGGCGCCGCATCACTGGATGCGGGAACGGCGATTCCGGCGCTGATCGAGATCGACTGCGACGGCCATCGGGGCGGGCTTCGTCCCGGGGATGGCGAGATCGTCGAGGTCGCGCGCTGTCTCGTCGAAGGCGGCGGGGCTCTGCGAGGCGTGCTCACGCACGCCGGCGAAAGCTACAGCGCCTATGGTGTCGACGCCCAAGCGGACTGTGCCGAGCAGGAGCGCCTCGCCGTGGTCATGGCGGCAGCCGCGCTCGAGAAGGCAGGGTTCGACTGTGCCGTCGTGTCGATGGGCTCTACGCCGACCGCCCACGCTGTGCGCGACCTTGGCGGCGTGACCGAAGTGAGGGCCGGGGTCTATGTGTTCTTCGACCTCGTGCAGGCCGGCATCGGCGTATGCACACCCGATGATATAGCCCTGTCGGTGCTGACGGCCGTTATAGGTCACGGCGAACATCATGGGGCTGCCGTCGCGATGATCGATGCGGGCTGGATGGCGCTTTCGCGCGATCGCGGCACGGCAAATCAGCGGGTCGATCAGGGTTACGGCGTCGTCTGCAATATCGACGGCCGTATCTACCCCGAACTCATCGTCTCTGAAACGAATCAGGAGCATGGGATGATATCTGTCCGACCGGGAAGCAGCGGGGCCTTGCCCGATCTGGCGCTCGGCACGCGCCTGCGAATTCTTCCCAACCATGCCTGCGCCACTGCTGCCCAGTTTCGCTTTTACAACATGCTCCCGGCCGATCCCGGCGCGCCGCTGACGCGCTGGGAGCGGTTCTCGGGCTGGTAAGGATCATCAGGATGAAATTCATTTCCGAGGCCGAAACCGCGGCCGTCGCCGCTCACGACATGGCCTATGACGCGATACGTGAGGCGCTCATCGCGGTTGTGGAGCAGGGGAGTACGAGCTTTCCTGTCGTAATCGCCCATGGTTCTGCACCCGAGAATATCTTCTCTATCAAGTCTGCCTCGACATCCAGCCTCGCCGGGCTGAAGGTCGGATCCTTCTGGCCGGGCAATCTCGACAGGGGGCTCGCGCGCCACAACTCGACCATCTTCCTGGTCGATCAGGAAAACGGACGCATCGAGGCCGCTGTTGAGGCGGGCAAGCTTAATGCCTACCGGACCGCCGCCGCTGACGCCGTTGCTGCCGATGCGCTGGCGCGAACCGACGCGCGCACGCTCGCGATCTTCGGCGCCGGGCATCAGGCCCGTTATGAATGTGCCGCGCTGGCGCGCATTCGTCCGATCGAGACCATCTTCGTGGTGGCGCGCCGTCCCGAGCAGGCCCAGGCAATGATCGCTGACTTGGCGCCACTTGGGGTCAGCGTGATCGCGGCCTCTCCGCAGTCGGCTTGCGAGGCGGCGGATATCATCGTCACCGCAACCCTCGCGCGCGCGCCACTTTTCGATGCCGACTGGGTTCGCCTAGGGACGCATATCGCCTCGATGGGCTCGGACTCGAAGGGTAAGCAGGAACTGCCGCCGGCCCTGTTCGGTGGCGCCCGCCTCTTCTGCGACTATCCGCGTCAGGCGCGAGATATTGGCGAGTTCCAGCACGCGGGCCCAAGTGCGGAGCTCGTCGCGATCGGGGATGTGCTGACGGGGCAACGGGCAGGGCGCACCTCGACCTTAGACGTCACCATCTTTGACAGTTCGGGCCTCTCAATCCAAGACCTCTATATCGCGCAAAAGGTTCTCGATACGCTTGGAAAGTAACGGAACGCCGATGTCTCGTAAAACGAGGGTCTGGAGTTCACCGGCCAAGCCGCGTCCACGGCACCGGACCGTCCGGGTAAATCTTGATCCGATGGACTATATCGAGAGCGTGTCTCGGCACCCTCACATGCAGCGGCTGGGTTGAGCCGACGAACCCATGTCGTTTCGGTTGCGGAACGATCCGGAAGCACGAGCTGCCTTTTCATTTCCTAGACGAGTGAAAGACCGCATTTTTTATTCTGTTTCCAGAAACCACCGGCTGCATTCAGCGAGCAGTTGTTACTGCGTCAATGGAATCAGGACTTGGAAAACTGCGCCGCCGCACATGTCGTTCGTGACGTCGATCGACCCCCGCATCGCTTCAATATTCGACTGTACGATGGCCAGACCAAGGCCCCAACCGATCGGCGTGCGGCCGTCGGGGCCTTCAACCGCGCCGCGATAGAGCGGGTCGAAAAGGTCCGACGCCGCCGCGACATCGATCCCGGGCCCGTGGTCGCGAACAATCAGTTTGGCCATTGCGCCGACACGGCAGAGCGAAAGCTCGGCCCCTCCGCCGTGGCGCTGGGCATTGACGACCAGATTGTCGATCACGCGCATCAGGTTGACCAGATTCGCCGTGACGACGAGCGGTTCGGACGCGACGATGCGAATGGGAGCCGCATCCTGGCTTAACACGGCGGCGCGGTCGGCGAGCAGCATGTCGAGCGCGACGGGTTCGACGGCCCGATCCCGGCCCCGCGCGAATTCGAGCGCCGCCGCGATCAATTTCTGCATCTCGGCTATATCGGCGCGCGCGGTTTCACGCGCCATATCGGGTAACGCCTCGATCCGAAAGGCAAGGCGGGTGAGCGGCGTTCCCAGGTCATGTGCGATGCCGACGAGCAGTTCGGCACGATTGGTGACGAGTTCGGCATGGCGACGGCGCATCCCCGCGATCGCGGCGGCGAGCTGCGTGACCTCGAGCGGGGCAGCGGGGCCGGGTTGGAACGCGGGCCCGTCGATCCCGGCGTTGCGTGCGTCCGCGGCCAGTTGCCGCAGCGGGCGGGTAATCGAACGGACGACAAGCAGACAAAGGCCAAAGAGCATTGTTCCCGCGAGCATCAGCCATCCGAGAGTAGAAACATGCCATCCGGTGATCAGCGGCGGCGGGGGCAGGGTGGCGATCCGCCAGCCGTTCGATTGGCGGATCGCCAGCGAAAAGCGGTCGCGAAGCTCGCCCGGGACCACCATGGCGCGGGCGCCATGCTCCGATGCCGACACGCAAAGGCGCAGATCGGTGCGCGCGCGGCCGATCGATTGCGCGAGCGCGGCCGACTGTGCCGCATCGCAGCGCTCGCCTTCATTGGGCGGCGGCAGCGTTGCCGCATCGACGAAGCGAACGTCGCGCATGCCTATCGTCGGCGGCGCCGCGGGATTTTCGAAGGCTGCGATCAGATCGCTTGTGCGAACCGGCGGGCGGAAAGGCGGCGGGCTGAAAAAGGCGACGGCAACCGAAAGCAGAGCCATGATCAGGATCGCGGCGAGGACGAGTCCTGACAATCTGAAGAGGATCGTCCGGCGCGCGCGCACGATCAATCGGCCATGCGGGCGGCAAGCGCGAGCTGATAGCCTTCGCCGCGCACGGTTCGGATCAGGTCCCGGCCGCCGTGATCGGCAAGCTTTCGGCGGAGGCGGCTGAGCAGCACGTCGATCGAGCGGTCGAACACGTCAGCCTCATCGCCGCCCGTCGCTGCCAGCAGCCGGTCACGATCGACCAAGCGCCCGCGTTGTTCGACGAGCGCGAGCAGCAGCCGGAATTCGCCGGGAGTCAGTGCGACGTCACTGCCCCCGGGCGCTGTCAACAGCCATTGGCCGGCGTCCAGCCGCCATTCGCCGAAGAGCCAGATCGCGTCGCCATCCGCCTTGGCATCGCGAACCTTGCTTCGCCGGACCAGAGCTCTGATCCTTGCAAGCAACTCGCGAGGATTGAAGGGCTTGGCCAGATAATCGTCGGCGCCGAGTTCGATCCCGACGATCCTGTCGACGTCGTTGCCGAGGACCGAGACGAGAATCACCGGCGGCCGATCAGCGATCGGCAGCTTCGAAAGGGCCGTCAGCCCGTCTTCGCCTGCCATCATCACGTCGAGGACGACGGCGTCGAAATGCCCGGCTTTCAGCTCGGCGTAGAGATCGGTGGCACCTGCGCCAGTTGCGACTTCGATCCCGTGGCCCGTGAGGAACTCGGCCATCAACGAACGGATAGCCAGGTCGTCATCGATGATCAGGACGCGCGTTCGCTGGTCCAAAGTCCCGTCGCCTTTTGCTTCATTCCCCCCGGGCCTATCAGAAGGACCGACGGGAATGAAGCGTCCGCCACGGGGGAGGCGAAGCGCGTCAGGTTGCAAGGCCTACCGTTGCCGTTGCGGTATAGCCGCTCGAAATGTCGCCGGTCATTGCCATTGTCATTACGGTGATCTGTGCAGCGCTGTTGTCGCCGAACACATTGTCGTTGGCGATCGACACCGACCGGAAGTTGTTCTGGCTCGAGCCGTATCCCGTCGATGCATAGACCGTCGTGCAAGTGGCCGACGGAAGTGCGAATTGCGAGATAAGCCGCGCAAAGCGGCCGCTGGTCGCATTGGTCGAGCTGGTGAAAACTTCGAAGTGGATGTGCGGATAGCGTCCCGCATAGCAACCCGGGAAGATGGTCGTGAAGGTGACCCGGCCATTGCTGTCGGTGATCTGAAGCCCGCGCAGATAGGATTCGGCTGGCAGATCGTAGAGCGAATAGCGGCCATCGCGGTCGCAGTGCCAGATATAGATGGCGTAGCCCGCGAGCGGGGCGCAGCTGTTGTTCGCGTCGACCAATGTGATCGTGAATGTGACGGGCACGCCCGGTGCGGTGGTCGTCGACCCGACGAAGCTCGAACGGATGTCGCTGCGCGTCACGCCATTGACGGTCAGGACATTCGAGGTCGATCCCGACGAGGTGTTGGTGCCGTCGGCAGGATAGGGGCCGTTCGTTTCGCTCGCATAAGCGGTGCAGGTAGCCGTCGGCGTCGGGGTTGGGGTCGGCGTGGGTGTGGGTGTTGGGGTGGGCGTTGGCGTGGGTGTAACGGTCACGGGCGTCGTGGTGCTGCTCCCCGAGCTTCCGCCGCCGCATCCCGCGACAAGCGCAGCGCCGCCCGCGCTGAACATAAGTCCGAGAGCGCGGCGGCGGCCGAGGCGAAGCCGCTCCAGCCTTTCCATATCTTCGACGAAATCTCCGTCGCGATGTTCGGAAAGAACGGGTGTATTCGAGGACATGGGGCAGTCTCCGGCGGTTATCTCGCCGCTTCGCTACTGCTAGTCCCTTGCCCGCAGATTTCTGTTCCTTGCGCCGATGTTGCGATATGGCGCGCCGGTTTGAGCCGTTCTTGGTGATGCGGCTGCTTATGCTTACGGCTTGCAACCGGCTAGCCTCCGCCCAGGCGCTCCGCTCCTGCCGGCGGTGCGATGAGCCGACCTTCCATCGCCGCTTCGATCATAGCGCGATAGATCTCGCCGATCTCGTCGCTCTGGCTCGCGACCGCTTTGCGGGTGCCTGCGCCGATCATGGCCGCGTCCGGTTCGCGTAACGCCATGATCGCCGCCGAAGCCTCGGGCAGATAATCTTGCCAGAGCGGCTTACCGTCCATGGTCGCGTCGGGTGGATTGGCATCCAATTCGCAAAGCGCACGCGCGACTCGTTCAAGTCCATTCTTCATATCGGCATACTATCACAAGCGGTTGTTATCGCGCGGCGCAGTTTTGGAGTTGTAGTGCAATCTGCGCGATGCATGGCGTTTCGCATTGCCCGACGATATAGGGCCCAGCTAGCCGGATTCTCCGGCGGCTCAGGGAGAGATTAAATGAACAATGCTGAACTTTCGGACAGCGTCGCCGCATCGCTTGGAGTGAGCAAAGCCGAGGGAAAGAAGGCTGTCGATGCCGTTTTCGCCGCGATCGCTGACGCCGCTGCCAAGGGTGAAGAAGTGTCGGTCAGCGGCTTTGGCAAGTTTAAGGTCTCGACCTCGGCTGCACGCGAGGGCCGCAACCCGGCGACCGGCGAGACCATGCAGATCGCTGCCAAGAAGAAGCTCGGCTTCGGCGCCGCCAAGGCAGTCAAGGATCGTCTCAATAGCTGAGCCGGTACGTCCCGCCTGCAGGGCCGGCGGGACGGCCGCGCGGCGGCGCGTCGAGCGCGGCACCTGATGAGCGCGCTCTGGCCTCGCAGGCTCCGGCCAGGGGTCGCAGCATTGTTCTGGCCGCGCGAGCGCACTTGGGCTCGCTGTCCTTGCGGCGCGGGCGCGCGCATCCGAGGCGGGTGACAGCGCTGGCGCGCTGCCACGGTCCTGGCTGCGCCAAAACCTACCCTTCCGTCTGCTCGCACGCCGCGCCGCTGCGGGCTCGCCAAGAGCGCGTCTTCTTTCGGCCTTTCGGACCGGGTATCACTGCCGTTTATAGCGGCAGGTCGGCCTGCGCGCGCAGCGGCTCGACGAAGAATGTGTGGCGCGCCGGTTCCTCGAACAGCACCTCCGTCGGCTGCGTGCCGTCGAGCCAGTGCATGACGTCGCGGCGATGGATGATGACGCCGTGGCGCTGCTGATAGGGGATGACATCGGGGCCCGCGGGGATGGTGAGGATCCGGTAGGAGAGGGGCCAGTCGGCGAGCGGCGGATCCCATATGGCGGCGAGGTAGAAGAAATTGCCGCTGTCGAGCGTCACCCGGTAGCGGTTATCGCCGGTACCCATCCGGAACTCGGATGCCGGGATAAGGCAGCGGCGATTGGGAAACGCGCGCCCTTCTGAGCGGACGAAGCGGTAGTTAATGCCGTCGCTGAATCTGGGGTCGCTTCCCCAGACCGCCTCGACCATTTCTAACTCGCTTTCATCTTCGGGATTGCGTCTTATGAGCGCGCGGCGGCCGGCGTCCGGGACATCGGGATCGAAAGGGGTCGGCGCAGTGCTCATGGTTGGAACATAATGGGAACGGGCTTGGGTCGCAAGCATCAGGGGTGTCTCGCGAATGTGCAATGATTACAGGCTGGAAGTCGACGTTGCTTCGATCATGGAAGACTTCGACGACCTGCAGATCAAGATCAGGATGCCTGAAGGTGCGCCAAACGTACCGGCGCGGGAGGATGTGCGAATCACCGACATGGCCCCGATCGTGAAAGCGGCCGACCGCGATGTCGTCGGCGAGCTGGTGAACCGGCGGTGGAGCTGGCCGGGGCAGGGCGGCAAACCCGTCTATAATGTGCGGTCGGAAGGCCGCGATCTCGCCGCGCAGCGCTGCCTCATTCTGTGCGATGGTTTCTACGAGTTCACAGACCCGGCCGACAAGGCACAGAAGCGGCTCGATAAATGGCTCTTCACAATGAAGGATCATCGCTGGTTCTGCATGGCGGGCATCTGGCGCGACGCGCATGTCGGTGAGGCGTTCAGCCTGCTCACCATGGACGCGGGGCCGGATATCGCGCCCTATCATCACCGTCAGATCATCCCGCTTTCGCGGGACAAATGGGCGGCTTGGCTCGATCCGCGTACGCCCGCCGAGGATGTGCTGCAATGGTTGCCGTCTGGAATGCTCGAGGTTGCCCAGGTCTATGGCAAGCCGCCGGCGCAGGGTGCGCTCGCGCTATGACGATGACCGAAGAGGATGGGCTCGAGCTGTTCGTGACGGCGCAGGAGCAGATCTACCCGCGTGCGCTCGACGAAATTCGGCGCGGGCGCAAGCGCACGCACTGGATGTGGTTTGTCTTTCCTCAGCTCGCCGGGCTCGGGCGTAGCGCGATGGCGCCGCTCTACGGGCTCGCAGGTGCCGACGAGGCGCGGGCGTATCTCGCACATCCGCTGCTTGGGCCGCGCTATGTCGAATGTGTGGGCGCGCTGCAGGACCTTCCCGGCAGCGATCCGGCCGCTGTGTTCGGCGAGGTCGATGCGGTCAAACTGTGCTCGTCGCTGACGCTCTTCGAGTCGGTGAGCGAAAACCGCCTTTTTGCGGCCGCGCTCGATCGCTGGTTCGGTGGGGAACGCTGCTCCAAAACGTTGGGGCGCCTCGGCACCTGAGCACTTTAGCCCCGTATTTCCTTGGCTTTTGCAGCGGCGCTTGACGGCGCGCGCGACTCGCGAGAACATAAGGGGAACATTTGAACCGATGTTGCCCTATGACCATCACGTTGATTCCCGCGTCCCGGCCCTCAGCCGAACAGATCGCCGCGCTTCGCGAGACGATCGCGCATGTCCGCTCGGCGCGCGGTCCGGTGCTGCCGTTCGGCATCGCGCCACTCGATCATAGCCTGGCTGGCGGCGGGCTCGACGGCGCGGGCCTCCACGAAATCGCGGGCGCCTCGGCTAGCCTCGCCGACGATGCCGCCGCGACCTTGTTCACCGCCGGGATCGCGGCGCGCTTCGCGGCTGAGCCCGGCGTGTCAGTGCTCTGGGCGCTGACGCGCTTCGATCTTTATGCGCCGGGGCTCGAGCAGGCGGGCCTCGGGCCCGAGCGCATCCTTTATGCACAGGGCAAGGATGACCGCGAACTGCTGGCGCTTTGCGAGGATGCGCTGCGTGACGGCGCGCTCGGCTGCGTCGTCGCCGAAGTGAAAGCGGCCGACCAGACGGCGACACGGCGGCTGCAACTCGCCGCGTCCGAAGGCGCGACGCCGATGCTGCTCTACCGCCGCTATCGACGGTTCGGCCAATGCCCTCTCGCCGATCCCTCGCTCGCGATGACCCGGTGGCGGATCGGCTCGCTCGCGTCGCAGCGCCTCGCCGGGCCCGGCGTCGGGCGCGGACGCTGGTCGGTCGAACTCGTCCGCCAGCGCGGCGGGCCGCCTTTCTCTCTCGATCTGGAGGCGTGCGATGATCAGGGTCGCCTCGCTCTTCCTGCCGCAGCTGCCGATCGAGCGGCTGCGCCGGGCCGAGCGGACGCGGTCGCGACTGACCGCGCCGCCTGAGCCGGCGCGGCTCGAACCGCGCTTTTCGCCGCCCGTCGACGATAATCCCGGCACCTGCTCGGTGCCGCGGGGTGGCGGCTGGCGTCCGGGCGCGCGCTGGGCGCAGGACGCGGGCGATGCGCGAGCGGGGATCGATGCCTTGCCGGCGCATCAGCGCCCGACGATGCGCGAGCTAGGCCGCCGGAGCGAGGCGGCCGCGCCCGCCTTTAGGCGGCTTCGTGGCGACGACGGCGGAGTTGCGGTTGCGCCTGTGATCACGCCGTCGCAGGGCTGGGGGGCGAGGCCGACGATCCTCGTCCTTCGATCTGGCCAGCGAGACGTCGTCACCGCGGCTTGCCCGCTCGCGCTCGAACTCGGCCTGTCGCCGGGGATGGCAGCTGCGCATGCGCGGGCGCTGGTGACCGATCTCGACGTGCTCGACGCCGCGCCCGGCGACGATCTCGTCTGGCTTGACCGTCTTGCGCTCCATGCGGCGCGATACTGGACTCCGACTGCTGCGGTGTCGGGGAACGACGGGCTCTGGCTCGATATCAGCGGCGCGGCGCATCTGTTCGGCGGCGAGGCGCGCTTTGCCGCGCGTCTCATCGCCTTCCTTCGGCGTCTTGACGTCACCGCGCGTGTCGCGATCGCGGGCACGCCCGGCGCCGCGCACGCGCTCGCGCGCTACGGCGGCGAGGCGGCTGTGGTCTTGCCGGAAGGGAGGGAGGGGGAGGCGCTGGCTTCGCTGCCGCTTGGCGCGCTCCGTCTCTCGCCGGAGGCGCTCGGGGCCGCGGCGCGGTTCGGGATCGAGCGGATTTCCGATCTTTACCCCATGCCCCGCGGGCCGCTGGCGCGGCGCCTCGGGCGCGCTGCGGTCGAGCGGCTCGACCAGGCGCGGGGGTTCGTGCCCGAACCGATCGTGCCGGTCATCCCCTTCGATACGCCCGTTGCCGAGCGCCGGCTCCTCGAGCCGATCGGCACCGCCGAGGCGATAGAGCAGGTCATCGGCGATCTTGTCGGCGATCTCGTCGCGGATCTTCGGACACGCGGGCTCGGGCTAAGGTCCGCGATGCTTAGCTGCGAGCGGGTCGATGCCGCCGAGCAGCGCATCGCCGTCGGCACCGCGCGCGCGACGCGCGACGCGGTGCATCTCGTGCGCCTGTTCCGGCTCCGGATCGACCGGATCGAACCGGGGCTCGGGATCGAGGCGATGCGTCTTGCGGCAACACAGGTCGAGCCGCTCGGCGCGCTCGCCGTCGCGGCGCCGCTCGGGGATGCGCCGCGCGTGCGCGATATCGCGCCGCTCGTCGACCAGCTTGCCGGGCGCGCGGGCGAGGCGGCGCTGTTCCGGCTGCGCTCGGTCGAGAGCGAAGTGCCCGAGCGCGCGATCGCGCGCGCCGGGCCGCTCGCGGCGCCGGCGGGCTGGCCCGCCTGGCCGCGGCCCGCGCGGATGCTCGCGCGCCCCGAGGCGCTGTCGAGCGTGGTCGCGCTGCTCCCCGACCATCCGCCGCGCCGCTTCGCGTGGCGCGGGCGGAGCTATGCCGTGGTTGCGGGCGACGGACCCGAGCGCATCCATGGCGAATGGTGGCGCCGTCCCGGCGAGATGTGGGCGGTGCGCGACTATTTCCGGGTCGAAGCCGACAGCGGCGAGCGCTTCTGGATGTTCCGGCGCGGCGACGCGATCGAAGACCAGACCGGCGATCTCAGCTGGTACATGCACGGTATCTTCGGATGACGATCTATGTCGAACTCCAGACGACGAGCCATTTCTCCTTCCTTCGGGGGGCGTCCTCGCCCGAAGAATTGTTCGCGGCCGCAGCCTGCCTGGGCCATACGGCCCTCGGCCTTTGCGACCGGGGCAGCGTCGCCGGCATGGTGCGGGGTCTTTCGGGGCAGGAGGCGACCGGCGTCCGGCTGATCGCCGGGACGCGCGTCGACCTGCGCGATGGCCGCGCGATCCTCCTCTATCCGACCGATCGGGCGGCCTGGTCGCGGCTGACCCGGCTGCTGTCCTTGGGCAAGGCGCGCGGCGGCAAGGGGCAATGCTGGCTCGACTGGCCCGACATCGCCGCCGGTTCGCAGGGCCTCGTCGCGATCCTCGTTCCGGACGCGGCCGATAGCCGGACCCGGCTCGACCTCGCCGAACTGCGCGAGGCCTTCGGCCCGCGCGCGTTTCTTGCGCTCGGTCTCCGCCGGCGGCCCGGCGACTTCGCGCGGCTTCGCGCGCTCGACGATCTCGCGCGCGATGTCGGGGTGCGAGCCGTCGCCTGCGGCGACATCCTCTATCACGCGCCCGAGCGCCGGCCATTGCAGGACGTGCTGACGGCGATCCGCGAGAAGACAACGGTCGATGCGCTCGGGTTCAAGCGCGAGCGTTTCGCGGACCGGGCGCTGAAGTCGCCCGCCGAGATGGAAAGGCGTTTCGCGCTCTTTCCCGATGCGATCGCCGCAACCGCCGACATCGCCGCGATGTGCCGCTTCGACCTCGCCGAAATCCGCTATCAATATCCCTATGAAGAGGTGATGGCCGGGCGCACCGCGCAGCAGGCGCTTGCGGCGCTGACCGAGGAAGGCGCCTCGCGCATGTTTCCGGGCGGCGTACCGCCTGCCTACCGGCAGCAGATCGATCATGAGCTTAGATTAATCGGCGAACTCGATTACGCCCCTTACTTCTTGACGGTAAATTCGATCGTCGCCGAGAGCCGGCGCCGGGGGATATTGTGCCAGGGGCGCGGCTCTGCGGCAAACAGCTGCGTCTGTTTCCTGCTCGGCGTGACCTCGATCGACCCGATCAGGCACGAGCTGCTCTTCGAGCGCTTCGTCTCGGGCGAACGCAAGGAGCCGCCCGATATCGACGTCGACTTCGAGCACGAGCGGCGCGAGGAAATCATCCAGTGGATTTACGAGACCTACGGACGGCAGCGCTCCGCGCTGACCGCCGTGGTCACGCGCTACCGGACGCGCGGCGCGGTGGCCGAAGTCGGGAAAGCGCTCGGGCTGCCGCGCGACCTCACCAAGATGCTCACTGGGCTCGTCTGGGGCTGGTCGATGGACGGCATCCCCGAGGAGCGCATCGCCGAACTCAATCTGAACGCCGACGACCATCGTCTCCGCTTGACGCTCGATCTTGCGCGGCAACTTATTGGAACGCCTCGGCACCTGTCGCAGCATCCCGGCGGCTTTGTTCTGACCGAGGAACGATTGGACGACCTCGTGCCGATCGAGCCCGCCCGGATGGAGGATCGCCAGATCATCGAATGGGACAAGGACGATATCGACGTCCTGAAATTCATGAAGGTCGATGTGCTGGGCCTCGGCATGCTCGGCTGCATGAACCGGGCATTCAATCTGCTTGCCGAGCATAAGGGGATCGAAGTCGGCATGGCCGACCTGCAGGACGATGATCCGGCGGTTTATGGCATGATCCAGAAGGCCGATACGCTCGGTGTCTTCCAGATCGAGAGCCGCGCGCAGATGTCGATGCTGCCGCGGATCAAGCCCAAATGCTTCTACGATCTCGTGATCGAGGTCGCGATCGTCCGGCCCGGTCCGATCCAGGGCGATATGGTGCACCCCTATCTTCGCCGCCGCGAGGGCCGCGAGAAGCCCGAATATCCGAAGCCCGAACTGCGCGCGGTGCTCGAGAAGACCTTGGGCGTGCCGCTTTTCCAGGAACAGGCGATGAAGGTCGCGATCGTCGGCGCGGGCTTCACGCCGGCCGAGGCCGACCAGCTCCGCCGCGCGATGGCGACCTTCAAGCTGACCGGCGGCGTGTCGCATTTCTATGACAAGCTCGTCGGCGGCATGGTCGAGCGCGGATACCCGAAGGATTTCGCCGAGCGCACCTTCAAGCAAATTGAAGGCTTCGGAAGCTACGGCTTTCCCGAAAGCCATGCCGCGAGCTTTGCCAAGATCGCTTATGCCTCCTGCTGGATGAAGCATCATCATCCCGATGTTTTCTGCGCCGCACTCCTGAACGCGCAGCCAGTGGGCTTCTACGCGCCCGCGCAGATCGTGCGCGATGCGCGGAATCATGGTGTAGAGGTGCGGCCCGTCTCGATCAACGACAGTCATTGGGACTGCACACTGGAGGATGGGGGAGGGCGCTATCGCGCCGTGCGGCTTGGCTTCCGGCAGGTGCGGAGCCTCGCCAATGTTCATGGTGCCGCGATCGTCGGGGCGCGGGGCGATCTTCCTTATGATTGCGTCGAGGATGTGTGGCGGCGCGCCGGCGTGCCGCGCGCAGCAATCGAACGGATCGCCGAAGCCGATGGCTTTGCCTGCCTGTCGGAGGACCGACGGCAGGGGCTCTGGAAAGTGCGGGGGTTGGGGGAGGCCCCGCTGCCGCTCTTCGCGGCTGCGGACGCCCGCGAGGCGCGTTTCTCGCCCGAAGGGCTCGAACCGCTCACCTCGCTTCGGCCGATGACCGAGGGGCGCAAGGTGGTGGAAGATTATCGCACGCTGCAGCTGTCGCTGCGCGCGCATCCGCTTTCGTTCCTGCGGAACGAGCTGGATGCCATGGGGATCGTCCGCTGCTCGGATCTCGGGTCGATCCGCGACGGGCGGAATGTCGAGGTCGCCGGCGTGATCCTCGTGCGGCAGCGGCCCGGCTCGGCGAAGGGCGTGCTCTTCGTCACGGTCGAGGACGAGACCGGCATCGCCAACGGAATCCTCTGGCCCGACCGCTTCGACATTTATCGGCGCCAGGTCATGTCGGCCTCGATGATCGCGATGCGCGGCCGGCTCCAGAAGGAAGGCGAGGTCATTCACATCATCTGCGACCGGATTACCGATCATGATCCGCTGCTGCGCTCGGTCGGGCGCAGCGATCTTCCCATTGCGCCGGGACGCGGGGACGGAGCGCGGAGCGGGGGAGGGCCGGACAGCCGCGAGCCCGGCCTGCGCATCCGGAGTCATGATTTCCAATGAACCCGGCCGCCTCCCGCTGCAAGGGACCTCTCCCTCATTGGCTGCCTGATTGCGGGGCTCGGCTCGCCTAATGCCGTCAACCCCCATGCGGGGGTTCGCCCTCGCTTCGCTCGGTGACGGCGGCTCACGGCCCCTCCTTCTGGCGCCATCGGGGATGGTCCCCGAGCATAAAAGGAGACTGGACATGGGTACCACCATCGGAAATCTGACCCTCAAGGACGACGGCAGCCTCGAAGGCACGCTCGCGACCCTGATGGTCACCGCGCCGATCGCGATCGTCCCGAACGGCCGCAAGGCGAAGGAAAGCGAACCCGACTTTCGTGTTATCAGCCGCAAGAACGGGTTCGAACTCGGCGGCGGCTGGGTGAAGACCGCGCGTTCGACCGGCGCTGAATATATCTCGGTGTCGCTCTCGGCTCCCGAACTCGGCGAGATCTTCTGCAACGTCGCGAACGCGCCGGGCGACGATCCTTCGAAGAAGGTGCTGATCTGGAACGCCCCCGGCAACTGATCCGATCGGCAGGCCGGTCCCGCGCAAGTGGGGCCGGCTTTTGCCGTTCAAGACACGCCCGTTAGGGAGGCTTGCGCGTCCCGACTGGCCGACGTCAGTCGGCGAAAAGCCTGCGGACGACGTCCATCACCAGCATGATGGCGGGAAGAAGGATAATCCCGAGCAAGAGACTATTGATCCGGCGCGCCGGCGGCACTTGGCAAACCTGCGTCTGGTCTCCGGTATCAGCAGAAGTATCGGGCACGCCAACTATCGGTGTTCGCGTCTTAAAATCGAGAATGACGCCCGTTGCGGCGCCCTCATTCGCATAGTCCATCAAACCAGGTCCCCGTCCCAGATGAGTGGTGCCATTCTTTGGCTACCCTCTTCGATGCTATGATCGATGCGCCGAACAGTCAAATTCCGATCAAAAATATCGCGAGACAAGCGCAGCGCAGTCGTTCCGGAAAGGGCGCTGCGTCATTCCGGCTGCCGCCGCGGCACCAATCCCGCTCTCGATGCCGCTAATCCCTTGGTCGAGGCCCGGCCTCCTTCAGTCAACCCCTTCGGGGTCCCTGCGCAAGCTTGGGCCGCGGCGTTGCCGCGGTGACTGCGGCCTGTCCCCGTCCGGCGGGGCGCCTGTCGAGCGGGAATGGTCCCGCTCCTGATGCAGGAGCCTCGAAATGTCGCTTTCCACCGCCCAATCGCTCGGCTGGAACCTCGCCCGCACGATGATGACTATCATCGTCCTGATCGAGACATCGGCTGGATATTCGGTCATGCCGCTCGACGAGTTCGATGGCGATCCGGCCTGTATCGTCTGCGAATATGACCCGTTCAACCGCTGAAACCGCTCGGCAATTCGCCCCAAGGCGGACCCACCTCAGGTTCCGCCTTCGGGGCGGGTTTGCTATGTTCCGCAAGCAGATGGCGCTGTGGAGGTGGTGGAGAGCGCGTCCAAGAGGAGGACGCTTGTGACCTTTATGATCATCCTCGGGGCCGTGGCGGCCATTTTCATCGTCATGCTGATGTTCCGGCTCGCCGCGCTGGCGCTGCCCATCTATGCTGGCATCGGCGTCGGCTTCTGGATGCTCGAACGCGGGTCTGGGTACGGCATGTCGATTGCCTCAGCGCTGCTCGCCGGCGCTGTGATCCTCGGCGTCGGCCGCTTTCTCTGTTCCGCGCTTCCGCCGCTCTATCGTCTGCCGGTTGCCCTGGCGTTCGCAGTTCCGGCAGCCTTTGCGGGATATCAGGCTGCGACGGGACTTGCGGGGCTGGCGATTGCGGAGGGGATTTTCTTGGTTTGGCTCGGAATCCTCGGGGCGACTGTCGGCGCCGTCGGCGCCTGGCGCAGTCTGGCGGGACAATTACCACCGGAAACGACGATCGGCACGACCGGCCCGCTGCCGGGCTCCACGACGGCGCGGTGATGCCGTAGGTTCGAGCTGCCGATCCCGGGCTCATGATCCTCTAACCGGCGCCGCACCATCACGGCCTCTTCGGATGCTCGATCTACCGGCCTGACGCTGGCGCTCGACCGCTGGACGCAACGGCGGTCCCGCGACTTTCTTCCCCCGGCGTGCCGCCGTTCCTCGCGAAACAAGAAACTTCCGGGCCCGCCGTCCTCCGCTCTGCTCCGGGCCCAGGGGCTGCGTCGCGGTCGCAGGCCGGCTGCCGATCCGCATCGAGGCCGCGCTGGTGCGGCTCGAATGAAGGAAGGAAATGATCATGAGCAGGATCGGCACATTCAAACTGGTCGAAGGCGAATTTCGCGGCGAGATCGTCACCCTCGCGTTGCAGGCCCAAGATGTCCGCATCGTCCCCGAGACGAACGCCAGCGGCAACGCCCCCAGCCACCGCGTGTTCGTCGGTGATGTCGAGGTCGGCGCAGCCTGGGCAAAGACGAGCCAGGACAAGCGCTCCTACCTCTCGGTCAAGCTCGACGACCCGAGTTTCACCGCGCCGGTCTTCGCGCAGCTCTTCGCCGGTGAAGGCGATGAGCACGACTTGGTGTGGAGCCGGCAGCCGCGTCGCGGCGACAATTGATCGCCCGGATATCGCCCGGCTTCGGCCGGGCGATATATATGTCCAGATTGAGTGCTTTAGCGTGCGGAACTGAGACGAAATTGCGCTACGCTCATCCTTTGCGTGCCGGTAACCATCGCGCGCCGCGCGATCGGATCCGGCTGGAAATCCGCGGTTTATTCTCCTCATACGGGTCGGAGGTGCGAATGGATCAGGCAGTCGATTGGCAGTCGCCATATTTTTCAAGAATATTCGAACTATATGATCGCGCGGATTTCGCGCAGGAATTCTTGCGCCGAAATCCCTCGTACAGGGCAGCGCACGCCGCGGCACGCGAGGCCCCGTTCAGCGAGCGTACGCGCCGCTTGTCGCGGCTCGCCGGCCGCTGGGGGTTGGTTTTTCGCCCTCGATCCTGATCAGACCGCCGCGGCCGCGCCCGCCTTGTGGCGGCCGCGCGCCTGCGCCCATGTAACGATCGCACGCCCTGCACCCCGGGGATATGCCGCGCTGCGCCTCGCCGAGGTGGTCGAAGGATCGCGGGTCGCGGCGGAGCTTCTGGGTCACCGCGAATGGCATCTCGTCCTGGTGGCGGGCGGGCGTCGCCATCGTCTCGCGGTGCGGCGCTGCATCGCCAACGAAAGACTGGCCTATCTCGCTCCCGCCGACGGGAACGCCGAGCACAGGGCTGCGATGATCATGGCGCTGCACAGGTCTCTCCTTGGACTGGCAGCGTCCGCGCCGCCCGTAGGGAGCAATCCCGGACCCACCGAGCATTGGCGCCTCGTCCAGTGGCTCCGCCTGCTCGACGCGATGGCCGATGGCGCATCGGCTCGCGACATGGCGGCGGCTCTCATTCTGGGGGATGCGCGGGGATACAGCGCGTCGGAGTGGGACGGATCGAGCGAGCGCCGCCGCATCGCGCGCTGGCAGCGCGCGGCGGTCGCCATGCGTGACGGCGGCTACCGCAAACTTCTCGGCTACTGATCGGGACATTCCGGGCTCGGTCACTTTGTCCGTTCCGAATCCTTCCTGCGATTTTCCAATTTCGCCTCCTCGTTCCGGAAGCCTGCTGGCGGTTCCGGTCCTTTCCAGGAGGCCCCATTGTCCGATCGTCCGACGCCTGTCGCACCCCGCTATCTGCGTACCTCCGAGGCTGCGACGCATCTCAGCCTGTCAATTTCGACGCTCGAGAAGCATCGCTGCTACGGCTCGGGACCGCGCTTCTACAAGCTCGGCGGCCGCGTGGTTTATGCGATCGCCGATCTTGATGACTGGGCCGCGACCGGACGCAAATCTTCGACCTCTGATCCCGGCGTCGGCGACATCCCGCCGCTGCGCCCGGTGCGCCGCTGATGCGCCGGTCCAACGTACCCGCCGCGACGGTCGTACGGCCCGCGGAAGCCCTTGCGCCTGTCGGCGCGCGGCTTCCGGCCAGCACGCCCACCGATGTCGATCTGACATGGATCGAAGGCCGACTTGAGCAGCAGCTCCGCTTCGGCCGTGCCGTCGCCGAGCGGGCCGGCGGCCCGCACAAGCGCATCGTCTCCTTCCGTCCCGGCTCAACATTCGGATTGATCGGCTGCACGGTCAACGATCTGGGGCGCATATTCTGGAGCCTGGCGATCGTGACCGCCGTCGCGCCGGGCGCACCCTTTGCGACGCATCCCGGGATCGCTCCCGGCGGTGACATTCTCCTCCGCCTCGACGACCTGGACGAGATCCGTGCTGTCTGCCGCGAGATCGACATGATCGAGGCGAGCGGCGTCGATCTGTGCGACGTGTCGCCCGATCACTGGCGCCATATCGGCAGCCGGCTCGCAGTCAGGCTGCCGTTCCGCGCCTATGGCGCCGACCGGCATGCCGCCTGGCTTCGCCGCCGGGAGCTTGAGGCGTGAACCGGCGCTGGCTTCGCGCGACGGCTCTTTCCGGAGCGCTCTTCTGCGGCCTGTTCGGCGCGGTCGCGATGCTCGCGCCGCAGCCGCGGCTCCTCTGGAACGCGAGCGCGAGTGTGCCTGTCGGTCTCTACGCCATCGACGTCGGCGCGGCGCCGGCGCGCGGCGACCTTGTCGCCATTGCGCCGCCCGCGCCGCTCGCCGAATGGCTCGCGGGCCGCGGCTATCTGCCGCGCGGCGTACCGCTCCTGAAGCGCGTCGCTGCCATCGAAGGCGCGCTCGTCTGTCGCAGCGGTACTTTCATCACGATCGACGGCGCGCCTGCGGCGCGCGCGCGACCGGCCGATCGCGTAGGCCGGGCGCTGCCGCTCTGGCTCGGTTGCCGCCGGCTCGAGCGCAGCAAGCTGTTCCTGCTGGGCGCGTCGCCCGACAGCCTCGATGGGCGTTATTTCGGGCCGCTTCCGGCATCCGCCGTCATCGGCACCGCGCATCCCATTCTCACTCGCGACGCTTCCGGCGCGCCGCTTCGCTGGCGCCGGGATGGCGCTCGGCATCCCTCCAACTCGCCGGACAAGGACCAAGACCCATGATGATCGGTAACTTCCAGACGGCGGGCGACGGCTACGCCGGATCGATCCGCACCCTGCTTCTCGACGCTATGATTGCGATCGTTCCGGCTGCGCCGTCCGACGCCGAGAATGCACCCGGCTGGCGTGTGCTCCTCGTCGAGGCCGACGAAGGCGTCGAGATCGGGGCTGGCTGGGACCGCAGCGGCGAACGCGCCGGCTCTTACATCGCGCTGCAGATCGACGACCCGGCCTTGCCGGCGCCGCTGCGCGCCAACCTCATTCGCTCGACGCGAAACGAGGGCGACTATCACCTGCTCTGGTCGCGTCCGGCGCCGCGCGACGGAGCCTGACCGGTGCGGCCTTCGGCTCGCTCGGCGCGCTTCCGCGCCATGCGCATCGCCGGTGCCGTATTGCTAGCGCTCGCGGCGCTGCCTGCCGTTCCGGCGGCAGCCCGCGACGCTGGTCGGGATGCGGCGGCGGTCCATCCCTATGCTTCGCATGTGACCGAGGCAGCGCAGCGCTTCGCCATACCGGAGGCGTGGATATGGCGCGTGATGCACGTCGAGAGCCGCGGCCGATCGCGCGCGGTCTCGCACGCCGGAGCGATGGGCCTGATGCAGATCATGCCCAGGACTTGGGCAATGCTGACGGCGCGCTATCGGCTGGGCTCCGATCCCTTCGATGTCCGCGCGAACATCCATGCCGGTGCGGCCTATCTGCGTATGATGTGGGACCGCTACGGCGATGTCTCGCTGATGCTTGCCGCCTATAATGCGGGTCCCGGCCGCGCCGACGCTTACGCGGCCGGGCGGCGCGGGCTGCCCGCCGAAACCGTCGCCTATGTCGCAGCGATCGCACCGTCGATCGGCGCATCGGGCGTCGCTTCGCTCGCCCCCGCGCCGACATCGCCGGCCCCGAGCTGGCGCAGCGCATCGCTCTTCGCGGGGCGCAGCGACGGCGCTGCCGATGCTGCATCCGCTGCAGCGCCAGTGCAGATTGGGCGCAGCAACGATGCGGCGCGAGACGCATCCCCTCGCGCGCCTGCGGCGCTCTTCGTTCCGCTTTCCGGCCGCGATCAATGATCTTGAGCGCCTGGTCTTCGATGGCTTGCCCGGACCTGTTGGCTTGGGTGTTTTGGTTAATCTGGAAGGGGGAGGGGGCAGTGCCGCCGTATTTGGCGAGGACTTGGCGTTGCTTCCAACCAGCGCGGCATCTGCACCCGATGAGAATTCTTGCGTCGTTCCCGCCAGCGGCGCGACCCTCGCTCCGGTCAAACGGAAGCGAAGGAGTCGCGTGATGGAATATTTTACCGGCCTCGATGTCTCGGTCGACGAAACCGCAATCTGCGTCGTTGGCGATGACGGCAAAGTGGCGTTCGAAACCGCTGTGGAAACCGATCCGGCTGCGATCGCGGAGGCGCTTCGACCGTATGCGGATCGCATGCGCCGCGTCGGTCATGAGGCCGGGGCGCTGTCGCCTTGGCTGCATACCGAGCTGCTGGCGGCAGGTGTCCCGGCGGTCTGCCTCGAAACCCGCCATGTGCGGGCAGCGCTGTCAGCGCAGCGCAACAAGACTGACGCGGCCGACGCGCTCGGGATCGCCCATATCATGCGCACCGGCTGGTTCCGCCAAGCGCATATCAAGTCCGAGGCTTGCTATCGGATCCGACTATTGCTCGTTCAGCGGCGCAACCTGAAGCGCAAGTTCCTCGACCTCGAAAACGCGATCCGCCACTCACTGAAGGTGTTCGGGATCAAGCTGGGCAAGGTCAGCCGCGGCAACATGGAGAAAGCCGTGCGCGAGTCCGTCGCGGACGATGCGATGACCGCTGGCTTGATGGACTGCATGCTGCGAGCACGCGCTGCCCTGTGGGCCGAGTATCTGACACTGCATAAGCTCGCCGTTCAGCTAGCGATGCGCGACGAGCTATGTAGGCGGTTCATGGCGATCCCCGGCGTCGGACCGGTCACCGCGCTCGTCTTCAGCAGTGCGATCGATGACCCACAGCGCTTCCGGCGCTCGCGCGATGTCGCCGCCTACTTCGGGCTGACATCGAAGCGATGGCAGTCGGGAAGCTCGATCGATGTGCAGGGGCGTATCAGCAAAGCGGGCGATCCCGATGTTCGCCGTGCGCTCTACGAAGCCGCATCGGCGATGCTGACCCGGTTCAAAGGTCGCGACACGATCAAGACGTGGGGACAGAAGCTTGCGAAGAGCAAATGCCACCCGAAAGCCTGTGTCGCTGTTGCGCGAAAGCTTGCAATCGTGATGCACGCGATCTGGCGCGACGGCACCTTCTACGTCGGTGATCCGAATGCTTCGACGAAGGACATCGACGTGTCGAATGCAAAGAAACTGCGGCGGTTAAGCGCTGCGAACTCATGATCGTCCCTATCCCATCGATCGCCGGATGACGGCGCAAACAGCTTAGGAGGTCCGCGCAAGCGGCGAAGGAATGATACAGACCTGGAACACGGGAAGCACGATATCTTGCCTGTGGCCGCAGCTCGCGGACCACGCTGCAGTGCCTGTGATGCTGCCCCGTAAATCCGATAGCGACATGTGCCGCGACGGCGCCAGCACCGCAAAGCTGCGGTCCCAACATCCCGTCGATGAGCACGGAGGAATGCACGGCGTATCAGACCTGAACCACTTCGCGAATGCTCTGCGGCTGCTGTCGAATAAGGGCCGATTACTCGCTATGAAGGAGAGATGGAAATGGCGAAAACTTCGAAAATCAGGGAGCCAAATAGGAAGGCAAGATAAAAGGCCGGCCAGCTCGCTGGCGGTATGTGGTTGGTTTTGTGCGGTAACTTCATATGGCACCCGTGCTTTAGTGCCATACAGCGACCTGCGTTTGGCCCCGTTCTCAGGGGCTTGCGGTAAGGCAGCTCGCCGATGAGCGGCGACGACAGTGATTTCCGCGTCAGGCCGGGAAGGGGGCGGGATGCGGGGGCCGGGTCGGCGGGTCGCGGCAAGCGGCTGGCGGCCGAGGTGCGGCGGGCGGCCGCGCGATCGGGCGCGACGCGGCTGCGGCGGGCGGGGCCATCGCGCGGCGGGACCGGGCGCCATGGGCGCGGCCGCCGGGCGCTTGCGGGCCTTCGCCGCAGTCCTGCAATGCGCCGCGTCACCGTCATGGGACGCATCGTCCGGCATCGCGGCGCACAGTATCGCGCTGCTCCACTCGGGCGGCACATCGCCTATCTCGAGCGCGACGGCGTGACGCGCGACGGGCGCGACGCCTCCATGTTCGATGGCGTCGGCGACGAGGTGGATCGCGGCGCCTTCGCCGAACGCTGCGCCGGCGATCGCCACCATTTTCGCTTCATCGTCAGTCCCGAGGACGCAGCCGAGCTCGGAGACCTGCGCAGCTACACGCGCGAACTCATGCGCCAGCTTGAGCTCGACCTCGACACTCGCCTCGACTGGGTCGCGGTTGATCATTGGAACACCGACAATCCCCACATCCATGTGCTGGTGCGCGGGGTCGCGGCGGACGGCACCGACCTGATCATCGACCGGGCCTATATGGCCGACGGGGTACGCGGCCGCGCGTCGGAGATTGCCACGCTCGAGCTGGGTCCGAGGAGCGAGCTTCAGGTCGATGCTGCGCACCGGCGCGAGGTCGATGCCGAACGCTGGACAAGCCTCGACGCGGAGCTGACGCGCCGCGCGCTTGAGAGCGAGATCGTAGACTTGCGTCCGGTGGTGGGAATCGAGGCAGGGCGCGAACGGCACCTTCTCGGTCGGGCCGCGAAGCTGGAAACGCTGGGGCTCGCCTCGCGGGTCGGGCCTGCCCAATATCTGATCGATCCGTCAGCCGAGGATCAGCTTCGCGCGATCGGCGAGCGCGGCGACATCATCAAGACGATGCACCGCGAGATGGCGGCGCGCGGGATCGCGTTCGATGCGTCGGCGATCGTGATCGGCGGGCAGGGCGAGGGCAGTGTGATCGGCCGCCTCGTTGCCCGCGGGCTCGACGATGAGCTCGCCGGTTCGGCCTATGCAATTGTCGATGGGGTCGATGGGCGAACGCACCATATCCGCTTTCCCGATCTCGAATGGACGGGCGACGCGCGGCCCGGCGCGATCGTCGAGCTCAGGCATTGGGACGGCCGCGATGGCGCCCGTCACATCTCGCTGGCGGTCCGATCGGATCTGCCAATCGGCGAGCAGGTCGAGGCGCGCGGCGCCACTTGGCTCGATCGGCAGCTCGCCTCGCCCGAGCGCACGATGCGCGCCGAGGGGTTTGGACGCGAGGTGCAAGGCGCGATGAAGGCGCGCGCCGCCTTTCTCGAGCACGAGGACCTACTGCCCCGCAGCATGGACCGCGTGTCGGCGGAGGACCGGATCGAGGCGCTGCGCCGGAGCGAGTTGGAGGCGGCGGTCGAGGGGATCGCGGCGCGTACCGGTATCCAGCATCGGCCTTCGGCGCCGGGCGATCATGTGAGCGGCATCTACCGCGAGCGGGTTCAGCTCGCCTCGGGACGCTTCGCGATGATCGACGATGGGCTCGGCTTCCAGCTCGTGCCCTGGCGACCCGCGCTCGAGCCGCATCTCGGCAAGCATATCAGCGGCACGGTGACGGGCGGGGGCGGCATCGACTGGTCGCTCGGGCGCGGCCGCGGACTCGGCATCTGATCGGACAGGAGAAAACCATGAACGACCGCATCCTTTGGGGACAAATCACCGTCATTTTTCTGATCGTGCTCGGTGCGGTGTGGACGGCTACCCAATGGACCGCATGGGAGCTCGGATATCAGGCGGCACTTGGCGAGCCCTGGTTCCACGTCTCGGGCTACCCCGTCTATCCGCCACCCGCCTTCTTCTGGTGGTGGTTCGCGTTCGATGCCTATGCGCCGCCAGTCTTCTACCGCGGCGCGGCGATTGCGGCATCGGGCGGGTTTCTCTCGATCATCGTCGCCATTTTCATGTCGATCTGGCGCGCCCGCGAGCGCCGCCGCGCCGAAACCTATGGCTCGGCGCGCTGGGCGAGCCCGCGCGAGGTCCGTGCCGCCGGCATGCTCGGCGAGGACGGGGTGATCATCGGGCGGCTCGGGAAAAGCTATCTTCGGCATGACGGCGCAGAACATCTCCTCTGCTTCGCACCGACGCGGTCGGGGAAAGGGGTGGGCCTCGTCATCCCGACGCTGCTGACCTGGCCGGGCAGCTGCATCGTCCATGACATCAAGGGTGAGAATTGGGAGCTGACGGCGGGATTCCGCGCACGGCACGGACGTGTGCTGCTCTTCGACCCGACCAACAAGGCCTCGGCTGCCTACAACCCGCTCTTCGAGGTGCGGCGCGGCGAATGGGAAGTGCGCGACGTGCAGAATGTCGCCGACGTGCTCGTCGATCCGGAAGGTAGCCTCGAGAAGCGGAACCACTGGGAGAAGACGAGCCATGCGCTGCTCGTCGGCGCGATCCTTCATGTCCTCTACGCCGAAGAGGACAAGACGCTCGCCGGCGTCGCTGCCTTCCTCTCGGATCCCCGCCGCCCGATCGAGACGACGCTGCGGCGGATGAAGACGACGAAGCATCTGGGATCCGCTGTCCATCCGGTGGTCGCGGCGGCGGCGCAGGAGCTCCTCAACAAGAGCGAGAACGAGCGGTCAGGCGTGCTCTCGACCGCAATGTCTTTTCTCGGCCTCTACCGCGACCCGGTCATCGCCTCGGTAACCGGGTCATCCGAATGGCGGATCGCCGACCTGATGGAGGACGACGTCCCCGTTTCACTCTATCTTGTCGTGCCGCCGGGCGACATCAGCCGCACCAAGCCGCTCATCCGCCTCATTCTCAACCAGATCGGACGACGGCTAACCGAGGAGCTTAACCCCGCCGCGCGGCCGCGCCGCCTGCTCCTCATGCTCGACGAATTCCCCGCGCTCGGGCGGCTCGACTTCTTCGAGAGCGCGCTGGCCTTCATGGCGGGTTACGGGATCAAGGCCTTTCTGATTGCCCAGTCCTTGAACCAGATCGAGAAAGCCTATGGGCAGAATAATGCGATCCTCGACAATTGCCATGTCCGGGTGAGCTTCGCGACCAACGACGAACGCACCGCCAAGCGCATCTCCGACGCGCTCGGCACGGCGACCGAGCAGCGCGCGATGAAGAATTATGCCGGTCATCGCCTGTCGCCCTGGCTCGGCCATCTCATGGTGTCGCGCACCGAGACCGCCCGCGCGCTGTTGACGCCGGGCGAGGTGATGCAGCTCCCGCCCGATGACGAGATCGTCATGGTCGCCGGACTCGCGCCCATAAGGGCGCAGAAAGCGCGCTATTTTCTCGATGACCGCTTTCGGGCGCGGATCGTGCCGCCGCCTGCCAAACGGGCAGGTCCGGCCAAGCCGAACGACTGGTCGCGACCGCCCGAGGCCGCGCCGACGGAGCCGCGCCTGGCGCTGCCTGCGCCCGCAGCAGTGAAACGGGGCAACGACGAGAGCGATACCGCGAACAGCGGGATTCGGCAGGAGCCGGAAATCCCCGTCCATGAAGATATCGCGCCGCCCCCGCGGCCCGTGCAGGGCGAATTCGACTATGCCGACGACGATGCCCAGAGCGACGCGGCGCGCGCGCGAGCTGCCGCCGATCGCCGCTTGTCGCGTGCTGCGCGCAATGCCTCGCTCGATCCGGGTGACGGGATCGACCTGTGAGCAGGGCTCATGTCAAGCAGACCTATCGCCTCGACGCCCCGCTCGTCCGAAGCATCGAAGATCGGGCGCGGCAGCGTGGAACCACCAAGACCGAGGTCGTGGAGGCGGCGCTCATGGCCTTCCTCTCCCCCGAGGACAAGGACCGGGCGGAAGGGCTACTGATCCGGCGTCTGGATCGTATCGCTCGCCTCCTCGAGCGCCTCGAATGGCATACCGATCTTACCAACGAGACGCTGGCGCTGTTCGTCCGCCATTGGCTAACAAGCACGACGCCACTTCCCGACAGCGCGCTCCCGGCGGCGCAGGCGACCGGCAAACGGCGGTGGGAGGGATTTGTCGAGGCACTCGCGAAGCGGATGGACGGCGCTGCAAAACTCGCGTCCAAATTGAACCGCGACGGGCCTCAATCCGATCCTGCGAGAAAGTAGGCGCGAATGAGGTGCGATGTCCCGGGACTGAGGCGGACGAAGGTTCGGCGACCGTCGTAGAGATCGGGGATACGGACGATCATACCGGCGTCGCTGAGCTTCTGGCATAGACGAATGGCGCTGCTCATCGGGATGCTCGGCGTGACGCAGAGCGCACTGACCGAAATGGGCTTTCGCTCGCATTCATGGATGAACAGGTCGACGAGCATTTCCCATGCCGGGTCGCCGAAGAGTTCGGGAGAGCCAAGCAATTGCTGACGTAGCAATCGTCGGCGCATCATGCCCTTGGCGTTCTCGAGCGCGATCTCGTCATCATTCCTTGCACCGCCCCGATCCGGACTTTTCAGGGTGAAGGCGGGTGCCTTCGACTTCGCAGATCGCGGGTCGCTGCTGATCAGATGGTGGGCATAGCTGGCAGTCACGATAATATGATCGACCACCTCCACTCCCAACGATCGTCCGATCTGCTCAAGATGTTGGGTGACCTCGATATCCTCGCGGCTGGGTGTCGCATCTCCGCTCGGGTGATTGTGGACGAGTATGATGGCGGCAGCGTTCAGCTCGAGGGCACGCCGGAAGATTGTCCGAGGATAGAGTTTTATCTGCGAGATCGTTCCGCGCTGTATCTCTTCGTCGGCAAGGAGCCGATGCGCGGAATCAAGGAACAGGATACGAAAGCGCTCGTCACCGAGGCTACCCATCGACAGGATGAGATACTGCCGCAAGTCCGAGGAAAATGGATCGATCCGGATTCCGCGGATGTCCGATTCCAGGGCAGCGATGGCGGTGTCGCGCGCCCGAAAGATAACGGCCGCGGCCGCCGAGTGTGGACCAATGACACGGGCAATTGCTTCAGGCTCCTGTGCCCACAGCCGTCCGAGCGAATGGAATTCATCCAGAAGCCTGTCGGCTATGTCGGCGCCACATCCCGGGGCGGCGACCTCCACGAGATATGCCAAGACGGATCGCTGCCGTACCGCTTCAGGCGACGCTGGTGATGCCAGGTTGCAAGGACGAGGAGGGGCGGAACCAGCCACGACGACGCTACCTGCATGATCATATAGGCCGCCGGGTGCAGCGAGAAATCGAGGAGGCGGCTCAGATGCGCTACCAGCGGCAGAATGTGGAGAGCCGCTGCCATCATCGGCCAGAAGCGGTACGCCACCAAGGCAAGGGTCAGCGTTGAGCCCGCACCGAACAGGTCGATCAGGAAATGCCCGAGATCGAGGCTCCCGTATTCCGGGTTCACGAGCAGATGAAGCAGTTGGTCCGAACCCACCATCGAGATCGCGATCAGGACCATTGCCCGCTCGGGTCCACCGCCGCGCCAGGCGGCATAGCCAAGAGCAAGGACGAGAAGAATGAGGAAGGATGCGACACGCATTCCCTTTCTTTTTCACGCCCTTGGCTCTCGGTCAAATGCGTCAGGCCACAGCGTGAATATGGGTCACCTTGCCGGCAGCCGCCTTCGGGCATTCCTCGTGCAGGTCATAGCCGGCCGTCTCCCGGCCGAGATGCACCAACTCGCCATGCACCCGCAGGATGTCTCCGCTAGCTTCGACCAGTGCTTGCTGCGCTTTGACGAGGCGAACGATCGTGGCTTGGCCCTTGGCCGCCGGTACGCCCGATACGTCGCGTCTCGCCGTGACCACGCTCGCCATGAGGGTCGAGACCGCAATGATCGCATTGTCGATGCGCGTCTCGGTTTCGGGTATTTCGATCTGCAGTCGCGCAGCGGTCGGATCGAGAGAGTTGGACATGACTTCTCCTTTGCCGGAAACGCGCCCGTTTCCGGATATGACTTGGCTGAAGATATGGGATCAGCGGGTGAGCAGCGTGGTAAGCGTTTGCCCGGCGGTCAGCCCGCCGACTGCGATCCAGAGCAGTATCGCTACCGAGGCCAGGATGATCCCGAGCCGGCGGCCCGCTCTGTGGTCGCGCCTCCATAAGTCCCTGAACGGCGAGCCGTCGCTCCTTGCTCTTTCGGCGCTAAAGGAACTGTCGTGAAGTTCCATACCGCCGACGGAGGCACCGTCCGGAAAGTCGGATCGCACCAATGTCGGGGCAGGTGGAACATCCACCGCGTCGTATGTCACTCGGTCGTATTTTTCCTTCATCTGCCGATAGATGAAGGCTGACTCGTTGCGGTCTTGTGCACCCAGCGTGTCCCGAGCCAGATTGAGGCGCTGATCGACGGTGTGCTTGGAGATATCGAGCAGCCGGGCGATCTCTTTCGAAGTTTTATGTTCGATGAGCAGGTCGAGGCACGCGCGCTGCTTCTCGGTCAGGCGGTTCCATCGAACATCGTCGTCTAAAGGGTGCGACCCCGAATCATCCATGCTCTTACTCTTGTCACAATGGCGCTGAGCGCAAGCGTCATCGGGTGAGTCGCGGGTACGTTGCGCCCGAAGCAGGCTCTGCCGACTTTCAGACCGCCGGTCGTTTTTTCAGGCGCTTGCAGCACCTCAAATCCTTGTTGAACCGAGGTCTTTTCTGCGTCTCTTACTCGTCCCCGTCGAACCGGGCGCTGGTGCCCGGACAGCCAAACGGGGTCTCCAATGGGCGCATCATCAGCCGGGAATGAGCCGCAGGCGCGTGGCGCGCGCATGCTGCGCACGGCTCTCGGCGGAACGATTGCCGAGTGGCTTGCGGACCCCGCCGTCATCGAAATCATGCTCAATCCCGATGGACGCCTCTGGGTCGATCGGCTCGGGGCCGGCATCGCCGACAGCGGCTTTCTCCTCGCCGCGGCCGATGGTGAGCGGATCATCCGTCTTGTCGCGCATCATGTCGGCGCAGCCGTCCATGCCGGCTCGCCGCGGGTGTCGGCCGAACTTCCCGAGACAGGTGAACGGTTCGAAGGGCTGT
>JAESGM010000292.1_pt1 | contig 70367 bp, 72 predicted proteins | sample 9269721 | NCBI WGS metagenome assembly JAESGM01 (sample SAMN15720920, study PRJNA650825) | algae metagenome | isolation source: Komarekiella atlantica HA4396-MV6 and co-occurring heterotrophs from... | place: USA: Theobald House, Kauai, HI | collected 2009-07-29
TTTGGTGTTCGACGAATATGACGCCGGCCGCCCGGACGTGATGTTCGTGATCCAGCGCGTGCTGGAGACCGAGGGCAAGCTGACCCTGCTCGACCAGAACCGGGTGATCCGGCCCAACCACTGGTTCCGCCTGTTCGCCACCGCGAACACCGTCGGCCTGGGCGACACCACCGGGCTCTATCACGGCACGCAGCAGATCAACCAGGGCCAGATGGACCGCTGGAACATCGTGGTCACGCTCAACTACCTGCCCGCGCAGGTCGAGGCGCAGATCGTGATGGCCAAGTCGGGCGAGTATGACAAACCCGACGGCAAGAAGCAGGTCGAGAACATGGTCCGCGTGGCCGAGCTCACCCGTCAGGGGTTCATCGCCGGCGACATCTCGACGGTGATGAGCCCGCGCACCGTGATCACCTGGGCGCAGAACACGCTGATCTTCGGCGATGTCGGCTTCGCCTTCCGCCTCTCGTTCCTCAACAAGTGCGACGAGGCGGAGCGCGCGCTGGTCGCCGAATATTATCAGCGCGTGTTCGGCAAGGACCTGCCCGAGAGCGTGGCGAGCAAGGCGTAACGCCGCCGGGACATGGCCAACCAGACGCCCCTCGATCAGTTTCGCCAGGTGCTGGGCGGCGCGGCGCGGGCGATTTCGCACGAGCCCGAAGTCGAGCTCGCCTTCACCGCCGACGCACCCGCGCAGTCGGGCAAGAACATGCGCGTGCCGATGCCGGCGCGCGGGCTGCCGCCCGAGCAGGTCGCCGAGGCGCGCGGCTTTGCGGACCAGTTCGCGCTCCGGCTCCGCCATCACGACGCCGGACTGCACGCGCGCGGCGCGCCGGGCGAGGCGGTCGCGCGCGCGGTGTTCGACGCGGTCGAGACGGCGCGGCTCGAGGCGCTCGGCTCGCGCGGCATGGCCGGGGTCGCGGCCAATCTCGATTCGGCGCTCACCATGCGGATGCGCTCGGACCCGATCGCCCGCGCCCGCAGCCGCGAGGAAGTGCCGCTGTCGACCGCCGTCCAGCTGATGGTCCGCGAGCGGCTGACCGGACGCGCGACGCCGGAGTCGGCGAGCGCCGGCCTTGCACTCGTGCGCGACTGGATCGAGGAGAAGGGCGGCGCCGACATGGACGCGCTCGGCCTCGCGCTCGACGACCAGGCCGCCTTCGCGCGCCTCGCGACCAAGCTGCTCGAAGACCTGGAGCTGATCGACGCCGAGCCCGCGCCCAACGAGGACGAGGACGGCGGCGACGACAGCGAGGGCGAGGACCCCGAAGACAGCGACGACAGCGAGCAGGACGACGAAGGGGACGGCGGCGGCGAGGGCCAGATGGAGGCCCGCGCCGAACGCGAGGAGGGCGACGAGAGCGACTCCGAGAATGGCGAGTCCCGGGAGGATTACGAGGCCGAGGGCGAGGCCCAGGCCGGGGACGACGGCGAGGAGGGCATGCTCCCCGTGCGTCCCAACCGGCCGCCGTCCGACCTCAACCCGCAGTTCGACTACAAGATCTGGTCGACGCGCTTCGACGAGGTGATCGAGGCGAGCGAGCTGTGCGACGAGGAGGAACTCGGGCGCTTACGCGCCTATCTCGACCAGCAGCTCGTCCATCTCCAGGGCGCGGTGACCAAGCTCGCCAACCGGCTGCAGCGCCGGCTGATGGCGCAGCAGAACCGGAGCTGGGACTTCGACCAGGAGGAAGGGCTGCTCGACGCGGCGCGGCTCGCCCGTGTCGTCATCAACCCGGGCCATTCGCTCAGCTACAAGATCGAGCGCGACGCCGACTTCCGCGACACGGTCGTGACCCTGCTCATCGACAATTCCGGCTCGATGCGCGGCCGCCCGATCTCGATCGCCGCGATCTCGGCCGACATTCTCGCGCGGACGCTGGAGCGCGTCGGGGTCAAGACCGAGATCCTCGGCTTCACCACCCGCGCCTGGAAAGGCGGCCAGGCGCGCGAGGACTGGCTGAACCAGGGCCGCCCGGCGCATCCGGGGCGGCTCAACGACCTGCGACACATCGTCTACAAGCGCGCCGACGAGCCGTGGCGCCGCGCGCGCAAGTCGCTCGGCCTGATGATGCGCGAAGGGCTGCTCAAGGAGAATATCGACGGCGAGGCGCTGCTCTGGGCGCACAACCGGCTGATCGGCCGGCCCGAGGAGCGCAAGATCCTGATGGTGATCTCGGACGGCGCCCCGGTCGACGATTCGACGCTGTCGGTGAACAGCGGGTCGTATCTCGAAAAGCATCTGCGCCAGGTGATCGCCTGGATCGAGGGCCGTTCCCCTGTCGAGCTTGCCGCGATCGGCATCGGCCACGACGTCACGCGCTATTATCAGCGCGCGGTCACGATCATGGACGCCGAACAGCTCGGCGGCACGATGGTCGAGCAGCTCGCGGGTTTGTTCGACCAGGCGTGAGGCCTTCGCTCCTCCCCATCGCAGATGGGGAGGGGGACCGCCGGGCGCAGCCCGGTGGTGGAGGGGCCACCTGGCTTGTGACACGCGCCGGCCCCTCCACCACGCTGCGCGTGGTCCCCCTCCCCACTGACGTGGGGAGGAGCGTACGTGCCGCTCAGGCCTCTTCCATCTCGCGTTCGGCCGCCTGGCGCGTCCACATCTCGGTGTAGAGGCCGCCCAGCCGCAACAGCTCGCCATGGGTGCCGCGCTCGGCGACGCGGCCCTGGTCGAGGACGATGATCTCGTCCGCGTCGACGATCGTCGACAGGCGGTGCGCGATCACGATGGTCGTGCGCTTGGCGGAGACTTCGCGCAGCGTGCGCTGGATCTCGGCCTCGGTGCGGCTGTCGAGCGCGCTGGTCGCCTCGTCGAGGATCAGGATGGGCGGGTCCTTGAGCAGGGTGCGCGCGATCGCGACGCGCTGCTTCTCGCCGCCCGAGAGCTTCAGGCCGCGCTCGCCGACCTGCGCGTCGTAGCCGTCGGGAAGCGCCATGATGAAGTCGTGGATGCGCGCGCCGCGGGCGGCCGCCTCGATTTCGGCCTGGCTCGCGCCGGCGCGGCCATAGCCGATATTGTAGCCGATCGTGTCGTTGAACAGCACCGTATCCTGCGGGACGATGCCGATCGCCTGCCTGAGGCTCGCCTGCTGGACGCGGTCGATCGGCTGGCCGTCGACCTGGATGCTGCCGCCGGTCGCGTCGTAGAAGCGGAACAGCAGCCGCGCGATGGTCGACTTGCCGGCGCCCGAGGGCCCGACGATGGCGAGCGTCTTGCCCGGCGGGATCAGGAAGCTCACCCCCCGCAGGATCGGGCGCTCGGGTTCGTAGGCGAAGCGGACATTGTCGAACTTGACCCGCGCCTCGCCGACCGCGAGCGGCGGCGCGTTCGGCGCGTCGACCACTTCGGACGGCGTGTCGATGAGCGCGAACATCGCCTCCATGTCGGTCAGGCCCTGGCGGATCGTGCGATAGACCATGCCGAGCAGGTCGAGCGGGCGGAAGAGCTGGGCGAGCAGCGTGTTGACCAGCACCACGTCGCCGACGCTGTACCAGCCGCGCGACCAGCCGATGACCGACCAGGCCATCGCGCCCGCCATCATCAGGTTGGTGATCAGCGCCTGGCCGATGTTGAGCAGCGCGAGCGAGTTCTCCGACTTGACCGCGGCGTCGGCGTAGCGGCGCGCGACCCGGGCGTAGTAATCGGCCTCGCGCGACTCGGCGTTGAAATATTTGACCGTCTCGTAGTTGAGCAGCGAATCGACCGAGCGGGCGACGGTGGCGGTGTCGAGCTCGTTCATCTCCTCGCGCAGCTTGTTGCGCCAGTCGGTCACCTTGCGGGTGAAGCCGATATAGAGAGCGACCATGGTCAGCGTCGCCGCGACCAGCCCGAAGCCGAACTTGGTCCAGAAGATGATCGTGACCGCGGCCAGCTCGATCACCGTCGGCGCGATGTTGAAGAGCAGGAAATAGAGCATCGTGTCGATGCTCTTGGTGCCGCGCTCGATCACCTTGGTGACGGCGCCGGTGCGCCGGCTCAGGTGGAAGCGTAGCGAGAGCTGGTGAAGGTGGAGGAAGACATGCTCGGCCAAGTGGCGCGTCGCGTCCTGGCCGACGCGCTCGAACACCGTGTTGCGGATGTTGTCGAACACCACTCCGCCCAGCCGCGCGCCCGCATAGGCGACGACCAGTGCGATCGCGAGGCCGGCGGCCTGCTGCAGGCCCGGCTGCATGCGGTCGATCGCGGCCCCGTAGAGGAAGCCCATCGAGATCTGCACCGCCTTGGAGACGAGCACGAGCACGAGCGCGATGACCACGCGCCGCCGGAGTGCCGGCTGGTCGGCAGGCCAGAGATAGGGAAGGAACCTTCGGAACGAGGCCCAGGCGACGGGCTTGTCCGGAGTGCTGTCGGTCACATCAGGCGGCATCTTCGTCGATGTAGGGAAGACCGACGCCGAAACCAATGCAACGGGATCATTGGTCGTCGGTTGGTCGACCGAAGGAGCGCGGCGATGGATCCGTTGATCTATGTGATGGCGATCATGGGCTGCGGCGATGGCGGCCTCGCGTGCCAGCAGGTCCGCACGCTCGAGACCCGCTACGAATCGCTCGCCGCATGCCAGGCCGCCGCGCAGGTCCAGCTCGCCGCGCACAGCGACATCGACGCGCCGGAGATCATGGCGAGCTGCCAGTCGGCCACCAACCGCATCGTCCGGAACGAGGCGCGCAACGCCCGCAGCCGCTGACGCGTTCTCCGGGGCGAACCGTCCCAGACAGGAGAATGCGACGATGAGCGACATCGAACCGATGGTCCATGAGGACCAGCTTCCCGGCCATGAAAGCGAACTCGAGCCCAAGCCCGAGTGGCAGCCGCGCTACCCCGGCTCGGGCCGGCTGGCGGGCAAGGTCGCGCTGGTCACGGGCGCCGACAGCGGTATCGGGCGCGCGGTCGCCGCCCTTTTCGCGCGCGAAGGCGCCGACGTGGCGGTCTGCTATCTGTGCGAGCATGACGATGCGCAGAAGACCTGCGAGATCGTCGAGAGCGAAGGACGCCGCGCGATCCGGATCGCCGGCGACGTCGGCGACAAGGATTTCTGCAAGCAGGCGGTCGAGCGCACCGTCGCCGAGCTCGGCAAGCTCGACGTGCTCGTCAACAATGCCGGCGAGCAGCATCCCGACAAGGACATCGTCGACATCACCGAGGAGCAGCTGAAGCGCACGTTCCAGACCAACATCTTCGGAATGTTCTACATGGTCCAGGCGGCGCGACGGCACCTGACTAAGGGCGCCTCGATCATCAACTGCACCAGCGTGACGATGTACAAGGGCGCGTCCGAACTGCTCGACTATTCGGCGACCAAGGGCGCGATCACGGCATTCACCCGGTCGCTCTCGCAGAACCTGGCCGAAGAGGGGATCCGGGTGAACGGCGTCGCTCCGGGGCCGATCTGGACGCCGCTCAACCCGATGGGGGGCGCGAGCCCGGAAAAGCTCGAAAGCTTCGGCGAGAACACGCCGCTCGGCCGGCCCGGCCAGCCCAACGAAGTCGCGCCGAGCTTCCTGTTCCTCGCCTGCGAGGATGCCAGCTACATGACCGGGCAGGTGCTCCACCCGAATGGCGGCGAGATCGTGAACGGGTGAGAAATCTCCTCCCTACGCAAAGCGTGGGGAGGGGGACCGCGCCGCGGAGCGGCGTGGTGGAGGGGACGGCGCAGCCGCAACGCGCGCATAGCCCCTCCACCACCGGGCTGCGCCCGGTGGTCCCCCTCCCCGCGCAAGCGCAGGGAGGAGCGTTCTCTACCCCGGCAGCTTCTCGGTCAGTTCCGGGACCACCTTGAACAGGTCGCCGACCAGGCCGATGTCGGCGACCTGGAAGATCGGGGCGTCCTCGTCCTTGTTGATCGCGATGATGGTCTTCGAGTCCTTCATGCCGGCGAGGTGCTGGATGGCGCCCGAGATGCCGACCGCGATATAGACTTCCGGGGCGACGATCTTGCCGGTCTGGCCGACCTGATAGTCGTTCGGCACATAGCCCGCATCGACGGCGGCGCGGCTGGCGCCGACGGCGGCGTGGAGCTTGTCGGCGAGCGGCTCGATCAGCGCGTGGAAATTTTCGCCGTTCTGGAGGGCCCGGCCGCCCGAGACGATCACCTTGGCGCTGGTCAGCTCCGGGCGCTCGGACTTGGACAGCTCGGCCGAGACGAAGCTCGACAGGCCCGCGTCGCCGGTGCCGCCGATCCGCTCGACCGTCGCCGAACCGCCGCTGCGCTCGGCCTTTTCGAACGAGGTGCCGCGGACGGTGATGACCCGCTTGGCGTCGGTCGACTGCACGGTCGCGATCGCGTTGCCCGCATAGATCGGGCGCGTGAAGGTGTCCGGCCCCTCGACCGAGAGGATGTCCGAAATCTGCATCACGTCGAGCAGGGCTGCGACGCGCGGCGCGATGTTCTTGCCGGTCGAGGTCGCGGGCGCGAGGAACGCGTCGCGGTCCGACATCAGCTGGACGACCAGCGGCGCGATGTTCTCGGCGAGCTGCGCCTCATAGGCGGCGTCGTCGGCGAGGAGGACGAGGCCGACGCCCGCGACCTGGGTCGCTTCGTGCGCGACCGCGTCGCAGCCATGGCCGGCGACCAGCACCGCCACGTCGCCGAGCTTGGCAGCGGCGGTGACGACGGCGAGCGTCGCGTCCTTGAGGGTCTTGTTGTCGTGATCGGCGAGGACAAGCGTCTTCATGCGACGACTCCGAGGCTCGTGAGCTTGGTGATGAGTTCTTCGACGTCGGCGACCTTGATGCCGGCCGAGCGCGCGGCGGGCTCGGCGACATTCAGGGTCTTGAGCCGCGGCGCGATCTCGACGCCGTAATCGGCGGGCGACTTGGTCGCGAGCGGCTTCGACTTCGCCTTCATGATGTTCGGCAGCGACGCGTAGCGCGGCTCGTTCAGGCGAAGGTCGGTGGTGATGATCGCCGGCGCCTTGAGCGCGACGGTCTCGAGGCCGCCATCGACCTCGCGGGTGACGTGCACCGTGTCGCCCGACACCTCGACCTTCGACGCGAACGTGCCCTGCGGACGACCCAGCAGCGCGGCGAGCATCTGGCCGGTCTGGTTCGAATCGTCGTCGATCGCCTGCTTGCCGAGGATGACGAGGCCCGGAGCCTCCTCTTCGGCGATCTTGGCGAGGATCTTGGCGACGCCCAGCGGCTCGACCTCGTCGTCGGTCTGGACGAGGATCGCGCGGTCCGCGCCCATGGCGAGCGCGGTGCGCAGCGTTTCCTGCGCCTTGGCGGGGCCGACCGAGACGGCGACGACCTCGGTCGCGGCACCCTTCTCCCTGAGCCGGATCGCCTCTTCGACGGCGATCTCGTCGAACGGATTCATCGACATCTTCACGTTGGCGAGGTCGATGCCCGAACCGTCCGGCTTCACGCGCGGCTTCACATTGTAATCGATGACCCGCTTCACGGGCACGAGGATCTTCATGTGCTTCTCCTGCTCCTCTGACCCCTCTCCCCTTGCGGGAGAGGGCGACTCGGGCGCGAGCCCGAGCGGGGTGAGGGGTGGGGCGCCGTTCAAACGTGGGCGAACCGACTCCACCCTCTTTAAGCTACGCTCGGCAGCAAGCTGCCAAGCTTCGCTATCCTCTCCCCTCGCGGGAGAGGAGGACGAATGTCACGCCGCCTTGCCGACTTCGGCGACGATTTTGCGGGCGGCGTCGCCCAGATCGTTGGCGGGAACGATCGCCAGCCCGCTTTCGGCCAGGATGCGTTTCCCTTCCTCGACATTGGTGCCCTCGAGCCGAACGACGAGCGGCACTTTCAGGTCCACTTCCTTCGCGGCCGCGACGATTCCCTCCGCGATGATGTCGCACTTCATGATGCCGCCGAAGATGTTGACGAGGATGCCCTCGACCGCGGGGTCGGCAAGGATGATCTTGAACGCCGCGGTGACCTTCTCCTTGTTGGCGCCGCCGCCGACGTCGAGGAAGTTGGCCGGGAAGGCGCCGTTCAGCTTGATGATGTCCATCGTCGCCATGGCGAGGCCCGCGCCGTTGACCATGCAGCCGATATTGCCGTCCAGCTTGATGTAGGCGAGGTCGTATTTGGACGCCTCGATCTCCATCGGGTCCTCCTCGGTCTCGTCGCGCAGCCCGACCAGATCCTTGTGGCGGAACATCGCGTTCGAATCGAAACCGACCTTCGCGTCGAGCACCATCAGCTCGTTCGTGTCGGTGACGGCGAGCGGGTTGATCTCGATCTGGCTCGCGTCGGTGCCGAGGAACGCCTCGTAGAGCTTCGCGGTCACGTTCTGCGCCTGCTTGGCAAGGTCGCCGGTCAGCTCGAGCGCGGCGGCCACGGCGCGGCCGTGATGCGGCATCAGCCCGGTCGCCGGGTCGACGGTGATCGTGGTGATCTTCTCCGGCGTGTCATGGGCGACGGTCTCGATGTCCATGCCGCCCTCGGTCGAGGCGACGATCGCGATCCGCCCGGTGCCGCGGTCGACCAGCAGCGCGAGGTAGAATTCCTTCGCGATATCGACCCCGTCGGTCACGTAGAGCCGGTTGACCTGCTTGCCGGCGTCGCCGGTCTGGATCGTCACCAGCGTGTTGCCGAGCATCTCGGTCGCGTGCGCGCGGACCTCGTCGAGCGTCCGCGCCAGCCGCACGCCGCCCTTCGCGTCCGGCCCAAGCTCCTTGAACTTGCCCTTGCCGCGCCCGCCCGCGTGGATCTGCGCCTTCACGACGTAGAGCGGCCCGGGAAGCTTGCCGGCAGCGTCGACCGCCTCGTCGACGGTCATCGCGGCATGACCGGCAGGGACCGGCACGCCGAACTTCGCGAGCAGTTCCTTCGCCTGATATTCGTGAATGTTCATCTCGGGCCCTGCCTCGTTACCTGGTGCGTTCGCCGGGCGCTAAAGCATGACCGGAGCGGCTTTGCCAACCCTGTCGCGCGCGCGGTCAGCCGCCGAGGCTGCACCGCGCCAGCGCGACCGTGGACACCTGAAGGATCTCGGGGTCCTCCAGCGCGCGCACGCGGCGCAGGAATTCCCTAGCGGAAAGCTCGCCGACGGGGCGCTCGGCGAGGCCTCCAAGCGAGCGGAGCTTGAGCAACTGAGCGATCGACAGGCGATCGACCATCCGCCTGGCCATGCAGCTCGACAGGCCCGCCGGCAGCCCGGCGGACTCGAGCGCGGACTCGATCCGCGACTCGAGGCCGGCGCAGGCGGCGAGCGCGAGCAGGGCGGCAAGGGGTGCGAAGCGACGCATCGCGACCCTCTAGCAGGCGCGACCGCCATGCGGGAAGCCGAACGCCGCAATCCGGAACCTTACGCACATTGAGCCCGGGCGCGCGCGCGCCTATATCGCCCGCCATGCCCTTCTGGACCGGACCCCTGCTGTTCCTGCTGACCGTCGCCGCGATGGAAGGCGTCGCCTATGTCGCGCATCGCTGGATCATGCACGGCCCGGGCTGGTTCCTGCACAAGAGCCACCACCGCCCGCGTACCGGCATGTGGGAACTCAACGACCTCTATTTCGTGATCTTCGCCGCCCCCTCGATCACGCTGATCATCGGCGCGACCATCGGCTGGGGCGCCTGGGCGGGCTGGGTCGGCGCGGGGATCGCCGCCTATGGCGCGATCTATCTCGGCTTCCACGACATCATCGTGCACCGGCGGCTGAACCATCGCTACCTGCCCAAGTCCGACTATATGAAGCGCATCATCCAGGCCCATCGCCTGCACCATGCGGTCGAGACCAAGGAAGGCACGGTCAGCTTCGGCTTCCTGGTCGCGCCGAAGCCGGAAGAGCTGAAGGCCGAGCTCGCCCGCCGCGGCCGCGCCGGCGTGCGCGCGCCGGCGGGCGCGGCGACAGCGGTGGACTGAGCGGACATGACGACCGGGCGGCCGGGACCGCTCAGTCGACCTTGTCGCTGAACCGTGCGGTCGAGAGCTGCGACCACATCCACAGGCCGGTGACGCCGAGGATCGGCAGCACGCCCAGTCGGTAGATGGTGGTCGCGGTCTCGTTCAGGCGCAGGTCGCTGAACAGGTAGATCAGCAGGGACAGGCCCAGCGCCAGATGGCTCCAGCGCAGGATGCTGCGCAGCGTGCGATCGCTCATGTCGCTCCTCCCAATCGTGCCTGCCACAGCGCGCGGGCGACCCAGCCCAGCTTGGCGCGCTTGCGGGTGACCACGCGGCGGCCGATCGCGGCCTCGCCCTGGCGGCGGACCTTGCGCGCGATGTCGCCATAGATGCCGGCCGCGGCGAGCACTGCCCAGCGGCTGCGGAACGGCAGGCGACGGGCGCCGATCCGCGCGCTTGCCTCGAACCCCTCGGCCAGGTCGGCAAGGCGCAGCGTCAGCATCGCCGTCTGCGCGCCGTTCGCCAGCAGCGTCGCGGGCGTGAGGCCGAGCTCGTCGAGCCAGTCCTGCGGCAAATAGCAGCGGCCGCCCAGCGCATCCTCGCGCACGTCGCGGGCGATATTGGCGAGCTGGAAGGCGCGGCCGAGGTCGCGGGCGCGGGCGAGCGTCTCGCGGTCGCTTTCTGAGACGCCCATCACCAGCGCCATCATGCAGCCGACGACGCCCGCCACATGGTCGCAATAGCGGATCAGGTCGGCCTCGGTCTGCGGCCGCCAGCCTTCGGCGTCGAGCGCGAAGCCGGCGAGATGCTCGTCGATATAGAAAGGCGGGATCGCGACTTCGGAGCACAGCACGCGCAGCCCGTCGAACGCCGCCTCGCCGACCCAGTCGCCCGACAGCGCGCGCGCGGTCAGCCGGCGGATCGTCGCCAGCCGTGCGGCGGGATCGTCGACCTCGCGCAGCTCGAAGCCATGGTCCTGCCCGTCGGCCAGGTCGTCGCAGGCGCGGCACCAGGCGTAGAGCAGCCAAGTGCGGGCGCGGGTCGGGCGGTCGAACAGCTTGCTGGCCAGCGAGAAGGAGCGCGAGCCGCGCGCGATGCTCTCGCCCGCCGTCGCGACCAGCGCGTCGCGGGTGGGCCGCTCAGAGTTCATCCCGCGTCATGCGGAAGATGGTCTGGTGCGGGCGATAGGCCGCCATCCGGTCGAGCAGGCCGTCGAGCGTCGCATCGACGATCAGGATGCCGGTGTGCTGCGGGCGGACGAAGCCGATCTCGGCCATGTGCGCGTTGAACGCGACGAGGTGGTCGTAAAAGCCCTTCGCGTTCAACAGCCCGACCGGCTTCTCGTGATAGCCGAGTTGCGCCCAGCTCACCGCCTCCCACAGCTCGTCCTGGGTGCCGACCCCGCCGGGCAGGGTCAGGAACCCGTCGGACAGGTCGGTGAACAGCGCCTTGCGCTGGTGCATGTTCTGAACGGTGTGGAGCCGCGTGAGGCCGCGATGCGCGACCTCGGCCTGCACCAGCGCCTCGGGGATGACGCCGATCACCTCGCCGCCGGCCTCGAGCGCCGCATCGGCGATCGCGCCCATTAGGCCGAGGCGGCCGCCGCCGTAGACGACGCCGATCCCGCGCTCGGCGAGCACGCGCCCGACCTGGCGGGCGAGTTCGAGATAAAAAGGGTCGGCCGGCGTGGCCGAGCCGCAATAGACGGCGAGGCGTTTCACAGCTCCCCTCCCGCGTGCGGGAAGGGCAGGGGGTGGGCACGGGTCAGGGTCATGAGCGCGTCCATGCCCACCCAGAACCCCTCCCGCAAGCGGGAGGGGCGTGTCACCCGGCCAAATCCTCCAGCATGATCCCGGCGGTCGCCTTGGCGCTGCCGACCACGCCGGGAATGCCGGCGCCCGGATGCGTGCCGGCGCCGACGAAGTAGAGATTGGGGATCGCGTCGTCGCGATTGTGCACGCGGAAATAGGCCGACTGCATCAGGATCGGCTCGAGGCTGAAGGCGGAGCCGAGATGCGCGTTCAGGTCGGTCGCGAAGTCGTTCGGGGCATAATGGAACGACGTCACGAGCCGCTCCTTCAGGTCCGGGATCAGTCGCTTCGCCACTTCGTCGAGGATGCGGTCGGCATATTTGGGGCCTTCGACCTCCCAGTCGATCGGCAGCTTGCCCATGTGCGGCACCGGGGCGAGCACGTAGAAGGTCGAATGCCCGTCCGGCGCCATCGACCGGTCGGTCGCGGTCGGGTGGTGAAGGTAGAGCGAGAAGTCCTTCGCCAGCACCCCGTGGCTGTAGATGTCGTCGAGCAGCCCCTTGTAGCGCGGGCCGAACAGGATCGAGTGGTGCGGGATGTGGGGGAACTCGCCCTTCAGCCCGAAATGGACCACGAACAGAGACGGCGAGAAGCGCTTGCGGGCGAGCGCGGTGGCGGCGCGGCGCCCGCGCACGCTGCTGCTCAGCAAATCGCGATAGCTGTGCATCACGTCGGCATTGGACGCGACCGCGTCGCAGTCGGTGCGCCAGCCGCTCGCGGTGCGCACGCCCGTCACCCGGTCGCCCAGCGTCTCGATCTCGACGACCGGATCGGCGAGGCGGACCTCGCCGCCCAGCCGCTCGAAATGCCGGACCATGCCCGCGACGAGCTTGTTGGTGCCGCCCATCGCGAACCAGACGCCGCCATCCTTTTCGAGCTTGTGGATCAGCGCATAAACGCCGCTGGTGTTCATCGGATTGCCGCCGACGAGCAACGTGTGGAAGCTCAGCGCCTCGCGCAGCTTCTCGTTGCGGACATAGCTCGACACGATCGAATAGACCGAGCGCCACGCCTGGTATTTGGCGAGCGCCGGCGCCGCCTTCAGCATCGACTTGAAGTCGAGGAACGGCACCGCGCCGAGCTTCAGATAGCCCTCGCGATAGACGCCCTCGGAATATTGCAGGAAGCGCTGGTAGCCGGCGATGTCGGCGGCATCGAGCTTGCCGATCTCGGCGTTGAGCGCCGGCTCGTCGTTCGAATAGTCGAAATTGGTACCGTCGGGCCAGTTCAGCCGGTAGAAGGGCGTGACCGGCACGATCGTCACGTCCTGCATCATGTCGTTGCCGCTGAGCGCCCACAGTTCGCGCAGACAGTCGGGATCGGTGATGACGGTCGGGCCGCCATCGAAGATGAAGCCGTCCTTGTCCCAGAAATAGGCGCGGCCGCCGGGTTTGTCGCGGCTCTCGACGATCGTCGTCTTGATCCCGGCCGACTGAAGGCGAATTGCCAGCGCCAAGCCACCAAAGCCCGATCCGATCACCACGGCCCGCTTCACGACCATTTCCTTTGTTTTTGCCCCGTGATGGGGGGATGGGGACCGCGAGGCACAAGGTCAAGGGGCCGGAGGCGCCGAAACCCGCGCGCGTTGCGGCAGAGCAGCATGGTGTTGCGCCCTCGCGGACGGCCGATCGGATTTTGCACCGCACAACCCCGTATCGATTTCGTTCATCGAGGTTGCTATAGGCACGCGCGATGACCGCGCTCTGGCTCTCGGCACTGGTGATGACCCTGATCGTGGGCGTGCGCTATCTTGCGGTCAGCGGCGCCTTCGCGCTCGCGACCCGGATCGTCCGGCCGGGGCTCTATGCCGGGCTCGATCCGCAGATCCGCCGCGAGATCGGCTGGTCCCTGCTTTCCGCCGCGATCTACGGCGTGCCGGCCGGGATCGTCGCCTGGGGCTGGCAGGCGCGCGGCTGGACGCGGATCTACACCGAGTGGGACGCGCTGCCCTTGTGGTGGCTGCCGCTGTCCGTGCTCGTCTACTTGTTCGCGCACGACAGCTGGTTCTACTGGACGCATCGCTGGATGCACCGGCCGCGCTGGTTCCGCATCGCGCATGCCGTGCATCATGCCAGCCGCCCGCCAACGGCATGGGCGGCGATGAGCTTCCACCCCGTCGAGGCGCTGACCGGCGCGATCGTCATCCCCGCGCTGGTCTTTCTCGTCCCCATCCACGTCGCGATGCTCGGGCTCGTGCTCGGCATCATGACCTTCATGGGCGTGACCAACCACATGGGGTGGGAAATCTTTCCGAAGGCTCTTGTACAGGGCCGGGCCGGGCGTTGGCTGATAACCGCGAGCCACCATCAGCGGCACCACGAACAATATAGGTGCAATTATGGGTTATATTTTCGCGTCTGGGACCGCCTCTGCGGCACCGACAGGGGGATCGGCAGTCTCGACGTTCCGGCGGCTGGCGGCGGCGCTGCCGGCCCTGGCCCTGATCGGCGCCGCGCCTCCGGCCACGCTTGACCTGACCGTCTCCGGGCTGCGCTCGGCACGCGGCACGCTGCGCATCTGCCTGACCCGCGACCCTGGCAATTTCCCGCGCTGCGTGGACGACCGCTATGCGGTGCGCCGCAACGTGCCCGCCGCGCTCGGCGCGACCGAGTTCACCGGGCTTCCGGCCGGCGGCTGGGCGCTTGCGCTGATCCACGACGAGAACGACAACCGCAAGCTCGACACCTTCGCGGGGATCCCGCGCGAGGGCGTCGCCTTCTCGCGCAATCCGCCGCTGGCCTTCGGGGCGCCGCGCTTCGAATCCGCGCGTTTCCCGCTCGACAGCGGCACGGCCAGCCAGCGCGTCCAGATGCGCTACTTCTTCTGACGGCGTGAACTTCGGCGGGGGCCGGTTCGTTGGCGCGCGGAAACGACCCAAGGAGCGCCCGTGCGACCCCATAAACTGATCCCGCTGACGCTGGCCTTCGCGGCCGCGCCGCTTTCCGCGCAGACCAGCGACGCGGCGGCGCCGCCGCCCCCGCCGACGACCGCGGCCGATGTCGATCGCAACAGCCTGACCTTCGGTCTCGGCGGCGCGATCACGCCCAGCTACACCGGCTCGGACGACTATAACGTCAACCCGGGCGGCATCATCCGCGGGCGCGTCGCGGGGTTCAACTTCACGACGGTCGGCCTCAACCTGTTCGTCGACGCAGTGCGCGACAATGGCGGGCAGACCGACTTCCAGCTCGGGCCCGTCGTCGGATTGAACCTCAACCGCGTGAACCGGATCAAGGACCCGCGGGTGAAGGCGCTCGGCGAGCTCGACGCGGCGGTCGAGGTTGGCGGCTATGTCGGCGTCGCGCGGACCGGCGTGATCACCAGCGCCTTCGACGTGCTGTCGGTGAGCGTCGCCTATCAGCGCGACGTGACCAACACGCACGACAGCTGGCGACTGACCCCGCAGGTCACCTACGGCACCCCGCTCAGCCGCACCACGTTCGTCGGCATCTCGGCGGATGCGACCATTGTCGGCGACGGGTTCGCGCGCACCTATTTCGGCGTGACCCCCGCCGGCTCGATCGCGAGCGGGCTGCCGGCCTACGACCTTGGCGGAGGGGTCCAGGACGTCGGCATCAACCTGCTGATCGGCCAATCGCTCTCGGGCGACCTTCGCCGCGGCTGGGCGTTGTTCGGCATTGCCGGCTATTCGCGGCTGCTCGGCGATTTCAAGCGGTCGCCGATCGTCAGCATCGCCGGCGACGCCAACCAGTTCTTCGGTGCGATCGGCGCCGCCTATACCTTCTGATCCGGCCAATATTGCCTGCGTAACCTGGCCTCATTACATGCCCGTTCCGAAACGGAGCGGAGGGTTGCATGTATAAATGTCTGGCATTTACTTGCCTTATGCTTGTCGGCGCGGACACGGCGTCGGCGCAGTTGCTGCCGGACCGCAATGCGCTGACGGTCGGGATCGGCGTCGGCGCGATCCCCAGCTACGAGGGCTCGAACGACTATCGGCCGATCCCGGCCCCGGTGCTGCGCGGTCGCGTCGCCGGCTTCGGCTTCCAGACGATCGGCACGCATCTCTATGCCGATCTCTGGCGCGACACGCCGGGTCGGCTGGACGTCCAGATCGGCCCGGTGATCGGCGTCAATCCCAACCGCACCGCGCAGATCGGTGACGCGCGGATCCGGGCGCTCGGCAAGCTCGACCTGGCGGTCGAGGCGGGCGGCTATGTCGGCGTGAGCAAGTCGGGTGTCGCGGCCCCGTTCGACGCGCTGACATTCGCGGTGTCCTGGCAGCGCGACGTGGCGGACGTCCACGACAGCAGCGTCGTCCGGCCGCAACTCACCTATGTCCGCCCGCTCGATCTTCGCACCGCGATCCGGCTCGGCCTCGACGCCGAGATCGTGGGCGGCGGCTATGCGCGCACCTATTTCGGCGTGGACGCGGCGGGCGCGGCGGCGAGCGGGCTGCCCGCCTACCGGCTGGGCGGCGGGCTGAAGGACATCGGCGTGACGTTCGGCGCCAGCCGCGCGGTGAAGGGCGACCTGCGCCGCGGCATCGCGCTGTTCGGCATTGCCGGCTATAGCCGCGTGCTCGGCGACTTTGCCGACAGCCCCGTCGTCCGCGTCGCCGGCAGCCCCGACCAGCTCTTCGCCTCGGCCGGGCTGAGCTGGTCCTTCTGAGCGGGCGAACGCGGCTTGTGCCCGCCTGCCGCGGGGCCTAGAACATCGGCATCCCCGGGGGGACGCTGACGGCGTCTGAGAGGCGGGCACGAGCCCGCGACCCGCTGAACCTGATCCGGTTGAGACCGGCGGAGGGAGGGAGCGGCAAGCCAGCTCTCCGTCCGTCCGGCATGTATGGAGAGCTTGTTCATGGCCGACATTCCCGCCCGCACCGAGCTTCGCGTCACCACCGGCCCGATCCGCGGCAGCCGCAAGGTCCATGTCGGGCCGCTCAGGGTCGCGATGCGCGAGATCGACCTCGAGCCTTCGTCGGGCGAGCCGTCCTTGCGCGTCTACGACACCTCGGGCCCCTATACCGATCCCCAGGCGCGGATCGACATCATGGCCGGCCTGCCCGAGCTGCGCCGCGACTGGATCCGCGCGCGCGGCGACGTCGAGGAAGTCCTCCAGCGCGAGGTCAGGCCCGAGGACAATGGCCAGCTCGGCCCCGACCGCTCGGGCGGCGTGCAGCCCTTCCCGCACGTCCGCAAGACGGTGCTGCGCGCCAAAGCCGGCGCCAACGTCACCCAGATGCACTATGCCCGGCGCGGGATCATCACGCCCGAGATGGAATATGTGGCGACGCGCGAGAATCTCGGCCGCGCGATGGCGAAGGAGGCACTTGCCCGCGACGGGCAGGACTTCGGCGCGGCGATCCCCGATTTCGTGACGCCCGAGTTTGTCCGCGACGAGGTGGCGCGCGGGCGGGCGATCATCCCCAACAACATCAACCACCCGGAAAGCGAGCCGATGGCGATCGGCCGCAATTTCCTCGTCAAGATCAACGCCAATATCGGCAACTCCGCGGTCGCGTCCGACGTCGCGCAGGAAGTCGACAAGATGGTCTGGTCGATCCGCTGGGGCGCCGACACGGTGATGGACCTGTCGACCGGTCGCAACATCCACGACACGCGCGAATGGATCCTGCGCAACTCGCCCGTCCCGATCGGCACGGTGCCGATCTACCAGGCGCTCGAAAAGGTCGGCGGCATCGCCGAGGACCTGACCTGGGACATCTTCCGCGACACGCTGATCGAACAGGCCGAGCAGGGCGTCGACTATTTCACCATCCATGCCGGCGTGCGGCTGCCCTACATCCCGATGACCGCGAAGCGCGTCACCGGCATCGTCAGCCGCGGCGGATCGATCATGGCGAAATGGTGCCTGGCGCACCACCAGGAAAGCTTCCTCTACACGCGCTTCGAGGAAATCTGCGAGATCATGAAGGCGTATGACATCGCCTTCTCGCTGGGCGACGGCCTGCGCCCCGGCTCGATCGCCGACGCCAATGACGAGGCGCAGTTCGCCGAGCTCGCGACGCTGGGCGAGCTGACCCAGGTCGCGTGGAAGCACGACGTCCAGGTGATGATCGAGGGCCCCGGCCATGTGCCGATGCACAAGATCAAGGCGAATATGGACAAGCAGCTCGAGGCGTGCGGCGAGGCGCCGTTCTACACGCTGGGGCCGCTCACCACCGACATCGCGCCGGGCTACGACCATATCACCAGCGCGATCGGCGCGGCGATGATCGGATGGTTCGGGACCGCGATGCTCTGCTACGTGACGCCCAAGGAGCATCTGGGCCTGCCCGACCGCGACGACGTGAAGGTGGGCGTGGTCACCTACAAGCTCGCCGCCCATGCCGCCGACCTCGCCAAGGGGCATCCGGCCGCCAAGCTGCGCGACGACGCGCTCAGCCGCGCCCGCTTCGAGTTCCGCTGGCGCGACCAGTTCCATCTGTCGCTCGACCCGGACACCGCCGAGCAATATCACGACCAGACACTGCCGGCGGAAGGCGCCAAGACCGCGCATTTCTGCTCGATGTGCGGGCCGAAATTCTGCTCGATGAAGATCACTCAGGAAGTGCGCGAGTTCGCCGCCAAGCAGAACGCGCCCGCCGACAGCTTCCTCGCCGCCGAAAGCGGCATGAAGGAAATGAGCGAGAAGTTCCGCGAGCAGGGCGGGGAAATTTACTTGCCGGCGAGCTGATCGGCGCTCCTCCCTACGCGAAGCGTGGGGAGGGGGACCGCGGCGCGCCAGCGCCGTGGTGGAGGGGCAGGTTCGAGTTCGATTGCCCCTCCACCACCGGCTTCGCCGGCGGTCCCCCTCCCCATCTCGCGATGGGGAGGAGATTGGTAGTGAATGATGCACCGACTCTTTTCCTACGGCACGCTGCAGCTCCCCGACGTCCAGTGCGACGTGTTCGGCGGTGAGGTCGCCGGCGTTCCCGACGCGCTCACGGGCTATGTGCTCGACGAGATCGTAATCCAGGATCCGGACGTGGTGGGGCTGAGCGGGATCGCGGTGCACAAGATCGCGCGGGCGACCGGCGATGCCGGCGACCGGGTGCCGGGAATGGTGTTCGCGATCGACGATGCCCAGCTCGCGCGGGCGGACGCCTACGAGGGCGAGAATTACGCGCGGGTCGAGGTGGTGCTCGAGTCGGGGGTGCGGGCGTGGCTTTATGCGGAGGTGGGTTGAGCCCCTCCACCACGCCGCTTCGCGTCGCGGTCCCCCTCGCCATCTGCGATGGGGAGGAGCTTAGCTGATCGTCCCCACGCCAAGCGTGGGGAGGGGGACCGCCGGCCCAGCCGGTAGTGGAGGGGCGCGGCCCTAAAGCTTGCGCCCGATCAGCTCCTTCATGATCTCGTTCGTGCCGCCATAGATCCGGCTGACGCGCGCGCCGCGCCAGGCGCGGGCGATCGGATACTCGTTCATATAGCCGGCGCCGCCATGGAGCTGGAGGCACTTGTCCATCACCTCCCACTGCAGTTCGGTGTGGAAAAGCTTCGCGGCGGCGCCCTCTTCCGGGGTGAGCTGGCGCTTCAGGTGGCGGGCGAGCGCCCAGTCGATATGCGCCCAGCCGACCTGCAGCTTGGACTTGAGGTCGGCGAGGGTGAAGCGGGTGTTCTGGAAATCGAAGACCGGCTTTCCGAATGCCTTGCGGTCCTTCACGAAGGCGACGGTGTCGTCGAACGCGCGCTGCGCCGACGCCTGCGCCCCGATCGCGATCGACAGCCGCTCCTGCGGCAGCTCGCTCATCAGATAGATGAACCCCTTGCCTTCCTCGCCGAGGCAGTTGGTCATGGGCACGCGCACGTCCTCGAAGAAGAGTTCCGAGGTGTCGGCGGCGTCCTGGCCGATCTTGTCGAGGTTGCGGCCGCGCTTGAAGCCCTCGCGATCGGCCTCGACGAGGATGATCGACACGCCCTTCCACGCCGGCTGGACCTCGGTGTCGGTCTTGCAGCAGACGAGCACCAGATCGGCGTTCTGGCCATTGGTGATGTAGGTCTTCGACCCGTTGATGACGTAGTGGTTGCCGTCCTTCTTGGCGGTGGTGCGGATGCTCTGGAGGTCGGAGCCGGTGCCCGGCTCGGTCATCGCGATCGCGGTCACCACCTCGCCCGAGACGAGCTTGGGCAGCCAGTGCCGCTTCTGCTCCTCCGATCCGTAGGAGACGAGATAGTTGACGACGATGTCCGACTGCAGGGTGAAGCCGAGCGGGGCGCCCGCATAGGACATCTCCTCGTCGACGATCGCGTTGTAGCCGAAGTCGAGGCCGAGCCCGCCATATTCCTCGGGCACGGTCGGGCAGAGCATGCCGACCTCGCCGCCTTTGACCCAGATGTCTTTGTCGACGATGCCCTGCTCGTCCCAGCGCTGGATGTGGGGAACCGCTTCCTTCTGCAGGAAGGAGCGCACGGTCTCGCGAAACGCTTCGTGGTCGGGCGTGTAGACGTTGCGGCTCAGGGTATCGAGCATGGACATCCTCTTGTGCTTGTGTCGCGGCGCAGAAGAGGCTCTGTTGACGTTTCCGTCAAGGGGAAGCGAAAAGGATCGCCGATTGCGGCGCAATTTCGTCGTTCCGGGCCCGTGCCGCACTCCCGCTTCCCGGCTCGACGCGATAGGGCGAAGGAGAAGCTTGGTCCGGCTGAGACCGGGATGACGGAGAGAGTGTGTGAGCCCCGAACTGATCCTCAACGCGCAGGCGGAACTCGGCGAGGGGCCGCGCTGGCATGCGGGCGAGGCGCGGCTCTACTGGGTCGACATCGCGCGCCGCGAACTGCATCGCTTCGACCCCGCGACCGGCGCGGACGAGCGGCGGGTCTTCGAGCAGCCGGTCGGCTGCTTCGCCTTCCGGCGCGCAGGCGGGCTGCTGCTCGCGATGAAGGACGGGTTCGCGACGCTCGCCGACTGGGACGCGAAGCCCGCGCCGTTCGGCGACGCGGTGCTCGCCGGGCGACCGGACTATCGCTTCAACGACGGCCGAACCGATCCGGCCGGGCGCTTCTGGGTGGGCAGCGTCGACACGACCAAGCAGACGCACGCGGCCGCGCTCTACCGGCTCGACCCCGACGGCCGGGCGACCGAGATCGAAGGCGGGATGCTCACCTGCAATGGGGCGGCGTTCAGCGGGGACGGCGCGCGCTTCCATCACGCCGACACGCCCAGCCACGCGCTTCGCGCCTATGACGTGGTCGATGGCGCGCTCGCGAACCGGCGCGTGCTGCACCAATGGCCGATCGGGCATGGGCGCCCCGACGGCGGCTCGTTCGACGAGGCGGGCTGCTACTGGACGGCGCTGTTCGAGGGCGGCCGGGTGGCGCGGCTGGATCCCGCCGGACGAGTCGTCGACGAAGTGGCGCTGCCGGTCAGCCGGCCGACGATGATCGTGTTCGGCGGCGCGGACCGGCGCACCGCCTATGTCACCAGCGCGCGCGTCGCCGGCGAGGCCGGCTCGGGCGGGATCTTCAGTTTTCGCGTGGAAACGCCGGGCGTGCCGGAGTGGCCTTTCGGTTGAGCCAGGCGGCATCGCCGGTCGCCGCGACCGCTGCCGCGCAGGCGTCCGCGAGCGCACCGCTGCAGATCCGCGCCGCGGGGCCGGCGAGCATCCATTCGAGGGTCTGCAGCCCGCGGATGATCCAGTCCTTCTCGCCCATGACGAGGCCGCCGCGGAGCAGCGCCTCGGCGAGGCGGCAGGCCTCCGAATCGAAGACGATCGCGAACCAGGCCCAGTCCGGCCGGCGCTCGGGCTCGAGCAGCGCGGCCAGCTCGCCGCCGACCTGACGGACGATCGCGCGCGCCGCCTTGTGGGTCGGCCGGGCCTTCAGCTTCGCGAGCGCGGCAAAGATCGCGCGCAGCTTGGCGGGCGCGTCGAGGCGGTCGAGATCGGTCGGCAACCGGGCTGCAATGCCGGTTTTCCGCGCAATCGGGGCCGTTTGGGATGTACGCTCGATGAACATCGCGAGTTGAACGCCGAAGCCCGGCCGCCGGTTGCATGGCGTCGTCTCGCAGGTGCAGCAAAACCGGCCGAAAATCGGGGTTTGAAATTTTATAACAAGCGCGCCAAGAGCCCGCCAAACCCCAGGAGACCGGATGACCGCCCGTCCCAATCTGCCGCCCCTCCGGCTGCACGTCCCCGAGCCCAAGTTCCGGCCGGGCGACGAGGCCGACTTCAGCGACCTCGGCATTCCCGCCGCCGGCACCGCGCCGCGCCCGCCGGTCGAGGCGCCGCCCGCCAGCTTCCACGCGCTCGCCTATGGGCTGGTCCGCGTGCTCGACGACGAAGGCCGCGCGGTCGGCGAATGGGATCCCAAGCTTCCGCCGGAACGCGTCCGCGCGATGCTGCGGGTGATGGCACTCACCCGCGCCTTCGACGAGCGGATGTATCGCGCCCAGCGCCAGGGCAAGACGAGCTTCTACATGAAGTGCACGGGCGAGGAGGCCATCGCCGTCGCCGCCGCCTTCGCGCTCGACCGGGACGATATGTGCTTCCCGAGCTACCGGCAGCAGGGCCTGCTGCTGGCGCGCGAATGGTCGCTGGTCGACATGATGAACCAGATCTATTCGAACAAGGGCGACCGGCTGCAGGGCAAGCAGCTGCCGATCATGTACTCGGCCAGGGAGGCCGGCTTCTTCTCGATCTCGGGCAACCTCACCACCCAGCTCCCGCAGGCGGTGGGCTGGGCGATGGCGTCGGCGATCAAGGGCGACACGCGGATCGCCGCCACCTGGTGCGGCGAAGGCTCGACCGCCGAGGGCGACTTCCATTCGGCTTGCACCTTCGCCGCCGTCTACCGGCCGCCGGTGATCGTCAACGTCGTCAACAACCAGTGGGCGATCTCGTCCTTCTCGGGCTTTGCCGGCGGCGAGGCGACGACCTTCGCCGCGCGGGCGATCGGCTATGGCATCGCCGGGCTGCGGGTCGACGGCAACGACGCGCTCGCGGTCTATGCGGCGACCGAATGGGCGGCGGAGCGCGCCCGCACCAACCAGGGCGCGACGCTGATCGAGTTCTTCACCTATCGCGCCGAAGGTCATTCGACCTCGGACGACCCGAGCGCCTATCGCTCGGCGCAGGAAGGCGCGGCCTGGCCGCTCGGCGACCCGATCGCGCGATTGAAGAAGCATCTGATCGCGATCGGCGAGTGGGACGAGGAGCGCCACGCGGCGATGGACCTCGAGGTCGCGAACGAGGTCAAGGCCGCGCAAAAGGAGGCCGAGAAGAACGGCATCCTCGGCCACGGCCTCCACCATCCGATGTCGACGATGTTCGAAGGCGTCTTCGAGACGCTGCCCTGGCATCTCCAGGAACAGCGCCAGCAGATGCTCGACGAAGCCCGCGCGGCGGGGCTGGAGACGAGCTGATGGCGCGGATGAACATGATCCAGGCGATCAACTCGGCGCTCGACGTGCTGATGGATCGCGATCCCGACATCGTCGTGATGGGCGAGGATGTCGGCTATTTCGGCGGCGTGTTCCGCGCGACTGCCGGGCTGCAGAAGAAATACGGCAAGACGCGCGTGTTCGACACGCCGATCACCGAGCTCGGCATCATCGGCGTCGCGGTCGGCATGGGCGCCTATGGCCTGCGGCCGGTGCCCGAGATCCAGTTCGCCGACTATATCTACCCGGCGCTCGACCAGCTCGTCTCGGAAGCCGCGCGCTTGCGCTACCGGTCGGCGGGCGAGTTCACCGCGCCGATCACCGTGCGCTCGCCGTTCGGCGGCGGGATTTTCGGCGGGCAGACGCACAGCCAGTCGCCCGAGGGCATCTTCACCCATTGCTCGGGGCTGAAGACGGTCATTCCCTCGACTCCCTATGACGCCAAGGGCCTGCTGATCGCGGCGATCGAGGACAATGACCCGGTCATCTTCTTCGAGCCGAAGCGGATCTACAACGGGCCGTTCGACGGCCATTACGACCGGCCGGCGCGCAACTGGTCGGCGCACCCGTCGGGCGAGGTGCCCGAAGGCTATTACCGGATCGACCTCGGCAAGGCGCAGGTGGTGCGACCGGGCGAAGCGCTGACCGTGCTCGCCTATGGCACGATGGTCCATGTCTGCGAGAGCGTGATCGCCGACGCCGGCATCGACGCCGAGCTGATCGACCTGCGCACGCTGATGCCGCTCGACATCGCCACGATCGAGGAGTCGGTCAGGAAGACAGGGCGCTGCCTGATCGTGCACGAGGCGACGCGCACCTCGGGCTTCGGCGCGGAACTGTCCGCGCTCGTCCAGGAGCGCTGCTTCTACCATCTCGAAGCGCCGATCGAGCGCGTCACCGGCTACGACACGCCCTATCCGCACAGCCTCGAATGGGCCTATTTCCCGGGCCCGGTCCGCATCCGCGAGGCGATCAAGAAGATCATGAAGGACTGACGATGGCGCTCTACACCTTTCGCCTTCCCGACATCGGCGAAGGCATTGCCGAGGCCGAGATCGTCGCCTGGCACGTCGCCGTGGGCGAGCGCATCGAGGAGGACGGCAAGCTCGCCGACCTGATGACCGACAAGGCGACGGTCGAGATGGAATCGCCGGTCGCGGGGATCGTGCGCGAGGTGGCCGGCGGCGTCGGCGACACGATCGCGATCGGCTCGGCGCTCGCGGTGATCGAGGTCGAGGGCGACGACGCGCCCGAGGCCAAGGCCGAAACGCCTCTCCCTCCCCCCGTGGAAGAGGGCGCCTCGCGTCCCGCGGAGGCGAGCGGGGAGAGGGCTGCGGAGGTGCAGGTTCCGGCGGATACGGCCGCCTCTCCCTCCCCCTCGGCTGCGCCGAGCGGGCCCCTCCCTCTCCCGCAAGGGGAGAGGGGCGTGGAGGCACCCGCCCACAACATCGACACGCCCGTCCTCGCCTCGCCCGCCGTGCGCGCGCGGGCACAGGAGCTCGGCATCGATCTCGCGCTCGTCAGGCCGAGCCAGGAAGGCCGGGTGCGCCACGCCGACCTCGACGCCTACCTCACCTACAATGCCGGCCAGGGCTATGGCCGCGCCCCGGCGACGCGCGCGGACGAGCAGGTGCGGGTGATCGGGCTGCGCCGCCGCATCGCCGAGAACATGGCGGCGTCGAAGCGCAGCATCCCGCACTTCACCTATGTCGACGAGATCGACGTGACCGCGCTCGAGGCGATGCGCGCCGACCTGAACGCCAATCGCGGCGGCCGGCCCAAGCTCACCATGCTGCCGCTGCTGATCGTCGCGATCTGCAAGACACTTCCCGACTTCCCGATGCTCAATGCCCGCTACGACGACGAGGCGGGGGTGGTGACGCGCTTCGGCGCGGTGCATCTCGGCATGGCGACGCAGACGGACGCGGGGCTGATGGTGCCGGTGATCCGCGACGCGCAGGCGAAGAATGTCTGGCAGCTCGCGAGCGAGATCACCCGCCTCGCCGAGGCCGCGCGCACCGGCAAGGCGAGCTCGTCCGAGCTGTCGGGCTCGACGCTGACCGTCACGTCGCTCGGGCCGCTGGGCGGGATCGCGACGACGCCGGTCATCAACCGCCCGGAAGTCGCGATCATCGGACCGAACAAGATCGTCGAGCGCCCGGTGTTCGACGGTGACGACATCCGCCGCGCGAAGCTCATGAACCTGTCGATCAGCTGCGACCACCGCGTCGTCGACGGCTGGGACGCGGCGAGCTACGTCCAGGCGCTCAAGAAGCTGCTCGAAACGCCGGTCCTGCTGTTCGCGGACTAACCAACTCGCCCCTCCCCATCGTCAGATGGGGAGGGGACCGCGGCGCGGAGCGCCGTGGTGGAGGGGCATCGGCGCCAAAGCCCCTCCACCACCGGGCTCGCGTCTGGCGGCCCCCCTCCCCGCCGCTGCGCGGCAGGGAAGAGTGAAATCAGCGGGTTGCCTCGCGCCGCTCCAGAACATATATCGAACGGATGGCGCAGCTCGAGGTCCGGCAGAAGCTCGAAATCCTGGCGGACGCGGCGAAATATGATGCGTCGTGCGCGTCGTCGGGGACGACCAAGCGCAACAGCCGCGACGGCAAGGGGCTGGGCTCGACCGAGGGAATGGGCATTTGCCACGCCTATGCGCCCGACGGCCGCTGCATCTCGCTGTTGAAGATTCTGCTGACCAACAGCTGCATCTTCGACTGCCATTACTGCATCAACCGCAAGAGCTCGAACGTGCGGCGCGCGCGGTTCACGGCCAAGGAAGTCGTCGACCTGACGATCGCCTTCTACAAGCGCAATTACATCGAGGGCCTGTTCCTCTCGTCGGGGATCATCCGCTCGTCCAACTATACGATGGAGCAGATCGTCGAGGTCGCCCGGTCGCTTCGCGAGGACCATGGCTTCCGCGGCTACATCCACCTGAAGACGATCCCCGACGCCGATCCCGAGCTGGTGCGGCAGGCGGGCATCCACGCCGACCGCGTGTCGATCAACGTCGAGCTGCCGACGGTGCGCGGGCTGAAGCGGCTCGCCCCCGACAAGTCGGCCGAGCGGATCGAAGGCGCGATGGCGGACGTCCGCCACGCGATCGACGATGCCCGCGACGCCAAGCGCTACAAGCATGCGCCGAAGCTCGCACCGGCCGGCCAGTCGACCCAGATGATCGTCGGCGCAGACAGCGCGACCGATGGCGACATCGTGCTCCGCGCCTCGTCGCTCTACGACCGGTTCAAGCTTCGGCGCGTCTATTATTCCGCATTCAGCCCGATCCCGGACGCGAGCGCGGTGCTGCCGCTGCAGCGCCCGCCGTTGATGCGCGAGCACCGGCTCTACCAGTCGGACTGGCTGATGCGCTTCTACGGGTTCCAGCCGAAGGAAGTGGTCGCCGCGGCCGACGAGGCGGGGATGCTGCCGCTCGACATCGATCCCAAGCTCGCCTGGGCGCTCAAATATCGCGAGAGCTTTCCGGTCGACGTCAATCGGGCCCCGCGGGAGCTGCTGTTGCGCGTGCCCGGGCTCGGCGTGAAGGCGGTCAATGCGATCCTCGCGTCGCGGAGGTGGCGGCGGTTGCGGCTCGACGATGTCGCGCGGCTGACCGTGTCGGTGGCGAAGCTCCGACCATTCATCGTCACCGAGGACTGGCGCCCGGTGATGCTCACCGACACCGTCGACCTGAAGCAAAAGATCACGAGCAAAGACAAGCAGTTGGAGCTCTTCTGATCTAGGGATTTTCCCTAGGGTTTGATGCGCGTCAAAGTTTGCGCACCGGCTCCGACCCAATTGCCCCCCAACACCAGAGCAAAGGGGCAAGACCATGAAGAAACTCACCATCGCATTGCTCGCCGCGGCGGCCGCGGCGCAGCCGGCCCATGCGGAAGCGGGCGACTGGCAAGTGCGGCTGCGCGGCATCCTCGTCGCGCCGAACGAGAAATCGGGCGACATCCTGCCGGCCTTTCCGGGCCAGAAGGTCCAGGTCGGCAACAGCTTCATGCCCGAAGTCGACGTGACCTATTTCCTGTCGGACACGATCTCGATGGAGCTGATCGCGGCGACGACCAAGCACAAGATTGCGGGCGTGACCGGCGCGACCGGCGGGATCGGCAAGCTGGCCTCGACCTGGGTGCTGCCGCCGACGCTGACCCTGCAATATCGCCCGCTGCCCAAGGGCAAGGTCCATCCCTATGTCGGCGCGGGGGTGAACTACTCGCTCTTCTATGCCGAGGATGCGAGCGCGGGGCTGGAGGCGGCGGTCGGCAAGACCAACGTCAACCTGTCGAGCAGCTGGGGCGTCGCCGCCCAGGCGGGCGTCGACATCGACATCAACGAACGCATGTTCCTGAATCTCGACGTCAAATGGATCGACATGGACACCAAGGCGCGGCTGGCGACCACGGCGGCCGGCGTGCAGCGGGTGAGCGTGGGCATCGATCCGCTGGTGATCGGCGCGGGCGTGGGCATCCGCTTCTGACCGGCGCGCGCCATTGTCCGCAGGCGGCGGGCGACCTACCTCCGGGTTAGGCCGCTCGGGCCTGCGGCGAGGCGCGATGCACATCATTCGACTGGAAAGCGAGGACGATTTCGAGGGGTGGCGCACCGCCGCCCGGTCGCTCGCGCTGGCCGGGATCGCGCCCGACCAGGTCGGCTGGACGGTCGGGGACGGGCCCGCCGACCTGTTCGCGAGCGACACGCCCCTGCCGCGCGGTGACGGGGCGTTCAGCGTGCCGCGGCCGTTCGTCGAGCTGGCCGAAAGCGTGGTCGCCCACAACGATCCCGAACGCTTCGCGCTGCTCTACCGCATGCTGCTGCGCCTGCGCGAGGCGCCGCGCGCGATCGAGGACCGCGCCGACCCGCTGCTCCGGCGGCTCGAGGAAATGGCGAAGGCGGTGCGGCGCGACATCCACAAGATGCGCGCCTTTCTGCGCTTTCGCGAGATCGACACGGAGGAGGGGCCGCGCTTCGTCGCGTGGTTCGAGCCCGAGCATCACATCGTCCGGATGAACGCCGGCTTCTTCGTCCGTCGCTTCGCGGCGATGCGCTGGTCGATCCTGACGCCCGACATGTCGCTGCACTGGGACGGCACGACGCTCGGCGAGGGTCCGGGCGCGAGCCGCGCCGACGCGCCCGAGGGCGATCCGACCGAGGAGATGTGGAAGAGCTATTATGGCGCGATCTTCAATCCCGCCCGCCTGAAGATCGGCGCCATGCTCAAGGAGATGCCGCGCAAATACTGGAAAAACATGCCCGAGACGGCGTTGGTGCCCGGACTCATCGCAGGTGCGCAGGCACGGGAGGCGGGCATGGTCGCGGCATCGCGCGCGGACATCGGCGGCAACAGCCGGATCGCATGGGAAGCGCTGCGCGACGAGGCGGCCGCCTGCACCCGCTGCCATTTGTACAGATGCGCCACCCAGACGGTGTTCGGCGAAGGCCCCGTCTCCGCCCGGATGATGCTGGTCGGCGAGCAGCCGGGCGACCAGGAGGATATGGCCGGCCGCCCCTTCGTCGGACCGGCGGGGCAGGTGCTCGACCGCGCGCTCGCGGCGGCCGGGGTCGAGCGCGGCGAGGCGTACGTCACCAATGCGGTCAAGCATTTCAAGTTCGAGCAGCGCGGCAAGCGGCGCATCCACGCCAAGCCGCAAGGCCCCGAGATCGACGCCTGCCGCTGGTGGGTGGAGCAGGAGCGGGTGCTGATCCGCCCCGCCGTGACCGTCGCGCTCGGCGCCACCGCCGCGCGCTCGCTGCTCGAGAAGAGCGTGACGATCTCGGGCGCGCGGGGCCGGCCGCATCCGCTGCCCGATGGCGGCGAATGCTGGGTGACGGTGCATCCGAGCTACCTGCTGCGCCTGCCCGACCGCGCCGCCGCCGAGCTGGAGTTCGACCGCTTCGTCGAGGACCTGAAAATGGCGAAGGCGCGGGTCGGGTAAGGGGCGCTTCCCTTTTTCCGCGCCCGCGATTACGGGCCTGTCGCATGACCGACACGCCTCCCGACCGTCTCTCGTCCGACCCGCGCAGCCCCTTTTACGGCCCCGAGCATCTCGCCCGCGGGATCGGCATCCGGTTCAAGGGTGTGGAGCGGACCGACGTCGAGGAATATTGCGTGTCGGAGAATTGGGTGCGGGTCGCGCTCGGCAAGAAGACCGACCGCCACGGCCGGCCGCTGACGATCAAGCTCACCGGGCCGGTCGAGCCCTGGTACCAGTCGCCCGACCCGGACGCGCCGGCGGAGGCCGAGTGAGGCGGCTGGAGTCCGCGCGGACGATCGGTTAAGTCCCGCGGCCATGGCAACAGGTCTGGTCGCACTCCTCGACGACATCGCAGGAATCACGAAGCTCGCCGCGGCATCGCTCGACGATGTCAGCGCGGCAGCGGGCAAGGCGGGCGTGAAGGCCGCCGGCGTCGTCGTCGACGACACGGCGGTCACGCCCCGCTATGTGACCGGCTTCACGCCGGACCGCGAGCTGCCGATCATCGCGAAGATCGCGCGCGGCTCGCTGTTCAACAAGGTGGTGATCCTGCTGCCGGCGGCGCTGCTGCTGAGCGCGCTGCTGCCCTGGGCGATCACGCCGCTGCTGATGCTGGGCGGCGCCTATCTCTGCTACGAGGGCGCCGAGAAGCTGTTCGAGGTGATCGTCCCCCATGGCGAGCATGGCGAGGAGAGCCATCTCGCGCTCGAAAGCGCCGAGCTCGAGAAGCAGAAGGTCGCGGGCGCAGTGCGCACCGACTTCATCCTGTCGGCCGAGATCATGGCGATCGCGCTCGCCGAGGTCGCCGACGAGACGCTGGTGATGCGCGGTCTCGTGCTCGCGGTCGTGGCGATCGCGATCACGATCGCGGTCTATGGCGTCGTCGCGCTCATCGTGAAGATGGACGATATCGGCCTCCACCTCGCCCAGCGCAGCTCGTCCACCGCGCGTCTGGTCGGGCGCGGGCTGGTCAAGGGGATGCCGGTGCTGATGTCGGCGCTGTCCGCGATCGGCATCGCCGCGATGATCTGGGTCGGCGGCGGCATCGTGATCCATGGCCTCGAGACGTTCCACCTGCTCGAGTTCCTGCCGCACCTGATGCACGACGCGGGCGCGGCCGGCGCGTCGCTGCTCGGCTTTGCACCGGGCTTCGGCAAGTGGCTGGGCGAGGCGGTGCTCTCGGGCCTGTTCGGGCTGGTGCTGGGCGCCGTCATCGTCGGCGCGCTTCATCTGTTGCCGCGCAAGACGCCGAAGCACTAGCCCCCGATCGGCATCCCCGGCGGGACCGGCGGCGCGGCGTCCTTTTCGGCAAGCGCGGCGGCCAGCGCCTCGCGGTCGCCCAGCAGCCGCGCCGTGGTGCGCGCCCAGGCGCGGTCGTCGGGATCGGACGGGCGCGCCGACCGGAGCCGCTCCGCATAACGGGCGAGCGCGTCGTCGAGCTGCACCCGCGCCTCGATGCCGCTCGCTTCGTCGGCAGCGGCCTTGGCGAGACCGAGCACGATGCGCGCAGCCACGGTGCGGCGCACCCCGGCGAGGCGCGGCTGGGCGACCGGCGCGAGCGTGCGGTCGAGCAAGGCGGCGGCGATCGCGCCGGGGCCCGCGATGCGCGGATCGCGGCGATGCTGGTCGGCGATCCGTGCGAGCCGGGCGGGGGCGAGCAACGCGCCCAGCGTCACCTGCGCGCCGATATCGGCCGCGACCAGCGGATCGAAGACGGTGCCACCCGCGGTCTTCATCACCTCGATGTCGGTCTGGCGATCGCTGTCGCCGGACCAGCCGGCCGAGAGCAGCGGCACGAGGCGCTCGGGCACGTCGAGCGCGGCCGGATCGAGCGTCGCCAGCAGCGCGTCGCGCGCCGCATCCTGGAGCGCCGGCGCGACCGGCGCCGACAGCTCGGTGCCGTCGCCGGCCACGGCGTAGCGCGATTCGACGCCGCCGATCAGCTTGGCCGCGGCCTCGACCTGGTAGCGGTGGAGCAGCCAGATCGGCACGAACTTGCGGCGCAGCGCGGCGACCGGCTCGCCCGGGCCGAGCGCCTGCGGGCCGAAGCGTGCGACGGCGGCGGCGCGAACGTCGAGCATCCGCCGCAGTTCGGCGGCGGGATCCGCGCCGTCGTCCCACAGGCTGCCCCAGGGCTGGGCCGTGTCGGCCGCGCGGGCATTCTCGTCGCCGACGAAGCGCAGGCCCCGCGCGACCGCTTCCGCCGCCTTGGCGCGCGCCGCCCGGTCCGGATCGGCGCCCGAGGGATCGCCGTAGAGCCAGTCGATCGCGAACATGTCCCACGCGCCCAGGCCGACCCCATAGGCGTCCGAGAGGTCGGGTGCGCCGTCGGCGAGCCGGATCCGCGGCGCGGGATAGTCCATCACCGACGCGCGCTCCTGGGTGCTGCCGGCGAAATTGTGCAGCAGCCCCAGCGCATGCCCGACCTCGTGCGCGGCGAGCTGGCGGATGCGGGCGAGCGCGACCTGCGCCGGGTCGTTGGGGCCGCCGCGGCCGGTCCCGGCGGCGCCGACCAGGCCTTCGTAGATCAGCATGTCCTGCCGCACCCGCAGCGAGCCGAGCAGCACCGAACCCTTCAGGATCTCGCCGGTGCGCGGGTCGGTGACGGCATAGCCGTAGGACCAGCCCCGTGTGGCGCGGTTGACCCAGTTGACGACGTTGTAGCGGATGTCGAGCGGGTCCATGCCTTCGGGAAGGATCTCGACGCGATAGGCGTCGACATAGCCTGCCGCCTCGAACGCCGCCTTCCACCAAGATGCGCCTTCGAGAAGCGCGGTGCGGATCGGCTCGGGTGCGGCGCGATCGATATAGAAGACGATCGGCTTCTTCACGGGCGACCGCGGCGCCGCCGGATCGAGCTTCTCGAGCCGGAACCGGTTGGCGAGGTTCTGGACGATCTGCCCGCCCAGGGGCGCGGCATAGTCGAGGATCTGGGTCGCGAAGCTGCCGCCGCGCGGGTCGAAGGCGCGCGCGACATAGCCCGGCTCGGGGAGCGCGACGAAGCTGTGACGGACGACGAGGGTGACCTGGCGGGGGTCGGGGGCGATGTTGCGCACCTCGGCGCCCGGCGTGTCGGACGCGAAGGTCTGGCGCGCCTCGAACTCGAGGTTCAGCGGGAAGGCCTTGACCGAGTCCGGGTCGGCGGCGCTGAGGTCGCCGACCAGCTTCCAGCCCTTTTCGCCGCCGGCCTTGAGCTGGTCGGCAATGCCCTTGATGTCCTTGGCCAGGAACGGCGCGATGTCGACGAGCAGGCGGCCGTCGCTCGACGCGACGACGTCGCCCATCCAGAGCGTGGAATAGGCGAAGGCGTCGCGCGCGGCGGCCTGCTCGGCGGCCGGGGCGCCGGTCGCGCGGAAGCGCGAATTCTCCAGCTCGATCGCGACCTTCTTGCCGAGCCGCCGGAAGGCGACGATCTGCGCCGGCCCGGGCTGGGCACGGTCGAGACCGATCGGCGCCGATCCGAGCCCGGTGCGCAGCGCCGTGGTGTAGAGCAGTCGCGTCGACACTCCGTCCGTGCCCGGCGCGGGAAGCGACAGCAGGATGCGCCCGGCCTTGCGATCGACATGCACGGGCAGCAACCCGTCCAGCTTCGTCGTTCCCGCCAGCCCGGTCGCAACCGGGGCAGGCGCGTCGGCGGCGAGGCCGGGCGCGGCGGCGGCGCCGGCGAGCAGCATGGCGGTCAGAATCGGCGTGATCGAACGGGTCATCGGGCTCCCTCGCGTGTCGGCGCGGACGCTAGTCGGCGCGAGGGAGGATGGAAAGCCGCCCGAGCCGGCTCAGCGCGCCATCACGCGCACCTCCGGCCGGAAGCCGCCCTGCAACCGCCCATAGGTCAGGTCGATCCGGTCGATGTGACGGCGATTGCCTTTCAGGTCGACGTTGCGCGTGCAGCTTCCCGCGCGAAGCGTGTTGCGCACGTTGATGTTCTGGCGCGTTCCGTTGCCGAACACGACGTCGAAGTTCATCATCCGGATGGCGCCGTCGGTGCAGAGCCTGATCTGCCGGAAGCGGGCATTGTCGAGCACCGTGATGCGATCGCGGTCGAAACCCGAGCCGACGCGCTTGGCGCCGATCACCGTCCAGCCGCCGCGCTGCGCGAGCGTGGGCGACGCGGTCGCCGCGGCCACCATGACCGCCAGGATCATCCGTTTCATCATGACCTCCTTCATCCGCCTGGGCGAGGTCGGCCGATCCGACCAGATCGCGCCTCGAAGTGGATCATATCGCACGCGCAACGACAATCCGCATTGAACCGGATACGACGCGCGGGCGCCGGCGATGGCGCGTGATGCAGCAAGAAATGACGAAGGAGGGCGCGCGCGGTGGGCGGCCGGTGTGCCGCCGTCACGGCGGAGCAGAACCCCGGCGATCGCCGGGAGCCTATCGTCTGGTGCGGTCGAGAAGACTCGAACTTCCACGGCCTTTCGGCCACAACGACCTCAACGTTGCGCGTCTACCAATTCCGCCACGACCGCACTCGAGACATACCGCCGGACGGGGCCGGCGCTGGCAAGGTGCGTGCCCCTAGCAGAGGGTTTTCAGGACCGCAACACGCAATCCGGTCGGCTCAGCCCTCGCTGCCGGCAAAGCTCAGCCGCAGCTCGAGCGCGCCTTTCGGCACGTCATATTCGGCGGCGTCGAAGTTGGTGCTCCCGCCCGGCGGCAGCGTGCGCGTGGGCGGCGTGATCATCCAGCTATAGACGACGCGGCCCTGCGGGTTGCGCAGCTCGGCGCGGATGTCGGGAACCGACTGGCGCTCGCGCGTCGGATTGACGATCCGGCCGGTGAGCGCGAACAGCTCGTTGCCGCTCGCCAGCGTCCGCAGCTCGGGCTTGCGCTCGACGCGCAGCAGCAGCGCCTGGCCCGCAGCGGGGCGCGCGAAGCCCAGGCGCTCGCGGATCGTCTGCACCCCCAGATACTGGATCGCGCCGACGAGCAGGATCAGGACGATCCCGACCGTGACGGCCACGATCGTCCAGCGCCGCGCCGGATCGCGGCGGACGGGGCCGAGCGCGCGGCCGCGGATCGGCGCCGCTCGCTCGCCATAGCCCGGCTCGGGATAGCTCTCGACGACAGGCTCGGGCGCCGGCTCCGGCTCCGGCATGACGGCGGCGACGGGCTCGGGGTCCGGCGCCTCGATCGGTGCGTCCGCCTCCGGCGCGACCGGCTCCGCCGCGGGCGCGACGGGGGGTTCGGGCGCGGATGCGGGCTCCGGCGGAAGCAGCGCCTCGAAGTCCGGATTCTCGGGCGGGTCCTGGAACCAGCTGTGCTTGCAGCTCGCGCAGCGGACCGAGCGGCCGGCCGGTCCGATCGCGCTGTCCGGGACAACGTATCGTGTGCGGCATTCCGGGCATTGCAGGATCATGGATGCGGGCGCCTCGCTCTCTTGCGCTCTTCTAACCACTCCCGAGTCGGCGCTGCAAGCACAGCGCTTTACGGACGCGGCATCGCCATGCCATTGCAGCGGCGAGTTCGGGGGCGAGGGCAGGGCAGGAGGGCGACGCGCGGTGGCAAGCATCGTGCAATTCGAGCATGTTGGTCTGCGCTACGGAACGGGCGCGGAAACCCTTTCCGACATCAGCTTCAGTCTCGCGCCCGGCACCTTCTATTTCCTCACCGGCCCCTCCGGCGCCGGCAAGACCTCGCTGCTCAAGCTCCTCTATCTGTCGCAGCGCCCCAGCCGCGGGCTGATCCGGCTGTTCGGCGAAGATATCGTGACGATGCCGCGCGACCGGCTTCCCGAGCTGCGGCGGCGGATCGGCGTCGTCTTCCAGGATTTCCGGCTCGTCCCGCATTTGTCGGCGTTCGACAATATCGCCCTGCCGCTCCGCGTCGCGGGGGTCGACGAACGCGAGATCGGGGCGCCGGTGAGCGAGATGCTCGCCTGGGTCGGCCTGTCGGACCGCGCCAGTGCGCGCCCGGCCACCCTGTCGGGCGGCGAGCAGCAACGCGTGGCGATCGCCCGCGCGGTCATCGCGCGGCCCGAGATCCTCGTCGCCGACGAACCGACGGGCAATGTCGATCCGGAGATGGCAAACCGGCTGCTCCATCTGTTCGACGCGCTCAACAAGCTCGGCACCACGGTCGTGGTCGCGACGCACGACATGCACCTGCTCGCCCGCGTGCCCGCCGCGCAGATCATGCGGCTGGAGCGCGGCACGCTGAGCGATCCCACCGGCGCGCTGCGCTTTCCGCCGCGCGTGACCGCGTGATCCTGCAGCTCGGCCTGTCCACCGCCGACCGGCGCCTGCTGCCCGAAGGCCGGGCGGCCGGCCCGATGCCGTGGGTGATCGCGATCATGGTCTTCCTGACCGTGCTGGCCGCCGCCGCGGGCCTCGCGCTCGCCGCTGCCGCCGACAGTCTCTCGGACCAGCTCTCCGGGCGCGTGACCGTGCAGATCGTCGAGGCGGATCGTGTCGCGCGGGAGGCGCAGGCCGGGGCGGCGCTGCGGCTGCTCCGGGCCTCGCCGGCGGTGGCGCGTGCCGACCGCGTGTCCGATGTCGCGATCGCGCGCCTGCTCGAGCCGTGGATCGGCAGCGCCGGGCTCGGCACGCTTCCCATCCCCGCCCTGATCGACCTCGATCTCGTCGATGCGGGGCGGAGCGGCGTGGCCGACATCGAGCGCGCCGTCCGCCGCGTCGCGCCGTCCGCGCGGATCGATGCGCATGCGCGCTGGCTGGCGCCCTTGCTTCGGCTGGTCGGCACGCTCGGCTGGCTGGCAGTCGCGCTGGTGCTGCTGATGGGCGTCGCGACCGCGGCCTGCGTCGTGCTCGCGGCGCGCGCGGCGCTCAACACCCATCGCGCGACGATCGACGTCCTCCATCTGCTCGGCGCGACCGACCTCCAGATCGCCCGCCTGTTCCAGCGGCGGATCGCGCTCGACGCGCTGTTCGGGGGCGGGGTGGGCTTCGCCGCCGGCGCGCTGGTGCTGCTGCTGCTGTCGAGCCGGATCGGCGCGCTCGGCTCGGACCTGGTCGGCTCGCTGCGCCTGTCGCCGGCAAGCTGGATCGCGCTGGTCAGCGTCCCGGTCGCCGGTGCGCTGGTCGCGACGATCGCGGCGCGCCTCACCATCATCCGTGCGCTGCGGATGATCCCGTGATCCGGCGCACCGCCTCGGCGCTCCTGCTCGTCTGGCTGATCGGCTTCGTGCTGTTCGTCGCCTTCCTGCCGCGGCCGGCCCGGGACGGCGCGACCGATGCGATCATCGTGCTGACCGGCGGCGCGCGCCGCATCGAGCACGGCCTCGACCTGCTCGGCCAGGGACGGGCGAAGCGCATGCTGATCTCGGGCGTGGACCCGCTGGTCCGGCCGGTCGAGCTCGCCGCGCGCTACCGCGTGCCGCTGGCCCGCTTCACCTGCTGCGTCGACCTGGGCACCGAGGCGGTCGACACCCGGTCGAACGGCGACGAGGCGGCCGAATGGGTCCGCAAGGGCGGCTACCGGTCGGTCCGGCTGGTCACCACGGACTGGCACATGCGCCGCGCCGTCTTCGAGCTGCGCCAGTCCATGCCGCGCGACGTGCGGATCGTGAACGACGCGGTGCGCAGCGATCCGGACCTGCGCGTGCTGTTCACCGAGTATAACAAATATCTGCTCCGGCGCGCGGCGGTGCTCATCGGGATATGATCGTGGTCACTTTCCTCCGTTCGCTGGCGTTCGCGATCGTCTTCTGGCCCGGCAGCGTGTTCTGCGTCGGCGTGTCGCCGGTGTTCGCCGCGATGGGGCGACCGGCACAGATCCGCTGGACCTATGTCTGGTCGCGCTTTCACGCCTGGTGCGTGCGCTGGCTGCTCGGCATCCGCTGCGTGGTCGAGGGCCAGGTCCCGCCCGGACCGATCATCGTCGCGATGAAGCACGAGGCGATGTACGAGACGGTGCAGTCTTTCCTGATCCTCGACCGGCCCGCGCCGGTGTTCAAGCAGGAGCTGACCAAGATCCCGGTCTGGGGCCGGATCACCGCCAAATATGGCGTCGTCGTGGTCGACCGCGAAGGCGGCGCGCGCACCATGCGCAAGCTGCTCGCCGAAGCGCGCGCTCTGCAGGCCGAGGGCCGCCCGATCCTGATCTTTCCCGAGGGGACGCGCGTGCCGCATGGCGAGCGCCGGCCGATCCGCCCGGGCGTCGCCGGGCTTTACCGCATGCTCGGCACGCCGGTCGTCCCGATCGCTGTCAACAGCGGGCGGCTCTGGCCCAAGCACCGGTTCCTCAAGCGGTCGGGCACCATCACCTTCCGCATCGGCGAGGCGATCCCGGCCGGGCTGTCGCGCGAGGAACTCGAACGCCGCGTGCTCGACGCGATCAACGTCCTGAACGACTGATCGCGTCGGCGATCCCGGCGTCCGCGAGGTCGCGCCGGCCGAGCGCGTCGATCAGCATCGCGCCTTCCAGCGCGACGAACAGGAAAGACGCGGTCGCCGCGCGCGTGTCGTCGGGGCCGTCGACCCGGTCGGCGATCCAGCCATGGAACAGCTCGGCGATCTGGCCGGCGATCGCCCGATGCGGCTCGTCTCCCCGCGCGGAGCCCGCCGCGAGTTCCAGCCAGACGCGGAGGAACGGCTGCATGGCGGGCGACGTCATCCCCGACCAGATCGCGCCGAGCAGCAGGTCGGGCGCGAGCCGCGTGCCGGCGGGCAAGGCCGCGTCGAGCAGCCCGGCGAGGCGGACCGCGACCCGCTCGAGCGTGACGGCGAGCAGCTCGTCCTTGTCGGCGAAATAATAGAGCAGCATCCGGTCGCTGGTGCCGGCAGCGCGGGCGAGCGGCCGCAGGCTCGACCCGGCCAGCCCGTTCGCCAGCACATGATCCGCCATGCGCTCGATCGCTGCTTCCCGGCGCGCGTCGCGAATGCTCATCCCGGCTCCCTAGCGCAAAATAACTGTAGCATGTGCTACAAAACGGGGCTATGTAGCACATGCTACAAAGGAGGACGACATGACGATGTTCTGGCGTAAATGGCTGGTCGGCTGGTGCTGGGCCGTGGTCGCGTTCGGCGCGCTGCTGACGCTCGGCGGGTTCGAGGCGACCAAGGGCGTGGTGGAAGGGCTGTTCGCGATCATGAACCCGGACGCGACGCTGCCGTTCGACGCGACGATGCGCTTTTCGGTGGGGCTGATGGGGGCGGTGAGCCTGGGCTGGGGCCTGACCCTGCTCGCGGCGGTGCGCCAGGCGCTGCTGCTCGGCCCCGAGGCGCGGCCGCTGTGGAGCGGGATCCTCGCGTCGGTGCTGGTCTGGTACGTGATCGACGGCAGCATCTCGGTCGCGACGGGCTTCGCGCTCAACGCGGTGTCAAACACCTTGCTGCTGGTCGGGCTGCTCCTGCCCTTGTGGCGGAGCGGGCTGATGGGAAGCGGGCGCCCGGCGGCCGCCTGAGGACTATTCGTGCGCGCGCCCGAAATCCGGGCGCGCGTCGTCCTGGCCCTGCTCGATGATGCCGCGGCGGATTGCGCGGGTGCGGGTGAACAGGTCGAACAGCGCGTCGCCGTCGCCCCAGCGTATGGCGCGCTGGAGAGCGGTCAGATCCTCGGAAAAGCGCTGCAGCATCTCGAGCACCGCATCCTTGTTGGCGAGGAACACGTCGCGCCACATCGTCGGATCGGACGCCGCGATGCGGGTGAAGTCACGAAAGCCGCCGGCCGAATATTTGATCACTTCGGAACGGGTGACGGTCTCCAGGTCCGACGCGGTTCCGACGATGGTGTAGGCGATCAGGTGCGGCAGGTGGCTGGTCACCGCGAGCACGAGGTCGTGATGTTCGGGCGTCATCGTCTCGACCTGCGCGCCGAGCGCTTCCCAGAAGGCGGCGAGGCGGGCGGCGGCGACCGGGTCGCCGCCCTCGAGCGGGGTCAGGATGCACCAGCGGCCGTGGAAGAGGGACGGAAAGCCCGCCTCCGGACCGCTATTCTCGGTGCCCGCGACCGGATGGGCCGGCACCACTTGGCGCGTCGGGATGGACGCGGTCAGCGCGGTCGCCACGCCCGCCTTGGACGAGCCGACATCGGTCACGATCGCGTCGGCGGGCAGCTCGGGAGCGATCTCGGCGGCCAGCGCGCCGACCGCGCCGACCGGCACGCAGAGGATCACCAGGTCGGCGTCGGTTACTGCCGCGCCCGCGGTGTCGGCGATGTCGTCGCACAGCTGCAGCCGGTCGGCGATCGCGCGGACGGTCGGGTCCGCGTCATGGCCGGTCAGCCGGACGGTCGGCATGTGCACGCGCACCGCACGCGCGATCGACGAGCCGATCAGCCCGAGCCCGATGATCGAGACGCGGGCGAAGGGCAGCATCAGGCGGCGTCGGCCAGGCGCCGCAGCGCCGCCGCGACCCCGCGCGTCTCGTCCTCGGTGCCGATCGTGATGCGCAGGCCATGGGCAAGCTTCTGGCCGGGCAGCCAGCGCGTGATGTAGCCGGCGTCCATCAATCCCTTATAGGCCTGCTCGGCGGTCAGCCCGCCCTCGAAGAGGACGAGCAGGAAATTGGCCTTGGACGGCACCGCGCGGATGCCGTGGTTGCCGAGCGAAGCGACTTCGCCCGCGAACCAGGCGCGCCACTCCGCATTGTGCGCGCGGCTGTGGCGCACGAACGCATCGTCGGCCAGCGCGGCGACGGCGGCCTGCTGGCCGGCGATGGTCATGTTGAACGGCAGCCGGATGCGATGCATTGCCTGGACAATCTCGGCCGAGGCATAGCCCCAGCCGATCCGCTCGGCCGCGAGGCCGTGGATCTTCGAGAAGGTCCGCGTCACGAGGACGTTGGGCGCCCCGGCGGCGAGCGCCATCCCGCCATCGTCCTCGCCCTCCTCGAGATACTCGGCATAGGCATGGTCGAGCACGAGCAGCACGTTGGCGGGCAGCGCCGCATGCAGCCGCGCGATCTCGGCGCGGGGCGAGAAGGTGCCGGTCGGATTGTTCGGATTGGCGATGTAGACGATCCGGGTCCGCTCGGTCACGCAGGCGAGCACCGCGTCGACATCGGTCGCATAGTCGGTGTCCGGTGCGATCACCGGCGTCGCGCCGACCCGCCGCGCGGCGATCTCGTAGACCGCGAAGCCGTAGCGCACGAAGATCACTTCGTCGCCCGGCCCGGCGAAGGCGCCGGCGGCGAGGTGGAGGATCTCGTCCGAGCCATTGCCGTAGATGACCCGCGCCGGATCGAGCCCGTATTTCGCCGCGAGCGCCTCGCGCACGATCGCGCCGCTCGCGTCCGGGTAGCGGGCAAGGCTGGTCGCCGCCGCAGCGAAGGCCTGCCGTGCCGCCTCGCTGGTGCCGAGCGGATTTTCGTTCGACGACAGCTTCGCGACCTTGCGGCCATCGTCGGTGGTGGCGCGCCCCGGCACATAAGGGGCGATGTCCATGATCCAGGGCTTGGGTTCGGGTGCGAGCATGGGCGAGCGTCTAGGGAAAGCGACCCGGTCCCGCAATGGCTTCGACCGGCCCCGCTCGCGCGCGTCATCAGAGCCGTTGCGCGCGATTCGCCGAGCCCCTAGAGCGGTCGCCGTGACCCGCTCCGTCCGCATCGCTCCCTCGATCCTCTCCGCCGATTTCGCCCGCCTGGGCGAGGAGATCCGCGCGATCGACGCGGCGGGCGCGGACTGGATCCACGTCGACGTCATGGACGGTCATTTCGTGCCGAACATCACGATCGGCCCGGCGGTGGTGAAGGCGCTCCGGCCGCACACGACCAAGCCGTTCGACGTCCACCTGATGATCTCGCCTGTCGACCTCTATCTCGACGCCTTCGCCGAGGCCGGGGCCGACACGATCACCGTCCATCCCGAGGCCGGCCCGCATCTTCACCGCACGATCCAGCGGATCAAGGCGCTCGGCAAGCGCGCGGGCGTGTCGCTCAACCCGGCGACCCCGGCCAAGATGCTCGACTATGTGCTGGAGGAGATCGACCTGGTGCTGGTGATGAGCGTCAACCCGGGCTTTGGCGGGCAGAGCTTCATCGACAGCCAGCTTCGCAAGATCGAGGCGATCCGCAAGCAGATCGACAAGACCGGCAAGCCGATCGATCTCGAGGTCGATGGCGGGATCGACGTCGCGACTGCGCCGCGCGCCATCGCCGCCGGCGCCGACGTCCTCGTCGCCGGCACCGCCACGTTCCGCGGCGGGCCCGACGCCTATGCCGCCAACATCCGGACACTCAGGGGCGAATGACCGAGCACAAGCCCATTCATCCCTCGGCCGACGGGATCGAGGAAGGCAAAAGGCTCATCCGCCTCGACGACGATCGCGGCGCCTCGCTCGCGCAGCGCCTGTCGAACCGCCTCCACCTGCTCACCTGGCGCACCCCGCTCCACAAGATGCGGCTGAAGGGCCGCTTCCCGCTGAAGCTGCTGGCCGTCCCCGACGATCCCGTGCTCGGCGATCCGCGCGCGGGGCAGGCACTGCTCCAGAAGACGATCCTGTGGCGCGGCGAGAAGCTGCCGCTGGCCGAACTCGACTTCGCCCGGCTCGACGTCTCGCCGGGGTTTTACGACTATCTGCACAGCTTTGCCTGGCTGCGCGACCTGTCGACCGCGGCGACGCGCGAACAGGGCGCGCCGATCGCCGAGTGGATCATGCGGCGCTGGCTGGACGCGCATGGCGAGACGGTTGGCGGTGGTGCCTGGCGCTGCGATCTCTGGGGCAAGCGCATCCTGTTCTGGACCGCGCACGCGCCGCTGATCCTGTCGAGCCGTGACCTCGTCTACCGCTCGGCGGTGCTGAACGCCCTTGCGCGTGGTGCGCGGCATCTCGACCGCGGCGCAGACCGGGTGCCGCCGGGCGTCGGGCGCGTCGCGGCGTGGGCCGGGATCATCGCCGCGGGCCTGCTGATCCCGGGCGGCGAGCCGCGCCGGGTGTTCGCGCAGGCGGGGCTGACGCGGGCGCTGTCGACCGCCTTCTTCGAGGATGGCGGGACGATCTGCCGCTCGCCCGCCGGGCTGCTCGACGGGATTGCGGTCCTGTCCTTGCTCCGCGCGATCTACGACGTGCGCCGCGAGCCGGTGCTGCCCGCGGTCGACACGGTGCTCGCGCGTGCCGTCCCGGCGCTGCTGGGCGTTCTCCACGGCGATGGCGGGCTGGCAAGCTGGCAGGGCGGCCTGCCGCTCGATGCCGATCGGGTCGGGCCGGTGGTCGAGGCGTCCGGCGTGCGCGCGCGGCCGCTGCGCCAGGCGCGCGACTGGGGCTATCAGCGCCTGTCGGGCGGCGCGACGATGGTCACCATGGACGCCGCCCCGCCGCCGGTCACCCGGCTGGCCGCCGGCTGCGCGTCGACGCTGGCCTTCGAGATGTCCGACGGCGCGCACCGGCTGATCGTGAGCTGCGGCGGGGCGCGCCACCGCGGCGCGGCGCTTCCCGGCCAGCTGGCGGACGCGCTGCGCACCACCGCGGCGCATTCGACGCTGGTGCTGAACGACGCCAACTCGACCGCGATCCACGCCGATGGCAGCCTTGGTCGCGGGGTGAGCGCCGTCGAGATCGACCGCCAGGAGCAGGAGGCCGGCAGCCGGCTCGAGGCGAGCCATGACGGCTATGTCCGACGCTATGGCCTGTCGCACCGGCGGCTGCTCGCGCTCAGCGTCGACGGGCGCGAGCTGCGCGGCGAGGACATGCTGCTCCCCGAGGGGCGCAAGAAGTCGCAGGCGGTGCCGTTCGCCGTCCGCTTCCATCTCGGGCCGCTGGTCGAGGCGACGATCACTGCTGACGGACAGGGCGCGCTGCTGCGCATCGAAGGCGGGCCGCTGTGGCAGTTCCGCTGCAAGGGCGGCGCGCTCGCGGTCGAGGAGAGTCTCTGGGTCGATGGCGGCGCGCGGCCGCGCCAGACCCAGCAGCTCGTGGTCACCGGCGAATCGCCCGCCGGCGGTGCGACGATCAGCTGGCTGCTGAAGCGGGCTGGCTGAACCGGTCGCGAAGTTCGCGCTTCAGGACCTTGCCGATGTCGCTGCGCGGCAGCGTCTCGAGGACGTGCAGCGCCTTCAGCCGTTGCGTCCTGCCGAGCTTCGCGTTCGCCGCGGCGAGGATCGTGTTCGGCTCCGCGCCCGGCGCGAGCACGACGAAGCCGACCGGCGTCTCGCCCCAGTCCGCATCCGGCATCCCGACCACCGCCGCCTCCTCCACGCCGGGCTGGGCGGCCAGCACCGCCTCGAGGTCGCTCGGATAGATGTTGAACCCGCCCGAGATGATCAGGTCCTTGGTGCGGTCCATCAGGATCAGGAAGCCGTCTTCGTCGAAGCGCCCGACATCGCCCTGGCGCATGAAGCGATTGCCCTGGGCGTCGAACCAGTAGCTCGACGAGGTCGCATCGGGCCGGTTGTTGTAGCCGTTCATCATCATCGGCCCGCGCCCGACGATCTCGCCGACGCCGCCGGGCGGCACCTCGTTCCCATCCTCGTCGATCAGCCGCATGTCGCTGCCGCGTGCCGGCTGGCCGACGGTGTGGAGCTTGTCGGGATGCTCGTGGGCGACGAGGATGCACGACGCGCCCCCTTCGGTCATGCCGTAGAATTCGATCAGCCCGCCCGGCCAGCGCGCGAGGATGTCGCGCTTCAGCTCGACTGCGAACGGGGCGCTCGTGCAGAACTTCAGCCGGTAGGAAGCGAGGTCGAACCGATCGAAATCCTCGATCGCCATGATCCGGCGATACTGGACCGGGACCAGCATCGCATGGGTGACGCGCTCGCGCTCGGAGAGTTCGAGGAAGCGGCGCGCGTCGAACTTGCGCATCAGCACGACGCGCCCGCCGGCGACCAGGCTGGGGAGGAAGCTCACTAACGTCGTGTTCGAATAGAGCGGGGTCGAGTTGATCGTCACCGAGCCGGGGCCGTAGCCGAGCGGCAGCGCGCCCTTCAGATAGTTCCAGCGCATCCTGTGGCTCTGGACGATGCCCTTGGGCGTGCCGGTCGTGCCGGAGGAATAGATGATGTTGAACGGATCGCCCGGCGCGACCGCGACGGGTGCGGGCCGGCTGCCGACCGGCGGCAGCCATGCGTCGAGCGCGTCCAGCCCGATCCGGGTGACGCCGGCCGGCAGGGGGATCTCGAACTCGGGTCCGGCGAACAGGTGCCGCGCACCCGAATCGGCGAGCATCGCGCCCATCGCCTCGACCGTCGCCGAGCTGGTCAGCGGCGCCGCCGCCGCGCCGACCCGCAAGGCGGCGAAGAACACGGCCGCATATTCGATCGAGTTGAACCCCGCGATCGCGACCGCGTCGCCGCGCCCGATCCCCTCGGCCTGCAGGCGGGCGGCGATCCGGTCGACCAGCGCGTCGAGCGCGCCGAAGCCGATCGCGCCTGCCGCGTCGACGATGGCCACCGCCTCGGGCTGCTCGCGCGCCTGCGCTGCCAGCAGGTCGGCATGGTTCGCAAAATCCGAGTCGAGCAGGTCAGCGGACGAGGGTGACAAAGCTATAGTCTCCATGATCCGTGCGGGCGGCCTCGCGCCAGCCGGTGAAGGGCGGCTGCACCGTGTCGCCGTCGGGCGCGGCATGCACCTCGGTCAGCTCGACGCGGTCGGCGATCGGCTCGAACAGCCGGTAGATCTCGGCGCCGCCGATGACCGACACCCGCGCGCCGTCCGCGAGCGCCAGCGCCGCCTCGACCGAATGCGCCACCTCGGCCCCGTCCGCCTGCCAGGCGCCGCGGGTGAGGACGATGTGGCGCCGGCCGGGCAGGCGACCGGGCAGGCTCTCGAACGTCTTGCGCCCCATGATCATCGGCGCGCCGGTCGTCAGCGCCTTGAACCGCTTCAGGTCCGCGGGCAGGCGCCAGGGAAGCGCGCCGTCGCGGCCGATCACGCCATTGTCGGCGCGCGCGACGACGAGGACGATCTCGGGCCTCACACCGCCACCGGCGCGGCGATATGGGCGTGGGGCGCATAGCCGGAGACGTCGAAATCCTCGAGGCGATAGTCGAAGATCGTCTCGGGCCGGCGGACGATGTCGAGCTTCGGGAACGGCTTGGGCGTGCGGGCGAGCTGCTCCTCGACCAGATGGCCGTGGTTCAAATAGACGTGCACGTCCGCGCCCATCCAGACGATCTCGCCGGGGTCGAGATCGCATTGCTGGGCGAGCATGCGCAGCAGCAAGGCGGCCTCGAAGATGTTGAAGCCGAAGCCCAGGCCCAGGTCGCAGGAGCGCTGGTAGAGGATGCCAGACAGCCGGCCGTCGGCGACCTGATACTGGTACGTCATGTGGCAGGGCGGCAGCGCCATCCGGTCCAGCTCGGCGACGTTCCAGCCGGTGAAGATGTGGCGCCGCGAGGCCGGATTGCGGCGGAGGCCGTCGACCAGCGCCGCGATCTGGTTGATCGCGCCGCCCTTGCCGTCGGGCCACGCGACCCATTGCTTGCCATAGACCGGGCCGAGGTCGCCCCAGCGCGCGGCGAAGGCGGCGTCGTCGACGATCCGCGCCTCGAACGCGTCGCGCGTGATCGCCTCGCCGGTTTCGCGTCGGTAGCGGTTGAGCGGCCAGTCGGTCCAGATATGGACGCCCTGTTCGACGAGCGGGCGGATGTTGGTGTCGCCCGAGAGGAACCAGATCAGCTCCTTGACCGCCGACTTCCAGAAGATGCGCTTGGTGGTGAGCAGCGGCACCGTTCCGTCGGACAGGTCGAAGCGCATCGTCACGCCGAACAGCGCGCGCGTGCCCACGCCGGTCCGGTCCACGCGCTCGTCGCCCTCGGCCCAGACGCGGCGCATCGCGTCCAGATATTGCAGTTCGGGATGGCTCATCGCCGCGAGCTTTGCGCGACCAGCCCGGCGACTGCAACCGGCGCGTCGCAAACGCCGCTTGCTTGTCATGTGATGTTATGTTGTAACCTGATCAGGTCGCCCGCCAGAGGCGACGGACACAGGAGACGGTGCCATGCAGGCAGACGGTTTTCTCTCGCGCCGCGAACGCCATCCGGTCGCGCTGACCGCCGCGATCGGCCTCAATCTCGCGGCCGTTACGGCGGTGCTGCTCGCCAAGGGCGAGGCCATCCCGCTGCCGGAAAAGATCATCGAGGTGATCAACATCCCGATCGAAAAGGCCGATCCGCCGCCGCGTCCGCCGGTCGAACCGCTCAAGGCGCGCACCTCGGCCCGCCCGCGCGACCCGGTCGACGAACCCGCGATCGACGACGTCGCGCCGATCCTCCCCTCGGGCGGGCTCGTGCCGGGCGGTCTGGGCGGCGGCGGGGCCGTGACCGGCGACCCGGTTCCGTCCGACCCGCCGCGTCCGCCCGAGCCGATCCCGGTCCTCACCGACGCGGCGCCCGACCCGCGTTTCGCGGCGCTGTTCCAGCCGCCCTATCCGCCGCAGCTCGAGCGGCTCGACATCGAGGGCAAGGTGGTCGTCAAGGTGCTGGTCGGCACCGACGGGCGAGTCCGCGCGGTCGAGACGGTCTATGCCGACGACGACGGCTTCGCCGCGGTCACCGAGCGGCAGGCCAAGGCGAAATGGCGCTTCAAGCCCGCGACGCGCGACGGCGTGCCCGTCGAGAGCTGGAAGCAGATGACGGTGCGCTTCCAGATCCGCCGAGGGTAGTTTTTGGGGGCGGAGGCCCTACATTCGCGCACGATGTCGCGCTTCCGCCTCTTCAACCCGCTCGCCGCGATCGCCGATCTTCGCGCCTTTCTGGGCACGCGGCAGAAGCACGAGTTGATCTTCGCGTTCCTGGCGGTCGTCGTGACCTGCAGCATCCTGGTCGCCTTCTACGCCGATTCGGGATCGCTCAAGCGGCCGTACAAGCGCGAGATCCAGTATGTCGAAAGCTGGCCGCTCGACCGCACCGACGCCGAGATCGTCGCCGCGCAAAAGGCCGACGCGATCAACCGCGCCAAGCGCGAGGCCGAGCAAGCGAAGCGCGCGGCGGAGCGCAAGGCCTCGTTCAAGCGCGTCGACGACGCGCTGAACCGGCTGGGCATTTGACCGACCCGCGCTGGATGGGCGCGGCGCTCGCGCTCGCATCGCGCGGGCGGGGCACGAGCTACCCCAATCCCAGCGTCGGCTGCGTCCTGGTGAAGGATGGTCGGGTCGTCGGGCGGGGCTGGACCCAGCCCGGCGGACGGCCGCATGCCGAGGCGATGGCGCTCGCCATGGCGGGCGATGCGGCGCGGGGCGCGACCGCCTATGTGACGCTCGAACCCTGCGCGCACCAAAGCGCACGCGGACCCGCCTGCGCCGATCGGCTCGCCGAGGCCGGGGTGGCCCGCGTCGTCGCGGCGATGATCGATCCCGACCCGCGCACCGCGGGGGCGGGGCTCGCCCGGCTGCGCGCGGCCGGGATCGTGGCCGAAGCCGGGCTGCGCGCGGCCGAGGCGGAGCGGCAGGTCGCCGGCTTCCTGGCGCGGCGCCGGTTCGGCCGCCCCGCGGTGACCCTGAAGCTCGCCACCTCGCTCGACGGCCGGATCGCGCTGGTTGACGGACGCAGCCGCTGGATCACCGGGCCCGAGGCGCGCGCGCACGTCCATCTCGAGCGCAGCCGGCACGAAGCCATCCTCGTCGGGCGCGGCACCTGGGAGGCGGACACGCCGCGGCTCGACGTCCGCCTGGCCGGGCTGGAGGATCGCGCGCCGCTGCGGGCGGTGTTGTCGTCCAAGCGCGCCGAACGCGGGGACGACGGTCCCATTGTCATCCAGGAGCCCGCGCAGATCGCCACGCTTCCCGCCGACCATGTCTTCGTCGAAGGCGGGGCGGCGACCGCGGCCGCCTTCCTGCGCGCCGACCTGGTCGACCGGCTGCTGCTCTACCGCGCGCCGATCCTGATCGGGGACGGCCGGCCCGCGATCGGCGACATCGGCCTCGCCGATCTCGCCGCCGCGCACGGCCGCTGGTCGTGCGTCGATGCGCGCACGCTTGGCAGCGACCGGCTCGAAGACTATCTGCGACAGCGCTGACATATGTTCACCGGAATCATCACCGACATCGGCACCATCGAGTCGACCGAAAAGCGCGGCGATCTGCGCGCGCGAATCGCGTGCGGCTATGACATGGCGAGCGTCGACCTGGGCGCGTCGATCGCCTGTTCGGGCGTCTGCCTGACCGTGGTCGACAAGGGGCCGGGGCGGTTCGACGTCGACATTTCGGGCGAAAGCGTCGCGCGCACCGCGCCCGGCATGTGGGCGGCGGGCGCCCGACTGAACCTCGAGCGGGCGATGAAGCTGGGCGACGAACTCGGCGGCCATATCGTGACCGGGCATGTCGACGGCATCGGCGAGGTGATCGCGGTCACCCCGGCGGGCGATTCGCACCGGATCGAGATCGCCGCCCCGGCCTCGCTCGCCCCCTATATCGCCCCCAAGGGCTCGATCACCGTCGACGGCGTGTCGCTGACCGTCAACGACGTCGCCGACCAGGCGGACGGTCGCACCCTGTTTTCGCTCAACATCATTCCCCACACCTGGGGCGTGACGACGTTGGGCGCGCTCGCACCGGGCCGCGCGGTCAATCTCGAGATCGACGTGCTCGCCCGCTATCTCTATCGCATGGAGGCCTATCGTGCTCGACCCCAAGCTTAGCCGGATCCGCCATGTCTTCCTCTCCTCGCCCGAGGAGATCATCAACGAGGCGCGCAACGGCCGCATGTTCATCCTCGTCGACGACGAGGATCGCGAGAACGAAGGCGATCTCGTCATCCCGGCCCAGATGGCGACGCCCGAGGCGATCAACTTCATGGCCAAGCATGGCCGCGGGCTGATCTGCCTGGCGCTCACCAAGTCGCGGGTCGACCAGCTCGGCCTCGACCTGATGAGCCGCAACAACGGCACGCGCCACGCGACGGCATTCACCGTCTCGATCGAGGCGCGCGACGGCGTGACCACCGGCATCTCGGCCGCCGATCGCGCGCGGACGATCGCGGTTGCGATCGATGCCGCGCAGGGGCCCGAGAAGATCGTCACGCCGGGCCACGTCTTCCCGCTGGTCGCCCGCGACGGCGGCGTGCTCGTCCGCGCCGGCCACACCGAGGCCGCAGTCGATGTCGCGCGGCTGGCCGGCCTCAATCCGTCGGGCGTGATCTGCGAGATCATGAAGGACGACGGCACGATGGCGCGGATGGACGACCTCGTCTCGTTCGCGCAGTTCCACAATCTGAAGATCGGCACCATCCGCGACCTGATCGCCTATCGCCGGCGCTACGACCATCTGGTCGAAAAGCGCGCGGAGATCGCGTTCAACAGCCGTTGGGGCGGCGAGTGGAAGGCGATGACCTTCTTCAACAAGGCGACGGGAGACGAGCTGATCGCGCTGCAGAAGGGCCGCATCGATCCCGACACGCCGACCCTTGTGCGCATGCACACCATGTCGATGTTCGTCGACGTGTTCGGGGAGGATTCGGAGCGTTCCGGCCTGCTCTCCGAATCTATGCGGATGATCGGCGAGGAAGGCGCGGGCGTGATCGTCGTGATCAACAAGCCCATGAAGGACCTCGTCACGCGCTTCATCAAGCTGCGCGCCGAGGGCAAGGGCGCCGGCGCGCCCGAAGTCGAAGAGCTGCGCGACTATGGCGTCGGCGCGCAGATCCTGGCCGAATTGGGTGTGCACGACATGGTGCTGCTCACCAACACGCACCACACACTGGTCGGGCTCGAAGGCTATGGCCTGTCAATCGTTGGCGAGCGGCCGATCCCCGGCACCGGCGGCGAGTAAGCGGAGACGAACGGCATGGCCCGCATCCTCATCGTCGAGGCGCGCTTCTACGATCACCTGAACGACATGCTGCTCGACGGCGCGCGCACGGCGATCGAGGCCGCCGGGCACGAGCATGAGACGATCACCGTCCCCGGCGCGCTCGAAGTGCCGGCCGCGATCGCCTTTGCGTCGGAGACCGGCAGCTACGACGCGTTCGTGGCGCTGGGCGTCGTCATTCGCGGCGAAACCTATCACTTCGAAGTGGTGTCGAACGAAAGCGCGCGCGGGATCATGGCGCTGACGCTCGACGGCCTGCCGATCGGCAACGGCATCCTCACCGTCGAGGACGAGGCGCAGGCGCTGGCCCGCGCGCGGCGGACCGAGAAGGACAAGGGCGGCGAGGCGGCCAAGGCGGCGCTGGCGATGCTGGCGCTGCGGGAGCGGTTTGCGGGGTAGGGCGCTGGGGTCGAGCGGAGGGCCCCTCCACCACGCCGCTTCGCGTCGCGGTCCCCCTCCCCGCCTTCGGCAGGGAGGCGCTCAACACCCGCTCCTCCCCATCGCAGATGGGGAGGGGGACCGCCGGCGAAGCCGGTGGTGGAGGGGCCCTTTGCGCGGACACATCGCCAACCCCTCCACCACGCCGCTTCGCGTCGCGGTCCCCCTCCCCGCCTTCGGCAGGGAGGAACTGGCGCTGGAAGCTGACGGCTTGCCTGGCCGGCCCCGCTACTGATACTCGTGTCAGTAAAGCACGAGGAGAGAGTTGATGGCGCTGGCGCATCGGTTCGAAGCGAATCCGCACTGGCTGCCGCCCAATCCGCGCGGCGCGCTGTCCGGCATCCCGGGCGAGGACGGGCTGCCGTTCTTCGGCAACACGCTCAAGCTGCTCAAGGACCCGGTCTCGTTCGGCCGGCGCATGGTCGCGACCTATGGCCAGGTCTATCGCAACAACGCGTTCGGGGGGCCGAGCGTCATGCTGATCGGGCCCGAGGCGAACGAGCTGGTGCTGTTCGACCGCGACAAGATCTTCTCGTCGGAACAGGGCTGGGGGCCGATGCTCAACCTGCTCTTCCCGCGCGGGTTGATGCTGATGGACTTCGACCAGCACCGCGCCGACCGCCGCACGCTGTCGGTGGCGTTCAAGCCCGAGCCGATGCGCCACTATGCCGAGCAGCTCAACCGCGGCATTTCCCGGGACGTGGCGGGCTGGGCCAATCGCCCGATCCGCTTCTACGACGCGATCAAGAAGCTGAGCCTCGACCTGGCGGCCGAAAGCTTCCTGGGCATGGAGCTCGGCCCCGAGGCCGACCGCATCAACAAGGCGTTCGTCGACGAGGTCCAGGCCTCTGTGGCGCCGATCCGGGCGCCGCTGCCGGGCACGTCGATGCGCCGCGGCGTGCAGGCGCGCGAATATCTGATCGAGCTGTTCCGTCGCGAAATCCCGAAGCGGCGCGCGGGCGACGGCCAGGACTTCTTCTCGCTGTTCTGCCGCGCGACCGACGAGGAGGGCCGGCCGCTCTCCGACCAGGCCATCGCCGACCACATGAACTTCCTGATGATGGCGGCGCACGACACCATCACCTCGTCCGCGACGAGCCTCATCATGATGCTCGGGCGTCACCCCGAATGGCAGGACCGGTTGCGCGAGGAGATTGCCGGGCTCGGCCTCAACGACGACGAGGGCGTGCCCTATGGCCAGCTCGACCGGCTGGTGCTGACCGAATATGCCTTCAAGGAAGCGCTGCGCATGGTGCCGCCGGTGCCGTCCTTGCCGCGCCGTGCGCTGAAGGCGTTCGACTTCAGGGGCTATCACATCCCGGCCGGGACCTTCGTCGGCCTCAACATCGCCTATACGCACAAGATGGCCGAGCATTGGCCCGAGCCCGAGCTGTACGACCCGATGCGGTTCACGCCCGAGGCGGCGCGCACGCGGCACAAATATGCCTGGGTGCCGTTCGGCGGCGGGGCGCATATGTGCCTGGGCCTGCATTTCGCGACGATGCAGGTGCGCATCCTGCTCACCCACCTGCTCACGCGGTACCGGATCGAGCTCGATCCGGGCTCGGGCGCGGCGTGGCAATATTTCCCGATCCCGCGACCAAAGGACGGGCTGCCGGTCCGGTTCGTGCCGATCGGCTAGGTTTTTAGGGCCCCTCCACCACCGGCTTTGCCGGCGGTCCCCCTCCCCACGCTTCGCGTAGGGAGAAGCGACGTAAGCTCCTCCCCATCGCAGATGGGGAGGGGGACCGCCGCGTAGCGGTGGTGGAGGGGCCGACCTCAGGCCGCTTCGCGCTCCAGCGTCGGATAGTCGATATAGCCCTCCGGCCCGCGGCTGTACCATGTCGCCATCACGTCCGGCGCCAGCGGGGCGCCGCTCCGCAGCCGCTCGACCAGATCGGGGTTGGCGATAAAGGGCCGGCCGAAGCTGATTGCATCGGCGATGCCGCTGTCGAGGTCGGCCTGGGCAGTGTCGGCATCATAGTCCTGGTTGAGCACGAGCGGGCCGGCGAACTCCGGCCGGATCAGCGGCGAGACCTTGGGCTGGTCGGACGCGCCGAACGTGCCCGTCGGGCTCAGTTCGCGCAGCTCGAGAAAGGCTATGCCGATCTCCGACAGCGCGCGCGCGGCGAGCGGGAAGACCGCGCCCGGGTTGCTGTCCTCCGCGCCCTGGCTGTTGCCGTTCGGCGACAGGCGGACGGCGGTCCTGTCCGCGCCGACCTCGGCCGCGACCGCCTCGGTCACCTCGCGCAGCAGCCGGATGCGGTTCTCGGGGCTGCCGCCATAACGATCGGTCCGGAAGTTCGAGTTGTCGCGCAGGAACTGGTCGATCAGATAGCCATTGGCGGCGTGGATCTGGACGCCGTCGAAGCCGGCGGCGCGGGCGTTGCGCGCGGCCCGCACATAATCCCCGATCAGCCGCGGCATCTCGTCGAGCTCCAGCGCGCGCGCCTCGGCATAGGGCTGTTTGCCGGCGTTGGTGTGCGCCTTGCCGGGGGCGGTGGTCACCGAGGCGGAGACCGGCGGCTGGCCGTCGAGGAAGCTGGGATGGACGAGCCGGCCCATGTGCCAGAGCTGCACGAAGATGCGCCCGCCGGCCTGGTGGACGGCATCGGTGACGGGCTTCCAGGCCTCGGTCTGCTCGTCGGTCCAGATGCCGGGCGCCTCGGGCCAACCCAGGCCTTCGCGACTGATCCCGGTCGCTTCCGAGATGATCAGGCCGGCGCTCGCGCGCTGCGCATAATAGATCGCCTTGAGATCGCTCGGCACATGGTTGAGGCCCGAGCGGCCGCGCGTCAGCGGCGCCATCAGCACGCGGTTGGGCGCCGCGACGGCGCCAAGCTGGATGGGGTCGAACAGGGTGGGCAAGGTTCTCGCTCCTTTTGTCGCGTTACGCGCGGCAGATAGGACGTTAAGGGGCGGCATGCACGGCTCCGCGTCCAGCAGAAAAAGTTTCGCCAGCGAAAGCAGCTATGCGCTGCTGGCGCTGCTGGGCGGCAATCTCGCGCTCGCGCTCGGGCCGATGTTCGTGCGCCAGGCGGCGACCGACGCGATGGTCGGGCCGATCGCCGCCGGCTTCTGGCGGCTGGCGCTCGCCGCGCCCGTGCTGCTGCTGCTCACGCGCCTGCGCGGCCAGCCGATCGGCCGGCCGGGCTGGCCGGTGGTCGCGGTCATCGCGGTGGGCGGGGTGTTCTTCGCCGCCGACCTCGCGGCGTGGCACCTCGGCATCCTGCGCACGAAGATGGCCAATGCGACCCTTCTCGGCAACAGCGCGAGCCTGATCTTCCCTCTGTACGGATTCCTGGTCGCGCGGAGCTGGCCGTCGCGCATCCAGGTGTTCGCGCTCGCGCTCGCGGCGGTCGGCGGCGTCCTGCTGATGGGGCGCTCCTACGAGCTCAGCCCGCGCTACCTCGCGGGCGACCTGCTCTGCCTGCTCGCGGGCGTGCTCTACACCTTCTACCTGATCTCGATCGACCGCGCGCGGGCGCGGCTCCAGCCCTGGCCCGTGCTCGCGCTCTCGACGATCGCGGGCGTGCTGCCGCTGCTCGGCTTCGCGCTGCTGGCCGGCGAGCGGATCCTGCCGGCGGACTGGGCGCCCCTGGTCGGGCTGGCCCTGGTCAGCCAGGTGATCGGCCAGGGACTGCTGGTGTTCGCGATGGGCCATGTCCGGCCGCTGGTGGTCGGGCTCGCCTTCCTGTTGCAGCCCGTGGTCGCCGCCACGGTGGGCTGGCTCGGCTTCGGCGAGGCGCTGACGATGCTCGACTGGATCGGTGCCGCCGCCGTCGGCGCGGCGATCGTGCTGGTCAGGCGGCCCGCAGGGACCGCCTGACCTCCACGAAGGCGCTCAGCGCGCCAGGTAGAACTGCGTGACCATGCAGTAGAGCATCGGGATCGACAGCAGGGTGTTGATCCGCGAGAACATCATCGCGGTCGTCGCCGACTTGGCCTTGGTGTCGGCGTCGGCCTCGACGATCCCCAGCGCGCGCTTCTGGTTCGGCCAGATCACGAACCAGACGTTGAACGCCATGATCAGCGCCAGGTACATGCCCAGCCCGATCACGCGATAGCCTTCCTGGAAGGTAAACGCCTCGACGATGTACGGCCCGTTCGGCCCCGGCATGCCGGCGACGGACAGGCCGGTCAGCACCGTCAGCAGCGCCGCATAGCGGAACCAGAACAGCGCGGTCGGCGCGATGTATTTGGACACGCCCGGTTTCAGTTCGGCCGGCACCTTCGGCATGGTCGGGATCTGCACGAAGTTGAAATAATAGAGCAGGCCGATCCACATGATGCCGAACAGCACGTGCAGGTAGCGGAAGAAGTAATTTCCATATTGCGCGTCGAATGCGTCGCCGTGGAAGGCGAACATCACCACCAGCAGCAGGACGAAGCCCGCGGCGAGCACCGCGTTCAGGTTGGAAAAGAATTTGGCCATGACACGCCCCCATTGTTGTCGTTCTCGGCGCGAAACGGCTAGCAGAGTGAAGGAATCGTGTCACCGCCCTTGGCCGCGACGGCGTGCGCGTCTAAATCGAATGCCATGACCACGCTTCCCGAGGACCCGACGCTCGACGAGATCCGCGCCGCGCTGGCGCCGCGCCTGCCGATGCATGCCGCGTTCGACGGCTGGAGCGTCGAGGCGCTGGAACGCGCCGCCCACGACGTCGGGGTCGATCCCGACGTCGCGCGGGTCGCCTTCCCCGGCGGTGCGGCCGAGATGGTCGACGCCTGGTTCCGCAGCGTCGACCACGCTATGGCCGCCGCGCTGCCGGCCGAGGCGCTCGCCGCGATGAAGGTGCGGGAGCGGATCACCGCGCTGGTGTGGGCGCGGATCGAGACGGTCGCGCCCGACCGCGAGGCGCTGCGACGGGCGCTCGCGATCCTTGCCTTGCCGACCAATGCCGCGCGTGCGGCGAAGATGGGCTGGCGCGCCGCCGACCTGATCTGGCGGCTCGCGGGCGACACGTCGGTCGATTACAATCACTATACCAAGCGGCTGCTGCTCGGCGGCGTCTATGCCTCGACGGTGCTTGCGCTGCTGGACGACGAGACGCCGGACCTGTCCGGCACGCGCGCGTTCCTCGATCGGCGCATCGACAATGTCATGTCGATCGAGCGCACCAAGGCGCAATTGCTCGGCCGCGGCACGCACCGGCCCAGCCTGTCGCGCTTCATCGGACGGCTGCGCTATCCGGCGATCTGAGGGCGCCCGGGTAGGCGAACTCCCTTATTTGATAATCGTTCGCAACATGCGTAATGGGTGCCCATGCGGCTCGACCAACTGCCCCTGCGCCTTCCCGCGCACATCAGCGCGATCGACTGGGCCTCGCTCGGCGAGGCCGAGGCGCGGCGGCTGCGCGAGCTCGGCTTCGACGAGGGCGTCTCGATCGAGGCGCTCCACCGCGGCGGCTGGTTCGGGCGCGATCCGATCGCGTGCCGGGTCGGTCGCATGACCATCGCCATCCGCCGCGCCCAGGCCGCCGCGATCACCGTCGCGACCGTCGCATGAACCCGGCGCCGCTCGTCGCTCTCGTCGGCAACCCCAATGCCGGCAAGAGCGCGCTGTTCAACGCGCTGACCGGCGCCCGGCAGAAGGTCGGCAATTATCCGGGCGTGACCGTCGAGCGCCATTCGGGCCGCTTCGCACTTCCCGACGGCCGGCCCATCGAGCTGGTCGACCTGCCCGGCACCTACAGCCTCGATCCGGTCAGCCCCGACGAGGCGGTCACGCGCGACGTGATCTTCGGGCAGCAGGCGGGCGAGCGCCAGCCGGCCGCGCTCGTCGTCGTCGTCGACGCCTCCAATCTCGACAATCATCTGCGGTTCGTGCTGCAGCTCATCGGCCTCGGCCTGCCCGTGGTCGTCGCGCTCAATATGGTCGATCTCGCCAAGCGCGACGGGCTCGAGATCGACCCCGCGGTGCTCGCGGAGGAGCTGGGGGTCCAGGTCATCCCGACGGTCGCGGTCCGCCGCCGCGGGCTCGACGAGCTGAAGGCCGCGCTCGCCGCGCTCGTCGGCGACGGCAGCGCCCGCCCGCGCGAGCTGGTCGCGCCGACCGAGAGCCTGACCGCGCTCCAGCGCCGCGCCCGCACGCTCGCGGTGAAGGCGATCGTCTCGGAAAGCCCCGGCCGGCGGATCAGCCACCAGCTCGACGCGATCGCGCTGCACCCCGTGATCGGGCCCCTGCTGCTCGCGACCATCCTGTTCGTGATGTTCCAGGCGGTCTTCTCCTGGTCCGAAGCGCCGATCGGCTGGATCGAGGCCGGCTTCGCCGATCTGAGCGCATGGATCGCGGGCACGCTGCCGGCGGGCTTCGTCCGGTCCTTCCTGACCGAGGGCGTGCTCGCGGGGGTCGGCGCGGTCGTCGTCTTCCTGCCGCAGATCCTGATCCTGTTCTTCTTCATCCTGGTGCTCGAGGCGAGCGGCTACATGGTGCGCGCCGCGTTCCTGATGGATCGCATGATGGCGCGGGTCGGCCTGTCCGGCCGCGCGTTCATCCCGCTGCTCTCGTCCTTCGCCTGTGCGGTGCCGGGAATCATGGCGACGCGCACGATCGACGATCCGCGCGACCGGCTGACGACGATACTGATCGCGCCGCTGATGACCTGCTCGGCGCGGCTGCCGGTCTATACGCTGGTGATCGGCGCCTTCATCCCCGATCGCACGCTCGGACCCGGAATCGGGCTGCAGGGGCTGGTGCTGTTCGGGCTCTACCTCGCCGGGATCGTCGGCGCGATGCTCGCGGCGCTGATCCTGCGCCGCACGGTCGCCAAGGGGCGCGGCAGCGGCTTCCTGATGGAAATGCCGAAATATCAGTGGCCTCGCGTCCAGGACGTGGTGCTCGGCGTCTGGCAGCGCGCGGTGATCTTCCTCAAGCGCGCGGGCACGATCATCCTCGCCTCGACCGCGATCCTCTGGCTGCTCGCCTCCTATCCGCAAGCGCCGGCGGGCGTGAAGCAGAGCGAGTTCTCGTTCGCCGGACGTCTCGCGAGCGGCGTCGAGGCGGTCGTCCGCCCGATCGGCTTCAACCACGAGATCGCGCTGGCGCTGATCCCCGCGATGGCCGCCCGGGAAGTGGCCGTTTCGGCGATCTCCACCGTCTACGCGATCGACGCGGGCGACGATGCGACCGCGGGCCAGGCGCTCGAGACGCGGCTGAGCGGCGCCTGGCCGCTGCCGACCGCGCTCGCCTTCCTCGCCTGGTTCGTCTTCGCGCCGCAGTGCATCTCGACGATCGCCGTGACCCGGCGCGAGACGAACAGTTGGCGCTGGCCCGGATTCATGTTGTTGTACCTCTTCACCCTCGCTTATGTCGCGGCAGGGACGACATACTGGCTGGCGACCGCCGCCGGGCTCTAGATTCGAGGGGAACAGCGTGGCAGGCAGCGTGAACAAGGTGATCCTGGTCGGCAATCTCGGCGCCGATCCGGAAGCGCGATCGATGGGCAGCGGCGGCGAGGTCGTCCAGCTCTCGGTGGCGACGTCGGAAAGCTGGAACGACAAGCAGTCGGGCGAGCGCCGCGAGAAGACCGAGTGGCACCGGGTGGTGATCTTCAACGAGAATCTCGGCCGCGTCGCCAAGCAGTATTTGCGCAAGGGCTCGAGCGTCTATCTCGAAGGCCAGCTCCAGACCCGCAAGTGGCAGGACCAGGGCGGCCAGGACCGCTATACGACCGAGATCGTGCTCCAGCGCTTCCGCGGCGAGCTCGTGCTGCTCGGCGGCCGTGACGGTGGCGGTGGTGGCGGCGGTGGCGGCGGCATGTCGTCCGGCGCCGGCGGCAGCTGGGGCGACGAGGATCGCGGCGGCGGCTTCGGCGGTGGCGGCGGCGGTTTCGGCGGTGGCGCGCGCGGCGGCGCTTCGGGCGGCGGCGGCCAGCGCGGCGGCCCGGCCCCGTTCGACAGCGACCTCGACGACGACGTTCCGTTCTAGATCCGGTCAGTAGGGCGGCGTCTTCGCCGCCCGCTGTTGCCGCGCCGCCTCCGCCCACCATTCGAGATCGGCGGCGAAGCGCGGGAAGGCGCGCGCGAGCGCATGGCCGCCGTCGCCGGTCGGCGTGCCGGCTGCGTCGAGCGCCTGGTCGATCTGCCCGACGGTGATCGTGCTCGACACCACCGCCATGCCCATCTCGGACAGCGTCCCATGCCAGGCGAGGTTCGCGCGCGCGCCACCCTGGCGGCCGGCCGAGTAGGACAGGATCGCCGCAGGCCGCCAGAACCATTCCTCGAGATAATGGTCGGTCAGGTTCTTGAGCCCCGGCTGCATGCCCCAATTATATTCGCCGACGACGAACACGAACGCGTCCGCCGCGCGGATCCGCTCCGCCAGCCGCGCCATCGCCGGCGGCGCTTCGCCGGGCCCATGTTCCTTGAACATGCGGTCGAGCATTGGCAGCCCGACCGCCCGCGCATCGACCAGCTCGACCGCATGGCCGCGCTCCGCGAGCTGCGCGACCGTATAGTCGGCCAGGCGAATGCCTTTGCGGTCGCGGCGGTACGAACCGTAGAAGGTCAGGATGTCGAGCGGCATGTCCGGGCTCCGTTTCGGTCACCCGGAGCTAAGCCCCGAAGGCGCGGCGGAGTCGAGGCTCCGATGGGGCCGGTGTTGCGTTTCTCGACGTTGCTCGAAACGAACGGCGGGCAGAGGCGAGTTCCACCAGGGTCCGTTCGTGTCGAGCAACGTCGAGACACGCAGCTCGGGGCAGGTCGTTTCTCGACTTCGCTCGAAACGAACGGGGTTGGAGGTTCAGGACCAAGAGGACCCGAGCGGGGGTTGGCGGTCCCGGGCCAAGCGGACCCGAACGGGGTCGAATGTTCAGGCCCATGAAGACCCGTTCGTGTCGAGCAACGTCGAGACACGCAGCTCGGGGCAGGTCGTTTCTCGACTTCGCTCGAAACGAACGGGGCTTGGAGGTTCGGGGCCAAGAGGACCGAACGGGGTTGGCGGTCCAGGGCCAAGAGGACTCGAACGGGGGTTAGCGGTCCAGGGCCAAGCGGACCCGAACGGGGTTGAAGGTCCAGGTCCATGAAAACCCGTTCGTGTCGAGCAACGTCGAGACACGCAGCTCGGGGCAGGTCGTTTCTCGACTTCGCTCGAAACGAACGGGGCTTGGAGGTTCGGGGCCAAGAGGACCCGAACGGGGTTGAAGGTCCAGGGCCAAGAGGACCCGAACGGGGTTGGAGGTTCAGGGCCAAGCGAACCCGAACGGAGTTGGCGGTTCAGGCTAGGGAGGACCCGTTCGTGTCGAGCAAAGTCGAGACACGAACGCGCGGACGGCCCGGCTTGCCTCGACCCTATGCGATTCGCTCGGGGACCTCGGCCGCGTCCTCTTCGAGGCTTGCGCGCGGGGCGACGGCTTCCCAGGGGAAGACGAACCAGTCCTTGGTGACGCTGCGGTCGATGGTGCGCGCGCGATAATCGACCTTCTCGGCCGAGACGATGTTGTCGAGCAGCACCGCCACCCGCACGCTCCCCGGCGCGGCGCCCGCCAGCGCCAGGCGCTCGCGGAGCGAGTGGATGGTGCGCCCGCTGTCGTTGATGTCGTCGATGAACAACAGGGTCTCGCCCGCGCGGGTGCGCTCGGCCAGGCGGACGAGCACGTCGTCGGCGAACTCCTTCACTTCGCTCGACAGGTCGCACGAGAGGGTCGCGATGCCGGTCGCATGGCTGAGGAACACGGCCGGGACCAGCCCGCCGCGGCCGATGCCGATCAGGAAGGTCGGCTGCCAGCCGCCGTCGGCGGCGAGCGCCGCGGCGAGGGCGTGGACGTCGGCGACGAACTGGGCGTGCGGGATCGACGTGAAGACCGGGCTCATGCAGCACTCACATAGGCGTCGAGGCGGGCGAGATGGGTCGCGACCTCGGCATCGGGCAGGAAGGAGCCGAGGAAGCTGTTCCGCGCCAGTCGCGCGAGATCGCGCCGGTCGAGCCCGCGCGCGTCCGCCACCGCGCGGTAATTGTCCGCGACATAGCCCCCGAAATAGGCCGGGTCGTCGGAGTTGACGGTGACGTGCAGGCCGGCGGCGAGCATGCGGTCGATCGGGTGCGTCGCCATGTCGTCGACCACGCACAGCTTCAGGTTCGAGAGCGGGCAGACGGTGAGGGTCATGCCCGAGCGCGCCAGCCGCGCGACCAGCGCCGGATCGTCGAGGCTGCGATTGCCATGGTCCAGCCGGTCGACCTTCAGCAGGTCGAGCGCCTCGTGCACATAGGCGGCGGGTCCTTCCTCGCCCGCATGGGCGACCAGCTTCAGCCCCTTGGCGCGCGCCGCCGCGAAGACACGTTCGAACTTGGACGGCGGATGCCCGACCTCGGACGAATCGAGCCCCACCGCGGCGATCCGGTCGAGCCACGGCGTGGCGGCGTCCAGCGTCGCGAAGGCGGCGTCCTCGTCGAGATGGCGGAGGAAGCAGAGGATCAGCCGCGACGTGATGCCATGGTCGCGCTCGGCCGCGGCGCAGGCGGCGAGAAGGCCCTCGATCACCGTCGCGAACGGGACGCCCCGATCGGTGTGCGTCTGCGGGTCGAACATGATCTCGGCATGGACGACCCCGTCCGCTGCCGCGCGCGCGAAATAGGCGGCGGCGAGGTCGTGAAAGTCCCGCTCGGTCCGGAGCACGTCCGCCCCGGCATAATAGATGTCGAGAAAGTCCTGCAGGTTCGAGAAGCCATAGGCCGCGCGCACCGCCTCGACCGACGCGAACGGGATCGCCACGCCGTTGCGTTCGGCCAAGGCGAACATCAGCTCGGGTTCGAGGCTGCCCTCGATATGGATGTGGAGCTCGGCCTTGGGCAGCCCGGCGATGAAGCCGTCGAGATCGCTCACGCGCCGACCACGCCGTCGACGAAGCGGTCGAGCGCCGCATTGACCTCGGCCGGTCGCTCCTGCTGCACCCAATGCCCGGCCCCCTCGACCAGCGTCGTCCCGCGGAAATCGTCGCAGGCCGCGCCGGCGGCGGCGAACAGGTCGGTGCCGGGCACGAACATGCGCACCGGGTCGAGTGTGCCGGCGATGAAGCAGGCCGGTTGGGCGATGTGCCGGCCGACGACGGGCGCGCGTTCCGCATGATCGAGGGGCTGGGCCCGGTAGCGGTTGAGCGGCCCGCGCCAGCCGCCCTTGCGGAATGCCTCTTCATAGGTGCGCAGGTCGTCCTCGCGCATCCATTCGGGCAGGACGGCCGGTGCCGACATGCCGTCGAGAAATTTCGCGCCGGCGGGCTTGGCCTTCAGCATGCCGCTCGCAATGCCCTCGCCCGAGATGCCCCAGTAGATCTTGCGCAGCGCGTCGGGATCGTTCTCGAACTCGGCTTCCGCGACGCCTTCGTCCTGGAAATAGAGCTGGTAGAAGAACTGGCCCTGGTAGATGTGGCGGACCGCGTCGAGGAACGACACTTCGCCCATCGGCACATAGGGCACCGACAGCCCGGCGACGGCGATGACCTTTTGCGGGTGTCGAAGCGCGGTGTGCCAGACGATCGGCGCGCCCCAGTCATGCCCGAACAGGATCGCGCGACCGCCGAGCGCGTCGATGACGGCAGCGACGTCGCCGGTCAAATGCGTGAGCGTATAGGCCTCGACCGGATGCGGCTTGTCGCTCTCGCCATAGCCGCGCACGTCCATCGCCGCGATCCGGAAGCCGCGGCGCGCGAAATGGTCGATCTGGTTGCGCCAGCTATGGCTGAGTTCGGGCCAGCCATGCACGCACAGGATCGGCGGATGCGCCGAATCCGCCGGGCCGTCGACCAGCACGCCGAGCGTCAGCCCGCCATTGTCGACCGTCATCCGCTCCATTGATCCGCTCCCTTGATCGGCACGGCGAGAATGGCCGCCAGACCGTCGCGCGGCAAGGCCAAAGCCGGGAACGGGCGGGCCGGGTCGGGAGTCTGTTGAGAGTGCCCGATCCTCCGGGCGCGTGTTCCAGCTCGAACCAGGAATCGCGGCAGCATGTCGATCGGTTTTCTCGTCACCATGACGCTCCTCACGACCGGGCTTTGGGTGCTGTTGAAACTGGTTCGTCGCCACGCGCCGCGGGTGAAGGCGCGTCCGCGCCCGACCTTCGCGGCGCGGATGCCGCAGCCGAGCGGGCTCAGCCCCGCGGAGCGGCGGCGCCTCTACCGGCGGCTGGGGCTCGACCCGTCGACGCTGCGCCATGCGCCGGCGCGGGGCGGGATCCGGCTTCGGCTCGTCGGGCCGCGGCGGAGCGACGCGGACTAGTCCGCGCGGTCCATCCGCTCCTTCAGCATCTTGAGGGCGGCGAACGGCCCCGTGTCGGCGGGGTCGTCGAGACCGGCATCCTTGAGCGCGGAGTCGGCGCCTTCCGAGCGCGGGAAGGGGTCGAGCGCCAGCGCCAGCGTCTCCGCCGCGAGCTCGCCAAGGTCGATCCGGCCGCCGTCGAGCGGCAACGTGTCGCAATCCTCGGCGGTCAGCTCGACATCCTCCTCGCCCGCCGGCGCGAGCGCGTCCGGCACGTAGCGGACCGAGAAGGGGGCATCGACATGCGCCGGCAAGGGATCGCCGGTGACCACGCAGGCCTGCACGACCTTCGCCTCGACATGGCCGTCGGCGTGGATGACCCCGGCCCGCCGGGCGAGCCGGATCCGTGCCGACAGCTGCTCGATCCCCTTCAGCGAAAAGCGGCCGGCGAGCTTGCGACGCTCGGTCTCGTCGGCGCCGATCTCGACGAGCCGCGGCGACTCGGAGATCGTCTCGGCGTCGATCGGGCGCGAAAACTCGGGCGCGATCACGGCAGCGTCCCCGCCACGATCTCGTCGGCGGGCATCTGGTGCAGGCCGAGATAGAGCGCGCGGAGATTCTCGGCGCTGTGCTCGAGCGCGGCGGTCGGCGGCTCCTCGCCGCGATAGAGGTTGCGGACCAGCGCGGCCTCGAACGTGCCTTCGCGCAAGCCCTCGCCATAGGCGCCGATCCGCCCGCCCAGCGCGCTCATCATCCGCCCGACATGCTTGCCCACCACCATGTCGCCGATCCCGATCTCGCGCAGCTGGCCATCCATGTCGGCGACGAACAGCTCGGTCAGCCAGGCGACGTGCTGGCCCTGGTCGCTGTCCTGCTCGAGCCGCGCATAGACCAGCGACAGCACCGCCGCGATCATCTCGAACCGGCCGTCGATCGTGTCGGGAACCCGGCCTTCCCGGTACCAGTGCGGCTCGCGCCCGCGCGCGATGACCGCGTTGTAGAGCGGCCGCATCATCTCCTGTTCATGTGAACGGGCGAACAAGCGGGAGAACAGAGACATTGGGGCTCCTCGCGGCCCCGCGCTTGTGCCGGGCCGTTCGCCCGCATATTGAGACCGCGGGCGGCGAGCGCAATGCTTGGCCGCGCCGGCACGGTCCGGGAGAGTGGAATGAGTTCGTTTTCGCGGCGCTTGACGATCGTCGCCGCAATCGTCGTCGCCGCCGGCGCCAGCAGCGGCTGCTCGCGCATCGTCGGCCATCAGGGCTATCTGATCGACAACCAGCTGATCGGCACGGTCAAGCCGGGAGTCGACAATCGCGACTCGGTGCAGCGCGTGCTGGGCCGGCCGACCTTCACCGGCCAGTTCGACAATCGCGACTGGTATTACCTGGGGACCGAGACGCGCCAGCTCGCGTTCGGCAAGCCGCGCCCGATCGAGCAGACCGTGATGAAGATCAGCTTCGACGCGGCGGGCAACGTCGCCAAGGTCGAGCAGACCGGCATCGAGAAGGTCGCGCGGATCGCCCCGATCAAGGACAAGACGCCGACGCTCGGCCGCGACCGCAGCTTCTTCCAGGAGCTGTTCGGCAATATCGGCCGGGTCGGCTCGGCCATCGGCGGCCAGCAGCCGACGGACAATACCGGCCCATAGTCCCGCGGGCCGGGCCGTCGCCGGTCAGCGGGCGATCCCGCTCCCTGCGAGCACGGCGAGCGTGACGAGCTCGGACGCGGACGAGGCCATGGTCGCGATCTGCACCGGCTTCTCCATGCCGACGAGCATCGGCCCGATCACCGAATCGCCGCCCAGCTCGCGCAGCAGCTTGGCCGACAGGTTCGCCGACTGCAGGCCGGGCATGACCAGCACGTTGGCGGGCCCCGACAGGCGGCTGAACGGGTAATTGGCCATCACGCGCGGGTTGAGCGCCACGTCGGGGGCCATCTCGCCTTCATATTCGAAGCTCACGCCGCGCTTGTCGAGCAGCTCGACCGCGCCGCGGATATTGTCGAGATAGGCGCCGGGCGGGTTGCCGAAGGTCGAATAGCTGAGGAACGCGACCCGCGGCTCCTGGCCCATGCGCCGGGCGACTGCGGCGGTCTGCTCGGCAATGTCGGCGAGCTCGGCCGCGGTCGGGCGCTCGTTCACCGTGGTGTCCGCCATGAACACGGTGTGCGACTGGCCGACAAGGACGTGGATGCCGAACGGGATCGTGCCCTCGACCGGATCGAGCACGCGCCGCAGCTCGCGCATCGTCTGGGCATAGGTGCGGGTGACGCCGGTGATCATCGCGTCGACCTCGCCCAAGTCGAGCATCAGCGCGCCGAAGATGTTGCGGTCCTGGTTGACCATCCGCTCGCACTCGCGGCGCAGATAGCCCCGGCGCTGCAGCCGCTCGTACAGCCGCTCGACCATGCGCGGCACCAGCGGCGAGTTGCGGCTGTTGTGGACCTCGATCTTCTCGGGATCGTCGACGCCGAGCGCCTTCAGCCGCTCGTGCACGTCGTCGCGGCCGACCAGCACCGGGACGCCATAGCCGCCGTCGAGCACCTGGATCGCGGCGCGCAGGACGACTTCCTCCTCGCCTTCCGCGAACAGCACGCGCTTGGGATGCGCCTTGGCGCCCTCATAGGCGAGGGTCAGCACCGACGTCGTCGGGTTGAGGCGGGCGCGAAGCTCGTTGCGATAGGCGACCAGGTCGAGGATCGGCCGGGTGGCGACGCCCGAATCCATCGCCGCCTTGGCGACCGCGGCGGGGACGATCTCCATCAGCCGCGGATCGAACGGCGCGGGGATGATATAGTCCGCGCCGAAGCTGTGCGAGCGACCGCCATAGGCGGCGGCCACTTCCTCGGGCACCTGCTGGCGGGCAAGCTCGGCGAGCGCCTGGGCGGCCGCGATCTTCATCTCGTCGTTGATCGTCGTCGCGCGCACGTCGAGCGCGCCGCGGAAGATGAAGGGGAAGCCCAGGACGTTGTTGACCTGGTTCGGATAATCCGAGCGCCCCGTCGCGACGATCGCGTCCGGGCGGGCCGCCTTGGCCTCGGGCGGCGTGATCTCGGGATCCGGGTTGGCCATCGCGAAGATGATCGGCTTCGGCGCCATCTTCATCACCATGTCGGGCTTCAGCGCACCGGCGGCCGAGAGGCCCAGGAAAATGTCGGCGCCGTCCAGCGCCTCGGCGAGCGTCCGCGTCGTCGTCGCCGCGGCGTGGGCGGACTTCCACTGGTCCATGCCTTCGGTGCGGCCCTGGTAGATCACGCCTTTCCGGTCGCACATGATGACGTTGTCGTGCGCGACGCCCATCGCCTTGATAAGCTCGGTGCAGGCGATCGCGGCGGCGCCGGCGCCGTTCACCACCACCCGCACGTCGCGCAGGTCGCGGCCGGTGAGCAGGCAGGCATTGATCAGGCCCGCGGCGGTGATGATCGCGGTGCCGTGCTGGTCGTCGTGGAAGACGGGGATGTTCATCCGCTCGCGCAGGGTCTGCTCGATGATGAAGCAGGCCGGCGCGGCGATGTCCTCAAGGTTGATGCCGCCGAAGCTCGGCTCGAGCAGCGCGACCGCGTTGATGAACGCGTCCACATCCTCGGTCGCGACCTCGAGATCGATCGAGTCGACGTCGGCGAAGCGCTTGAAGAGCACCGCCTTGCCCTCCATCACCGGCTTTGAGGCGAGCGCGCCGAGATTGCCGAGCCCGAGGATCGCGGTGCCGTTCGAGATCACCGCGACCAGATTGCCCTTCGCGGTATAGTCGTAGGCGGCGGCCGGGTCCTCGGCGATCGCGCGGACCGGCACCGCGACGCCCGGCGAATAAGCGAGGCTCAGGTCGCGCTGCGTCGCCATCGGCTTCGAGGCGATGATCTCGATCTTCCCCGGCCGGCCCGAGGAGTGGAACAGGAGGGCCTCGCGTTCGGAAAACTGAACGTTCGCACCTTCACTCATCTCTTGTCCCCATTCCGCAGCGGCAAAGCCCTCCCTAGGCGGATGTGCCCGGGCTTTCCAGCCCGGCAGGACGTGCTAGTGCGGCGCACGTGGCGCTCTTTCCTCTCCTTCGCCCGGCCATCTACGCGCTCGACGCCGAGCGGGCACATCGCCTGACCATCGCCGCGCTGAAGGCGGTGCCGCCCGGCCGCGCCCCCGCCGGCGACCCGATCCTGCGCAGCACGGTGGCCGGGGTCGTCTTCCCCAATCCCGTCGGCCTCGCCGCCGGCTTCGACAAGGACGCCGAGGTGCCGCGGCAGATGCTGGCGCTGGGCTTCGGCTCGGTCGAGGTCGGCACGCTGACGCCGCTTCCCCAGGCCGGGAATCCCAAGCCGCGGCTGTTCCGGCTGGTCGACGACCGGGCGGTCATCAACCGCATGGGGTTCAACAATGGCGGCCAGCAGGCCGCGCTGGCCCGGCTGGCGGCCTTCCGCGACCGCGCGGGGCCGGTCGGGGTCAATATCGGCGCCAACAAGGACGCCGCCGACCGCATCGCCGACTATGCGACGGGCGTGCGTGCCATGGGCCGGGTCGCCGACTATCTGACGATCAACATCAGCTCGCCCAACACGCCCGGGCTGCGCGCGCTGCAGAGCGCATCGGCGCTGACCGAGCTGCTCGCCGGCGTCGCGGAGGCGACCGGCGGGCTCGGCCCCCCGGTGTTCCTGAAGGTCGCGCCCGACCTCGAGCCCGACGAGATCGATGCCGTCGCGCGCGTCGCGATCGACGGCGGCGTCGCCGCGCTGATCGTGGCGAACACCACCGTCTCGCGCCCGCCGCTCCGCTCGGCCCACGCGCACGAGGCGGGCGGCCTGTCGGGCGCGCCGCTGCGGCCGCTCGCGGCGGCACGGCTGTCCGACTTCCGCCGCGCGACCGGCGGCGCGCTCCCGCTGGTCTCGGCCGGCGGGATCGCCGACGCCGACGAGGCCTTCGCCCGCGTCCGCGCGGGCGCAAGCCTGGTGCAGCTCTACTCGGCGCTGGTCTATGAGGGGCCGGGGCTGGCGCGGCGGATCGCCACCGGGATCGCGGCGCGACTGCGGCAGCATGGCTTTGCGAGCGTGGCCGAAGCGGTCGGCAGCGATGCGCGTTGAGGTCGACCGAAAAGCCGTTAAGGACCGCGCATGATCCGCAGCTTCGTCGTCTCCACCCTCGCCGCCACCCTGCTCGCCGGCTGCGCCACCGCCCGACCGGCGCCGCCGGCGCGGGTCGCTGTCGCGCCCGGCACCGTGTCGGCCGCCGACCCGCGCGCGACCGAAGCGGGCCTGGCGATGCTACGCGCGGGGGGCAGCGCCGCTGACGCCGCGCTCGCGACGATGATCGCGCTGACCGTGGTCGAACCGCAGAGCTCGGGGATCGGCGGCGGCGGCTTCCTCGTCTACCATGACGCCAAGGCCAACCGGCTGGTCACCTTCGACGGCCGCGAGACCGCGCCCGCGGCGGCGCGGCCGGACCGCTTCCTCAAGCCCGACGGCACGCCGATGAGCCAGGGCCAGGCCGTGTTCGGCGGGCTTTCGGTGGGCGTGCCCGGCAATGTCGCGCTCGCCGCCGAAGTGCACCGCCGTTATGGGCGCCTCCCCTGGGCGCGGCTGTTCGAGCCCGCGATCGCACTCGCCCGCGGGTTCGAAGTGAGCCCGCGCCTCAGCATCCGCATCGCCGGGTTCACCGACATGCTGTCCAGGACCGAGGCGGGACGCGCCGCCTACCTGCCGGGCGGCGCCGCCCCGGCGCCGGGCAGCCGGCTGTCGAACGAAGCCCTCGCCCGAAGTTTCGAGGCGATCGCGGCGAAGGGCCCGGCGGCCTTCTACCGCGGCGACATCGCAATCAGCATCGCGGAGGCGGTGGCGAAGGCGCCCGCCAACGCGACCAGCCTCACGCCCGCCGACCTGGCCGGCTATCGCGTCCGTCCACGCGATCCGGTCTGCGGCAGCTATCGCGCGTATCGCGTGTGCGGCATGGGGCCGCCCTCGTCGGGCGGCATCGCCGTGCTCGCGGTGCTGAAGCAGCTCGAGCGGTTCGACATGGCCGCCCTGGGCAAGGACAGCCCGGTCGCCTGGCATCTGTTCGGAGAGTCGATGCGGCTCGCTTATGCCGATCGCGCCCGCTGGATCGGCGACCCCGACTTCGTCTCCGTGCCGACCGCCGGACTGACCGACCCGGCCTATCTCGGGCGTCGTTCGGCGCTGATCGCGTTCGATCGCGCCATGCAGAGGGTCGAGGCCGGCGCGCCGGCGGGGGCGCCCCAGGTCGGCCGCGCGCCCGAGCCGGTCGAGCAAGGGACGTCTCATCTGTCGGTCGTCGACCGCGCCGGCAACGCCGCCGCGCTCACCTCGACGATCGAATCGGGTTTCGGCTCGGGGCTGGTCGCGGGCGGGTTCAGCCTCAACAACGAGCTGACCGACTTCAGCTTCGTGCCCGAACGCAACGGCGTGCCGACCGCCAATCGGGTCGCCGCGGGCAAGCGCCCGATGTCGTCGATGGCGCCGACTATCGTCTACGGCCCGGACGGCCGGGTCGCCGCGGTGATCGGCGCGGCGGGCGGGGGCACGATCCCGGCGCAGGTCGCCAAGTCGCTGATCGGGCTGATCGACTGGAAGCTGCCGGTCGACGAAGCGATCGCGCTGCCGCAATTGATGGTGTTCGGCGACCGGCTGGTCGTCGAGAAGGGCACGTGGCTGGAGGGGTTGGTTCCGGCGCTGCGCGACATGGGGCACGACGTCGGCACCGCCGATTTCCTGGCGCGCGGGGTCACGATCCTGAAGCTCAACGGCATCGCGCGCGACGGCGAGGGTTGGCGTGGCGCCGCCGATCCGCGTAGCGAGGGCGTCGCCAGGAGCGAGTGACGGCAACGAAGTCGCAGCGGAGGGGTGGGATGCGTCAGTTCGAGCAATTCGCGAATCTCGTGTCGATGTTCTTCACGCGCGCCGAGGAAGGCGGTGACAAGCCGTTCCTCTGGGCGAAGCGCGAGGGGCGCTGGCAGGCGATCAGCTGGGCCGAGACCGCGCGCCGGGTGGCGGCGCTCGCCGCCGCGCTGGAGCGCATGGGGCTGACGCCCGGCGACCGGGTGATGCTCGTGTCCGAGAACCGCCCGGAATGGTGCATTGCGGACCTGGCGATCATGGCGGCCGGCTGCGTGACCGTGCCGACCTACACCACCAACACCGAGCGCGATCACCAGCACATCCTCGAGAATAGCGGCGCCGCCGCGGTGATCGTCTCGTCCGACAAGCTGGCCCGCACGCTGCTGCCCGCGGTGCTCCGCACCGACGTCGCCAGGCACGTGATCTCGATGGAGCCGCTCAAGGTGCCGCAGGCGGGCGGCGTCGAATTCTATCTGTGGGAGACGCTGCTCGCGGCGGAGTCGCCCGACGTGGCCGCGCTCTCGTCGTCGATCGCGACGCGGGTCGGGCGCGGCGACCTGGCCTGCATCATCTATACGAGCGGCACGGGCGGCGCCCCGCGCGGGGTGCGCCAGCATCACGGCGCGATCCTGTGCAACGTCGAGGGCTGCATCGACGTGATCTCGGCCGATTTCGGCTGGGGCGACGAGGTGTTCCTGTCGTTCCTGCCGCTCTCGCATGCCTATGAACATAGCGGCGGGCAATTCCTGCCGATCGGGCTCGGCGGGCAGATCTATTATTCGGAGGGGCTCGACCGGCTCGCGTCCAACATCGAGGAGACGCGGCCGACGATCATGGTCGTCGTGCCGCGGCTGTTCGAAGTGCTGCGCCAGCGGATCGTCAAGAACATCGAGAAGCAGGGCGGGCTCGCTCCCCAGTTCCTCCGCCGCGCGCTCGCCCTGGGCGCCAAGGATCTGGGCGGCGGGGTGCCGCTCTGGGACAAGCCCGCGAACCTGTTGATCGACAAGGTGTTCCGCCCGAAGGTGCAGGCGAAGTTCGGCGGCCGGATGAAGGCGATGGTGTCGGGCGGCGCGCCGCTCAACCCGGAGATCGGGATCTTCTTCCACGGGCTGGGGCTGACCGTCCTGCAAGGCTATGGCCAGACCGAGGCGGGGCCGGTGATCAGCTGCAACCGCCCCAAGGCGGGGATCGCAATGCACACGGTCGGGCCGCCGCTCAAGAATGTCGAGGTCCGCATCGCCGAGGATGGCGAGATCCTCTGTCGCGGCGAGCTGGTGATGCATGGCTATTGGCACAATGACGCCGAGACCGCGCGCGTGCTGA
>JAESGM010000293.1_pt1 | contig 70111 bp, 75 predicted proteins | sample 9269721 | NCBI WGS metagenome assembly JAESGM01 (sample SAMN15720920, study PRJNA650825) | algae metagenome | isolation source: Komarekiella atlantica HA4396-MV6 and co-occurring heterotrophs from... | place: USA: Theobald House, Kauai, HI | collected 2009-07-29
GATGTTTCGCGAGATGATGTCGGTGCTGCAATTGCGCCGCTGCGAAAGCGACAGTCTCGTCACCGACGGCGACAAGGCTGCTGCGCTCGTCAAGATCAATGCGCTCGACATGAGCACAGGCCGTGTGCTCAGCCTGCGGCTTGCCAAGTTTGCAACGTTCCACGGCCACAAGCTGGTGTCACTGAAAGCGGTGTTCGACAGTTTCGATGTCGCCGAGCAGGCGATGGGCCGCCAGATCGACCTCACGCGCGCCGCGTAACAACAAGACCATCGGCGCATTCAGTACTGCGACGCCTGCCACAAGCAGGCGTCTATTTTTTTGCGCATTCGCGTTCACGCCTGTGACCTGGACGCCTGTGACCTGGACGCCTGCGGACCGGGCGCATGGGAGCGTCGCGCAATCGCCCCGCGCCGACGGCCGGCTTGCGATGGTATTGCGGGCCAAATTCGCCGCAAAGGGGTCGTTCGTCCGACAATATCGCATGACGCACTGCGCTTCTGAGTTGGCGCGCGGTCAGAACGGCTTCGCGTCTGGGGACGACCAAGCCGCGATCGCGGCAAGCTCATGGAAGGAGCGACAGGATGACTGCACTTCGAACCGACAGGCCTACAAGCGAGAGACCGGCCGCCGACAAGCCGGGCGCGGACCGTCCGTCTCCCGAAAGACTGGGCGACATCGCACAGTCATCGCCGGAATTCGAAGGCCAGATCCGCGAATTCATCCGCCGCGATGTCACCGCCCGCCGCCGCCCGCGCGAAGAGTCCGGCGATCCCGCGGTCGATAACGTCAATCTCCTGATCGAGCGGGTTTCCGGCCAGACGGTCGCCGAGATTGAGCGCGTGGTGAGCGAACTCGGCAACATGCGCGACATGCTTCGCAGCGAGGGCGAGCGCGTGCAGCGCGAGCTGACCGGCTATGCCGGCCTCAGCCAGTCGGCGCTGATGTCGATGAAGATCATCAGCGAGAGCCTGGCGCAGTGGAAGCCGAACACGCTGAAGACCACTCCCGACGCCGGGTAGGCAGACTACATGCAGCCGGGCGCCGGCCCTTGCGGCGCGGCGCCCGCAGCCGTTTTCCAGTTCATTGTTAAGTGCATAGCCGCAATGACGGTATTTTAATACTTCCAATCCGACGGTATTTTCGTCTACACGGGCCAGGTTTGAAGCATTCCACAGATCGGTGGGGCGCTTTGTGACGTGGTGTTTGTGTAGGTTTCTGTAATGACGAATTTTCATCAAAGCGAGCGCGGAGCCCCGCTGTCGACCAGCCGGCCCGTTCTGTCGCCCTCGCTGCTGCTTATCTGCGCGGCAATTGCTGCCGTCGTCGTGTTGCTGACGTTCCGTCTGCTCTCCGCCTGATCCTCCAGCTTTTCACGCCGCCGTGACACCGGCGTGACGCCTGTTCACCGGCGATTGAACGGCCCGGAGCGAAACATTTTCGCTTTCGATCCGAACCTGTCTGCGAGTCGCTTCACTAAAGAAGCAACCCCATCAGGCAGAGGAACGGATCATGTCGCGCATCACGACGGTTTTGATTGCCGCCTCGCTGGCTGCCGCCGGCGCCGTGTCGACATTGGCGGTCGGCTCTCATGAAGCCGCTCGCGGCGACGCCGGGCGGACCTATGAATGGTCGGCGCACGAATCGTTCTCCGCGGACACGCGCCGCGCGCGGGAACAGGCGACGTCCCCGGCCCGCGAGACCACGCCCTTCGGCCGCATCGCGCTGGAAAGTCTCACCTAGAGTCTTTCTCCGTTTCTACGAAACGGTGAAAGACTCTAGGTATTTGATCAGACGCGTTTTCTTCACGCGAACCGGGACCCACTTCGCTCGAAAACGCTCTAGCGATTGCGGCCCGCACGACGCGCCGGCTGCGATCGATTTCTTTCGCGGAGTAAGGTTTGCTTAAGGGCTTCGCCAAACAAACGCCACGCCAACGTGGTGAAGATGCGCATCCCGAAAGCGCGGCCGATCTCGGATCGGCCCTGACAAGGTGCAAGATGTCTTTCCCGGTTGACGGACGCCTGGCTCTGCTGTGCGCGCTCGCGGTCCTGCTGGCGCAGCCAACGTTCGCGCAATCGGAAGATACGCCGGAGCCGGATGTCATCGAGGCAGAGCCCGAGCCGCTCGATCTGGACAAGCTGGACCCCGCCATCGACTGGAGCGTGCTCGGCCGCGATGCCAGCTCGTTCATCGATGCACAGGGCCGCAAGATCACCGTCGTTCCGACGAGCCGCGATCTGACGGCCAAGTGGAACCGCACCGAAAATCGCGACGGCTCCGCCGCCATCACCGTGAACCGTCCGCTGCCGATCGTCTGGGACACCAGGGTCGGCGTCGATTTCGGCATGGCGCCGGCCCCGTCGCCGCTGACGACACCCGAACGTCTGCTGGCGGGCGCACATGCGGAGCAATCGAGCGGCGTCGCCTGGGCCAGAACCACGGCGCCCGGACTGGACCTGCCGCTCGGCTGGGACAAGACCTCGCTCGATGCGCGTTTCGATCCGCTGCAGGAGCAAAGCCGCTTCGGCTCGCGCTTCAGCCGTTCGCTGCCGCTCGGCGAGGAGATGTCGGTGACGATGGAGAGCGGCTTCGCGGTGACGCATCTGCGCACGTAGCCGCTGCCGAACGAATTGTCCGGCGGGGAGACGCTCAACGTGTTCGACACCGAGCGTCTGGCCAAGCTCAACTTCCTCGCCACCGGCACCATCCTCGGCGCCGGCAGCAGGAAATCCAGCGCCGACGATGTCTGGCTGAACTCGCTCAGCGCCGAGCAAAAACTCTTCGGCGGCCTCAGCATCACCGGCACGGTCAGCGAAACGGTGGATGGCGAGACCGACAAGAGCCTCACCGCCGGCTTCAGGCGCAAGTGGTAGCCGCGGCTATTTTTCTTTCTCCGCGTCGGCGCGCGTCACGATGTCCATGATCCGGCGGCTCGCCGGATCGACGATCAGCACCGCCTGCGCGTCCGGCAGCACCGCGAACTTGAAGTCGCGCAGCACGCCGATCTCGTCCTTCACATGCACCGGCATCTCGTTCAGCATCACCGAATCCGGAATCGGCGTGCCGAGCGAGACCTGGTCCTCCGGCACCCGCTGCTGGCGTTCGCCCGAGGTGTTGTCATAGATCATGCGCTTCTGCACCGGCGTCAGCCCGATGCCCGGAACGCCCGGCGCCGATTCCACGGCCGCGCCCACCGATTGCGCCTGCACCGGCGGGACGACGACCGCGAGCATGGCGGCGGCCGCGATGACGCGCAATGCTGATGACATGGCGAACGACATGGCGAACATCCCCGATCATTCGATGATCGACACCACAACCGGCAGATTGGGATCGATGATTGCGATCTTGCCGCCGACCTTGACGTATTTGTACGGCTTCATCCACGGCAGCCGCTCGGCAACGGCGTCCGGCAACGGCTGCGCGTCGACCGGTTGTGAGAGCTCGGTGCCTTCGGCGAGTGTGACGTCGCTCGCCGCGTTTTGCGCCGGCGCCAGCGCGTCGCGGATCTCTTGCTTCTGCGCGTCGGTGAAGTTGAAGGTGTGCGCCAGAGTCGGCAGCTGATCGCGTTCGAAGATCGCGGGATTGTGAGCCGCGGTGTTTTGCGGCGAAGGAACGACCTGTCCGGCGAGCGATGGCTGGTCATTGTTGGACGGCCGGTCGGCCGGCGCGACGCCCGTGGTCGATGCCGCCGGCGCAGGCATCGCAGCGCCTTGCGCGAGCGCCGCGCCCGCTCCCGCCAGCATGATCGCGGCGATGACAGACAAGCGAATGGTTTGCATGACAAACTCCGATCTGCCCCCTGCCCGCTCCGGACATTCGGAACGGGACGTTTACAAACGCATGGCGCGGCCGAAAGTTCGGCCGCGCCGCAAGGGTTTCACGATGCCGCGGGGGTCAGCAGCGCTTGATGCGCTTGGTGATCACGGTGTTGCCGCGGCGTTCCTTCACGACCACCGTGCGGCACGAGGCATGATGCCCGCGATAATAGTGACGGCGAGGATGATGATAGTGCCGGCGCGGTGCGACACGCACACCGTCGCCGCCGATACGCACGTTGATGTCCGCCTGCGCGAGCCGGATCGCACCGCTCATATCGCTTTGCGCTGTTTGCGCGGAAGCAGGCATGGTGAACAGCGCAGCCGCGACGGCTGCGAGGGCAAGCGTCTTCATGTCGGAAATCCTCCAGGGTTGGCGCTGATGTAACGCTGCCAACGCAAATTCGTTCCGGATTTGAAATGAACAGGCGAAGCACGCACGCACGCGCGATTGCGCGCAACGATCAGGCGATGGTGTAAGTGCCCGACACCATGCCGACAGGCAGGTCGTCCGCGACGCTGATCAGCGTAACGCGCGCGAACACCGTTGCAGGCCCCGCGCCGACGATGCGCGCTTCCGCCAGCACGTCACATTTCGCCGGCCGCAGCAATTGCATTGTGTGATCGCCCGCACTCATCGGGCGATAGCCATTCCACGCTGCCGCGCAGGCAAAGATCATCGCCGTGTCGGCAAGCGCCATCAGCGCCGGTGCGCCGACCGCGTCCTGCGCGCGGCACAGTTTCTGCGAATAGGGCAGACGCAGCACCGCGCGCGGCTGCCAGTCGGCCTTCGCGCCGGACGGCCGCGTCGCCTCGATCACCTCGATCAGCAATCCGAGATCCTGGATCCAGGGCGCGACCACGTTCAGCATCAGACGGCTTGCCGCCTGCAGCCCGAAACTGCCCTGCGCCGGAGCAAGTCTGATGGCCTGCGCCACCATATTGTCGACCCCTGCCCTTCCGCGCCCCCGGCGCGAATCACCCCGCACCGAGCTTAGTATGTGCGTAGCGCCTTACCAGCGCCGGCGAATCGTCCCGGATGCCGGAAGCCAAAAATCTGTGCACAGATCGGACGATAGCGGGTGTGGCAACACCGGCGCACTCGCCCTGATTCTGCGGCGCGGCCTTGACCACGGCCCCGGCGCGGGGCACGGTTTGCGCCACCAGCACGGGGGCTGAGCATGTTGGGTCGTCGTCATTTGCGCATCGCGATGTTGCTGTTGGCCGGGCTGTTTGCAGCCGGCCTGGATATCGTTCCGGCGCGCGCCGCCAACTGGTTCGAGATGAATTTCTGGCTCAGCGGTCCGCGCTATTCCGGCCGCCTGCCGGCTTGCGAAGACCCCATGGCGCTGGCCGAAATCCAGAGCCGCTTTGCCACCAAGGAGCGCCGTTTCTGGCAGTCCGGGCTTGAACTGGTCAGCTTCGATCGCATTCGCGAGACCGGCTACCGCACCTGGGCCTCCGATACCATTCCGCGCCGCTTCTGCTCCGGCCGGGTGCAGGCCTCCGACGGCGTCTGGCGGCCGGTCCACTATTACATCGGCGAAGACCTCGGCCTGATCGGCGCCACTTGGGGCGTGCAATGGTGCGTGGTCGGCCTCGACCGCAACTGGGCCAACGCGCCGGTTTGCAGGATGGCGCAGCCGTAATCGCCGCTCGCCTCGATCCCCATTTATTTTCGTTTTGTTCTTGTCTTGTTCCTTCCGGTTGAGTAACCTCCCCGGTGTGCGCAACGCGTGTTGGGGAGCGTCTCATGAGCCACGCTGCTGAAGTCCGCATGAGTTATCTGCGCCTGGCCTATCGTCTGGCCGCCGCTGCAGCCTTCTTCATCATCCTGACGATCTCGGCCTTCTCGCAAGAGCAAGTGGCGCAGCGCTCCGAGCAGCGCCCCCTTGCGCACGGCTCGTCCGCGAACCGCAACGAGCCGGGCAATTTCGATTTCTATGTGCTGGCCTTGTCCTGGTCGCCGTCCTTCTGCGAAGCGGCGCGCGAACGCGATCCGCAGCGGGTGCCACAACAGCAATGCGCGGCGCGGCCCTATTCCTTCGTGGTGCACGGCCTCTGGCCGCAGCACGAGAGCGGCTTTCCGCGCGACTGCCGGGTGCCGGCGCCGCGGCTTCATCGCGGCATCGTGGATTCCATGCTCGACATCATGCCAAGCCCGCGCCTTGTGTTTAACCAGTGGGACCGGCACGGCACCTGTTCCGGCCTGAATGCGCAGAATTATTTCGACAATGTGCGCAAGGCGCGCGAACAGACCGTCATTCCCGCGCAATTCCAGGACGTGAAGTCCTACCTCACCGTCACGCCGGAAGAAGTCGAGCAGGCCTTTATCGCCGCCAATCCCGGCCTGTCGCGCTCGGCCATCGCGGTCACCTGCGATACCCGCAGACTAAGCGAAGTGCGCATCTGCATGACCAAGGATTTGCGCTTTCGCGACTGCGACGAGGTCGATCGCCGGACTTGCCGGCGCGAGAAGCTGGTGATGCCGCCGGTGCGCGGCGGCTAGATTGCGCGGCTAGTCGTTCGCCCGCAGCTGTGTTTCGAGGTGATCGGCATATCCCTTCGCCGCGTCGATGGCGCGGTCTCCGTCGAAGCGCGTAACCGCGCGATACGCATCGGCGACAATTCCATTGATGTCCTTGTGAAAGCCCTGCAGCGGCCGGTCGAGTACGGCCGGTCTTGCGGCTTCCAGATCGGGATGGCCGTAGGCGTAGATCAGGAGGGCGGCAATTGCGCTTCGCAGCATGGTCGTCGCACCGTTTGGCTCGCCGCGGCTGCGGCGGGGATCGCGGCGCTCCGGAGGAAGCGCACGCTCGCAATATGAAGGACGGCCATGACTTTCGTGCTAAATGCATTGCGGCAATTTTAACGACAAACCGGCGCAAACTGCCTGCAATCTAGCCGCAACAGGGTTAAACGGGATTAACCCTCCGGTCCCGCCGCCACCCTCATCCTTGACGCCATGAATTATCGCCACGCCTTTCACGCCGGGAATTTCGCCGATGTGGTCAAGCACGCCGTACTCGCGCGCATCGTCCGCTATCTGCAGCAGAAGGACACGCCGATCCGCATCATCGACACGCATGCCGGCGCCGGCCTTTACGATCTGCAGGGCGAGGAGGCGCGCCGCAGCGGCGAATGGAAGGATGGCATCGCCCGCGTCCTCGAGGCCGATCTCGGTCCGGCCGCGCGCGACCTGATCGCGCCCTATCTCGACGCCGTCCGGACTTTCAATCCGGGCACGCGGCTGAAGACGTATCCGGGATCGCCGGCCTTGCTGCGCACATGGCTGCGCCGGAACGACAGGCTCATTGCCTGCGAACTCGAGTCTTCAGCCTTCGGCACGCTCGACCGGTCATTGCGCGGCGACAATCGCTGCAAGGCGATCGAGATCGACGGCTGGACCGCCCTCGCCGCCTATGTCCCGCCGAAGGAGCGTCGCGGGCTTGTCCTGATCGATCCTCCCTTCGAGCAGCCGGATGAATATCTCCGGCTTGCCGCGGCCCTTGGCGAGGCCTGGCGCAAATGGCCAAGCGGAAGCTATCTCGCCTGGTACCCGGTCAAGGATGCAAAGGACGTCACCGGCTTCATCAAGAAAATGCTGCAGCACGGAATCGAAAAGATGTTGCGATTGGAACTAATTGTTGCAGCGCCCACGGAAACGACGCGCCTGCGCGGCACCGGTCTGGTCGCAATCAATCCGCCCTGGACGCTTGAACGCGAGATGAAAATCCTCATGCCCGCACTCGCCAAGGTCTTCGCGCCGGCCGGCAAGGGGGCGACCATCGTCGAGCCGCTCTCATCACAAAGTCGCTAGCGACACCCGTTGTACCTCTTTCCAGCAAGGCCGCGTTGGTGTTGACTTGTCACACTGGCTTTGACGTTCCGCCTCCTTAGGGGGGCCGGCGGAGTGACTGAGGCTGTGAAAAGCTGACGCTTTCCCCGACTGTGAATGTTAGGCCGAGCCGTCGCGCCGTGGGGGCCGGCGGCTTAGCAATTGTGGGAAGGGGAGTTCCTCAATGGCTCAAGCAGGAACCGTCAAGTTTTTCAACGGCGAGCGCGGCTACGGCTTCATCAAGCCGGACGATGGCGGACGCGATGTGTTCGTTCACATCACAGCCGTCGAGCAAGCCGGTTTGAAGTCGCTGACGGAGGGTCAACGCATCACTTTCGACGTCGAGCCCGACAAGAAGGGCAAGGGGCCGAAAGCCGTCAATCTCGTCATCACCGGTTGAGCCGGCGCAGCGAATTGATCTAGCGATCTGGGACCGACAAGCGGGCGCGGCAGCGCAAGCAGCCGCGCCTTTTGCTTTTTCCGCGCATGCCTCAGGGCTGCGCATTTCAGAGTTTGCAAGAAGAGTGCAAGACATGATGATACTGCTCAGCGCCCCGCCCTCGCCCTACGGACGCAAGGTCAAAATCGCAGCCGCCCTGCTCGGTCTGTCCGACAAGATCACGATCGAAGCCACCGACACCAACAAGGCCGAAGGCCCGCTGCGCACGCAGAACCCGCTCGGCAAGATTCCAACGCTGATGCTGGAAGACGGCACGTCGCTGTTCGACTCGCGCGTCATCCTCGAGTATCTCGATCACCTCGCCGGCGGCGGCAAGATCATCCCGCGCGATGTTGCCGCGCGTTTCGCGACGCTGCGGTTGCAGGCGCTGTGCGACGGCATTCTCGATGCATCGCTGCTGCAGGTCTATGAGAAGCGTTACCGGCCGGAAGCACTCTGGCATCAGCCCTGGCTCGACATGCAGGCCGACAAGGTCGCGCGCGCGATGAATGCATTGGAGAAAAATCCGCCGCGCATCGATGCGCTGCCCGATGCGGGACAGATCACGCTCGCCTGTGCGCTCGGCTATCAGGACCTGCGCTTCCAGGGACGCTGGCGCGAAAAATATCCGGCGCTGGTGCAATGGCTCGACCGCTTCGCGACCCAAGTGCCTTCATTCGCGACGACGAAGGTGGAGCCGAGCTGATCTGCGTCAGCCGATCAGTCCGTGGCCAATTTCCGTCATCCTGAGGTGCCCGTGCGCAGCACGGGCCTCGAAGGGCGACGGAGATAGAATCGTGCTTGCGAAAACAAAAAGCCCCGGACCTTGCGGTCCGGGGCAGTGTCCAAGTCCGACGTGTGGCGAAGAACTTAGATCAGAAGCGATAGTTCACACCGAAGCGCAGGAGGCTCGTCTCCAGACCGTTTTCCCGTCCGGTGGCGGAGTAATAGCGGTCGGCGAAATCCATCCAGAGGTACTCGACCTTGGCCGACCAGTTCGGCGTGAGGCCGACTTCCATGCCGGCGCCGAGCGTGTAGCCGTACTGCATCTTGCTTTCGGAGAAGCCGAGCCCCTCGCCTTCGACCTTGCCGTAGGCGAAGCCGCCGGTGACATAGAGCAACACGTTGTTCATCGCGACGCCGCCGCGTACGCGCAGCGTGCCGAACCACGGGTTCGAGAATTTCCATGGCGCGAAGGTGTCGTCCGCGCCGGACGCCTGGATGTCGGCTTCCGCGCCATAGACGAACTGACCCATCTGCCAATTGTAGCCGGCCTGCAGACCGCCCGCGATGCCGGTCGGCTCGGTCGGGTTGCCGGTGATCTCGCCCCACTGGAAGCCCAGATTGGCGCCGATATAGGGACCGACCCAGCTATACGGAGGAGGCGGTGCATAGGCCGGGGCATAGCCGCGGTTCAGATCGGCCGCCGACGCCGTGCCAGTCGCCAATGCAACCCCGGCGATCAGGCCGGCCCAGACGACGAATCTCTTCATTGCACTCACTCCTCACACCGACAGATCCGGGACGCCCGGACCGTACGCAGACCGGGATTTGTCCCCTCGAAAACGGCGCCGAGCGCCGCGCGAGAGGCTGAAAACCGGGCTTTGTTGTGCAGGATTTATCGCAATCTTTAAGTTAAACGTTCATGAATCGGTTAGAATTGCGAAAGCTATTGCTAATGACCCGTTTACTCTTGGCCAAATACTTAAGAATACGTTGACTATACGATACAGCAGCCGCCCTCCGGCAGCGTCCCTGCTTTTCCGCGGGCAGTCGCTGCAGCGGGCTTGCACCGCGCGCGGCAGATGGACACTTTAGCGGCCATCCCATGAACGGCCGCAAGACAGACATCGAGCCCGAGATCGAGCTCCCGGAGGACGAGGACGACTCGAGCCTGCCGGATGACATCCTCTCCGGCAGTGACATCGACCTGAGCGACACAAAACCCGGCTCGCTCGCGGCCGGACGCAAGGCGATCCTCGATCACACACGCCACGCGCCGCCGGGTCCGGGCGTCTACCGCATGATCGATGCCAATGGCGAGGTGCTCTATGTCGGCAAGGCGAAGAGCATCAGGAAGCGCATCACCGCCTATGCGCGCCCGACCGGGCATGACAGCCGCATCACGCGGATGATCGCGGCGACAGCGACGATGGAATTCGTCTCCACGCGCAGCGAAACCGAAGCGCTGCTGCTGGAAGCCAATCTGATCAAGCGGCTGCGCCCCCGCTTCAACGTGCTGCTGCGCGACGACAAGTCGTTCCCATATATTCTCATCACCAGGGATCATGCCTCGCCGCAGATCCTGAAACATCGCGGCGCGCGCACGCGGCCCGGCGACTATTACGGGCCCTTCGCGTCGGTCTGGGCGGTGAACCGCACCATCACCGCGTTGCAGCGCGCCTTTCTCATTCGCTCCTGCTCGGACGCCGTGTTCGAGAGCCGCACCCGCCCCTGCCTGCTGCACCAGATCAAGCGCTGCGCGGCGCCCTGCACCGGCGAAGTGAGCGCGGAAGATTATGCGGAGTATGTGCGGGAGGCGCGCGAGTTCCTGTCCGGCAAGAGCCGGCTTGTGAAGGAAGAGCTCGCGCAGGAGATGGAGAAGGCGTCGGAGCAACTCGATTTCGAGCGCGCCGCGATCTATCGCGACCGCCTCGCCGCCTTCTCGGCGATCCAGTCGCAGCAGGGCATCAATCCGCGCGGTGTCGAGGAAGCCGACGTTTTCGCCATCCATCAGGCCGGCGGATTCAATTGCGTGCAGGTCTTCTTCTTCCGCACCGGTCAGAACTGGGGCAACCGCGCCTATTATCCGAAAGCCGACCGCTCATTGTCGGCAGCCGAGGTGCTGGGCTCGTTCATCACGCAATTCTACGACGACAAGCCCTGCCCGCGTCTCATTCTCGTGTCGGAGGATGTGCCGGAATGCGATCTGCTGGCGCAGGCCTTCACCGCGAAGAGCGGTTACAAGGTCGACGTGTCGGTGCCCAAACGCGGCGAGCGCAAGGATCTTGTCGATCACGCGCTGGCCAATGCACGCGAGGCGCTCGGCCGAAAGCTTGCTGAAACCTCGTCGCAGCAGAAATTGCTGACCGCGCTGGCCGAAACCTTCGGACTGAAGGCGCCGCCGCGCCGTATCGAGGTCTACGACAACAGCCACATCCAGGGCAGCAACGCGGTCGGCGCCATGATCGTCGCAGGTCCCGAGGGCTTTCAGAAGAACCAGTATCGCAAGTTCAACATCCGCTCGACGGAGATCGCTCCCGGCGACGATTTCGCGATGATGCGCGAAGTGATGGAGCGCCGCTTCAAACGGCTGATCAGCGAGACAACTCCACATGCCGACACGGACGAATCCCCCTGGCCCGACCTGGTGCTCATCGATGGTGGGCTCGGCCAGCTGAACGCAGCACGCGACATTTTGTCTGGGCTGGGCATTGGCAATGTGCCGCTGGTCGGTGTCGCTAAAGGCGTCGATCGCGATGCCGGGCGCGAGACATTCTTCGTTCCCGGCCGCGAGCCGTTCCGGCTGCCGCCGCGCGATCCCTTGCTCTATTTCATCGAGCGCCTTCGCGACGAAGCCCATCGCTTCGCGGTGGGATCGCACCGCCAGCGCCGGAAAAAGGACATCCGGGAATCGGGATTGCAGGAAATTCCCGGCATCGGCCCCACCCGCAAGCGCGCGCTCCTGCATCATTTTGGAACCCTGAAGGCCATCGAGCAGGCCTCGCTCGCCGACCTCGCCAAGGTTCCCGGCATCAACGCCGACACCGCGCGGCGGATTTACGACTATTTCCACGAGCGCGCCGGCTGATTATGCGGAAAAGCCCGTTTTGGCCCGCAAAACCGGGGAGGCCGAAAGCGCGGGAGAATTGCCGCACATGCATCTGGCCCGGTTGACGGCACGGTGCGGGAGGTGTTCGTTGCGGCCATGAATTCAGTCACGTCGAGCCGGGTATCGGCGCACACCCTGTCGCTGCCGAATCTGCTGACTTACGGCCGCATCGCCGCAGTCCCGCTGGTGGTCGCCTGCATGTACTGGCAGGCCATCCTGCAGGGCGGCCTGTGGCTGCGGCTGCTGGCGCTGTTCATCTTCATTGCCGCGGGTATCACCGACTTCTTCGACGGCTATCTCGCCCGGTCCTGGGGGCAGCAATCGAAGCTCGGCCGCATGCTCGATCCGATCGCGGACAAGTTGCTCGTCTCCGCCTGTCTGCTGATGCTCGCCGCCGACGAAACCATCAAGGGCTGGTCGCTGTTCGCTGCGATCATCATCCTCTGCCGCGAAATCCTCGTCTCCGGCTTGCGCGAATATCTGGCGGAACTGCGCGTCAGCGTGCCGGTGACGCAGCTCGCGAAATGGAAGACGGCGCTTCAGCTCGTCGCCATCGGTTTCCTGCTCGGCGGCGAAGCGGTCGACCAGTTCCTGCCGCACGGGATGCTCGAATGGCGCTGGCGTGTCGGCGGCGACGATCCGCTGCCGCTCACCACCAGCGTCGGGATTGTGCTGCTGTGGGTTTCGGCCATCCTCACGCTCTATACCGGCTGGGATTATTTCCGCGCCGGTCTGCGGCATCTGATCGAGGAATGACCGTGAAGCTTCTCTATTTCGCGTGGGTGCGCGAACGCATCGGCAAGGCGGAAGAGGAGATCGCACCGCCGGCGGGCATCGCCACGATCGCCGATCTGATCGCCTGGCTGTCGGAACGCGGCGAGGAATATGCTCACGCATTTGAGAAGCCGAAGGTGATCCGCGCCGCCATCGACCGCGTGCATGTGAAGCCCGATGCCGCCATTTCCGGCGCGCGCGAGATCGCCTTTTTCCCGCCCATGACGGGCGGCTAGACTCGCGGTCGGCAGCCTGCGGGAGTAACCTGGCGAACATGAGCATGACCATTCGCCTGCAACGCGAGGATTTCGACGTGGCCGCCGAGGCCGCGAAGCTGTCGCGCGGGCGCTCCGATGTCGGCGCGGTGGTCACCTTCACCGGCATCTGCCGCGATCATGAAGGCGGCCACAACGTCTCGGCAATGACACTGGAGCATTATCCGGGCATGGCGGAGGACGAGATCGCACGGCACGTCGAGGACGCGATCACCCGCTGGCCGCTGCTTGGCGTCACCGTCATTCACCGCTATGGCCGCATGCAGCCGGGCGACAACATTGTTCTGGTCGCCACGGCTTCCGCGCACCGGCAGGCGGCCTTCGCCGCCGCCGATTTCCTGATGGACTATCTCAAGACGCAGGCGCCGTTCTGGAAACTGGAAGAACGGCCGGACGGCACGAACTGGGTCGAGGCCAAGGACAGCGATAACGCCGCAGCCGGACGCTGGCAGACCCGGAAGAACGAAGCTGCCGAATAGACGAGCGGACGTTCAATTTGAGTTTTCTGGTCGAAATCCCGCTGGAGGCCTACCGCGACGATGCATTCTCGCATTTCGCGGCGGAAACCGATTTCAATATCGGCACGGCGCGCGCGCTCATGTGGATGTCGCAGCTCGCCTATGAGGTGCGCGATGCGCGCCACAAGGTCGGGCCGGTGCTGCAGCGCTGGGGCCTGCAGCGCCACGCGCTGATCTCGAAGGAGCGCATCGGCGGCTTCCCGCTGGCCTCGACGCACGGCATCGTGGCGAGGCGGCAGGATGCGATATTCATCTCCTTCTCCGGCACCGACCCGCTGGCGCTTGCCAACTGGATCACCAACCTGCATCTCGGTCCGCGCTCGCGCGACATGCATCACGGATTCCGCACCGCCATCGACACGGTCTGGGCTGAATTGGCGGCCGCACTTGAAAGCGTGGACCGCGGGACACCGCTTTATTTTTCCGGGCACAGCCTCGGCGGTGCGCTCGCGGTGACGGCGGCCGAGCGGACATGGCGCGAATTCGATCTGATGGCGGCCGGCGTCTACACCTTCGGCGCCCCGCGTGTCGGCGCGAACGGCTTCGCTGAAAGCTACAATGCGAGCGGCCTCGGTGAGCGGACCTTCCGGATGGTGCACGGGCTCGACATCATCCCGACCGTGCCGCCGAGCCGGTTCGGATTCCGCCACGCCGGCCGCATGATGGCTTGCTCGCGCGGGGCCTGCTTCGCCGGTGCCGCCTTGTCGACAATGGACAGCGACGATCCGCCTTTTGCAGACACGATCAGAAACGGCTATCGCCAGCGCTGGCAAGACATGCTCACGGGAAGTTTTCCGTCGTCATCGCGCAAGGGATGGCTAGGCTGGTACCAGCGATATATCCTGCCACCGACGATCGCCGATCACCTTCCCGAGCGCTACCGGAAGGCGTTCGAGACGGCGGACCAACTGGCCGAATAAAGGCCTGCGGCGATTGTTTTCAGACTGCGTGAGACGAGAAATGCCATGCGCCGAACGGCTATAGTCGCGATATGCATGCTGGCTTTGCATGCACCTGCCATTGCGGCGCAGGTCAGATATTTCGACGTGCCGAAGGGTTCGCATCCGCACGATGTCGCGCCGGCCCCGGACGGCACTGTCTGGTACACCGGCCAGCATAGCGGCGACCTTGGCCGTCTCGACCCCAAAACAGGGAAGGTTGAACGCATTCCGCTCGGCGCTGGATCGCGCCCGCATGGCGTCATCGTCGGTCCTGACGGTGCGGCATGGGTGACCGATGGAGGGTTGAACGCCAATCTGCGTGTCGATCCCAAAACCAGTGAAGTGACGATCTTTCCGCTGCCGAAGGATTTTGCCGACGCGAACCTGAATACCGGCACCTTCGACAACAAGGGTATCTACTGGTTCACCGGCCAGAACGGCGTCTATGGCCGCGTCAATCCCGCAACGGGCAAGACCGAAGCCTGGAAGGCGCCGCGCGGCCGCGGGCCTTACGGCATTGCGACAACGCCCTCAGGCGATGTCTGGTACGTCTCGCTTGCGGGAGATCACCTGGCCAAGGTCGATGTGGTGACCGGCGAAACCAGCATCGTCGAGCCGCCGCGCAAAGGTGTCGGACCGCGCCGCATCTGGTCGGATTCGAAGGGGCTGCTCTGGGTCAGCTTCTGGCATACCGGCGAAGTCGGCCGCTACGATCCGATGAACAAGAACTGGACGACCTGGCAACTGCCGAACGCGAAATTCGGCGCCTACTCGGTCTATGTCGACGACAAGGACAAGATCTGGCTCACCGACTTCTCGGCCAATGCCATCGTGCGCTTCGATCCGGCCACCGAAAAATTCGACAGCTTCGCGAGCAACCGGTCCGGTGCATCGGTGCGCCAGATGCTGGGACGCCCCGGCGAAGCCTGGGGCGCGGAGAGCGGGACGGACCGGCTGGTGGTGGTGAGGGATTGAGTTCGCCGTCCCGGACGCGCGCGCAAGAGCGCGATCCGGGATCGTAAACCAAGCAACGAGATTCGGCTAACGGTCCCGGCTCATTTGCTTTGCAAATGGCCGGGACGACGCATTGCAGCTACGCCGCGGCCGATTTCGGATTCACTTCGGCGGTGTAGTCATCCATCAGCTGCTTGGTGATGCCGCCGGGATTGAAGTTCCAGTTGGCGATTTGCGCGACCGCCGTCACTTCCGCGGCGGTGCCTGTGATGAAGCACTCGGAGAAGCTCGACAATTCTTCCGGCATGATGCGGCGTTCGATCACTTCGAAGCCGCGCCGCTTGGCGAGTTCGATGACCGTGCGGCGGGTGATGCCGTCGAGGAAGCAATCGGCGATCGGCGTGTGGATCTTGCCGTCCTTGACGAAGAAGATGTTGGCGCCGGTGCATTCCGCGACGCGGCCTTCCCAGTCGAGCATCATCGCATCCGCAAAACCCTTGCGCTCGGCGCGATGCTTGGAAACCGTGCAGATCATGTAGAGGCCGGCCGCCTTGGCAAGGCAGGGCGCGGTCCTAGGATCGGGCCGTCGGTAGTCGGCGAGATCGAGCTTGATGCCCTTCAGCCGCTGCGCCGGATCGAAATAGCTCGGCCATTCCCAGGTCGCGATCGCAAGATGAATGGCGTTGTTCTGCGCCGAAACGCCAAGCTGGTCGGACCCGCGCCAGGCGATCGGGCGCACGTAAGCATCCGTGAAGCCATTCTTGTCGAGCACGAGCTGCTTGGCCGCGTCGATCTCGGCCACGGAAAACGGAATCTCGAAATCGAGGATATTCGCCGACTTCTTCAGCCGCTCGGAATGCTCGGTGCTCTTGAAGATGCGGCCGCCATAGGCGCGCTCGCCCTCGAACACACAGCTCGCATAATGCAACCCGTGGGTCAGGACGTGGATCTTGGCGTCCGGCCCCGGCACCAGCTTGCCGTCGAACCAGATCATTCCCGGAAGTTCGTGAAAAGGCACTGCCATGGCGTTCCTCCTCGGGCACTGGCCGCTCGGGGGCCGTCAGACCGCCTGCGAACCCGCTTTTTGCCTCGCGGGCCAAGTCCCGATATCGTCTTGCCGGTCCATGAGAGCGCGCTTCGGGAACCGGCGCAATGACCGCAACCCACCAGAAGGCGGGAACGATCCTTTCGTTCAGGTGCACCTCTGGGTAACAATCCGCTGAAAATATGTCAATATAGCTGACATAAATGGCCAAACCCCGCTGGGACATATGACGATTTCTTCGGTCCGCGACCGCGCCACTTCCCAAGACCAGGCCGATAACCGCGACGGCGGCGGTCCGATCTGGGACATCATCGAATTGCTGTTCTTCGCCTATCGCGACTTCGTCAGCGATCCCGACGACGTGCTCGCCAAATTCGGATTCGGACGCGCGCATCATCGCGTGCTGCATTTCGTCAACCGCAACCCCGGCATGAAGGTCGCCGACCTTTTGAACATCCTCAACATCACCAAGCAGTCGCTCGGCCGTGTGCTCAAGCAGCTCATCGACCAGGGCTATGTGGTGCAGAAGGAAGGCGCCAATGACCGCCGGCAGCGCCTTCTTTATGCCACGCCGAAAGGCGAAGCGCTGGCCATGAAACTGGCCGGGCTGCAGACGGAACGGATCGCGCGTGCGCTCGGCGAGCTCGATCCCGGCGCGCGCGACGCGGCCTGCCGCTTCCTGATGGCGATGATCGACGCCGAGGATCGCGACGGTGTGCAGAAATTCATTGCCCGCGCCGACCAGCCCCGAAACCCCAAAACCTGACGGTGAGCCGCATGCAGGCTGCGAGCCTCGCACCCTCCATTCCTGCGGACGATGCGCCGCATCTTCTGGTCGTCGACGACGACCGGCGTATTCGCGATCTCTTGTCGCGGTTTCTTGCCTCTGAAGGCTACCGCGTCACCACGGCGGACAATGCCGCCGACGCGCGCGCCAAATTGCAGGGACTGCATTTCGATCTTCTTATCCTCGACGTGATGATGCCGGGCGAAACCGGATTCGATCTGGCGAAGTCGCTGCGCCTGACATCGGAGGTCCCGATCCTGATCCTGACCGCACGCGACGAGAGCGCGATGCGCATCGAGGGCCTCGAGATCGGCGCCGACGATTATGTCGCCAAGCCCTTCGAGCCGCGCGAATTGTCGCTGCGCATTGCGAACATCCTCAAGCGCGCGCAGCCCGCGGCGGCGCCGGCGCCGGAATCGGTGCGCTTCGGCGAATTTGTGTTTCACATCGCGCGCGGCGAGCTGCGGCGTGGCGAGGATATCGTCCGGCTCACCGACCGCGAACGCGAGATGCTGACCGTGCTGTCGGCGAGCCCCGGCGAGACTGTTCCGCGACTGTCGCTCGCTGGCAACGATCCCGCCGCCAACGAGCGCGCGGTCGACGTGCAGGTCAACCGGCTGCGCCGCAAGATCGAGCGCGACCCGGCCAATCCCCTGCTGCTGCAGACCGTGCGCGGCATCGGCTACAAGCTCGTGGTGTCGACATGACCACGCTCGATACCGGGCTCGCCACGCTCCGCTCGGCGGCGAACCGGGTCGGCTATGTCTGGGACACGCTGGCGCTTGGCATCAAGCGATTCATGCCCACAGGCCTTTACGCCCGCGCGCTGCTGATCATCATCGCGCCAATGGTGATCCTGCAATCGGTGATCGCCTTCGTGTTCATGGAGCGGCACTGGAATTCGGTGACGCAGAAGCTCTCGGCGAGCGTGGTCGCCGACATCGCCGCGCTGATCGAGGTCCATCGCGGCTATCCGCAGGACGCCGAGCTCACGCAGATCAAGCGCATCGCGCAGGAGAAGCTCGGTCTTGTCATCGACTTCCTGCCGTCCGGCGAAATGCCGCAGCCCGGAGCGAAGCCGTTTTTCTCCCTGCTCGACCACGCGCTGTCGCAGGAGCTGCGCAAGCAGGTCAAGCGGCCGTTCTGGATCGACACTGTCGGCCGCTCGGCGCTGGTTGAAATCCGCATCCAGCTCGACAAGGCGGTGATGCGGGTGATCGCGCCGCGCAGCGCCGCCTATGCGTCGAATTCCGGCATCTTCCTGATGTGGATGGTCGGCACCTCGCTGGTGCTGCTCACCGTCGCAATCATCTTTCTGCGCAACCAGATCCGGCCGATCCTGCGCCTCGCCGACGCCGCCGAATCCTTCGGCAAGGGCCGCGACATGCCGAACTTCCGTCCGCGCGGTGCGCGCGAGGTGCGCCGCGCCGCTGTCGCCTTTATCGAGATGAAACTACGCGTCGAGCGCGCGATCGAACAGCGCACGGCGATGCTCGCCGGCGTCTCGCACGACCTGCGCACCATCCTCACCCGCTTCAAGCTGGAACTCGCTTTGCTCGGCGACACGCCCGAAATCGAGGCGATGAAGAAGGACGTCGACGAGATGGGCCGCATGCTCGAGGCCTATCTCGCCTTTGCGCGCGGCGACATGGGCGAGACGTCGACGCCGACCGACATGGCGGACTTCCTCGAGGAACTGCGCAGCGACGCCGAGCGCACCGGCCACAAGGCCACGGCCGATTTCCACGGACAGCCGGTGGTGACGGTGAAGTCGGCCGCCTTCAAGCGCTGCCTCGCCAACCTCGTGTCGAACGCCGCGCGTCACGCCAATTCCATCGCGATAACCGGCCACCGCGATCACCGCTGGCTGACCATCACGGTGGATGACGACGGCCCCGGCATTCCCGCGTCGATGCGCGAGGAAGTCTTCAAGCCGTTCCTGCGGCTCGACAATGCGCGCAACCAGGATGAGGGCGGCACCGGCCTCGGCCTCGCCATCGCCCGTGACATCGCGCGCTCGCATGGCGGCGACATCATGCTGGGCGATTCACCGCTCGGCGGCCTGCGTGCAACGGTGCGCGTGCCGGTCTGATCAGGCAGCAGCCGGCTCGTCATCCGGCCCGCGGTGACGGCGGCGCTGCGCGCGCCAGCGGCTGGTGCCACGGCACAAGGCTTCCGGAATGGCGCAGAGATCGTTGAAAAAGCCGTTCCAGCGCGCGCCGCGCGACAATTCGCGATCGAGTGCCGCCATGGTGCGGGCAAGGCCTGGGTCCTCGTCGTTCACCCAGACCGAAAGAACGCGGCCGTAGAGCAGCGCCAGCCCCTGCGCGCGCAGCATGCCCTTCGGGCCGGCGGTGTCGATATCGGCGGCGGTAAGCATGAAATGCAGCGAGCGCACGGCAAAGCCGTTCAGCGCCATGGCCATTCCGGGATTGCGCGTGGCCGAGCGCAGCAGCGAGCGCACCGCCTGCTTGTGCGGGGTCAGCGCCTCCATGCGCCGCATCAGCACGTCGAACAGCTTTTCGCGCGGCGCTTCCTCGGACATGTCGGAGAGATCGGACGACAGCACCTTGCTGTCGATCTCCTTCATGTGCGCGGCGAGGATTCCCATCGGGGACGAAAACTCGTTGCGAAGCTCCGCCAGCGTGACACCGGCGCGGCGCGCGATATCGCCGAGCGAAATCTGCTCGAACGATTTTTCCGCCAGCAATTCCATCAATGCCGTGACAATGCGCGCGCGCACGGATCCAGCCTCGGCCATGACAGCCTCCCTTGCCTTTTCAAAGACAATCTAGGGTCTGAAACCGGCCGTTCCAAGGCGCGCGGCAGCCTAGCCTGCAAGCTCACGCGAGCGTTTCGTCGCAGCCGCCACCGCCTTTGTCATCAAAGCTTCAAGTCCGTCCGGCGCCATCAGCACATTCAGCGCGGCGGCGGTGGTGCCGCCGGGCGAGGTTACGTTCTGCCGCAGGATCGCGGGATGATGCGGCGAGCGATGCAGCAATTCGCCGGAGCCCGCGACGGTGGCGCGCGCCAGCGTCTCCGCCAGCTGCGGCGGCAGGCCGGCGACAACGCCGGCTTTCGCCAGCGCCTCGGTGAGATGGAAGATGTAGGCGGGACCGGAGCCGGACACGGCGGTCACCGCATCCATCAGCGCCTCGTCGTCGATCCACTCTACCGCGCCGGTCGCGGCGAGAAGATCATGCGCGATCTTCTTTTGCGCCGGTGTCACCTTCCTGTTCGGAACCGCGACGGTGATACCGCGTCCGATCGATGCGGGTGTATTCGGCATCGCGCGCACCAGCGCGGCGCCCGGCAGGGCCGAGTCCAGGAAGGCCAGCGTCTTGCCCGCCATCACCGACACGACCACGGTGTCGGCGCCGACCAGCGGCAATACGGCCGGCAACACCTCGGCCGCGACCTGCGGCTTCACGGCGAGGATCACGACGCGCGCTTTCGGCATCGCGGCTCTGGGCGGATTGAGAACGACGCCGCGCCCGGCCAGCACCGAAATCTCCGGCGCCGGATTGGGATCGATCACCAGCGCCTGTTTCGGATCGAGGCCGAGCGCCAGCCAGCCTTCCAGCATGGCGCCGCCCATCTTGCCAGCACCGACCAGCGCGACCGGACCGAGGCCCGCGAGAGAGGTTTTGGATGATGATGTCATGGCAAAGCCTTTCAGCCGTCATGCCCGGGCATAGCCCGTCGAAGACGGGCGTGAACGCCCTTTTGTCCCGGGCATCCCGATCATATTGGCAAAGCTGTGCAAACCTGAACGAGATCGCCGGGTCAAGCCCGGCGATGACACAAGATAGAATTGTTGGTGAAGTTACGCTTCGCCCGAGGTCTCGAACATCGCCGCGTCCAGCGCCTCGCGTGCCGGCTTGCCGGCCCAGAGCACGAACTGGAAGGCGGGGAAATAACGCTCGCAGGCCTCCAGCGCGGTGTTCAGCACGGCCTGGCATTGCTCGCCGGAGGCTTCCATCCCGCCGGCCAGAACCAGCGCGTGGCGGAACATCACGAGGCCATCGTTCGGCCACAGATCGAAATGGCCGATCCACATCTGCTCGTTCATGTACGCGATCAGCTTCTGCACCTCGCCGTTGCGCCGCTCCGGCACCTTCAGGTCGAAGGCGCAGGCGAGATGCAAGGCTTCCAGTTCGTCCATCCAGGTGAATGACACCTGATAGTCGCTCCAGCGGCCCTTGATAAGGATATTGATCTCGTCATCACCCGAACGCTCGAAGCTCCAGTCGTTGACGGCAGCGAGGCGTTCGACGGCATCGAGAGGATTCAGGCGAAGGGAATCGGAAAGTTCAGTCAGTGACATGGTCTGTTCATCCGCCGCTTGCGAGGCTGCCATGCCCCGCGCCGCGGCTGCGGACGAGGCAAATCACTTCCCCGACGGGGGATGCTTACTCAGAGACGCTGCTTTGTGACGCAGGACGGAAGAGGCCCGGCGGGTTGACCGCCGGCAAACGAATCACTTGCACAACCGACTATATCCGGCCCGATTCCGCGCAACAAAGATTGAATTCACGTTGCGTGAATAGGTCGTGGATTCTTGGAATCCGCGCAACGCGGCCGGACTCCCTGTCCACAATACCCACTGCGACAAGTTGACTCGGGATGTCCATTGCATCGTCGTCCCCGCGAAAGCGGGGACCCATACCCACGAACGCTCGTGACGTATTCGGCGAAGCAACAAAAAGTTTGAAAGTCAGCACGTATGGGTTCCCGCTTACGCGGGAACGACCAAAGACGTCAGTCGAACAGACTCGATACCGACTCTTCCGTCGCGGTACGGCCGATGGCTTCGCCGATCAGCTGCGCGATCGGCAGCACGCGGATGTTGTGCGCGTCTTTCACTTCCTTGGTCGGCTGGATGGAGTCGGTGATCACCAGTTCCTTCAGGCGCGACTTGGTCACCCGCGCGACGGCGCCGCCCGACAGCACGCCATGGCTGAGATAGGCGTAAACTTCCGACGCTCCCTGCGCGAGCAGCGCATCGGCGGCGTTCACCAGCGTGCCGCCCGAGTCGACGATGTCGTCGACCAGGATACAGATATGCCCTTTCGGCTCGCCGATGACGTTCATCACTTCGGATTCGCCGGCGCGTTCGCGGCGCTTGTCGATGATGGCGAGCGGCGCGTTGATGCGCTTGGCGAGACCGCGCGCGCGCACGACGCCACCGACGTCGGGCGAGACCACCATCAGCTTGGAAATATCGAAGCGCTCCTTGATGTCGCGCACCATGACCGGCGACGCATAGAGATTGTCGGTCGGAATATCGAAGAAGCCCTGGATTTGTCCCGCATGCAGGTCGAGCGTCATCACGCGGTTGGCGCCGGCGTGAGTGATCAGGTTGGCGACGAGCTTGGCCGAGATCGGCGTGCGCGGACCGGGTTTGCGGTCCTGCCGCGAATAGCCGAAGTATGGAATGACCGCCGTGATGCGGCGCGCGGACGCTCGGCGCAGCGCGTCGATGATGATCAGCAATTCCATCAGATGGTCGTTGGCCGGAAACGAGGTCGACTGCACGACGAACACGTCGGCGCCGCGCACGTTCTCCTGGATCTCGACGAAAATCTCCATGTCCGCGAAGCGGCGGACCACGGCCTTGGTCATCGGCGTGCGCAGATAATCGGCGATCTCGCCTGCAAGCACGGGATTGGAATTGCCGGCGACGAGCTTGATTGCCCCGTTCTTGGCCATCGACTCCTCGCTGGTCACTTACGCAAAAAGGTTGATCCACGCCCGGCGAGGATGCTCGCAGGCGGCGTCCTGATAACAAGCCGTCCGCAGCCTGTGCAATATACGAAAGGCCGTATCCTTAAGCTTTTTGGATCGCCGGTCCCGGGCCTCAAAAGGCATTGGCCGTGGCCACCTGCTGGGGGCGTCCCGCCGGACGGCGCGGCGGCAAGGGGGTGCCGGATCCGGTCGAAACGGAGCCCGTTACGTCCGCTTCGGCGTTGGCGGGCAGGCGGAAGATGCCCTGCGCCTCCGGGCGGAAATCGTCGGTGGCGGCGACAGTCAGCCGGGGCTCTTCTTCGGTCCCGGCCGGGGCCGGGGCGGGTCCGGAGGGGGCCGCCGAACCGTTCAGAAAGGCAGAGAGCTGCTCCATGCCGCTGCGGGCAACGCGCGCCAGCACGGCATCGTTGCCGGCCGTGTTCCAGGCATCCTGCCCGGCCGGCCCCGCCTTCTCCTCGCCGGTCAGACGGGCGGCGCGGCGCGTCTCGCCGTCATAGACATCCCAGACCCAGGACACGACGGTCTGCTTCTTCACCACGCTGGCCGCGACATAGCCGCGAATGCGATACGGCGCATAGCCTTCGCGCGTGACCACCGGCACCTGCCGGGCGTCGGCTTCCTCATTCAGCTTCAGCACGAGTTTCTGGAACACGGCGGGCGGCGCGCCGTCGATGGATTCAAAGGCGACGCTGGGCCGCTGGCCGGATTGCAGTCCACCGGTGCGCTGACCATCGGTCACGCAGCCGGCCATCCATATGGCGAGCGCACAAACCGTCAGGCTACGCGCCAATGCGCCTGCCACACCACGCTGCATGAAACCCCCGTGCCAAGGTCGGACTCTGCGGTCCTTGATCGGCTGCAGACAGGCGTAGCGGGATTTTGCGGGCGGGTCCAGAGACACCAACGCGTCGTCACTGCCGAGACATTAATCGACCAGAACGATCGCGTTGATATGACGGCCATAATCCGGCTCGCCGCGATGCACGGAGCGGCGGTAGCTGTAGAAGCGATCCGGCTCGGCATAGGTGCAAAGACCGACGTCCTCGATTTGCGTGACCCCGGCCCGCCGCAATCGCGCGGCGATATAGCCAGCCAGATCGAACAGCGTATGCGCCTCGCGCTCCGCGTCCTTGAAGAAGCGCGCATTGGCCGGGTCCTGATCGCAGAAATTGCGCACGAATTCCGCGCCGACTTCGTAATTGCGCTGCCTGATCATCGGCCCGAGCGCCACGACCATGCGTTCGCGATCGGCGCCAAGCAACTCCATTGCGGCAATCGTCGCATCGAGCACGCCGGTCAGCGCACCGCGCCAGCCCGCATGCGCGGCACCGATCACGCGCGCCTTCGGTTCGGCGAGCAGCACCGGTCCGCAATCGGCCGTGGTGACTCCGATGGCAAGATCGGTCATGCGTGTGACGATGGCGTCGGCTTTCGGGCGCGTCTCCACGCTCCAGGCTGTCTCGGCAACGACAACATCCGGGGAGTGAATCTGGTGAACGGTGGCGAGGTCGCCGGCATCGACATTCAATGCGCGCGCCATGCGCCGCCGATTTTCCGCAACGTGCGCGGGATCATCGCTGGACCCGACCCCGCCGTTGAGACTGGCATAGAGGCCTTGCGAGGTGCCGCCCTCACGCGTGAAGAACGCGTGGCGAATACCGCGCAGTTTCGTGAACGAGGGCGCGGTCAGCATGCGTCGTTTCTCCTTGTCGCAACCGGGATGCCGCTATTCCCGATCGCGCTCTATTCGCCAAAGGCCGGCAGAGTTCCAAGCGCGGGATTGGCAATCGCCGTCACCTTGAACAATTCGCCCATTCCGGTCGGCCCGGTTTGCGTCAACCGCGCCACCGCGGAGTCGATATCTGCCGCCTGCTGCGGCGACGCGCTCGCTTTCAAACCTTGCGCCCGCAACTCGATGCCGATGCGGCGCAGGAATTCGCCCTGCGTGACCGGCCCCTGCACGCTGGCGCCCATGCTTTCCGCAGCCGCACCGAAAGCCTGGAAATCGACATGCGACGTGATGTCCACACGTCCGGGGGATTTCAACACGTCCGCATATTGGTGACGGCCTATGGCTTGCAGCGTATCGCCAATGGCGCTTGCGCTGTGGCCATAGTCGATGATCAACGCCACCCCCTGATCGCGCACTGTCCGCGCGAGATCGTAGGCAAAGGCATCGGGGCGCCATTCAAAGATCGCGCCATTCGCGGCGTCGCGTGCGTTTGCCGGAAGCAGCCGCTCGAATTGCGGAATGCGATCCGGCGCGATCCCGAACGCGAAATGCCCGTTGCTGTCGAGGCCGACCACACGTTCATGCCAACCGTCCGCCTGCTTGACCGCCTGATGCACCGGCAGGGCGTCGATGAATTCGTTGGCGAGCACGATCAGCGGCCCGGGGGGCACGTCGGCGAAATTCCGGTGCCAGAGCACGGGCACATCCTGTGTCTCCAGCATCTCGCGCTGCGTCTTCTCCAGCAGCGGACTGACCTCGACCAGATGCAGCGAGATCGCTTGGCGGAATTCCGGCGCAACGCGCAACGCGCGCAGTGCGTCCTTGATCATCGTGCCGCGGCCCGGCCCGAGTTCGACGACGCGCACATTTTCCGGCGAGCCCATCCTGCGCCAGACCGACAGCGCCCAGACGCCGACCAGTTCGCCGAATATCTGGCTGATCTCCGGCGCCGTGATGAAATCGCCGGCGGCGCCGAACGGGTTCTGCGTCGCGTAATAGCCATGCTGCGGATGCCCAAGGCACAACGACATGAATTTCCAGACCGGCATCGGTCCTGCGACCGCGATCAGCCGGCGAAGCTCTGTTTCGATCGGTGAGACGGTGTCGTCGGTCATGCGTATCCCGCGCGCGGCTTGCGCAGAGCGTAAACGACGAATGAGATCCCCGCCAGCAGCAGCGGAATCGAGAGCAGCATGCCCATGGTGAGCCCGCCCCACAGGAAGCCGAGTTGCGCGTCCGGCTCGCGGAACAATTCGCAGAACGAGCGCGCCAGCGCATAGCCGATTGCAAAGATGCCGACGATCAGGCCCGGCCGCTTCAGCGCGCCGCCGCGCACGAACAACGCCAGCACGATGAACAGCACGAGACCTTCCAGCGCCGCTTCGTAGAGCTGGCTCGGATGGCGCGGCAAAGGTCCGGCATGCGGAAACACGAAGGACCACGCCACATCGGTCGTGCGTCCCCACAATTCGCCGTTAATGAAATTGGCCATGCGCCCGAGAAAGAGACCGATCGGCCCGGCGGCGCAGGTGAGATCGCCGAGCGACAGGATCGAGATCTTCCGCCGCCACGCGAACAGCACCACCGCCAGCACGCAGCCGGCGAACCCGCCATGGAACGACATGCCGCCATTCCAGAGCTGGAAAATCTCGGCCGGGTTCGCCGCGAAGTAAGCGGGATTGTAGAAGAGAACGTAACCGGTGCGTCCGCCGAGAATGATGCCGAGCGTGACCCAGACGATGAAGTCGTCGAAATCGGTTACCGTCATCGGCGCCTTGCCGCCGGCCCAGAGCGCATCGTTGCGGATCATCCAGCGCGCATAGAGCCAGCCGAGCAGAATGCCGCCGATATAGGCGAGCGCATACCAGCGGATCGCGAACGGGCCGATGCTGATCAGCACCGGGTCGATGTCGGGAAACGGCAAGGTCAGGAAAGGCATGTCGGCGGAACTCTCGGTCGGCGCCGGTTTGCGGGGTTGCAAGGTGGTGAGTCAAGCCACGGATACCATATCCCGATCCTGCGCTTGCGGGCGCCGGATGGGCGGTCCATATCTGGCCTTGGCGACGCCATTCGTCCGGAGACGAGAATGACCCAGACCAGCGGCCGGTTCTTCGATGAGATCGCGCGATTGATGAACGACGCGGCCGGCGTGGCGCAGGGCGTGCGGCGGGAATTCGACACCCTGTTCAAGACCCAGGCGGAGCGCTGGCTGCGCGACATGGACCTCGTCAAGCGCGAGGAATTCGACGCGGTGAAGGACATGGCCCGCCTCGCCCGCGAGGAAAACGAGGCCCTGAAGGCCCGTATCGACGCCCTGGAGGCCAAGCTCGAGGCCAAATCGGAGAGCAAGGCCAAGAAGGCACCCAAGGACGGCTCCAAGGACACGCCCAAAGCCGATCCGGCCTGATTCCGGAGTTCCGGGCCTCCGACGGGCGATTTTGGGCCGTTTCTGCCGGCTTTCCTTGTCAGAACACCATCGGGCCGCTATAAGCCCGCGCATCCGCGGCCTTCCCGCACCCCTGGAGGCGTGCCGCGGCGTTTTCCGAAAATTCGAACGATCAGAGAAGGACTTAACGCTATGTCGACCGTCAGGGAATTGAAGGCGACGGTGCGTCCGAAGGCCGGCAAGGGGGCCGCTCGGGCAGTACGTCGCACAGGCCAGACACCGGCCGTAATCTACGGGGCGAACCAGCCCCCGCTCAGCATTTCGTTGGATCAGAAGGAAGTGCGCACCCGCATCTATGCCGGCCGCTTTCTGACCACGCTCTATGACATCGAGATCGATGGCAAGAAGCATCGCGTCATTCCGCGCGACTACCAGCTCGATCCGATCAAGGATTTTCCGATCCATGTCGACTTCATGCGGCTGTCGGAAGGCCAGCTCATCCGCGTCAACATTCCGGTGCACGTCACCGGCGCCGAACAGTCGCCCGGCGTGAAGCGCGGCGGCGCCGTCAACATCGTGGCGCACACCATCGCCGTGCGCTGCCCGCCCGACAAGATCCCGCAATCGATCGACGTCGACGTCTCCGGTCTCGAGATCAACTACTCGAAGCATCTGAGCGACGTGAATCTGCCGGAAGGCGTGAAGGTGATCGGCAGCGAGGACGTGACGCTCGTCACCATCGTGCCACCCTCCGGCTACGCGGAAGAAACCCGCGCCGCCGCCGAGGCTGCTGCCGCCGCCGCTGCCGCGCCTGCGGCCGGTGCTGCTCCTGCTGCCGGTGCCGCTGCGGCTCCTGCCGCTGGCGCCGCTGCGGGTGGCGACAAGGCCGCCGAGAAGAAGTGAGACGGCGGCGCGTCACGGCGCGCCGTCATCATCCCATGCTCATTCTTGTCGGGCTCGGCAACCCCGGCGCCCGTCATGCGGGCAACCGGCACAATATCGGCTTCATGGCCATCGAGGCCATCGCGAAGCGCCACGGCATCACGCCGTGGCGCAAGCGTTTCCAGGGTGTCGCGGCGGAAGGCAATGTCGGCTCCGAACGCGCGCTGCTGCTGCTGCCGGGCACGTTCATGAACGAATCCGGCCGCGCGGTCGCGGAGGCGGCGAAGTTCTACAAGGTCGGCCTCGACGACATCGTCGTGTTCCATGACGAACTCGATCTGCCGGCGGGCAAGCTGCGCATCAAGACCGGCGGCGGCAATGCCGGCCATAACGGCCTGCGTTCCATCACCGCGCATATGGGCAACGACTACAAGCGCGCGCGCATGGGCATCGGTCATCCGGGCAACAAGGAGATCGTGCATTCCTATGTGCTCTCGGACTTCGCCAGGAGCGAGCGGCCCTGGGTGGAGACGATGTGCGAGGCCGTCGCCGACCATGCCGAATTGCTGGCGCGCGGCGAGGATTCAAGCTTCCAGAACAAGATTCACCTTGCGATGACGGCGAAAGGCTTCGATCTCAACGGCTCGGACGACCCCAAAGCCGCCGCGCGCGACTAACCACACGGACTTTCGATCATGGGTTTCAAATGCGGCATCGTCGGTCTGCCGAATGTCGGCAAGTCGACGCTCTTCAATGCACTCACCGAGACGGCGGCGGCGCAGGCGGCGAATTATCCGTTCTGCACCATCGAGCCGAATGTCGGTGAGGTGGCGGTGCCCGATCCGCGGCTCGACAAGCTCGCGGCCATCGCCGGATCGCAGCAGACCATTCCCACCCGCCTCACCTTCGTGGACATCGCCGGCCTCGTGCGCGGCGCGTCGAAGGGCGAAGGCCTCGGCAACCAGTTCCTCGCCAATATCCGCGAGGTCGATGCCATCGCCCATGTCGTGCGCTGCTTTGAGGATTCCGACATCACGCATGTGGAGGGCAAGATCGATCCGATCGCCGACATCGAGACCATCGAGACCGAATTGATGCTGGCCGATCTCGACAGTCTCGAGCGGCGTGTCGACGCGCTGGAGAAGAAGGCGCGCGGCAACGACAAGGAAGCCAAGGAGATGCTCGACCTCGTCAAGCGCGCCCTTCCCCTGCTGCGCGAGGGCAAGCCGGCGCGTCTGGTCGAGCGCAAGCCGGACGAAGAGAAAATGTTCGCCCTGCTCGGCCTGATGACGGCCAAGCCCGTGCTCTATGTCTGCAATGTCGAGGAAGGCGCCGCCGCGACCGGAAACGAATTCTCAAAGCGCGTGGAAGCGCGCGCGAAGGAAGAAGGCGCAGTGTCGGTCGTGATCTCCGCCAAGATCGAATCGGAGATCGCCGTTCTGTCGCGCGAGGACCGCGCCGACTATCTCGAAGCGGTCGGCCTGAAGGAAGCCGGCCTCGACCGGCTGATCCGCGCCGGCTACGACCTCCTGCACCTCGTCACCTATTTCACGGTCGGCCCCAAGGAAGCCCGCGCCTGGACCATCACCACAGGCACCAAGGCGCCGCAGGCAGCCGGCGTGATCCACACAGATTTCGAGCGCGGCTTTATCCGGGCGGAAACCATCGCCTATGACGATTATGTCGGCCTGAACGGCGAGGCCGGCGCCCGCGATGCCGGCAAGCTGCGGCTGGAAGGCAAGGATTACGTGGTCGCCGACGGCGACGTGATGCATTTCCGTTTCGCCACCTGAACGGAACCTTTTCCAGCCTCGTACGTTGAGACGGTCGGGCTGACCAGCGCCACGGAACGAAATCCGGTTGAACGCGGCGGAAGGAATTCCGTGGCGGAGGGTTGCCCTGTAAGCGTTCAACAACCGGGTCCGCATGGCGCTGAACCCAGGGCATATCTATCGGGACGGGGGGATGCTGGCCGCCGTCGCGGCCGTCTATTTTCTGCTGGCAAAAGCCGGGCTGGAATTCGCCTCGATCAACCCCAGCGCCACGCCGATCTGGCCGCCCACGGGTTTTGCCATCGCCGCAGTGCTTCTGTTTGGCTACCGGGTTGCCCCGGCCGTGTTCGCCGGCGCCTTTCTTGCCAATGTCACAACGGCAGGAACCATCGCGACCTCCATCGCCATCGGCCTCGGCAACACCGCCGAATGCCTTTTGGTGGGCTATCTGGTGAATGCCTGGTCGCGCGGACGCGCGACCTTCGAGACGCCGTCTCGCGTTGCAATTTTCGCTCTCGCCACCCTGTTCCCGACCGCCATCAGCGCCACCATCGGCGCCGTCACGCTGGCCGCGTCCGGTTTCGCCTCGGATGCTGAAATCCTGCAGGTCTGGCTGACCTGGTGGATGGGCGATCTTGCCGGCGCCCTGGTGGTTTGCCCGGCCGTCGTGCTGTGGTGGGACCAGCGCGGACAACAGCCTGTCCCTGCCCGGCTGCCGGAGACGATCGCGATCTACGCCTCCACCTGTCTGGTCGGCCTTGTCGCCTTCAGTCCGCTCGTCGAACAGACCGCGATACGCGAGCCGCTCGGCTTTCTCGCCATCCTGCCGCTGCTCTGGGCCGCACTTCGGAGTACACAACGCGAGACAGCCAGCATTGCGGTCATCCTCTGCGCTTTTGCAATCTGGGGAACGTTGTCGAACGGCGGACCTTTCGCGCGGCCAACGATCAATGAATCCTTTCTGATGCTGCTGGCCTTCATGACCAGCGTCTCCGTGCCGAGCCTCGCACTCAGCGCGGCCGTCGCGGTCCGCGGCGCAGCGGAACGCGATCTGCGCATCGCACACGATCTTCAGAGCGCGCATTTGCGCGTCGGTCAGAAGCTGGCCAGGCTCGGCAACTGGATATGGGATGCCCGCGAAAACAAGGTCACATGGTCGCCGGGACTCCATGAAATCTATGGGCTCAAGGACGGAGACTTCGGCGGGACCTTCGAGGCGTTTCTTGCTCTTCTACATCCTGACGATCGCGACCGGACGCACTCGACGATCATGCGCGCTCTGGAGACGGGTGAAGCATTCAGCCTCGACGAACGGATCGTCCGTCCGGATGGCGAGACACGCCATCTCTCGACGGCGGGTGAGATCATCAAGGACGAATCCGGCCAGACGCTCTACATGATCGGCGCCTGTCAGGACGTGACCGAACAACGCAAGACCGAAACGGCACTGCAAACCAGCGAGTTGCAGTACCGGCTGATGGTGGATTCCGTCCACGACTATGCGCTCTACATGCTCGATCCGGACGGGCGGATCGTGACGTGGAATTCGGGTGCCGCCCGCATCAAGGGATATTCCGCCAAAGAGATCATCGGGCAGAATTTCAGTCGCTTTTTTCTGGCAGAAGACAGAGAGAAGTCAGAACCACAACGGGTGCTCAGGATCGCGGCGACCGAGGGCCGGTTCGACGCCGAGGTCCGGCGCGTGCGCAAAAACGGAGAATGGTTCTGGGCGCATGTCGTCGTCGATCCAATCCGCGACAACGAGGGCAAGCTTCGCGGATTTGCCAAAATCACGCGCGACATCACGGAACGCAAGGAAGCGCAGGCTGCGCTGGAGCGCACACGCGAGCAACTCGCGCAGGCGCAGAAGATGGAAGCCATCGGACAGCTCACCGGGGGCATCGCCCACGACTTCAACAACCTCTTGATGATCGTCAGCGGCTACACGCAGATCCTGCGGCGCGGGCTGTCCGAGCCGCGCCACTTGAAAGCCATCGACGCCATACGCTCCGCCGCCGAGCGCGGCGCGAGCCTGACAAGGCAGTTGCTTACCTTCTCGCGGCGCCAGGCCCTCAGCCCCGTCGCGGTCGATCTTCCGGCCCACATCGAATCCATAAGGGAAATGCTGGCCCGCACGTTGCCGGGCAATATCGTGGTGGAAGTCGACATCCCGCCGGATGTCTGGAATGTTCACGTCGATGCTGGCGAATTCGAACTGGCGCTGGTCAACATTGCCGTCAATGCACGCGATGCCATGCCCAAGGGCGGAACGATCGCCATCTCCGCCCGCAATCATGTGCTGGATGCCGGTGATGTCGCTTCGTTGCAGGGCGAGTTCGTCTCCTTGTCCGTCCGCGATTCGGGAACCGGCATTCCCTCTGACATTCTATCCAGGGTGTTCGAGCCGTTTTTCACGACCAAGGCCACCGGCAAGGGCACCGGTCTCGGGCTCTCCCAGGTCTACGGCTTTGCGCATCAATCGGGCGGCACCTCCATCATCGACAGCGAGCAGGGCCGCGGCACGTCGGTCACCCTCCTCCTCCCGCGCAGCCACGCGACGCCGCTGCATAGCTGCGGCGATCCAGCGAGTCCGCACACGAAAGAACTGAACGGCGTCGCACTTCTTGTTGAAGACAATCCGGAGGTCGCGGCTGTCACCATTTCCCTGCTCGAACAGGCTGGCTGCAGCGTCGTGCATGCCGGTGACGCTGCCGACGCACTTGAACATCTGCAAGCCGGCCATTTCGACATCGTGCTGAGCGACATCGTCATGCCCGGCGGCATGGATGGGATTCAGCTCGCTCACAAGATCAGGGCGCAGTATCCGCACATTCCAATCCTGCTGATCAGCGGCTATAGTGGAACTGCGGTTTCGCAGGCGACCGGCTTCACACTCCTGAAGAAGCCGTTCAATGCAATGGAATTGAGCCGGGCCGTACGTGACGCGATGGCGCGGCGCAATGCTGCTCCGCCGGCTGAATCGGCCAGCGCCACCGGCTAATCACCGGCGCGCGCAGCCTCACATACCTCCACGCTGCCGGATGGCATCAAGATTTTCGTTGATCCGGAACACGATCAGCACAAATTCCGTGGCGATGCGCGCCGCCATGATGCCGACCAGCACCCCGAGCAGCGCCACGCAAAGGCCGGCAAGACCTGCGAAGAAGTTGATCGCCATCGTGCCGAGGGCGGCGAAGACGCCAGACAAGCCGGCCAGTGCGATCAGCACGACCGCAAACCAATAGAAAAGCCGGATAATGGACGGCGTGATGAAGCGGTCCCAGTTGAACAGATCGCCGAAGTTGAACATTGCGCGTCTTTCTTGTCCCCGGCGGGTCATGTGCTGCCCCGCCCCCAGTGCATGTGCGCCATGCCCATTGTCCGGGAAGTTGACGGGATGATGACCGGCCGATACCCAATTCACGATGTCCACTGTTTCCGGGCGCACAGTGCCAAAAATCTGGTTCGAGGACTTCAAGCCGGGCAGCACCGCCGAATACGGCCCCCGCGTGGTCACGCGCGAGGAAATCCTCTCCTTCGCCGCCGAATTCGACCCGCAGCCGATGCATCTGGATGAGGAGGCCGCCCGCCATACCCTCTTGGGCGGGCTCTCCGCCTCGGGCTGGCACACCTGCTGCCTGATGATGCGGATGATCGCCGACGGTTTTATTCTCGAGTCCAGTTCGATGGGGGCCAACGCCATCGAAGAGGTTCGCTGGCTTGCGCCGGTGCGTCCCGGCGACGCGCTGACCGTGCGTGCCACCGTGCTGGAGACGCGCGCGTCAAAAAGCCGGCCGGACATGGGCATTGTGTCGATGCTGTTCGAGGTCGTCACCGGCAATGGGCAGAAGGTGATGACGATGAAGAGCCCGTTGCTCATGGCGCTGCGCGATCCGGGCGAGCATCCGGACCAGACCGCATGATGAAATTCTACGAGGACCTCGTCATCGGCGACCGCGTCGACATCGGTACGCACCGCTTCACCGCCGACGAGATCAAGGCGTTTGCAAAGGCCTATGATCCGCAGCTCTTCCATATCGACGAGGACGCTGCCAAAGCCTCGCATTTCGGAGCGCTCTGCGCCTCGGGCTGGCACACCGCCTCAACCTGGATGCGGCTGATGATCCACCACCGGCGCGGCGAAGCGGAACGTCTGGCGGCGCGCGGCGAACCTGTCCCGCAGCTTGGCCCCTCGCCCGGCTTTCGCGACCTGCGCTGGTTCAAGCCGGTCTATGCAGGCGACACGATCAGCTACGACACCGAGGTCGTCGAGAAACGCGCCTCGATCAGCCGCCCGCAATGGGGGCTGGTCAGCTTCCGCAACAGCGGCACCAACCAGCACGGCGAAAAAGTCGTCTCCTTCATCAGCACCGCCTTTGTCGGACGCCGCATGCAAGTCGGGACCGCAACAGCGACATGACCGCGATCGCGCAGGACGCCACGGAGACCAAGCGCGACGAACGCCGCGCCCTCTCCGTCGCTTCCGGTGCGCATGCGCTGCATGACGGCTATACCGACCTGATCTATGTGATGCTGCCGATCTGGCAGGCCGAGTTCGGGCTCAGCCTCGCGGCTGTCGGCATCCTGCGCGGCGCCTTCGCCGGCACCATGGCCGGTCTGCAAATCCCTGCGAGCTTTCTGGCCGAGCGCATCGGCGCTGTATCCGTCCTCGCCGGCGGGACCGCGCTGGCGGGCCTTGGCTATTGCCTTGCCGGTCTGAGCAGCAGCTTCGGCATGCTGATCATGGCGTTGCTGATCGGCGGGATCGGCGCGGCAACGCAGCATCCCCTCGCCTCCGCTTTGGTCGCGCGCGCCTTCGCAGGCCCGCGTTCGCTCAAGGCACTGGGCGCCTACAACTTTGCCGGCGACATCGGCAAGATGACGGTGCCCGCGCTCGCCGCCCTGATGATCACGCTGATGCCGTGGCGGCCGGCGCTCGGCATTCTCGGCGCGCTCGGCTGCGTCGCCGCCATCGCCATCATTGTCTTCATGCCGCGCATGGGTGCGCACGCACCCGCCGACAAACAAGCAGCGGCGACGGACGGCCCTGTCCGCATCTATCGCTATGCATTTCCGACCCTGCTTTCGATCGGCGTCATCGACAGCGCCGCCCGCATGGCGTTTCTCACCTTCCTGCCGTTCATTCTCACGGCCAAGGGCGCAAGCCTTCCCATGATCGGCGTCGCACTCACGCTGGTCTTTGCCGGCGGCGCGGCCGGCAAGCTGATCTGCGCATTCATCGGCGCGCGCATCGGCATGACGGCAACCGTCTGTCTGACCGAGATCCTGACCGTCATTCTCATTCTCGCGATCCTGCCGCTGTCGCTGGAGGCTTCGCTGGTCATCCTGCCGCTGATCGGCGTCGCGCTGAACGGCACCTCGTCGGTGCTGTACGGTTCGGTGCCCGATCTGGTCGCGCCCGAAAAGCACGCGCGTGCGTTCGGAATCTTCTATACCGGCACCATCGGCTCCGGCGCCGTCGCGCCGGTGCTGTTCGGCATCGCCGGCGATGCATTCGGGCTGGCCTGGGCGATCGTCATGATCGCCGCGATGGTGCTGCTCACCATCCCGCTCGCGATCATCCTGCGTCCGGCCTTGCCGGATCAGCGCCAGTCGCCAAGCACCGCCTGAACAATCGCCAGCGCGGCCACCGCCGCGGTGTCGGCGCGAAGGATGCGCGGGCCGAGCGCCAGCCGCAGCACGTTCTCGCGCCGCAGCAGCAGCGTCCGCTCCTCGTCCGCAAAGCCGCCTTCCGGTCCGACAAGTACAGCGAGCGGCGGCGCGCCCTTGTTCCGAATCTCCGACAACGCCGCGACCGGATCGCGCGTCTGCGCATCCTCGTCGCAGAATATGAGCAGGCGCTGCGCCTCCATGCTCCCCAGCAGCCGCTCGAGCGGCAGCGGCTCCGCGATGTCCGGCACGGTGAGAATGCCGCATTGCTCCGCCGCCTCGATCGCGTTCGCGTGCATGCGCTCGAGATTGACGCGCGAGGTCTGCGTGTGCCGCGTCGTCACCGGCTGCAGCCGCGCGACGCCGAGTTCCACCGCCTTCTGCACCATGTAATCGAGCCGTGCATGCTTCAGCGGCGCGAACAGGTAATGCAGATCGGCGGCTGCTTCCTGCGGCCGCGATTGCTGCGTGATTCGCAGCGCCGCCGCCTTCTTGCCGGCGCGTTCGAGTTCCGCCTGCCATTCGCCGTCCCGGCCGTTGAAGGCCAGAACCCCGTCTCCGGGCTGCAGGCGCAGGACATTGCAGAGATAATTGGTCTGGGCCGGATCGAGCGGGATCGCGGCCCCGGGGGCCAATGCCGCCGCGACAAACAGCCGGGGTGTGCGGAAATCGTAGCGGGCCATAATGCTTAACCACCGCTCCGGCCACCGCCGGAGCCCGGTTTCCGGTCTCCTGGAAACTCCGCTATAAGGCAACGGTAATTCGATCTGCCGCCTTATCGCCGGATTTCAGGGGTTCTTATCGGTGGCCGGGCAGATTGTCGAACGGCCGGTATTCACGACGGGTTCTGGGAGAAAACCGATGATCTGGGCGCGCGCCCTTCCGCTCGCTGCGGTGCTGTTTGCGCCGGCTGGCTTCGCCAGCGCGCAGCAATCCTCGCCGTGGCCGGACGCCAAGCCCGCAGCGCCAGCGGCCTCGTCCCCCTGGCCGTCCACGCCCTCGCAACCGGCGGCGGCAAGCCCTGGAGCTTCCCCCTGGGCCGCAGCGCCGTCGCAGCCCACGATTCCGGGCGCTGCCGCACCCTGGCCTTCCGGCCCGCAGGGCGCGGCGCCGCGCGGGCCGTCCGCTTTCGACGGCGGGCAGCGGCGGGACTGCAACGCCGAATTCATGCCGCTGCGCCAGGACGCGGAAAAGAAGGCCGGCGCGATCAAGGCCGCCGCGGCGAAGAAATCGCAGCCGGTGATCTGCAACGCGTTCAAGACGTTCGCAGCCGCCGAAGCCAAGATGGTCAAGTTCGTCACCGACAACGGCGCAAGCTGTGGCATCCCGCCGGACGCGACGAAGAACATCAAGGCCAATCACGCCAAGACCATCGAGATCCGCGACAAGGTCTGCAGCGCCAACCCGGCAGCGGCCGCCGGCCCGCGCACGCCGAGCCTGAGCGATGCACTCGGCACGTCCTCGCGCCTGCCTGACACGTCCAGCCCGCAAACGCAGAAGGGCGGCGCCACGTTCAACACGCTGACGGGCAACGCGCTGCAGCGATGAGCGATATTTTTGGGCGCGTGGCGGACTCGACCGGCAACTGGGTCGACAGCCTCGCCCCGCTCTGGACGCGGCCCTATCTGCGCCTCGCCCGTCTCGATCGTCCGATCGGCTCATGGCTGCTGCTGATGCCGTGCTGGTGGTCGGCGGGGCTCGCCGCCATTCATGCAGGCAGCCCCTATCCCAATCCCTGGCACGTGGTTTTGTTCTTCGTCGGCGCGTTTGCGATGCGCGGCGCCGGCTGCACCTGGAACGATCTTGTCGACCGCGATCTGGATGCCAAGGTCGAGCGCACGCGCTCGCGGCCGATTCCCTCAGGCCAGGTCACGCCGACGCAGGCGTTTGTCTTTCTCGTCCTGCAGGCCCTGGTCGGGCTCGTGGTGCTGCTGCAATTCAACTGGTTCACAGTGGCAACCGGCATCGCATCGCTGCTCACCGTGGTCGTCTATCCCTTCCTGAAGCGCGTGACGCATTGGCCGCAGATCGGGCTGGGCCTCGCCTTCTCATGGGGCGCGCTGATGGGCTGGCCTGCGGTGTTCGGCAAGCTGGAAGCACCTGCCTTCATTCTCTATGCCGGATCGATTTGCTGGGTCATCGCCTATGACACGATCTACGCACATCAGGACCGCGAGGACGATGCGCTGATCGGAATCAAGTCGACCGCGATCCTGTTTGGCGAAAGCACCAGACAAATGCTCGCGGTGTTCTTCGCTGCGGCCGTCGTGCTGATCGGAATTGCGGGCTGGATGTCCGGCGGCGGCATGATCTTTGCGCTCGGGCTTGCCGCCTTCGCCGTGCATCTCGCCTGGCAGACCTGGCGGCTGGATATCTCCGATCCCGCTTTATGCTTGAGGCTGTTCAAGTCGAACCGCGACGCCGGACTGATCCTGTTCGCGGCGATGATCGCGGATGCGGCGTTTCGGAATTTTGTCTGATCGCTATTGCGGATCGACATCCTGCATCGTTTTCGGGCGAGTCATGTCCCTGCCACGCATGGGGCAGTCCGTATAGCCGCGCTCAAAGCATTCCCGGTATTTCTCCAGCACGAGAAGCCCGAACAAGATCGCCATAATGACTCCCACAACCGCCAGGAACTGCCTGTTGGTCATTTGGGCGTCTCAGCGCTTAGTTCCGCGCGATGATTTCGTGCTCGCCGCGATGGACAGCCTTGTCAGCCGCCTTGCCCGGTTTGCGCCGCATCAGGATGGACGGACGGCGCTGCTTGATCGCCGCACGGCGGCGGCGGCGCTGCGCGGTCTCGCCGGCAACAATCTTGCCGACGCGCACGATGCGCTTGCCCGGGCGGCGATAGGCCTGCGTGAGAATGGGCAGCCGCAGCACCCGGCTCCAGGCCTTGCAGATCATGACCAGGTCTTCGTCACCCTCCGCCACATGCAGCGGAAGCGACAGCGAGGGATCGCGATGTTCGAGAACGATGGCAACGGCTTTCGGCCCGCAATCGGCGAAGGACACCACGCGCAGCGTCAGCCCGCGGAATTCGCTGAGCGGCACACCCACGACCATCGGGATACCCCGGACGGTGCGGCGCATGACAACCCGCTCGCGATCGATTTCCACCTGCCGCATCTCGCCGTCGGCCCCGGCGTCGTGCGCCGGAAACGCGACGGGCAAGGCGAAGGGGTCGAGCCGCAGTGAGGTGCGGCCCGACCCGGCAGGTGTGGTCCCGCCGGTCTCCATTTGACGCCTCGTATGACTCCCCCGCGGGCTTTTGCGCCCGTTATGTCCGCGAGAATGCCAGAGCAGCGTCGGAAACCCCTTAAAAAGCGCGGTTAATCGAATGTTCCGGGCCGCTCTTCATTGCGCATGCTTGATGCCCGGTTGCGAAGAATGATTGACGGGATGTTGCTCCGCATGCGCAATGTCGCCCCGAATCCCGCACATCATACCGGCGGCGCCCCCCCGAGCCATTTCATGTCCGACCTTCTCGACCAGTCCGCATTGACCGCCATCGCCGAACGCCTTGTCCGCGCGGCAAAGGCGGCCGGCGCCGATTCCGCCGACGCGGTGGCGGTGCGCTCCGTGTCGCAATCGATTGAGGTGCGCGATGGGGCGCTGGAAGAATCCGAGCGTGCGGAAAGCGACGACGTGGGTCTGCGCGTCTTCGTCGGCAAGCGGCAGGCAACGATCTCGACCAACGATGTCGCCGGCACAAGCGCCGAAACACTGGCCGAACGCGCGGTGGCGATGGCGCGCGTGGCTCCAGAAGACGCCTATGCGGGACTCGCCGACAGCGACCGGCTGGCGCGGTCCTATCCCGAACTCGACCTGATCGATCCACAGGTACCCGCCGTCACCGTGCTGGAACAGCATGCGCGCGAGACGGAAGCGGCGGCGCTCGCGGTCAAGGGCGTCACGAAATCGGGTGGCGCGTCCGCCTCGTTCGGCATCGGCGGCATGGTGCTGGTGACCAGCCACGGCTTTCATGGCGCCTATCTCGCCTCGCGCCACGGCATGTCGGTCATGGCCATTGCCGGCGAAGGCACCGGCATGGAACGCGACTACGATTTCAGTTCCGCGTTGCACGCGAGCGACCTCGAAGCGCCCGCAGTGATCGGACAGCGCGCGGGCGAGCGCGCGATCAAGCGTCTCAATCCACGCAAGGTGAAGACCCAGAGCGCGCCAGTGATCTTCGATCCGCGCGTCGCCGGTACGCTGATCGGCCACCTTGCGGGCGCCGCGAATGGCGCGTCGGTCGCACGCAAGACCAGCTTCCTCAAGGACAAGCGCGGCGAGAAACTGTTCCGCGACAATATCCGCATCGTCGACGATCCGTTGCGCAAGCGCGGATTGCGCTCGCACCCCTTTGACGGCGAGGGCGTTGTGGTGAAGAAGCTGGCGCTGGTGGAGAACGGCGTACTGCAATCCTGGCTGCTCGACAGCGCGACAGCGCGCGAACTGGACCTTGTCACCACCGGTCACGCTTCGCGCGGCGTGTCCTCGCCGCCCTCGCCCAGTCCGACCAATCTTTATCTCGAACCCGGTCCGCTCACACCCGAGGCGCTGATTGCGGAAACCGGAACCGGCTTCTACGTCACCGACCTGATCGGCATGGGCACCAATCTCGTCACCGGAGATTACAGCCGCGGCGCGTCCGGCTACTGGATCGAAAACGGAAAACTGAGCTTTCCGGTCAGCGAAGTGACCATCGCCGGTCATCTGTTCGGGATGTTCGCCACGCTGACGCCTGCGAACGATCTGCAATTCCGCTACGGCACCAATGCGCCGACCTTGCGCGTGGAAGGGCTGACCATTGCCGGCCACTGAGATAACCAGCGATGACGTGCAGGAAGCCGAACGCCTCGGCGGCGTGCTGCGCGAGGCCGGCGCGATTGCGCTGAAAACCTTCCGGACACCGATCAGGAGCTGGACCAAGGGGCATGATTCGCCGGTCACCGAAGCCGACATGGCGGTCGATGCCCTGCTGCGGGAAAAGCTCTCTCGTCCCGACATCGGCTGGCTCTCCGAGGAAAGCCACGACGACAGATCCCGGCTCGAAGGACACGCCCTCTACATCGCCGACCCGATCGACGGCACGCGGGCCTATCTCGCCGGCCTGCCGGACTGGTGCATCTGCGCCGCCCTGGTCGAGCACGGCCGGCCGGTTGTGGCGGGCGTTTATGCGCCGGTCGACGATCAGTTGTTTCTCGCGGCCTCCGGGCGCGGAACCACGCGCAACGGCGAACCGATCAGCGTGAGCGGCGGACCCGCGCTGGAAGGTGCCAGGATTGCCGGGCCGGCGCGCTTTCTGGAACGGCTTTCAGCAAAGGTTCCCATCGTCCGCGAACCGAAAATCCACTCGCTGGCCTTGCGTTTGACGCGGGTTGCGGAGGGCCGGATCGATGCCGCAATGGCCTCTGTCAATGCCCATGATTGGGACCTTGCAGCGGCCGATCTTTTGGTGCACGAAGCCGGCGGCGCGATGACCACCCTGGCCGGCGAAAGGCTGGTCTACAACTTGCATGACCCCGTGCACGGCGCGGTTATTGCGGCAGGACGGGCCCGCCACGCCGAAATGCTGGATCTGGTACGGCGCCACCACAACATTTTTGGCTGAGGAAAGTTGATGTCCGATCAGACAGCAAACAAGCAGCTTCTTCATCTTGTTTTCGGCGGCGAACTCGAGCACCTCGACGACGTGCAGTTCAAGGATCTCGGCAAGATCGACGTCGTTGGGGTTTTTCCAAACTATGCGACCGCCTATAGCGCCTGGAAGGCCAAGGCGCAGCAGACCGTGGACAACGCCCAGATGCGCTATTTCATCGTCCACCTGCACCGCCTGCTCGATCCTGACACCGCAAGCCAGGCGCCGGCGGGAAAACCCGCCCGCTAACGCCGCTCGGACCACCGGATGCTGTCATCACGCAGGCTTGCGCGCGCACCTTGGGTGCAGAAGACGGTTGGCGTGCTCGCCGCCGAATACCTGCGCCTTGTGCACCTGACCTCTTCGCTGAAAACCGAGCCGGGCGATATCTATGAGCGCGCGGGGCCTGACCTGCCCATCATCCTCGCGATGTGGCATGGCCAGCATTTCATGGCGCCCTTCATCAAGAAGGAAGGCTATCGCGCCAAGACGCTTATTTCCCGTCACCGGGACGGTGAAATGAATGCCATCGCCGCGGAGTGGCTGGGTGTTGAGACAATCCGCGGTTCGGGCGATCATGGCCGGGAGTTTCATCGCAAGGGCGGGGTCGGAGCCTACCGGCAGATGCTGCAGGCTCTGAACGAGGGGTACAACGTGGCGCTGACGGCGGATGTCCCGAAGATTTCGCGCGTCGCAGGCCCAGGCATTGTGCGGCTGGCACGCGATTCCGGCCGCCCGATCTATCCCGTCGCGATTGCCTCCAGCCGCCGCATCGAGCTCGACAACTGGGACCGCTCCGCGATCAACCTGCCGTTCAGCCGCATGGCCGGCGTTGTCGGCAATCCCGTCTGGGTTGCGGACGACGCCAGCGACGAGGCCCTCGAAGCCGCGCGCAAATCCGTCGAACACGAACTTAACGCCGCTACGGCACGCGCCTATGCCATTGTCGATCGCACGGCGGAAGGATCGGGCCGTGGCTGAACGTCTGCCGTTCGGTTTGCGCGTCTACCGCAGGGCGATGGCGGCCGCCACGCCGCTCGCGCCGGTGCTGTTGTCGCGGCGCCTGAAGCGCGGCAAGGAGCATCCCGAGCGCGTGGTCGAACGGCGCGGCGAGGCGACCCTGCCGCGTCCTGAAGGATCGCTGGTCTGGGTGCACGGCGCCAGCGTCGGCGAATTGCTGGCGGTGCTGCCATTGATCCGGCAACTGCGCGCGCAGGATCTGAACGTGCTGGTGACGTCCGGCACCGTCACCTCCGCCAATGTCGCGGAGGAGCGCCTGCCCGCGGGCGTCATCCATCAGTTCATCCCGCTCGACGCGCCGCGTTTCGTGTACCAGTTTCTCGATCACTGGCGGCCAAGCCTCGGGCTGTTCGTCGAATCCGATCTCTGGCCCAACCTGATCCTGACCAGCAGCAAGGGGCGCATTCCGCTGGTGCTGCTGAACGGCCGCATGTCGGAACAATCCTTCAAGGGTTGGCGTTCCGTCGGCAAGACCGCCGCCGCCTTGCTCGGCAAGTTCGATCTGTGCCTGACGCAATCCGCGCTCGACGGCGACCGCTTCCAGCAACTGGGTGCGCGGACCGTGCACGTGACCGGCAATCTCAAGCTCGACGTCCCGGCGCCGCCCGCCGACGACGTCAAGCTGCAGGCGCTGAAAGCCGCCATCGGCAACCGCCCGGTGATCGCGGCCGCCTCCACGCATCCCGGCGAGGAGGCTCTGATCATCGACGCGCATCGTCGTCTGCGCCATCGCTTTCCGGGCCTGCTGACGATCATCGTGCCGCGCCATCCCGAGCGCGGCCGCGGCATTCTCGATTTCGCCGTCTCCGCGCAGATGCGCGCCATGCTGCGTTCGCATGACGTGCTGCCGGACGCCCGCACCGACATCTACATCGCCGACACCATGGGCGAGCTTGGCCTGATCTATCGCCTGGCGCCGATCGTCTATATGGGCGGCTCCCTCGTCGAGCATGGCGGTCAGAACCCGATCGAGGCGGTGAAGCTCGGCGCCGCCGTCGTGCACGGCCCGCATGTCTGGAACTTCACCGAGATCTATGCCGCGCTCGATGCCGCGCGCGGCGCCGCCGAAGTGGAAAATGTCGAGCAGCTGACCGACCGCCTCGGCTATTGGCTGGCCGACGGCCACGCGCGACGCGCCGCCGCCGATGCCGGGCAGAAGACGGTGGAGCGCCTCGGCGGTGCGCTCAAGCGCACCATGGCCGAACTCGAACCCTACCTGCTGCAATTGCGGCTGGAGCACAGGGCCGATGCGTGAGCCGTCATTCTGGTGGGAAAAGCCCGGTCTTGTGTCCCGCCTGTTATGGCCCGCAGCTTTCGTTTACGGCCTGATCGCGGCGCGGCGCATGCGCCAGCCGGGCGCGAGCGCCGGAATTCCGGTTATCTGCATCGGCAATTTCACGCTCGGCGGCACCGGCAAGACGCCGACAGCGATTGCGCTGGCGCGCTGGCTTCTGAGTATCGGCGAGAAGCCGTTTTTCCTGACGCGCGGCTATGGCGGCAGGCTGACGGGTCCTGTCCGTGTAGACCTCAAGACGCATGTCGCCGGCGATGTCGGCGACGAGCCCCTGCTGCTCGCGCGTCATGCGCCGGTGATCGTCGCACATGACCGCGCCGCCGGAGCTGCGCTGGCGAAAGACGAAGGCGCGAGCGTCATCGTCATGGATGACGGATTGCAGAACCCCTCGCTGAAAAAGGATTTTGCGCTCGCCGTCGTCGATGGCCGCCGCGGTCTCGGCAATGGGTGCGTGTTTCCCGCCGGCCCGTTGCGCGCGCCGCTTGCGACGCAACTGGACTGCGTCAACGCGATCCTCGTCGTCGGCAAGGGTGCGGGCGCCACGCAGATCGCTGCGATCGCGCGCGAGCACAATCGTCCACTCTTTCACGCGCGGCTGGAGCCGAAGGCGGATGCGCTGAAAGCGATCGGCAAGAAGCGCGTGCTCGCCTTCGCCGGCATCGGCGACCCGGAAAAATTCTTCGCGATGCTCGCCGCCGCCGGCATCGAGGCGATGGCGGAGGAAAGCTTTCCTGACCATCATGCTTACACGCCGGCGGATGCGGAGCGCCTGCTCGCACGCGCCGATGCGGACAAGCTGATCCCGCTCACCACCGAAAAGGACATGGCGCGGCTTGCCGGCAGCGACGGCGCGCTCGGCAGCCTGCGCGCGCGCGCGCAGGACGTGCCGGTGTCGCTGGTGATCGAGGAGGAAGAACCGCTGCGGAAGCTGGCCCGCAAGGTTCTGACCATTCGCTGACGGCGCGCCGCTCTTCGCGCGGGCTACTTGGACCGGTCGGGGAACTGCCGCTGGAACACCGCCTCCGGCGAGGCATAGGCCTCCTGCAGGTCGACGCTCCAGTATTTCAGCTCTTCCAGCGGGACCGGCACCCCGGTCTGCGCGCAGCGCACGAAGGCGCCCGGCTTCACGATCCGGAAGTCGCCGTCGAGGAACTTCACTTCTGCTTCGCCCGCCATGGGCTGGGGGCGATCCATCCGGTTGAGCAAGGCGGTCTCCTGACGTGATATCCGGCGCGAACTGCACCATAGGTCGGTTTACGACAACATAATGGCTTGCGGCGCCGGAGCAACCGGGACCCGGAATCCTCACCCGAACAGGCTGCCCTGCCCCGATCCGCCGGCCTGACCGCCGCCTTTCGCACGCGGTTTGGCGGCACTGGCCGGCGCAGCTGTCTCGGTGGCTTCCGCCGTGGCCGCGATACGGCCGTCGGCGAACTCGATGTCGAGCCGCATGCCCGGCGTGACGCCCGCCGCCGCGTGCAGCGGCGTCCCGCTGCCATCGCGCACCAGTGCGAAGCCGCGCCCGAGCACGCCCTTGTAGGAATAGGCGGTGAGCAACTGGCTCAGCGAGGCCAGCCGGTCGCGGCGGCGCGCAAGATAAACGGCCAGCGCACGCTGGCCGCGCTGGCCGTATGTCGCAGTGCTGTCCTGGCAGCGCACGATGCGCGTGCGCAGTAATTGCGGCGAGAGCCGCGCGGCGATGCGCGACAATTGCGTGTGGTGGATCTGCGCATTGGCGCGCAAGGCCCGTGGCAGGCGGTCGCTCGCCGCATCGAGACGCTGGCGCGGGATCGCGAGCAGTTGGTCGAGACTGGGCAGGGCGCGCGAGGCCGCGCGCAATTCGGTACGCCGCGCCTCCTGCCCGCGCGCCCAGCAGGCGGCCAGCCGCCGCGTCTGCGTCGCGATGCGCGAGAGCAGGTCCGAGCGCACCGGCACCGCCATCTCGGCGGCGGCGGTCGGTGTCGGCGCGCGCTTGTCGGAGGCAAAATCGATCAGCGTGATGTCGGTCTCGTGGCCGACGGCGGAGATGAGCGGGATCATGCTGCCCGCCGCCGCGCGCACCACGATCTCCTCGTTGAACGACCAGAGATCCTCCAGCGAGCCGCCGCCGCGCGCGACGATGATCACGTCCGGCCGCGGCACCGGTCCGTCCTCAGGCAGCGCATTGAAGCCGTTGATCGCCGCCGCGACTTCCGCCGCCGAAGTCTCGCCCTGCACCCGCACCGGCCACACGATCACATGCGCGGGAAACCTGTCTTCAAACCGATGCAGGATGTCGCGGATCACCGCGCCGGTCGGTGAGGTGACGACGCCGATCACGCGCGGCAGGTAGGGCAGCAATTGCTTGCGCGCCTCGTCGAACAGGCCTTCGGCGGCGAGCTTCTTCTTGCGCTCTTCAAGCAACGCCATCAGCGCGCCGAGACCGGAGGGTTCCAGCGTCTCGATCACGATCTGGTAGTTGGAGCGGCCCGGATAGGTGGTGATCTTTCCGGTGACGATGACCTCGAGGCCCTCCTCCGGCTTCACCCGCAGCTTGCCGAACACGCCCTTCCAGATCACCGCGTCGATGCGCGCGCCCTCGTCCTTCAGCGCGAAATAGACATGGCCGGAGGAATGCGGCCCGCGATAGCCGGAAATCTCCCCGCGCACCCGCACATGGCTGAAATTGTCCTCCACCGTGCGCTTGAGCGCGGCGGAGACCTCCGAGACGCTCAGTTCCACAACATTCAGGCGGGCGGGTTCAGGCATGTTGTCCGATTCGCTTGCGGCCTCTGACGGCACGGCATATCAACCCCAAATCAGGACTGTGTGCAAACAGCGATCCGTCATTGCCGGGCTTGACCCGGCAATCCATCCGTCGAAGAAGCTCTTTTTTGATGGATGCGCGGGTCAAGCCCGCGCATGACGGAGTCAGAAAATATATGAATATTCTCCTCCTCGGCTCCGGCGGCCGCGAACACGCGCTGGCCTGGAAAATCGCCGCGAGCCCGCTGGTCGGCACACTCTATTGCGCCCCCGGCAATGCCGGCATCGCGCAGGAGGCGCAGATCGTGCCGCTCGACATTGGCGATCATGCGGCGGTGATCGCCTTCTGCAAGACGAACAAGATCGACTTCGTGGTGGTCGGGCCGGAGGCGCCGCTCTGCGCCGGCATTGTCGACGATCTCGAAGCCGCCGGGATCAGGACATTCGGTCCGAGCAAGACGGCAGCGCAGCTCGAAGGCTCGAAAGGTTTCACCAAGGATCTCTGCCGCGCCAACGACATTCCGACGGCGGCCTATGAACGCTTCATCTCGGCCGAGCCTGCGAAGGCTTATGTCCGCAAACTCGGCGCGCCCATTGTCGTGAAAGCCGACGGCCTCGCCGCCGGCAAGGGCGTCGTCGTCGCCGAGACATTGCAGCAGGCGCTCGACGCCATCGACATGATGTTCGCGGGCTCGCTCGGCGACGCCGGTGCGGAAGTCGTGATCGAGGAATTCATGCAGGGCGAGGAAGCCTCCTTCTTCGCACTCTGCGACGGCACGACGGCAATCGCGCTCGCCTCGGCGCAGGATCACAAACGCGCCTTCGACAACGATCAGGGTCCCAACACCGGCGGCATGGGCGCCTATTCGCCGGCGCCGGTCATGACCGACGAGATGACGAAGCGCACCATGGACGAGATCGTGATGCCGACGATGCGCGCAATGAGCGCCATGGGTGCGCCCTACAAGGGCGTGCTCTTCGCCGGCCTGATGATCACCAAGGATGGTCCGAAGCTGATCGAATACAATTGTCGCTTCGGCGATCCGGAAACGCAGGTGCTGATGCTGCGCCTGATGTCCGATCTCGTGCCGGCGCTGGTGGCCTCGCGCGACGGCGTCTTGAAGAATTTCGATCTGCGCTGGTATCCGGATTCCGCGCTCACCGTGGTGATGGCCTCGAAAGGCTATCCCGGCGACTACCAGAAAGGCACGCTCATCAAGGGCCTCGATGACGCTGCAAGCGTCGAGGGCGTCGAGATTTTCCACGCCGGTACCAAGGCAGACGGCGGCAACATTCTCGCCACCGGCGGGCGCGTGCTGAATGTCTGCGGTCTCGGCAAGTCCGTCAGCGAGGCGCAGGCGCGCGCCTATGCCGCCGTGGACAGGATCGACTGGCCCGAGGGCTTCTGCCGCCGCGATATCGGACGGCGCGCGATCGAACGCGAGAAGGGCACGTGACAGGCAATAAGCCGTCCGCATGATTTGATGCCAAGACGGCATTCGTGGACAATGGATGATGGCGCTATGACGAGGCTTCCATCAGCCAGAGTATGAAAGACCAGCGTATGTCCGACCTCGCCGATCTCTTCCCCGGTTTTGAAGCCCACTGGATCGACACCTCGATCGGCAGGATGTTCGCCCGTTCCGGCGGCGAAGGTGCCCCGCTCCTCCTCCTGCACGGTTACGCGCAGACCAATGTGATGTGGCACAAGGTGGCGCCAAAACTCGCCGAGCGCTTCAAGGTGATCCTCATCGACCTGCCCGGCTATGGCTGGTCGGTCGCGCCGAAATCCGGCAAGGGCCACGCGCCCTACGACAAGCGATCGATGGCCAATGTCATGATCGAGGTGATGGAGAAGCTCGGCTATGCCCGCTTCAATCTTGCCGGTCACGACCGCGGCGGCCGTGTCGGCTACCGCCTGGCGCTCGACCATCCCGGCCGGCTGATGAAGCTGTCCGTGCTCGACATCATCCCGACCTTCGACATGTGGCACGGCATGGACCACGCGCTGGCGATGAAGGCATGGCACTGGCCCTTCCTCGCCAAGCAATATCCCATGCCGGAGCTGCTGCTGACCAAGGCGCCGGTGGAATATCTCGACTGGAAGATGGCGAGCCAGACCAAGACGAAGGATCTCTCCCCCTTCGATCCGCGCGCGCTGGCGCATTACCGCGCCTTCTTCTCCGACCCCTTGCGCATCCACGCCACCTGCGAGGATTACCGCGCCGCCGAATCCACCGACCTCGCCTATGACGAGATCGACCATGCCGCGCGCAAGAAGATCAGCGCGCCGGTGCTGGCGCTCTGGGGCGATGCCGGCCTGCCGAGCGAGAAGACGCCGCTCGTGGTCTGGCGCGACTGGTGCAAGGAGGTGTCCGGCAAGGCGATCAATTCGGGCCACTACCTGGCCGAGGAAAATCCCGAGGCGACGGCGACAGCCCTGATCGAGTTCTTCCGGCCCTGACCGCCATGCCGCCCCTCGACAGACAGGCGGCATTCGAAGGCACCCGTGAGGTTGCGGAGGCGCTGCGTTTCGATACCGCGCAGCTCGAGAACTATCTTCGCACGCATGTCGCGGGATTTTCGGGGCCGCTCACGGCAAGGCAGTTCAAGGGCGGGCAGTCCAATCCGACCTATCTGCTGGAGACGCCGGCGCGCAAATACGTCCTGCGCCGCAAGCCGCCCGGCAAGTTGCTGCCCTCCGCGCATGCGATGGACCGCGAATTCCGCATCATCAGCGCGCTGCATGCGCACGGCTTTCCGGTGGCGGAGCCCTTCCTGTATTGCGCCGACGACAGCATTGCCGGCACGGCGTTCTATGTGATGGGATTTGTCGAGGGCCGCGTGTTCTGGGAGCCGTCGATGCCGGGTTCGAATCCTGTCGAGCGCGCGGCGGTCTATGACCACATGAACGCGACGATTGCGCAGCTTCACAATTTCGATCCCGCCGCCATCGGCCTCGGCGATTTCGGCCGTGGCGAGAGTTACGTCGCGCGCCAGGTCGAGCGCTGGTCGAAGCAGTATCGCGCGTCGGAAACCGAGACGATCCCGGAGATGGATCGCCTGATCGACTGGCTGCCGTCTCATGTGCCGCCGCAGCAGGCGGTGCGGATCGTGCATGGCGATTATAGGCTCGACAACACCGTCGTCGATGCGCACGAGCCGAAGATCATCGCTGTGCTGGACTGGGAATTGTCCACGCTGGGCGATCCGCTGGCGGACTTCGCCTATCATCTGATGCAGTGGCACATGCCGCAATCGGAATCAGCGGCGGGCACTGCCTCGCTGGTCGGCCACGATCTTGCCGCGCTCGGCATCCCGTCATTGTCGGACTATGCCGACGCCTATGCCGCGCGCACCGGCTTCGACCCGCGCCCGCATCTGCCGCATTATCTCGCCTACAATTTCTTCCGCCTCGCCGCGATCCTGCAGGGCATTGTCGGCCGCGTGCGCGACGGCACCGCCACCAGCGACAACGCACCGGCAAAAGCGCAGATGGTGCGCCCGCTGGCGGTGAAGGCGTGGGAGTTTGCGGAGCAAGCCAAATAGCTGGTCATTCCGGGACGGCGTGGAGCGCCGAACCCGGAATCCATAATCCCTGTTTGTGTTTATGGATTCCGGGCTCGCGTGCTGCGCACGCGCCCCGGAATGACGGTCACAATTATCTCCGCGCCGCGAAAAAATCCTTCAGCAACGCCGCCGCCTCGCTCTCGCCGATCCCGCCATACACCTCCGGCTTGTGATGGCAGGTCGGCGCGGAAAAGAACCGAACGCCGCTCTCCACCGCGCCGCCCTTCGGATCGGTGGCGCCGTAATAGAGGCGGCGGATGCGCGCGAACGACATCGCCGCCGCGCACATGGTGCAGGGCTCGAGCGTGACATGCAGGTCGCAGTCAATCAGCCGCTCGGTTCCGAGCTTGGCCGCCGCCGCGCGCAAAGCCAGCAATTCGGCATGCGCGGTCGGGTCGCGGTCGGCCAGCGTCCGGTTGCCGGCACGGGCCACCACCTCGCCGTTTCGCACGATCACGCAGCCGACCGGCACTTCGCCGCGCGCCGCCGCCGCGCGGGCTTCCTGAAGGGCGATATCCATAAACGAGGGGGCGGGCATGAGGCTTCCAGTTCCGGGGCGGGCGTCTTTGCGCTTTATAAAGACGCCGCTGCCCGGCATAAAGCCGGGCATGACGAAGCAGCGGCGCCGTAAAACCCATAAACCACCCCAGGACGCCAGCCCCCACGCGGGCGATCGCATCGCCAAGGTGATGGCGCGGGTGGGCCTGTGCTCGCGCCGGGATGCGGAAGGCTGGATCGCGGAGGGCCGCGTCTCGGTCAACGGCGCGGTCATCTCCTCCCCCGCGCTGAACGTGACGGCGTCGGACAAGATCGCCGTCGACGGCAAGCCGCTGCCGCAGCGGGAGCGCACGCGCCTGTTCCTCTACAACAAGCCGCGTGGCCTCGTGACCACGCATGCCGATCCGGAAAAGCGGCCCACCATTTTCGAGACGCTGCCCAAGGGCCTGCCGCGCCTGATCAGCATCGGGCGGCTCGACCTCAACACCGAGGGCCTGCTGCTGCTGACAAATGACGGCGGGCTGGCGCGCGTGCTGGAACTGCCGGAGACCGGCTGGCTGCGGCGCTATCGCGTGCGCGCCAACGGCAAGATCATGCAGCCGCAGCTCGACGCGCTGCGCAAGGGCGTCACCGTGGACGGCATCCGCTATGGCGAGATCGAGGCGACGCTCGACCGCCAGCAGGGCGCCAATGTGTGGCTCACCTTTGCCATCCGCGAAGGCAAGAACCGCGAGGTGCGCAATGTGCTGGAGCATCTCGGGCTGAAGGTGAACCGGCTCATTCGCGTCTCCTACGGCCCGTTCCAGCTCGGCGAGCTTGCCGACGGCGCGGTGGAGGAAGTGCGCACGCGGCACCTGCGCGAGCAGCTCGGCGAGCGCATCACGAAGGAAGCCGGTGCCGATTTCGAAGGGCCGATGTCCGCCTTCGATCCGACCCAGCAGGAAGACTTCCGCCGCACGCCGCGGCCGGGCCGCGCCGAACAGCAGAACGAAGGCGGCCCGGAGAAGAGGAGACCTTCTCCCCGTCACCCTGAGGTGCGAGGCGGCAAAGCCGCCGAGCCTCGAAGGGCGACGGCCCCTGCATCAACGTCTCCACATCGCAAGCCGTCATCCAACGATCTCGGGTTCACCCGAGATTGGAAGCAAAGTGAGCAAGTCGGCAAAAGCCGACTTGCTGGGGGCCGCCTGCGGCGGCCACCTCAGGATGACGGAGAGAGACCTGGAACGAGGAACAAAAAACGCCGCCCGCCCTCGCGCTACAAGGGCAAGCGGGAGCGCTGATGCGCATTGTCGGCGGGCAATATCGCGGGCGCAATCTGGCCGCGCCGAAGACGCAGGGCATCCGGCCGACCGCCGACCGGCTGCGCGAATCGCTGTTCAACATCCTGATGCATGGCTATGGCGACCCCGTCAGCGGCGCGCGCGTGCTCGATCTCTTCGCCGGCACCGGCGCGCTCGGGCTCGAGGCGCTCTCGCGCGGCGCGGCCTTTGTGCTGCTGGTCGATGACGGCGCCGAAGCACGCGCATTGCTGCGGCAGAATGTCGAGACGCTGGGCGCGGCCGGCGTCACCCGCATCTTCCGCCGCGACGCGACGAAGCTCGGCGACGTGCATCCGAACGCGCCGTTCTCGCTGGTGTTTCTCGATCCGCCCTATGGCAAGGGCCTCGCGGAAAAGGCGCTCCTCTCTGCGCGCGACGGCGGCTGGCTGACCAGGGACGCGCTGATCATCGTCGAGGAAGCGAAGGACGCAGGCTTCACCGCGCCGGAGGGTTTCGAGGAGATCGAGCGGCGCGATTATGACGATACGGAATTTGTGTTTTTGCGCACCACTTAACCTCTCCCCGCGCAGCGGGGAGAGGGAATCACCGTCGCCCAAACAGCCGCTCGATATCCGTCAGCTTCAGTTCCACATAGGTCGGCCGGCCGTGGTTGCACTGGCCGGAATTCGGCGTCGCTTCCATTTCGCGCAGGAGCGCGTTCATCTCCTCCGGCTTGAGCCGCCGCCCGGCGCGCACCGAGCCGTAGCAGGCCATGGTCGCGGCCATGTGCATCAGCCGGCGTTCCAGCGGAAGTTGGTCGTCCCATTCCGCCATGTGCTCCGAAAGATCGCGCAGCAGCGCCGAAGCATCGATTTCGCCCAGAAGCGACGGCGTCTCCCGCACCGCCACCGCGCCCGGCCCGAACGATTCGATCACCAGCCCATAGCGCGCAAGCTCGCCCGTGCGCGACAGCAGGCGCTCGACATCGCTCTCGTCGAGTTCGACGATCTCGGGAATGAGCAGGATCTGCCGTGCCACGCCGTCACGCTCGACCGCCGCCTTCAGCCGCTCATAGACCAGCCGCTCATGCGCCGCATGCTGATCGACCACGACCAAGCCGTCGCGCGTCTGCGCCACGATATAGGTCTCGTGAATTTGTGCCCGCGCGGCGCCGAGCGGACGGTCGAGCAGGTCAGGCGCGGCTTCCGCGACAGCCGCGCGGGCATCGGCCGAGGGCGTGATCACATCGAACGCCGCCTGCGCGACTTCGGCGAAACCGGACGCGGGCGCCTGCACCGCCTCGAAACGCGGCGCCACCATCGGCATCGCCGGCGAGCGCCGCCAGTCCCATCCCGACCGGCGCGGCGGCGCGAAGGATGAGCCCGTCGCGCGAAATGCCGCGACGGTCGCCTCGCCGCCGGTGCTCGCTGCGCGTTGCGCGTTCCGCGTCAGCGCATCGCGCAACGCGCCGACAATGCTCGCGCGCACGAGGCCCGCATCGCGGAAGCGCACTTCGGTTTTCGCAGGATGCACGTTCACGTCCACCTCGCGCGGATCGATGCTGACGAACAAGGCCAGCACCGGATGGCGGTCGCGCGGCAGATAATCGGAATAGGCGGCGCGCACCGCGCCGAGCAGCAGCTTGTCACGCACCGGCCGGTCGTTGACGAAGAGATATTGTCCGAGTGCGTTCGCGCGCGTGAAGGTCGGCAGCGCGGCGTAGCCCTCGATCATCAATCCTTCGCGGCCGCCCTGCACGTCCACGGCGTTGGCGCGGAACTCGGCGCCCAGTACATCGCCCAGCCGCACCAGCCGTCCCGCCGCGCCCGGCAACGCCGCCGGCCATGTCACCGCCGCGCGCTCCTCGCTCGCCAAAGTGAACGCGACATCGGGGCGGCTCATCGCCAGCCGCCGCACCACTTCGCGCACCGCCTCGCCTTCGGCGCGATCCGATTTCAGGAATTTCAGCCGCGCCGGCGTCGCGTAGAAGAGATCGCGCACCTCGACGCGCGTGCCGCCATTCAGCGCGGCCGGCGCGATCTCGGACTTGGCACCGGCATCCACGGTCAACGTCCAGCCATGCGGCTCGCTTTCATGCCGCGTCGTGATCGAGAGCTTCGCGACCGAGCCGATCGACGGCAAGGCCTCGCCGCGGAAGCCGAGTGTCGCGATCGCCAGCAGGTCCTCGTCGTCGAGTTTCGACGTGGCATGCCGCTCCACCGCGAGGTCGAGATCGGCGCGGGTCATGCCGGCGCCGTCATCGCTGACGCGGATCAGCCGCCGCCCGCCGCCGTCGATCACCACCTCGATCCTGCGCGCGCCGGCATCGAGCGCGTTCTCCACCAGTTCCTTCACGGCGCTGGCCGGCCGCTCCACCACCTCTCCGGCGGCGATGCGGTTGACGAGCGATTCGGAAAGCTGGCGGACGGGCATGCGAAGATACCGTTGATGACAGTCTGCGCCCTCTCTCCGTCATCCTGAGGTGCGAGCGCAGCGAGCCTCGAAGGACGACGGGCATAGCACGGGCCGTCGCCCTTCGAGGCCCGCGCTTCGCGCGGTCACCTCAGGGTGACGGCGAGAGGACAAAATTGATTGTCTTAACCCTATCAGATTCGGTACCGAACCTCCGCTCAATCCTCAAACGACTTCCCGCGCATCTTCTTGATATTGGAGCGGATTTTCTTGCCTTCCACGCGCTTCACCTTGGACGCCTTGGTCGGCTTGGTGGCCCGGCGCGGAATGGGCTTCACCGCCGCCTCGCGGATCATGGCGAACAGCCGCTCGCGTGCCTCGGCGCGATTGCGCTCCTGGGTGCGGGCGTTCTGTGCGACCAGCACCAGCACCCCGTCCTTGGTGAGTCGGCTGCCCGCCAGCCGCATCAAGCGCAGCGCCACGTCGTTCGGCAGCGCGCGCGAGCGCCGCACGTCGAAGCGTAGTTGCACCGCGGTCGAGACCTTGTTGACATTCTGCCCGCCGGGCCCGGAGGCGCGCACGAAGCTTTCCTGCAACTCGTCCTCGTCGAGGCTGATGGTGTCGGTGACGCGGATCATGGTGCGACAGATGTAGCCTGCCTTGCACCTGCAAGCAAAATCTAGCCGCGTTGCGCCAGCCAGACGGTGTGGCCGCCGCACTCGGCGTCGTCCGCAACATGCGACACTACCGCGAAGCCGTTGCCGTTCAGCAGGGCGCGGTAGTCATCCGGGTCGAGGCTCGCATGATAAAGCGGCTCGCCCTCGAAATTGCCGACGGCGACGCCATGCGAGGGGCCGCTGGTGAACATCAGCGCCGCGCGCGGCGCGGCATGGTCGGCAAAGATCTTGAACATGCCGCGCTGATCGTCGTGGCTGAGATGAAAAAAGCTGTCCCAAGCCAGGATTTCTCAAACAAGCTGCGCCCGCGCAGACGGTCGTAGGCGCCCGCGTGCCGCTCATACAGCGAAACGATCTGGTCCGCTTCTCGCATCACGCTTCTCCGTCACCCTGAGGTGCTCGGCCGAAGGCCGAGCCTCGAAGGGCGACGGCCACAGGTCGGCTTTTTTTGGCCGTTCATCCTTCGAGGCTCGCTTCGCTCGCACCTCAGGATGACGGAGTGAGGGAGTTGCTTGGCCAAGACCGTCGTTCTAGCGCGCCGCGAGATACTTCTTCGCCAGCACCTTGCCCTCTTCCACCGCCGGCTGGTCGAAGGCATCGACGCCAAGCAGATGCGCGGCGATGATCGTCTCCAGCATGAAATGCATGAGGAGTTCGCCGAGGCTGCGTTCGTCGATTGTCTCAAGGTGGAACGTGCGCACCGGGCATCCATTCTTCGCCAGCGTCTCTGCCGTGGCGCGGCCCTGCGCAGCGACGAGATCGCCGATGGTCTTAGCCCCGAAATCAGGCTCGCCGGCAAGCACGGCAAGATCGGGCGCGATCGTCGGTCCCTTCCCGGCCGCGCCGGTGGTGATGACCGTGAAAAACTTGTCGCGCGGACCGGCGATAAACAATTGCAGCTGGCTGTGCTGGTCCACCGGGCCTAGTGCTGCGAGCGGCGTCGTGCCCTTGCCGTCCTTGCCCAGACTCTCCGCCCAGAGCTGCACATACCACTTTGCAAATTTTTCCAGCTTGTCGGCATAGGCCATGACCGGCGCGACGGTCTTGCCACGCGTCTGCGCAAGCGCCACCGACAAGGCGGCACCGAGCGCGGCCGGTACGTCGCCGGGCGCCTTCTTCGCCAACACAGGCGCGAGCGCCGCCGCTGCGCCCTCGCGGATGGTGGCAATATCGAGACCCAGCACGGCCGCCGGCAACAGGCCCACATTGGTCAGCACCGAAAAACGTCCGCCGACGCCGGTGTCATGCTCGAGAAACGGCACGCCGAAGGCGCCAAGGAGGTCGCGCAGGCCGTTCTTCTTGCCGGGCCTGGCCGGCTCGCTCAGGCCGAGAAACAATTGCGGGATGCTGTCGATCAGTCCGGCGTCCTTGCAGGCGGACAGCGCCGCCGCCGTCTGCATCAACGTCTCACCGGTGCCGCCGGATTTCGAGATCGCGACAAAGCGCGTCGTCGGCAGCGGCAGCTTGCCGAGCAGCGCGCCGAACGTCTCCGGGTCGAGGTTGTCCATGAAATGCAGGCGTGGCGTACCGCGCAACGCGCCGACGCCGGGCACGGCATAGCCGGCAAGCTGTGCCAGCGTCTGCCCGCCGAGGCTCGAGCCGCCGGTGCCGAGAAACACGATGTCGGTCGCCCCGGCCTTCAGCTTGCGCGCGGCGTCCGTGATCTGCGCGATGTCGCCGCGCTCCGCCGGGAGCCGCAGCAGGCGCAGGCCGCCGTCGTCATGCCGCGCCCGCAGTCCGTCGAGCGCCAGCGCACTGCGCTGGAGCGTGGACCGGAGATCTGTTTCGGCCACGCCATGCGCGCCGATGGCCGCTTCGGTCGCGGAAATGATGTTCTGGAGAATCGGCATGACCATTTATCTTTGATTTGTCATGCCCCGCGCAAGCGGGGCATCCAGTAAACGCCGGCGCTGGTGATTGACCGAATGGCTGAGAATACTGGATCGCCCGCTTTCGCGGGCGATGACAATAACTGAGTTACCCGCCCTGCTTGGCCGCCTTCTCGTCCTGCGGGCGGCCGACAACGGTCACGAGGATTCCGCCATCGAGCAGCCGCTTGGCCACGCGCCTGACGTCGTCGAGCGTCACCGCCTGGATCAGATCGTTGCGGCGATCGATATAGTCGATGCCGAGTTCGTCGAGCTGGATCTGCACAAGGAGATTGGCGATCTTGGTCGAGGTGTCGAAGTTCAGGGCGTAGGAGCCCTTGAGATAGGACTTCGACTTCTCAAGCTCGTCTGCGGTCGGCCCTTCCGTCGCCAGACGGCGGATTTCGGATTCGATCAGGCCGACGGTCTCGTCCGCCTTGTCGGCACGGGTCTGCGTGCCGCCCATGAAGAGAGCGGTGACATCGAGCGGGAGGAGATACGAATAGACCGAATAGGCGAGGCCCCGCTTCTCGCGCACCTCGCGATAAAGGCGCGAGGAGAACGAGCCGCCGCCGAGGATATGATTGACGATATAGGCCGGGATGAAATCCGGGTCCTTGCGCGGGATGCCGACGCCGCCGAAATTCACCACCGCCTGCGGCACGTCGAGCGGCACGAACAGCTTCTTGCCGACCGAGTCCATCTTGGTCGTCGGCACCGGTTGCAATTCCGATTTCGCCGGCAGCGCGCCGAAGATATTGTCAAGCACGGGGCCGAGGGTCTTGGCGTCGATATCGCCGACGACGGCGATCTTCAGCCGGTCGCGCGCGAAGACGCGACGGGTATAGTCGCGCAGGTCATCCCGCGTGAGCGTCGGCACCGATTCCAGCGTGCCGTTGGTCGGGCGTCCGTAAGGATGCTCGGGAAACGCGGTGCGCCACCACAGGCGGCTGCCGATGTCGTTCGGATTGGTGGTCTCGCGCCGCAGTGCCGTCAGCATCTGCGCGCGCACGCGCTCGAGCGCATCCTGGTCGAAACGCGGCGAGGTCACCGCCAGCCGCAGCAGCTCGAAACCCTCGTCCTTCTTGTTCTTCAGGACCTTCAGCGAACCACGCATCTGGTCGCGCTGGGTCGAGAAATTCAGTTCGACAGCGCTGCGTTCGGCGCGGCTCTGGAACGCCTTGGCATCCAGATCGCCGGCGCCCTCGTCCATCATGCCCGCGGTCATGTAGGCGGTGCCCGCCTTGCCGAGCGGGTCCTGGTTGGCGCCGCCCTGGAAGGCGAAATTCATCGCGATCAGCGGCACGGAGGAATTGCTGACCAGCCAGGCTTCGATGCCTCCCGGCGAGACGACGCGCTCGATCTTGGTGGCCGCCTGCGCGGGGGCTGCAAGTGCAAGCGCCGCAGCAACAAGCAGGGCGCGCGGAGCGAAGGACATCATGAGCGTTTCTCCTGCGGCGCCGTCTCCTTGATCAGGAAACCGGTGACCGAGCGTTTCTTGTCGAGCCAGGTGCGGGCGGCGTCGCGCACCTGGTCCGCCGTCACCTTGGCGACGCGGTCGGGCCAGGTGGTGACTTCGTCCACGGTTGCGCCGGAGGTCAGCGCCGAACCGTACCAGCGCGCCAGCGTCGCCTGGCTGTCCTGCGCATAGACGACGTCGGCAATCAGCTTGGTGCGCGCGGTTTCCAGTTCATCTGTTGTCACGCCATTGGCGATAACGTCAGCGAGCGCCTGGTCGATCGCAGCTTCGAGCTGCTGCAGCGTCACATTCGGTTGCGGCGTGCCGTAGACGCCCATGCGCGTGGCATCGAGCGCCATGCCCTGGTACCAGGCACCGACGCTGACGGCGACCGGGTTCTCGACCACAAGCTTGCGGTAGAGGCGGCTGTTGTTTCCGCCGCCGAGGATCTGCGCGAGGATTTCCAGCGCCTCGGATTCGCCCGGCTTCGCCGTGGTCGAGGACGGCACCAGATAGCTGCGCTGCAGGCTGGGCTGCGCGACGCGCGGATCGGCGAGCGTCACGGTGCGCGGCGCGCGATGTTCCGGCTCCTGCGGACGTTTGCGCTCGGGGACTTCGGCGACGCGCGGCACCTTGCCGTAGGTCGCTTCCGCGAGCTTCTTCACCTCGTCGACGGTGACGTCGCCGGCGACGACCAGAATGGCGTTATTGGGCGTGTAATATTGCTTGTAGAACGCGAGCGCGTCGGCGCGGTTCAGCTTCTCGATTTCCGGACGCCAGCCGATGATCGGCCGCCCGTAAGGGTGATTGAGATAAAGCGCGGCCTGCACCTCTTCGCCGAGCTTGGCGCCGGGATTGTTGGCGACGCGGGAATTCTGCTCTTCCAGAACGACGTTGCGCTCGGGCAGCACCACCTCGTCGGTGAGCACGAGACCGGTCATGCGATCGGCCTCGAATTCCATCATCTCCTTCAGCTTGTCCCTGGCGACGCGCTGGTAATAGCCGGTGTAATCGGTCGAGGTGAACGCGTTTTCCTGTCCGCCGATGGTCGAGACAACCTGCGAGAATCTCCCGGAGGGATTCTTCGCCGTGCCCTTGAACATCAGGTGTTCGAGGAAATGCGCGATACCGGACTTGCCCGGCGGCTCGTCGGCGGAGCCGACCTTGTACCACATCATATGCGTCACCACCGGCGCGCGGCGGTCGGGGATGACCACGACCTCCAGACCATTGGCGAGTTTGAAATGGGACACCTGCGGCGCCGCCGCGGCCGGACGAACCGGCGACACGGCAAGAATTGCTGCGGCGACAGCGGCCAGAACCGCCGCACCAAATCTCTTTGGTCTCTTCATGTCGGATGACTCATACGGCGGGCAAGCCGCTTTGGGGTAATCACAATGGCGATATAAGCACGCCGGCAAGGCGAACAACGCAGCCGCCAGGGCATCGCTGCGTTAAATCGCGTTAATTGTTGCCCGTGCCCCGGTCTTCGAGCTTGTAGGGCTTCGGCGCCTCTTTCTTCAGCCCCAGGCCATAAGGCTGGCTCGGCGACGGGGTCATGTAGCCGGGCGGCGGATCGGTCAGCGCCGACCGCGACGGCTCGCCTGTAAAGACCGCGGTTTCGCCCTTGCTGTTGTCCTTGAACAGGGTGCCGAAGATGTTGCCCTTGGAGCCAAGCTCACTCGGCCGCAGCGGGCGCTGGCCTTCGTATTCGGCATTCGGGGTGCCGCTGATATCTCCGCCCGCGCCACGGCGTCCGACGGCGCTGCCCCGGTTCAGTTCCGCCGGCGACAGCCGCCGGGCCGCGACTTCAGGATCCTGATGCGCGTTCTTGGCCGCGGCCTTTTTCTTCTTCTTTTCCTGGATGTCGGCGTCCTTGGGCCAGGCCGGATTGTCGATCTTGGCCTGCTCCGGCGGCACCAGATTCATGCTCGGCGGCACCACCAGCGGGGCGCGCTCGCGATAGTCGATGGCATCGCCGTCATTGATGCCGAGGATCGCCTTCATGATCCGGGTCTCGATCGGATCTTCTTCCTCTTCATCCGCGGCCCTCGCCGCCTGTCCGGCCGCAAGAATGCAGGCCAGCGCCACGCTCGCGGCCAGTGCCGCGCGCGTCATGCGCCGGATGATCGAAATGTCGTCCGCAGAGGCCGAAATGTTGTTCAGCACGGAATATCCCCCGCATGCGAGGCCGCCGACCCCGCCCTGCTATCGGCAGGAATCAGGGCGCTTTTGCGGCGCGGCCGCCGAGGAGGGAGTCATACAGCAGGCCCGCGACCCCGGCAACGATGGCCGCATCGGCAAGGTTAAACACGTACCAGTTGAAGGTAAAACTCGCGGTCGTGATGTGGAACAGGGCGAAATCCGCCACCGCCCCATAGGCCAGCCGGTCGATGGCGTTGCCCAGCGCCCCCCCGATGATCAGGCCCAGCGACAGCGCCATGAGGCGGTTTGTCGCCTGCGCCAGCCAGATCCAGAGCGCCACCACGGCGCCGAGCGTGATCGCGAGCAGGACGAAGCGGCCGGTTGTCGTGTCCTGCTGGAACATCCCATAGCTGATGCCCCGGTTCCAGGTCAGCACCAGGTCGAAGAACGGCAGCAGCGGCACCCGCCCCCGGCCGGCAAGGTTGTAGCCGAACAGCAGCCACAGCTTCGATGCCTGATCGAGCAGCAGCACGACCAGCGCGAGCGTGAAGCCGTCGCGCGTCAGGGGGCCCCAGACGAAGCTGCCGAGTTTCATCACTCCGCCGCTTTGCGCAGCGCGTCCCATTCGCGCAGCGCCTTGGCGTCGCGCGGCGTGACGTCGGGATAGTCGGGGTCTTCGCCGACGCTCTCGGTCACTTTCCACGAGCGCGCGCATTTTTTGCCTTCGGCGCGATGCGGCAGCACCGAGACGCCCTTCACGTCGTCGAGGCGGAATGCGTCGGCCGGCCCCTCGCCTTCCACCAAAGTCGCCGCCGAGGTGATGCAGATTTCCGCGAGATCGGCATCGACGATTGCCGAAAATAAATCCGCATCCGCGACATGCACGATCGGCGCTGCCTCCAGCGAGGAACCGATGCGCTTCTGCGCGCGCTCCAGCTCGAGCGCGCCGGTGACCACGCGGCGCACATTCCTGATCTTGCGCCATTTCTCCGCCAGCGCATCGTTGCGCCAGCCCGGCAGCACCTTCGGAAACAATTGCAGATGCACCGACGGCGCGGAATCGCCGTAACGCGACAGCCAGCATTCCTCCGCGGTGAAGCACAGCATCGGCGCCAGCCACGTCACCGTGCAGCGGAACAGGTGATCGATGACGGTGAGCGCCGCCTTGCGCTTTTGCGAGGAGATCGGATCGCAATAGAGCGTGTCTTTCCGGATGTCGAAATAGAAGGCCGACAGGTCGCTCGTCATGAACGCATTGAGCAGCGCAAAGATGCGCTTGAAGTCGAAATCGGCGTAAGCCTGCCGCACCTGTGCATCGAGTTCGGCGAGACGATGCAGCATCAGCCGCTCGAGTTCCGGCATGTTGTCGGCGGCGACGCGATCCTCCTCCTTGAAATGCGCGAGGTTGCCCAGCATCCAGCGCAGGGTGTTGCGCAGCTTGCGATAGGTCTCGACATTCGTTTTCAGGATTTCCGGCCCGATGCGCAGATCGTCCGCATAATCGGTCGCGCACACCCACATGCGCAGGATGTCGGCGCCGGCCTGCTTCATCACGTCCTGCGGCGCCACCACGTTGCCGAGCGACTTCGACATCTTGCGGCCGTTCTCGTCGAGCGCGAAGCCGTGCGTCAGCACCACGTCGTAGGGCGCAACCCCGCGCGTGCCGCAGCTTTCCAGCAGCGAGGAATGGAACCAGCCGCGATGCTGGTCGGAGCCTTCCAGATACATCACCGTGTCGTCGCCGCCGTCCTTCTTGCGGCGGATGCCGGCGAGACCGGGAAAATGCACCGGGTCGTCCAGCACGAAGGCGTGCGTCGAGCCGGAATCGAACCAGACGTCGAGAATGTCGTCGACCTTTGTCCAGCCTTCCTTTGCGCGCGCACCGAGAAAGCGTTCGGTCGCGTTCGGCTCATACCAGGCGTCGGCGCCTTCCAGCTCGAACGCCGAGGCGATGCGGTTGTTCACCGCCTCGTCCTTGAGGATTTCGACCGAGCCGTCGCCGGTCTCGCGCACGAACACGGTAATCGGCACGCCCCAGGCGCGCTGGCGCGAGATCACCCAGTCGGGGCGGCTTTCGATCATGCCGGTGATGCGGTTCTCGCCCGCGGCCGGCACCCAGCGCGTCACCTTGATCGCGTCGAGCGCGCGGTGACGCAGCGTGTCGCCCTGCTTCACGCCGCCTTGCGCGTCGGCAATATCCTTGTCCATCGCGATGAACCATTGCGGCGTGTTGCGATAGATCACCGGCTTCTTGGAGCGCCAGGAATGCGGATATTGATGCTTCAGGCGGCCGCGCGCGATGATGTTGCCGGCCTCGGCCAAAGCCTTGATCACCGCCTCGTTGGCGTCGCCCTTCTCGCCCTTGTCGTTGAGAACGCGCTTGCCGGTGAAACCGGGCGCCTGCTGCGTGAAGGCGCCGTTCTCGTCCACGGTATAGGGAATAGCCGACGAGATGCCGCGCGCTTCCAGCGTCCGCGCATTCGCCGTCCAGATGTCGAAGTCCTCGCGGCCGTGTCCGGGCGCGGTGTGCACGAAGCCGGTACCGGTGTCGGAGGTGACGTGATCGCCGTCGAGCAGCGGCACGGTGAACTCATAGCCACCGGCGACGCCCTTCAGCGGATGCGCGCAGCCGATCGCGGCGAGTTCGGCCGCGGTCACATCCCGCACCTTCTCGAAGGACGTGACGCGCGCCTGCCTGAACACATCGGCGGCGAGCATATCGGCGAGGATCAGGAGGTCGCCGGTCTTCGCCCAGTTGTCGGCGGGCGCTTCGGTGATCCTGTAGAGGCCGTAAGCGATCTTCGACGAATAGCTGATGGCGCGGTTGCCCGGCAGCGTCCAGGGCGTGGTGGTCCAGATCACCACCGACGCCTTGCCAAATTTCTTTTCCAGCTTCGCAAACTTCTTGTTGTTGAGTGCGAAGCGCACCGGAAACTTCACCCATACCATGTCGGAGGTGTAGTCCTCGTACTCGACCTCGGCCTCGGCGAGCGCGGTCTTCTCCACCACCGACCACATCACCGGCTTGGAGCCGCGATAGAGCGTGCCGTTCTGCGCGAACTTCATCAGCTCGCGCGCGATCTGCGCCTCGGCCGGAAAGCTCATGGTCGAATAGTAATTCTCCCAGTCGCCTTCGACGCCCAGCCGCTTGAATTCCTCGCGCTGCACCTCGATCCATTTCTGCGCGAAGGCGCGGCACTCGCGGCGGAATTCGTTGACCGGCACCGCGTCCTTGTTCTTGCCCCTGGCGCGGTATTCTTCCTCGATCTTCCATTCGATCGGCAGGCCGTGGCAGTCCCAGCCCGGCACATAGTTGGAATCGAAGCCGAGCATCTGCTGGCTGCGCGTCACCACGTCCTTCAGGATCTTGTTGACCGCGTGCCCGATATGGATGTTGCCGTTCGCGTAGGGCGGGCCGTCATGCAGCACGAATTTCGTGCGCCCCTTCGCGGTCTCGCGCAGGCGTTGATACAGTTTCTGCTTCTCCCAGCGCGCCAGCAATTGCGGCTCGCGCTCGGGCAGGCCGGCCCGCATCGGGAATTCGGTCTGCGGCAGGAACAGGGTCTCGGAATAATCGCGTTCGGGCTTTGTCATGGCGCGTCTAGTTAGCAGGCGAGCGGCAGGGCGCAAGGGTGATCCGTCACCTCGCACCTCTCCCGGCCTCATGGTGAGGAGCGCCGCAAAGCGGCGCGTCTCGAACCATGAGGCCGTCCAAGCGGCCGCCCACCCTTCGAGACGCGGGCTACGCCCGCTCCTCAGGGTGAGGCGGAAAAAGGCCCTCAGATCACGAATCTAGGATTTTAGTCATAATTCGTGATTGGGGCGCCTCTCATTATAGGACTATATTCAGAGTATCCCGTTCAGCGAGGGGCGTCAACCGGTGACGCTTGTTGATGGAGCGGGATGCGGCGCCCGCGCGCCCGGCCTCGTCAGCCGGGCTCCCGGGTGGCTCCGGGACCCCGCCCTGCCGGCACTACGACCGGTGTGCGAGGAGCTCGCTGTTCGGCCCAGCCACACTGGCCGGGTACGTAAGCGCGGCCCGGGGTTGGTGGGGATCAGACCTGCGCTGGCAGGCCCCATCAGAACACCGCAGACGGTGCGCCGAGAGGCGGCCGCGTCCGGAAACGGGCGCGGCGTATCAGGACTGGCCTGCGCCTTTCGGCGCGCCGTCCCCCTCACGCGCATGTCGGGCCTGCCCGATATGCGCCACGTAAAAAGACAACCCGGACGCGGGAAGCGTCGCGGGACTAGCGGAGCGTTGGCTGCAATGTCCCACAAGCATCTCTCCGTCACCCTGAGGTGCCCGCCGAAGGCGGGCCTCGAAGGGCGACGGCCCAAGCGTAGCCCGATCATCCTTCGAGGCTCGCCGCTAACGCGGCTCGCACCTCAGGATGACGGATCAAGGCAGATATCCCAGCGCCGGAAACGCATCCCCGCTCCGCGCCAGCGCCTCGCGCGCGCGCTGCGAATCGATATCCATCTGCGCGATCAGCGTCGGCAGCGACTCGAATTTCTCCTCGGCGCGGATCCAGCCGATGAAGGCGACGTCGAGATGCCGGCCGTAGAGATCGCCATCGAAATCGAACAGGAACACTTCCAGCAGCGGCGCGCCGTTGTCGAATGTCGGGCGGCGGCCGAAGCTGGCCACACCGTCATGCCGTTTGCCATCGACGGCGACGCGCACTGCGTAGATACCGTGCTTCAGCCCGCAGGCGGGATCGAGCTTGATGTTCGCCGTCGGGTAGCCGAGATCGCGGCCACGCTTCTCGCCATGCACGACCTCACCCGATGCGAACCAGGGATAGCCGAGCAGTTCGGCGGCCTCGACCACGCGGCCCGCGGTCAGCGCCGCGCGCACCGTGCCGGACGACACCGGCCGCCCCTCGTCTTCCAGCGGCGCCACGATTTCAACCGGAAAGCCGCGCCGCGCGCCCTCCTCTTTCAGGAAAGCAGGCGAGCCCTGGCGGTTCTTGCCGAAATGAAAATCGAAACCGACCGCCGCGCCGCTGACGGCGAAACGCCCGACCAGGATCTTCTCGACGAATTCCTCCGCCGGCAGGTTCGCCAGCGCGGCATTGAAGCTCAGCACGATGGCGCCGTCGGCGCCGGTCGCCGCGAGCAGGCGCAGCTTCTGCGTCTCGTCGCTGAGGCGGAACAACGGCTCCTGCGGCCGGAAAAAGGCGCGCGGATGCGGCTCCAGCGTCAGCACCGCCGCCGGGCGGTTCAGTGCCCGCGCATGCTTCATCGCAGCGCCGATCACCGCGCGATGGCCGCGATGCACACCGTCGAAATTGCCGATCGCGACCACGGCGCCGCGCAGGGCGGCGGCATTGTGGTCGTCGCGCACAACAGCGAAAGGTTTGCGGGGGGTGTCGGGCATGCGGCTGATGTCGGTTTCGCGCCCCGTGTCGGCTGGCGCGCGGCTCAAGTCAAGCGGGCCTCAACGCACAACCGCCGCGCGGCTCGGGACGGAGACAATCGCCTCGCCGTCCAGCACCGCCTTGCCGTCCACCGAGGCCTCGCAATGCAGCCGCACCTTGCGGCCCTCCGGCACCAGTTCGATCACCTCGACCATGACGGTGACCACGTCGCCGATCTTCACCGGCCCGAGGAAATTCAGCGTCTGCGAACGGTACACCGCCCCCGGCCCCGGCAGGCGGGTGCCAAGCACCGCCGAAATCAGGCTCGCGGTGTAAAGCCCGTGCGCAATGCGCTGGCCGAAGCGGGTGCCGGCGGCATAGTCATCGCAGAGATGGATCGGGTTGTTGTCGCCGGACAGTTCCGCGAAACCGATGACGTCGGTGTCCATCACCGCCTTCATCAGCACTTCGCGCATCCCGACCCGCAGGTCCTCGAAATGCAGCACCCGCATCGTGCGGGGGTCGACGGGGGGTCTGGTGGCGACTGGCGGCATGGGTTCCGATACGCAAGGGCCTGCCGGACCACAATCGCTGCACTGCGAAAGAACTGCAATACCCCTTTGGAGGGGTTCACAGCCCTTTATCTCCGCATTTGCAGACGGTTAACCGGATGTTCAGCGCCCTTTGCCACGTTATGCACCGCCGCATGGCCCGGATCGTGGGCCTGCGATGCCATTTGTCCTGAGCGAGCCCGAGCCATGGCTGTCGATCTGTCCATGCCCATCCTGGTGGTCGATGACTATCAGACCATGACGCGGATCATCCGCAATCTGCTCAAGCAATTGGGCTTCACCGATATCGACGACGCCAATGACGGTTCGGCCGCGCTGAAGCGTCTGCACGAGCGGCGCTACGGCCTGATCATCTCCGACTGGAACATGGCGCCGATGACCGGCTACGAGCTGCTGCAGGAGGTGCGCGCCAACCCGCAGACGGCGGAAACGCCCTTCATCATGATCACCGCCGAATCGAAAACCGAGAACGTGATCGCGGCAAAGCAGGCCGGTGTGAACAACTATATCGTCAAGCCGTTCAACGCGCAGACGCTGAAGGCGAAGATCGATGCGGTGTTCGGCGAGGTCACCACGCCAGCCGGTGCGTAACTGCTTTCGGCGTTGCGCCGGTCTCGGCGAAAATCTTTCTCACCGCTTCCTCATCCGGCACGTCGCGTCCGCCCAGTTCGGCGGAATGAATGCCCGCGGTCACGAACAGGCAGTCCAGCCCCTGCCGCACCGCCCCGGTGAAATCCGTGCGCACCGAATCGCCAATTGTCAGCACGCGCGATTTTTCCGCCGGCATCTTGCGTATCGCTTCGGCCTTCTTCAACGACATGTCGTAGATCGGCTTGTACGGCTTGCCGGCGTACAAGACGTCGCCGCCCATCGTCGCATAGAGATCGGCGATCGCACCCGCGCAATAGACAAGCTCGTGTCCGCGCTCGACCACGACATCGGGATTGCCGCAGAGCATGAAGAGGTTTCTCTTCCGCATCACCGCCAGCATGTCGCGGTAGTCGTCCGGCGTCTCGGTGTCGTCGTCGAACAGTCCCGAACAGACAACGTAATCGGCGGTCTCGGCATCGGCGAAGCGCAGGTCGAATCCATCGAAGATCGCATGGTCGCGCTCCGGGCCGAGATGAAACACGCTCTGTCCGGGCCGTTCTGCAATCACGCTGCGGGTCACGTCGCCCGACGAGACGATGTTGTCGTAGGCGTCGTGCGGCACATGCAGGTGATCGAGTTGGCGGATGACGGCCTGATGCGGGCGCGGCGCGTTGGTGATCAGGATCACGGTGCCGCCCGCCTTGCGGAACTGCGCCAGCGCGTCGCAGGCCGGCGGGAAGGCAGCAACGCCGTTGTGGATCACGCCCCAGACATCGGAGAGCACGACATCGTATTGCGGCGCCAGCGTCGAAAAGCGGTCAAGCAGAAGGGTCACGCGGAATATGTCCGGGAGAAGGGTCGGAAGCGGGGCTTCCGTTTAGACCATCGCGCGGACGCCGAGAAGGCCCGGCGTGATATCGCGCGGATCGGGGATGCTGTCGCGGGCCACGACGTCGTTGCGGTCGGCGACGCCCTGCAGGGCCTCGGCGCGGACCGGCCGCGGCGGCGAGAACAGGAAGCCCTGCCCGAAGCGGACATCGTAATCGAGCAGGTCGACCACGACCGATTCGGCTTCGATGCGCTCAGCGATCAGGCTGACGCCGTGCCGGCCGAGCAGGTCGGACAAGTCTGCGGTGTGGATATCGGCCGATTCGGGAACACGTTTGAGCAGCAGCGCGGCGGGCACCTTCACGAACTTGATCCCGCGCTCGGACAGGTCGCGCGGCCCGAATTGCAGATCCTTGACCTGATCCATCGAGAAGCGGAACCCGAGTTCGCGCAGGGCGACAAGGCTTTCGCTTTCCAGCGCACCCATGCCGCGGAAGGATTCCTGCGTGAATTCCAGCGTCAGCGACGGCGTCAACGCCCGGTTCGCTTCCAGAAATTGCAAGAATTGCGGGAAGATAACGGGATCGTTCAGGGTGGACGCGGAAATGTTGCAGAACAGCCCAATCTCGCGGTTCTTCATCAAAAGGCGGCGCAGTACCTGCACGCAGCGGAACAGCAGCAGATTGTCGATCTTGGGCATCAGCCCGGCGCGCTCGGCAAATTCCAGAAAGTCGCCCGGCAGGATCAGGGCACCGTCGTCCATGCGCAGGCGCGTCATCGCCTCGTAGTAGCGGACCTTCCGCTGCGGCAGCGTCAGGATCGGCTGCAGATACAGGTCGATACGGTTGGCATCGATGGCGGCGCGGATGAGGTCGACGATCTCGTCCTGGGTCTTGCCCTTGAAAATACCGCTGGTGACAGGACCAGGAGCGGCGGCCGGCTTGGCGTCCGGAACCAGTTGCGGCGCGGGTGCGGATATCTCCATTACAGGCGCATTTGCCGCCGCAGCAGACGCGGTCTGAGGCTCAGGTGGCGCGGACGCCATTTGCGGCGGGGGGGCGGCCGAAGCGGCCTTCTGCGCGACCATGACTGCGGTCAGCTTGCCGTCATGGGCGGCAACCGTTTCCGCCAGTTGCTTCATCAGGCTGCCCAGTTCACCCAGTTCGACCGCCAGCGGGTCGTTGCCGCCGCGGGGCTTCGGAGCCAAAACGCTTTCGTTCTCAAGTGCGGCGACTCGGCGGCCCAGTTCCGCAACCTGCTTGGCCAGATCAGCTCCGCCGCGCGAGAGGTCGGCAATCTGCTCGCCGATATCCGTGCGATCTCGCACCCGGGTCGTGAGGGTGTTGTAAAGGGCAAGCGCGGTCAACGTGGCCAGCGCCACGATACCGGCTTCGACGATCGACAGGCCAAGCGCGAGATACGCGACGCCCCCCAGCGAAGCCGCGATCAGAACCACGCAAACCGCGACGAAAATGGCAGTGATGCGCAACATCCGGGCGACCCTGAACGGCATCGGCGTGATTCGGCAAGCCGGTCGTTAATGTCTATCACCGGGCGTAATCACGCAAGCGAATGCATTGCGGCGTGGACAGCTTTGCCGATCAGGGCTTGGGCGGAACGATCGCGTAGCGCAGGCGAAGCATCTTTGGCCGCCGCGATTGCATCGGCAGTTCGACCACCGACGTCTGGCTCAGTTCAAAGCCAAAATTCTTCTCCCAGCGCTCCAGAAACCACTCGCCACGCCCGGAATCGGTCCAGACAACCAGCGCACCCTTGCGGCGTACGTCATTCATGTCGATCCAGGGCACATATTCCGGCGTGCCGTGGATGACGACCCGCGGGCGATCCTTGGAATAGACCGCGATGCTATTGGACGCCAGTTCGTCGCCGCTCACATAGATCAGCGGCGCGTTCGTTTTTTCATGCCAGGCCCGCGTGAAATACTCGGCCGCTGCCTGACCCGGGAAATGGATGGCCTGCGTGCGATCACGGAACAGGGATTCCGCAACCGGAACCGCTGCATAGACAATCGGCGTTGCAACAAAAACAGCCACAAAGCTCGCCGCAAAAGCTTTCTGCCGCGCGATATCGGTAACGGGTCCGAACCAAACGACCGCCGCCAGCGGCAGAAAGGACCAGAGCGGGTACCCCCAGAGCAGCACGGGAAGCCGGCCGGTCAGCAGCGACGACAGGGTGACAAGAATGAATGGTCCGAACGCGAGCATGGTCACGTAGCCGCGCGCGAACTGCACCTTGCTGTCGGCAGGCCGCACCATCGGGCGAGGTGCATAGAACAGCGCCAGCATGCCGATCGCCGGCAGGACAAAGAATGCCTGCCCGCCGATCCAGCGCAGAGGGTATGTGACGAACTCGTGCCAGCGTTTTGCCTCGCGCGCGCGCAGTTCGGCGTAGACGAAGGGATTCTCCTTCAGATTGTCGCTCAGCCAGACGAGGTGCGGCGCGATCACGATCAGAAAGGACATCCCCATCAAATATGGGCCCGGTGTGCGCCAGGATTGCCGCGCCCTCGGATCGAGCAGCAGGAACAATCCGAGACTCACCCCGAAAACGATGGCGGAGTATTTGGTCCAGAAGGCCAGCGCGACCATGACGCCGGCCGCGATCCAGTACAGGGCATGGCCCCGCACAAGTGCGCGGTACAGAAAAAATCCTGCCCAGGCCCAGATCGGCAACTGCATCTGGTCATGCGCGAACTTCACCGCGGAAAAATTATAGTAGTGGATCCCCTCAAGC
>JAESGM010000294.1_pt1 | contig 69787 bp, 65 predicted proteins | sample 9269721 | NCBI WGS metagenome assembly JAESGM01 (sample SAMN15720920, study PRJNA650825) | algae metagenome | isolation source: Komarekiella atlantica HA4396-MV6 and co-occurring heterotrophs from... | place: USA: Theobald House, Kauai, HI | collected 2009-07-29
GTCAGGCTCATAACCTGAAGGCCGCAGGTTCAAATCCTGCCCCCGCAACCAAAAACTTCAAAACGCCCGCACTTCGCCAGTTTGCATTCAAGCTCCTCAGCGTAAACCGCGAGGAGCTTTTGCTTTTGACCTCAGTGGAGAGTTTGCCGCATAGCTGACGCGCCAGCATAACCTGATCCACCATTGCCTTGCTATCTATTCCTTCTAGTGCCAGACGTGGCCAAATTCGCAGTTGTGTTGGTAGGCAAGTCACTAGTCATTTCCGTAATAATGGCGTTCCTCGCTACTCCGGCTACAGCCCTTTTCGCAGCGAGGTTCGGAATGCGCGTTCCGTTGGAAGGGACACCCTATCTAGAGTTTACGCTCGGCCTCCGGTCATTCATCGGCTTTGCGCTCTCCATGGTGCTCGTCACATGTTGCGTGTTCGTACTATTTCAGTTCAAGCTTCTTTTTCATTGGGCGAGAAACTCCATTGAGTCACTGCGGCTCGACGTATACATGGGGATAGCGATAGACCAGATATTGGTTGTCATTACCGTCTCGGATGAAGCTGCCAAGATAGTTTCCATTGTTTTCGATGCGTTGGTCCGGACAGTTCTGCCTTATGCGGCAATCGTTATCTTCGTCTCGGGGGTTGGTTACTATCTGGTTGGGGCATCAGGCTATTTTCCGATACTGAACCACAGAAGCTTTTACACGGCTTTGCTGCTTGCTGCTGCCGCTTCGCTAATTGCCTTTTCAGTATGGTACGCTGGAACCAATCGAAAGCTGTGGCTTCTTCAGGGATATCTTACAGTTCCTTTGGCGGTCGTCATGTCGATAAGCCTTTTCGCATATGATACGTACGGCTCTGTGCTTCGAGTTATACGCTTCGGAGGCGGGATCGAAGCGGCGATTCAACTGGAGGGCCTGCAATACAATGGAAGCGACAGCCTTCGAGGCAATTTGCTGATGCGCTCTTCCACTTCGCTCTTCGTGCTGACAGAAAACAATCTTATAGTAGAAGTTCCGACAAAGAATGTCTCAGTGGTTAGTGCCAGATATGACGCAGATTGGCGGATGCCGCCTACATCCGTGATGGAATAGCGGCGCTACATCATAGTTGAGTGAGTGCACCGGCCTCATAGAGCCTTCTGCTGGACCGGGATGCGGAGTAAGCCACGGGTCCTCTCGAATCTGTTTTTAGAAGCCAACGGCCGTCCTGTAGGGCCGTTGATAAGTCGCAAGCGTCAGGCAGTCATAGGTGTTGACCTGAGACCCGACTTCCCTCCAGTTTTCGGGAGAGTCTTGGGTTTTTAATCTGGCCTCATGCGGCCTGTTTTTCCATAGCCATTTTCATTGCGAACTCGCTGGGGGTGATATTGCCCAGCGACGAGTGGGGTCTGTTCCTGTTGTAATCCTCCTTCCATGCAGTGATGGCGGTGCGGGCCTGGGTGAGCGACGAGAACAGCGTCTCGTTCAGATGGCGTATTCGGGGCTTCGGTTCCCGAGACGCCGGTGCTTTCCTACCGGTGTTTAAACAGGAGGAACGGCAATGACAGAATTTTACGTTGGCCTGGATGTTTCACTTGAGCAGACGGCGATTTGCATTGTTGACGGGAATGGCCACCGCGTCTTTGAGGGGCAGGCGACATCTGATCCTGAAGCAATCGCCATGGAGTTGAGGGCACATGGAGACAGCTTCGCGCGGGTCGGCTTTGAAGCTGGCCCGCTTTCTCAGTGGCTCTACTTTGGCCTGGAAGCAGCAGGCTTTCCAGCAGTTTGCATCGAAGCACGGCATGCCAAAGCAGCGATGACTGCTATGAACAGGAACAAGAACGACCGCAATGATGCGCGATCGATCGCTCAGTTCATCCGGTCAGGCTGGTTCAAGCGAGTGCATGTGAAGTCGGTCGCCAGGAGTTACGCTCGCTACTGGTTGCGCGAGAGTTCTTCGTCAACAAGCTTAGAGACCACGAGAACGAGATCCGTGGTTTGCTGCGTCCCTTCGGCTTGAAGGTAGGCGCGGTCAGCGCGAGCGGCTTTGCAGGCCGTGTTCGTGAACTGGTCGGGAGCAATCGACGGCTTGACGTCTATATCGGCGCTCTGCTCGATGGTCGCGCCGCGATGATGGAGCAGCTTGCAAATCTTCATCGTGAACTGTTGCGAACTACCGCTAATGACGAATTGTGCCGCAGGTTCATGACGATTCCTGGCGTTGGGCCGGTAACTGCGTTGGCATTCAAGACGACGATCGATGATCCAACCAGGTTCCGCCGATCGGCGACGTCGGTGCACATCTCGGTTTGACGCCGCGACAATACCAATCCGGTGAGACTGATGTTCGCGGCCGCATAAGTCGCTCGGGTGATGGATTTACGCGAACTGCACTTTTCACCGCAGCGCATGTAATGTTGACGCGATCGCGCCAGTGGACCTCGATAAGGTCATGGGGAATGAGGATTGCGCAGAGAAGTAGTCTGAAGAAGGCAAAGATAGCGGTCGCGCGTAAGCTTGCGGTTGTGATGCATCGCATGTGGCGCGATGCGACGCCGTTTTGGTGGGGAGCGGCGGCATGATCTCCAACCTTAGCTAATTCGAGTGGGGGTGTCCCCCGGTCGAACCAGTGTCCCGTCAGGGACGGGGATGAGACGAAGGCCGTCCGAGTGTCTGGTGCTGCTCATGCGCGCAATCGCAAGCCACGCCGTTTAGCGTGGTCCGTCTCACCTTCGACTCCCATCATGCGGCCGACAGGACCGCGAACAGAAGCATGACCCCATGACGGGGACCTGGTGACGTCACCGCTTGACACCGAAGCCCCGAATACAGAAGGCATTCGTCGCGGAAGCTGCCGTTGAAGCTTTCGACGAAGCCGTTCTGCATCGGCTTGCCGGGGGCGATGTAGTGCCATTCGACCTTTGTCTCCTGGCACCATTTAAGGATGGCATGCTGGTCATCTCCGTGCCGTTGTCCGAGACAATCGTCTTCGGCTTTCCCCGTCTGGCGATGAGACTATCCAGTTCGCGGGCAAGCCTCGCCCCCGACAGGGAAGTATCGGCGATCAGGCACAGGCATTCACGGGTGAAGTCGTCGACGACGGCCAGTACCCGAAAGCGGCGGCCGTCGGTGAAGGCATCGCTGACGAAGTCCAGGCTCCAGCGCTCATTGGGGCGTGAGGGCAGAGCCAGAGGACGCCTTGTCCCCAAGACCCGCTTTCTGCCACCACGCTTGCGCACCGTCAGCTTCTCCTCCCGATAGAGACGTCGAAGCTTCTTCAGGTTCATGACGATCCCCTGCCGGTCGAGCATGACGTGGATGCGCCGGTAACCGAAGCGCCGCCGCTCGGATGCCACCTTCTTCATCGCCTCCCGAATGGCCGCATCGTCAGGCCGCACACTACGATATCGCATGCTCGACCGATCCACCGACAGAACCTCGCACGCCCGACGCTGGCTCACTCCATGCTGCGCACAGACGTGAGCCACCGCGTTCCGCTTCACATCGGGCGTCACCATTTTTTTGCAGCGACATCTTTCAGGATCGCATTGTCCAGCATGGCTTCGGCGAGAAGCTTCTTCAGTTTGGCATTCTCGTCCTCAAGCGCCTTCAGCTTGCGAGCATCCGACACGTCCATGCCGCCATACTTCGCCTTGTATTTGTAGAAGGTTGCATCCGAGATGCCGTGCTTGCGGCAGACATCAACCGTCTTCGCGCCCGCCTCCTGCTCCTTCAATATCCCGATGATCTGTTCTTCCGTGAACCGTGAACGCTTCATCCGTCAGTCTCCTTGATGTGACGGACTCTACCAAATTCCGGAGGAAGTTCAGGGTCTCAGGTCAAGCGTTCCAGCTCGATCCGATTGGCCACCGCAAAGTCAAGTAGCGATCCCCCAGCAATTAACCAGCTTCAAAAGTAGAATTGTCTTGGGCCAATCGTCGAGGAGATTTTGATGAAGCCGAGCAGATTTAGAGAACCACAAATACTTGCCATCTTGCGGCACGCCGAAAGTGGTGCTCCGGCGCCAGCTTTATGCCGAGAGCATGGAATGAGCACGGCGTCGTTTTACAAATGGCGAGCCAAATACGACGGCATGGATGTGTCCATGATCGGTCAGATGAAGTCCTTGGAGGACGAGAACCGTCGATTGAAGAAGATGCATGCTCGAGATGAGCATGCCAAACGTCCTCGTTACAGATTATCGCCGCCTCTTCCGCTTACCAGACCTGCTCGACTGTGCATCAGCCCACTTGCGACACCACTCGTCGATACGGGCGAATGTATCGCCGCGCGCGTCCATATCCGTTATGAGCGCGACACTGACGAAACCGGGTTTACCCTCAACCGGCGGAAGCCGCCATGCCTCGTATCGCGTAACACCCTGCTTCGTTCCCCGCGGTGGCGTGGGGTGCGGACCCCATCGGTCCGCGAGATGTGGATCACGTTGGCGCAGTTCATCAAAGTCGATCGTCCAACGATGATCGGTCACCGTGCCAAATGAAGGGATGATCGAGGGCAGGAGGTAATCGCGGACGATGTTGTCCAAGTCGTGAAGCACTGCTGCGGGGGTAGCTGCGTTCGGACGGACTACTACCTCAAGAGCGACGGCGATCAACAGCGGATTGATGACCCAGTCCCACCGCTGCTTGAAGGCTGCAATCTCTTCCTCAACCTTGCGCTTAAAGGCCCCAGAGCTGCCCGGGTTGATTGGAAGGTCGCCTAGCTGAAGTCGCAGCTTAGACTGGCCAATCAGCTGCGCCCATTGATCGGGTTGCAGAATCGACGTTGCCCCTTTCGGCCGCCCGTACATCCAGGCCAGGACAGGGATGTCGATGCCGCTGCGCTCGAGGAGCGCGCGTTGCGCACTCCAGCGAAGCATTTTGTGATAAGCTTCGTATAAGTCGTCGCCCATCCGCTCGCGCTGTTCCCGCTCATCGCGCATCAGCTCGCGTAGATCCTCAATAGCCTCTTCTTTCTGCTCCCGCCTGTAGACGTTTTCATAGTTCTCCATCGTCGGCACGGATCGCCTCGGCCGCGAACTCCATATCGCCGAGCAGTGCAGACAAGGGCCGGCCTGCCACATGGATCATTGGATAATCTTCGCCGTGTCGGCAGCTGACGGAGAGCGCCTCAATCTGAGAATCGTCCTTGTAGAGGAGGTGCCTATGCTTTCCCGGTACACCCGCACGCCGTTTCCCGAGAAGATCCAGCAGGTTTTTCACGATCGTGTGCGCCTGCGGGGCATTTTGGCCGGTGGTCGCTAAGTCGATCTTAAGTGCGACCGGTCCGCTGAACGGAGCACGCGAAAAAGTCGCCATCTGTTCAGAGACTGCGGTCTGAAACCGGTCTCGATCGGCATCCGGCATTCTCTTTGACTGCGGTTCAAGGTGATGCACCAACACACTTACGCCCTTCCTAGAGCGTGCACGGTAGCGCGCGACAGCAAGACGCTCGTCTCGATCCCGATTGGTCGCTCGTCGCATCAATTCTTCGATCTGCTTAACCACTCGGCTACCCCCTGTGACATGGCGGTGAGCATATAATGATCAAAGGCGCTTCGCGACCCTTTGGAATTTATGGCCAACAGACATCATGCCTCGCTCCTATCAACTAGGACACTGCGACCGCGTCGCACTTGCGGCCTGGACGGGCTTCCGGAATACGATAGACAGCCTTACGAAGTGATGGGCATCGTATACCCAATGGCAATTTTTCACGGAAATCGCTCTATTGAAGACTGCCGGCTTCCGGCTGCCAAGGGTCAGTTGGCGCTAACCCTTTCAAAGGACTGGTGACGCTCTTGCTAATTCCAGATCCCATAAACGGATCGCGGGTTCGAATCCCTTCAAGGCGAAGATGCTGCTCCAGCGTCTGCTTTGACGCCCTCTACGGTTCTCGATCAACGAAGGCTTAGCGGCACCGTATCGGTCATACAGGCCCTTCTGACGCGCTCCTCAAATCAGACGTGCCGACGTCATGCCTCCTGTCGCCCTAAGCGGACAATCCTGCTATGCTCCCGACGTAAGCGCCCCGAGATGCTGGCGAACCCATTTTGCTTCTTCTGTGGCCGTGCGGCGGAAGTGCCGTTTGAAGTCTCGGCTGAACTGAGCAGGGCTGACGTAGCCAACCGAAAGAGCCACTTCCGCAATCGTCCTATCCTGTCGCGCCAACATCAATCTGGCCTCGTGAAGCCGCATGGCTTTGACGTATTGCATCGGGCTGCTGCCGGTTAGCGCCTTGAAATGTGCGTGATAGGACGGAACGCTCATACCGGCGTCGCTTGCCAGAGCAGTGACGGAGACGTCGGAGCGGTAGATCTCCCGCAGCTGAGCGAGACTTCGCACGATCTTTCCGGGCGTACCTCTTTGCTGCAAGGCCGAGATCATCGCCCCGCCCTGGGGGCCGACGAGAACCCGATAATGCAGTTCCCGCAAGATGCCCTTGCCCAGCACCGCTGTCTCCACCGGATTGGTCAGAGCCTGCAACAGTCGCAGCAACACGTCCAGGATATCGGGTCCCATCCTGCTGGATATGAGGCTCTTCGCCTGAACAGCAGGGGTTTGGGAGGGCTGCTTTTCGATTTCCGAGGCGATCTCGGCAGCCAGCTGCATATCGAAATCCATATAGATCGCAAGCAGCGGCCGGTCCGCGCTGGCGACAGATTCCATGCGGAATGGAACCGGCACCGAGACAGAGAGATAGTGCTCTTCGTCATAGAGATAGACATCGCCTTCGAGCATGCCCTGTTTCCGTCCCTGCAACACAAAGACGGCCCCGGGCTTGTAGAGCACCGGGACGTTACGAAGCACCGTTTCCGTTCTCAGAATTCGAAGGCCTGGAAGTTCCGTCAGATTGTAACCCTCATTTGGGGCAAGCAATTTGGCCAACTCCAGCAGCCGCTGACGGGCGAGCCGATCACTTTCGATCATTATAGGAATTGGCAATGAAGTCATAGAAATGGCTCTCATCTTCTCGTTTGGATGAGATTATTAGTCAAACCTGACGATCAAACAAGACGAGGAAGTCATCTATGTCCAAGAAGACGTTTTTCATCACCGGTGCCAATTCGGGCTTTGGTCTTGCTATAGCGACTGCAGCTAGCAGACAGGGCCACATGGTCGTCGGCACCATTCGCTCCGAAGCGTCGCGTGCAAGCCTTACAGAACGCCTGCCTGCCGTCCGTTCCGTTCTATGTGACGTCACCGAATTCGACCGGATACCCGATGTCGTCGAACAAGCGGAGGCAGACTACGGGCCGGTGGATGTCCTGATCAACAATGCCGGCTACGGCCATGAGGGGATCCTAGAAGAGTCGCCGCTCGAAGAGATGCGGCGGCAGTTCGATGTGAACGTCTTCGGTGCGGTTGCGGTTGCGAAGGCATTCCTGCCGCGTTTTCGAGAAAGGCGTCACGGTTTCATCGTCAACGTCACGTCAATGGGCGGAATGATCACGATGCCCGGTATCGGCTATTACTGCGGCAGCAAGTTTGCCATTCAGGGCATCTCCGAAGTCATGCGCGCCGAAGTGGCGGCCTTCGGGGTGCACGTGACCACGCTCTGCCCGGGCTCGTTTCGAACAGACTGGGCCGGGCGTTCGATGATCCGCACGGAAAGATCAATCGCAGACTACGATGCGTTGTTTGATCCAATTCGAACGGCACGTCAGGAAAAGAGCGGCAAGCAGCTGGGGGATCCTGCGAAACTGGCAGAAGCAGTCTTGGCTCTGGTTGCATTTGACAATCCGCCGCCGCAGCTCTTGCTCGGTAGCGACGCGCTCGGCCTCGTCTCTGCCAGGATTGAGCGTCTCCAGCAGGAACTCGAAGCCTGGAAAGCCCTGACGGTCTCGACAGACGGCTGATAGAGCTGCAACGAGCACAGCAAGCCGCGTCCCACCCAAGTGTTGCGGTTTGCTACTGGAGTTGTGTATGGCCCAACCGGTACTGGTCGGTTTTTTGTAGCGCAAGCAGGTCAGAGGTCTGATTAGGTACGAGCTCGGACAATATGCCATATGCCGGATGTTCGCTTTCGCCGTTCGGCACCTTGTAATCGGACAGTCCGCACCCTCAGAACAGACACACCGGCGTCGGCTCGCCACCGATGGCGTTTGTCAACTTTCTCTAACCAACCAGTAGAGAGTTGGCCCTCTAGTGCTATCTGAATGCATCGCTTAGCTTTTCCAGACTGCGGTTTGAGAGGCAGCTCATTGATTTTTTCAGTGTGCTGCGTGGCGCGTGGAGATCCAGCTTAAGCCGTTTTGCATACTTCAGTCTGCGTATCTGCGTTCAGGCGTCGCGGTTCGGCTCTTCGCGCAACTCAGAAAATGAGAAGGAGGTAACGTTGTCATGACCACGAGGATCGCACTTGTAATTGGTGCTTGCAGCGGATTGGGCTACTCCAGCGTGATGAGTCTTGCGAAGTCAGGTGTTCACATCATCGGCACCTACAGGTCGCAGGCCGAGTTTCCCGAAGAGATAGTGCGAGAGGTTGAGTGGCTTGGTGGCCGTGCAGTGATGTTGAAACTGGATGCGAGACAGCCGGATATGCAACCCTTTGTTCTCGATATCGTTGAAGCGCTCGAAACAAACTTTGGGGCCAGCAAGCTCGACAATGTGATTATCAATACGGGAACGGTATTCGAGCCATCGGTGACAAGAAAACTGGATCATTGGCAGTTTTACGTCACGCATGTCCAATTGCCTCACCTGCTGACCGAAGCAATTGGCGACCTTTTGACGGACACATGCGAGGTCGTGCTCATCTCGTCGATCGACAGGCGAGGTTCTGGCGAGATCACATCGTCTCACGGCCAAGCAATTCCGGCTGGCTTCAGGGCTTTTCCAGCTTCTGTTGCCGAAGTCTGACCGCCACATCTTTGCTTCGGACAGGGCGACGAAAGAGCTTCGAGATCTGTCAGCCGGCGTGGGACGCTACGATAGTGCTTGAGCCGCTTTGGCATCGGCTGCACGCTCTTGCGTTCCAATATTTTAAAAAAGCCGCATGCTGGCGGCTTCCTTGTTCTCGCCTTCGCGGCACCACTGGCCTGATCCCACTGGCCTGATCCCACTGGCCTGATCCCACAGATCAGAAGGGCCTCACTCACGACGTCACCGCGGTCGCAGATAGCTTAAGCGTCAATTGCCCGTTTGAAGAAATAATGCAGGACGAAATGTCCCGGCGAGACGACTGCAACGAGCTCCCATCCCTTGGATCCAAGCTCGTTCATTTCCTCAGCCGTCAAAGCTCGTTCAATCGTACAATATTCCCATCGCATGGTCGCGCCTCCCGGTTGTCTGCTGCCGTAAACCAACTAGTTCGGTTTGGTTTCGCGTCAACCCAGGATGGCAGGGCACTGTAAAAGCTGATGTTTCAACAAAAGTGGCTCATGGCCTGATCTTCAAGAGTGCCATTTTTCCAGAAACGCCACACGTGCAGATGGGCGCGATTGTTGCATCTATCCCTGTTGAAGATAGGTCGTGGTTGAAGATCTGGGAAAGCCGGCTGATTTTCTCGCGTAAAGACCCGTCAAGGCTTTGTCGGTGGCGTTATCGTTGTCGGACATGGCGCTTTGATTGCGGGTGTCGGCCAAGGGCGTCTTGTTGCATGGGTGTCTTCATCCTCAAAATCGATCCTGGCAAACGAGGAGCCATCGAAGCCGAACTCCGCTGATCTGTCCCGCTTTCGGCCGCGGGGAAAGAGGTTGCTACATCGATCGTCTGAGGCCGATCACGCTGGAGATGGGCGACTGCCCGAATTCGCGGCGGTATTCGCGGCTGAATTGGGCAGGACTTTCGTAGCCGACATCATAGGCTGACGATGCAGCGTCAAGTCCGGCCACGATCATCAGCCGGCGCGCTTCATTGAGTTGCAGGCGCTTGCGATACTGGACGGGGCTCACGCCGGTCACCTGCTTGAAATGCCGGTGAAACGTTGACACGCCCATATGCGCGATATCGGCAAGGTGACTTATGGATTGACGTTCCCGGAAGTGCTGTTTGAGCCATTCCAGCGCCCTGATGATGCTGCTCGAGGCGCCTTCCATCGACGCGAGTAAAGCGAGACGTGTACCGACCGGGCTCATGATCAGACGATAGATGATCTCTCGTCGTATGGGCTGAGCGAAGAGGTCGATTTCGTCCGGACGTTCTGCCAACCGGCACAGGCGAAACAATGCTTCGAGGAGGTCAGGGGTCACGGTCGAACTCGCTATCCCAAGAAGCGTAGCCTCACCGAGCCTTTCCTGCGTGATCTCAGATATCAAACTGCGGACAAGGCTCAGATCTATCTTGAGCAGAATTCCCAGATAGGGCTCGCTCGCACTCGCTTGCGTGACCCAGGCTGTGACTGGAAGATCTACGGACGTGAGTAGAAAATGCGTGCGGCCATAGTCATAGGTGTTGCTGCCAAGCACAACACGCTTCCTGCCTGAAATCACCAGAGACAGGCTGGCTTCCATCATTCCGATATGAGGGGCTGTCGGTGACGTATGACGGTGGAAGGTAAGCCCGGGCACCTGCGTCAAGGTCGCGCCCTCATTCGGTGCCCAGCGGTCAAAACCGTTTGCCAGGGTCTGCTGCAAATGCTCGATCATCCTGAACAATTCCAAGGTTGCGGCGCAGGGCTATTTCAGATGGAGGTTCCTGGCTAGGCCAGTCGCCCTTCTATGACAACGCGATCCTCGTCGACGAGAGAGGATTGTGCAATCATCAGAGTGAAACGTGCTACTGCTTCCAGGTCGCATCCGACTAGTTTCCTGAATGGCGCGCAGCTCCTGCGCCCCGAAGGAGAAACAAGATGCACTACAACATGTTAGGACGAACGGGCTTGCTCGTGTCTGAATTGAGCCTCGGCACGATGACTTTCGGGGTCAGCCAATGGGGTGGCATCGGCGGGGTTGACCAGAATGGCGCTGAGCAACTTATTCGGTGCAGTCTGGATGCAGGTGTGAACCTGCTCGACACAGCGGACATTTATTCGGGCGGCCAATCAGAGGAAATCACCGGTGCGGCACTGCGCAACCTCGGCGTTCGAAGGCACGATGTCTTGATCTCTACCAAGACTTTTGGGCAAGCGGGTGCAGGGCAGAACGACCGCGGAGCGTCACGAGCGCATATTTTGGATAGCCTTCACGCCAGCCTGAAAAGGCTGCAGCTCGACTATATCGATCTTTACCAGCTGCACGGCTTCGATCCCCTGACACCGATCGAAGAAAGCTTGCGCGCGCTCGATCACCTCGTGCGCCAGGGTGCCGTGCGCTACATCGGCGTTTCGAATTGGGCTGCGTGGCAGATCGCACAGGCTATGGGAGTGACCGAACGCCTCGGGCTCTCGCCACTCTCCAGCCTGCAGGCCTATTATTCGCTTGCCGGGAGAGAGATCGAGCATGAAATCGCCCCTCTCCTGTCCGCCACCGGATTGGGTCTCGTCTGTTGGAGCCCGTTGGCCGGGGGGATGTTGAGTGGCAAGTTCGATCGCAACTTTGAAGGCGACAACCAGGCTCGTCGAGCCACGACGCCTTTCCCGCCTCTCGATATCGACCGCACCTATGATCTGATTGACGAGCTGCGCACCATTGCGGCTGCGCGTGGCGCATCGCCGGCCCAGATTGCATTGGCATGGCTGCTCCACCGGAAGACCGTTTCAACGGTGCTTCTCGGCGCGAAACGGGTTGAGCAACTGCAAGACAATCTCGGCGCAACGAAAATCGAGCTGCAGCCGTCTGATCTTGATCGACTGGATGCGGTGAGCAAACTCGCCACGATCTATCCTCAATGGATGCAGCAGATCTTCGAGGGGGGACGGAGTGAGCAGATCGTGTCGTTAGCTCAGCGCCGGCGTTGTTGACCAACGCAGCCCAAGATCCCATGGTGATGCCCATTGGGACAGGCCAGAAGCGGCACTGTCCCAATGGCTTCTCTGCTGGATTGTTCCTGCAGTGAAATCGATGGCTTCAGGGCCCGTCGACCAGCGTCGGGATGATCGAAAACCTTTATCCTGTAACCAGGGGGCGTAGCTCGTCTTCGCACCACATGCGGAAGGTGGTCGGTGTATTGTGGCGTGAGGCCCCTGTGATGAGGTGATCCATCCCCTCGTTCTTGGCCGTCAGCATTTCGACATAGGCTTGCGCCATGCCGTCGCTAGCACCGAAATCGCGCATCATCTGGCCAAAGAGGTCCATAGGCATTTCGCTTGCGATGATCTCGCGACCGAAAACCTCAGACATGATTGCAGCCATCTGGCCAAAAGACAGGTCTTCGGGACCGAGGAGCGGAATTGCCTCGACGCCTGACCATTCCGGGGAAAGCAGCAAGTCGGATGCGACCCGCGCCACATCGGCCTTGGCCACATGCGGCAATTTCAGGTCCGTTGGCGTCGGTTGGAAGAAACGGCCGATGGTCCGGATCGGCTCGGCCTGGCGCGCAATGTTGTCCATCAGTGAGGCGCAGGCGAGGGCGCGATAGTTGACGCCAGTCTGCGCGATCATGTCGTCTACTGCCAGCGTCGCACTTACGTGACCAGCGGGCTTCGGCCAACCACGACCCAAAGCCGAAATGCCAACCACATGCGTGACTGCGGATCCGGGAAGGGCATCGCAAAACGCCCGAGAGACATCCACATAGGCTGCCTTGGCCGAGGCCATTGTCGGGTCGCCGGGCGGCAACCAGAACACGCTGGTTACGCCTGGCAGCGCTCGCGCGATGGTCGCAGCGTCCGCCATCGAGCCCTCGATGACGTCAAGCTGCAAATCAGACGGCAACTTCGAGGTATCACGGGCGATTAAACGCACAGCCATGCCGGCCGCGCGCAGGTTGGGGAGGACACGGCGACCAATGTCGCCGGTTGGGGTTGTGACCAGGATCATGACGGTTTCCATATTGATACGGTTGGTGAAAGGAGCGCTTGGTTGGCAAGCGGCTTGAGATCGGCAGCGCGTTGCCCGTCGAGACATCGAATGGAACCGAGACGTGACCATATCTTCGGCAAACACGGCAAAGAAGCTGCCGCAGTTTTGCCGCCAAATCTGCTCGCCGTCGAAGGCCATGGCGAGACCCACCTCCGTCGGTGCAGCCATCAGATCGTGGGATTAGATGTCATCAACGTAAGACGACAGCATCTTCTCCAGGTCTTGAGACGCAAACGCCTCAAGCCACGCGGCGCGAGCGGCGGCGACCTTTAATGCGGCGGCACGATCTTTTGTGGCGCCGGACACGGTCAGTGCATGTAGGCGGATGCGACGAAGACCGATGCGGCGAGGACAACCATGGCAAACTCAGTGCGGTGCAAGACGTCTTGAGATCTGGTCACGAAGCAGTTCCTTCTTTTCTCTGCGCACCAAACCTAGTCTCTGCTGGCGGAACGTTCTATATGTGATAATACGCAATTATATCGCATTCGTTCAGGATCGTCTGGTGGCTGACCTCTTTCCCGATATTCTGTCGGATGTCCTGGACGTGCTCCAGCCGCGTGATTGCGTGGCGGCAGGACTGGATGCCGGTGGGAACTGGTCCATCCGTTACGGCCCGCACGCCGGCATGAAATGTATCGGCATAGTGAAAGGTAGCTGTTGGCTGGTTCTGGATGGCCAGCGAACGCCGGTTCGGCTGGGCGAGGGGGACTGTGTCATGCTGCCCCATGGCAAGGCCTTCGTCCTGTCCGCCTCCGGCGCCCGGATTGGGGATGCAGCCGAAACTGTCCATTCGGCCCCGGCACATGGGGACACGGCGCTGTTGGGCAGCGGCGGCGATTTCTACATGATCGGCGCGCGATTCCTGCTTTCAGGCCTTGCGTCCGAAATACTGATGGTATCCCTGGCGGATGTCATCGTGATCCCTGGCGGGGACAAAGACAATTCGGCAAGCGGAGAGACCGTGCGGTGGGCACTCACTCGTATTGCCACTGAGCTTCGCCATCGCCGCCCGGGCTGTGCCAGTTTCATCGAGCATCTGTCGCATGTTCTACTGATCGAGCTGATGCGTTGTCATCTGGACGGAGACAATGAGGAGCAGATTGGATGGACTGCAGCAATTTCAGATCCATTTCTTCGACCGGCCTTTGTCGCCATGCATCGCGACCTCTCAAGCCCATGGACTGTGGCGACGCTGGCCAAGCGCGCAGGTCTATCGCGCACTGCTTTTGCAGTTCGGTTCGCGCGGCTCGTCGGTCGGTCGCCGATGAGCTACTTGACACTTTGGAGGATGCTGTGGGCAGCCAAGCGGCTCGATCGGGATGGTGCCACGGTTGCTGAAGCCGCAGCAGAGGTAGGATATTCATCAGAGAGTGCCTTCACGGCAGCATTCAGGCGGACCCTGGGAAAGACGCCGCGACGGTTCGCCGCTCGCAGGGTTACCTCGATCTCCGGCCAAAGGTGAGCAGCACAGAAATTGTCTTTCGATGTCCCTGTTGAATAGAACCGCCCTGCCTGATGCTTTTCATAAAATTGTGAGAGTCACTTGGCGAGGTCGATCGCAAAAACTTGCATCTGTGTCATGTCCTGCGCCAGCGCCACCAGGCGCCGCAACGATTAATCCGATCCTTTCACTTTTGATGCTGAACGGGTTAGCGCTCCTCCGCTCACAAATTTTGAGCCAAGCCGAGCTCGACGATGATGTTGATCACAAATTGATTGTCGCAGCGGTAGAACATGGTTTGGTTCTGCCGTCGGGCTTGAGCACATTGGGCCTTGCGTAGTTTCGCAAGATGCTGAGACATGACGGACTGGCTGACGCCAAGCTCGGTCCCAAGTTCGGACACGGACCACTCCCTCTCGATCAATCTGAGCAACGCAGCAAGCCTGACCGGGTTCGCCAGCGCTGCCAGAATTGGGATTGCTTGTCCGACGGCGGGATGATCAGAGGAGGCCCACACCTTGTCCGAGGGATCTTTCGGTTGAACTGACATGCATGCTCGCATCTGAGGTATCGCTACCACCGGGATGAATGACGGTAAGCGGTTGAATATGTTGGCCTGCTCGGCAAACGTCGACATCGGCCGCCTCACTATCGGTTATAGAATGCAACAACTTGTGTCAGAATTCCTGTTCGGATCGATGGAGGTGTCAAATCCTCGTTATGGCGGGCCTTGCGGTTCACTCTAGCCAGTCAACAAACCCGGGGAGGCAGCTGTATCAAGCCGAAGCGAACGCCATGTGCTTCAGGATCCGAACAGGCGATTTGCGCTGTTTTTTGTGATTTGCATCCCCGATCATCGGCCTTTGGAGCAATGGGCACAAACAGCCCTCTCGCAGCGAATGCAGCGTCAGCCTTTGTGCAATGCTTCTTTCGCGAAGAGCGATACTGCGTCCGAACCCGCAGCTATGCGCTGAGGCGAAGACCCATCGGTCACTGCTCGCCAAACGGCCTCAGCCACGTCACTTGCGCGGGTGACTTCACCCGGCTCCTGCGCCGCTTTGGAAAACACTTGCTTCGCAAAGTCGGCATAGGCCTCGGGTATACCGTTTTGCGAGCGCGCACGGGCGGTCGCACTGAAGGAGGTCTGCGGGGCTCGTCCTGGGATGACAATTCGCACCCGTACACCGAAGGGCTCCACCTCAAGCGCAAGATTCTCGCTGAATGCTTCAATGGCCGCTTTGCTGGCGGTGTAGGCAGACAGCATGGGAAACGGTTTGAGCGTCACGGCCGATGAAACATTGACGATCACGCCCGAGTTTCGTTGGCGAAAGCTCGGCAATACGGCTTGTGTCATTGCCATGGTCCCGAATGTATTGAGCTCGAATATCTGGCGCGTATCGTCAAGCGACACGCCTTCAAGGGCGCCCATCAGACCAGCGCCCGCATTGTTGACCAAAGCATCGATAGGTCCAGCGTCCCGGACGGCGCTGGCTATGCTTTGGTCGTCAGTCACATCGAGAGCGATGATATGGAGCCGTTCGGATTTTGGCAGCAGGTCGGCACGCGGAGTGCGCATTGTGGCGATGACATTCCAGTCGCGATCGAGAAAATAGCGGGCAGTCTCTAACCCGAAGCCGGAGGAACTGCCGGTGATGAGGATCGTATTCATGTCAGACTCCTGATGTGCTGATATGGGGTGCGCGCCGTGGCCTGGCGCGTCATGTGCAAGTCGAAGAGGGTGTCTCAGTCGACCTACTTTGTTTCTAATTGTCCTTCCGGCGCCGTTTCTGCCGCCAGCTTGGCGGCCGCTGCGGCGAATGCGGGATTGCCGGGATAGAGCGCAGTCCGCAAAAACGCGGTTGAAAGGCGCTGGATTTCGGCGACACGCTGAGGACGCTCGTCCGTCGTCTCTCGTGCCTCGTAGCCCGGTATGCCACCCAGCGAATGCTCGCCGCCAAACGCGGTGAAGAGCGCCTTCGGCGAGGGGCTGAGATCATAAGCGTCACGCCACCAGTCTGGTCCACGAACGCTCAGCCGGCCTTGGTCATGATCGCCCATGACGATGAGGGTTGGGGCCGTCATGCTTGAATAGTCGGGATACAGGAACGGAAATGTTCGCGCTGCGTGCTGGGTTAGGTCTTGGCCGCTGCCCGGCACTGCCAGCAAGACGCCTGCCTTCACTCTGTCATCCTTGCGGTTGACGATTGAGCCGTTGCCAGGGTCAGGATGGCGCGCGCCGAGAAATGCACTGGCAGTCTGCCCACCCCAAGAATGTCCGGCGATTGCGATCCGCGAGCGATCCAGCCGGCCGCGAATGATGGGTGTTTTTTGTACGATACCGTCCAGTCCGTCCAGTATGTCTGCGATATCTTGCTCCCGAAAGCGCCAGAGATTTGGACGACGGGAATCGTCAGCAGAAAGGCCAAGCACACGCGAGTCCAGATGCGTCGGCTGGATCACGACGAAACCGTGAGCGGCCCAGTAATCGATGAGGGGCCCATAGGCATGAAGCGACTGACCGTTGCCATGGGAGAATAGAATGGTGGGTAGGCTCTCGCCGATGACTGGTGCAGAAACCTTCAGATGCAGATCACTACCCCGGTTCGGCGAAGGCAGTATGATCGGTGCGATCGAGATAACGGGGGATAGCTGGGCATCTCCGTCGACTTCATGGAGCGGGCTGGTCATGGTACACTTCCTTCAGGACAAAACGGATCAATGATCCGATTTCGTCTATACGGAACGGTGATCCGGATATCAAGTGGGTGTGGCTGACTGTGTCTCAATCTGACGAAGTGATAGATCCTGTCTCCGCTGGGAGCGGTAAATCCGTCTCCACGGTACCGCGAATGCGCGCCGACGCTCGCAAAAATGAGGAAGCAGTCTTGGAGGCGGCCAAGATCGTTTTCGCTCGTTCCGGTGTTGATGCACCCATCCGGGAGATTGCCGCCCAAGCAGGCGTCGGACTTGGGACACTATATCGCCGTTTTCCAACACGAGCCGATCTGGTCGCTGCGGTCTTTCGCCGCGAAGTCGATGCGTGCGCCGATGCGGCGACAAAACTTGCCTCAGAACGTTCGCCTGCTGATGCATTGGCTGCCTGGTTGATGCTCTATACGCGCTTCCTCGCGACCAAGCAGGGGTTGGCCGCCGCCCTCCATTCCGGTGATGCAGCTTTTGCCAGCTTGCCCGACTATTTCCGAAGTCGGTTTGAGCCGGCACTATCCATGTTGCTGGATTCTGCGGCCGAGGCGGGTGAAGTTCGCGCCGACGTCGCGCCTTATGACCTCCTGCGCGGGATTGGCAATCTCGCTGTAGCATCGGGGGAGGATGGAGCCGCACATATTGAACGCATGCTCATGCTGCTGCTTGATGGTCTGAAGTCAGTGAAGTCCTCGAGGACATGAAGGGTCTGTGCCAAGACGGTGTTTCAGAGTCCGTCTTTCAGTTCCGGGGCGTCCTGCACGGCAGCTGACGCGGACGCTCGTCTCAGGGCGCCCGTGATCTGCACGGCCCCCGATTGTACCCGGACAAAATGCGGACCAATCAGGGTTGTGCCTTGCCAATCGATCAACGGGTATCAGCGCCTGCCAATGTTCATGATCAACGGCGGCTGGCTCCGAGCGGCCGGATCCAGGTCAATGGCTTGGTAGCCAGCACTCGACGATGGTGACGAGCCCTGCGTCCTCCCAGACTTCAGACTTCAGGCTTTAGTGCATGATGTTTGCCAAAAAGCGTCGGGTACTTGGCTGCTCCGGGGCGTCAAAGAAGATGGAAGGCTCATTGATTTCGACCACCTGACCTGCTTCCATAAACACGACCCTGTCAGCGACCCTGCGAGCAAATCCCATTTCATGGGTCACAACGATCATGGTCATTCCCTCTTCAGCGAGCTCTACCATCGTATCGAGAACCTCCTTGACCATCTCCGGGTCCAGCGCTGAAGTGGGTTCGTCGAACAGCATGATCTTCGGTGTCATGCAAAGGGCCCGGGCGATAGCGACCCGCTGTTGCTGCCCACCTGATAACTGCCCTGGATATTTGTCAGCCTGCTCTGGAATGCGTACTTTCTCCAGGAAATGCATGGCCATATCCTCCGCATCCTTTCGCTTTTTCCCGCGTGAGAGGATCTGAGGCAGGGCGCAGTTCTCCTTGACCGTCAAATGGGGGAACAGGTTGAAATGCTGAAACACCATCCCAACTTCGCGTCGAATGGCATCCAGATTCTTGACGCTGTCGTCCAGCGGAATGCCGTTTACGCGAATTCTGCCGCGCTGGTGTTCTTCAAGCCGGTTGATGCAGCGGATGAGCGTCGACTTACCGGATCCCGAGGGGCCGCATACGACGATGCGTTCTCCCAGCGCCACCGCCAAGTTGATGTTCTTCAACACGTGGAAGCTGCCATACCATTTATCCAGGGCTGCAACTTGGATGGCGTTAAGGTCATCTGCTTTCATCGGTAGCTCCGGGTTTGTACGCGGGTCTCAAGCCAGCGGCTGTAGTTGGATATGCCAAAGCAGATCAGGAAGTAGATCAAAGCGACAAAGATGTAGCTTTCGACATAGGGCGCCGGCCAAACGGGGTCGGTGGCGGCAACGCGGGCGGCGCTCAACATGTCGAATACGCCGACGATCAACACGAGACTGGTATTCTTGACCATCACGATCGCTGTGTTGGTCAATGGCGGGATGACCTTCTGGAGCGCCTGAGGCAGCACGATATGCCAAACAGCCTTCCAGCCCGGTATGCCAAGGGCCCTTGCGGCCTCTAGCTGGCCGCTTGGAACGCCCTGAAGCCCGCCACGAATGACTTCCGCGAGATAGGCGGCGGCAAAGACCGTGAGCGCTGCGAGCGTTCGGCCGAGCTTGTCGATTGACCACCCCGCTGGCAGAAGCAGTGGCAACAGGATGGAGGCGACAAAGAGAAGCCCGACCAGCGGCAAGCCGCGAACCAGTTCGATTGTCAACAGCGACATCAGTCGCGGTATCGGAAGGGACGAACGCCTTCCAAGGGCGAGGAGTACTGCAAAGGGGAAACCCAGGCCCAGCGATAGCAAGGCAAGCAGAAGTGTCACCGGCAACCCGCCCCAGCTTGAGGTCGGTACGGGCGTCAAGCCGAATATGCCACCCCACATCAATCCCAGCATGATCGCAACGGATGTGATCCAGACTGCAATCAGCCTCCGGCCCCAGAGCCTGGGTGAGAGGGAGGCGAGGATCATGACCAGGAGCAAGCCCATGACCAGAAGAGGTCGCCACTGCTCGTCTGGTGGGTAGACGCCGAAGATGATGAAGCGGAACTTTGCGCCAATGAACGCCCAGCACGCACCGCCTTCGCGGCAGTTGGCGGGATCGTCTGTTGCCCACACAGCGTCGAAGGTGGCCCAGTTCAATGCCGGGATCATGAGGATCAGCAGGAAGCCGGTCGTGACAGTCAGCACTGTTGCGACAAGATCGCCAAAGAAGAGATGCAGGATCGGCTTGCGCTTTGGCCTCGGCGGCGTCGACGGTTCCAAAGGCCCCACCCGAGCAGAGCTGACATCAATTGTCGTCATCTTGCCTCCACCAATGCGACGCGCGCATTGTACCAATTCATGAAAAGCGAAACAGCGATGCTGATGGTCAGGAAGATGCCGAGCAGGAGAGCGATGCTCTCGATCGCCTGTCCTGTCTGATTGATCACCGTCCCCACGACGAGCCCCAGTTCCGGGTAGCCGACGGCGAGCGCAAGCGTGGTGTTCTTGACCGTTGACAGATACTGCGACGTCAGCGGCGGAATGATGATCCGCAGCGCCTGCGGGATGATGATCCTGGTCAATGTGTGTCGTTCGGACAACCCGATCGCCCGTCCAGCCTCCCACTGTCCAGATGACACAGCGTCAATGCCGCCGCGAATGATCTCGCCGATAAAGGCAGAGGTGTAGACCACCAGGCCCAGCATCAGGGCAGCAAATTCCGGTGATAGCCTGAACCCGCCGGTGAAGTTGAAACCACTCATCTCGGGGAAGCTGACCATTGCGCTAGGTTGGAGAACAATTCCGGCCCCGAGCGCCGCAAATGCCATCACCCCGATGAGTGCCAGGACGGGTCTGCTGTCATGCCACCAGCCGAGCCTGATCATGCGGCCACGCAGGTGCCACGCACCAAGGATTGCAACAATGAGGACGAAAGCGAATGTCAGGGAAGTCCCGCTGAACTCTACCGAGGGAACGTAAAAGCCTCTCAGCGACAGGAAGACCCCGGGCAGGGGGTTGTAAGCCTCACGTGGCGCTGGCAATGCGGTCGTTGCAAGCGCGTACCAGAACAGGAGGTGGACGATCAGCGGCATGTTCCGCATCGTTGTCACGAAAACCCCGGCGATGCCGGATGTCAGTGGATGCTTTGAACGTCGCGCCAATCCAACGAGCAAGCCAAGCACAGTCGACAGAAGGATGGCGAGGATCGAAATTGCCACGGTATTGCCCAGGCCCGTGACATAGGCCCAGAGGAATGTGTCCGATGGGTCGTAAGGCAGGACGCTTTCAGAAATCGGGAAGTTGGCGGGCCGCGAAAGGAAGCCAAAGCCAACCTTGATACCCCGGGCGTCGAGATTTGCGACGGTATTGCTCACAAGCCAGAAGAGGAGGGCGGCAAAGCCGCCCAGCAAAAGGATTTGCCCAGTCCAGTTTCTGACCCGTCTGTTATCGTAAACAGCGGAAATCATGGTTGGCATCCTTGCCTTACTGGAAAGCCATCGGGAACATTAGTCCGCCGTCCGAAAAGAGCCTGTTAGGACCTCGTTCGATCTTGAGCGCGCTGCCTACACCCAGGTTGCGCTCGAACATCTCTCCATAATTGCCCAGTTGCTTGACGATGTTGTAGGCAAACTTGTCATCGAGACCGAGCGCCTTGCCGTTGCCAGGCTCCACCCCCAGGAATCGTTTCACTCGCGGGTCGTCAGACCCCATCATCTCGTCAACATTGGCCTGGGTAATGCCGTAGAGTTCCGCGTTGAGCAGTGCCTGGATCGACCAGTTGACAATATCGAGCCAATTGTCGTCTCCATGGCGCACGGCAGGGGTCAGCGCATCCATGTATTTGGTGGCGGGGAAGATAACGTAGTCGTCTGGGTTGTCGGACTGTGTTGCGCGAACGGAAGCAAGGGCGGCCGCATCAGTGATCAGCGCATCACATCGACCGGAGAAGAATGCCTGACGGGTGGCTGCAACGTTGTCGAACACGACCGGGTTCAGCTTCAGGTTCAGCTTGGTCGACACATCGTTGACGACGACCTCCGTGGTTGAGCCGGTCTGAACGCAGACGGATGCTCCCGTCATCTCTTCCACTTTGGTGACGCCGGAGGATTTGGCAACCATGAACCCCGTGAACTCATAGTAGGTGGGGGTCGTGAAGTTGATTCCGTTCGCGTCGCGCTGCAGGGTCCAAGTTAGGGTGCGGGGTAGAATGTCGATCTCGCCGGTCTGCAGTGCGGGGATACGCTGTTGCCCGCTCAAAGGGACGAATTCGACTTTCTCCTTGTCGCCGAAGACGGCGACGGCCACGGCGCGGCATGTTTCAACGTCAAGGCCTGTCCAGTAGCCTTTGTCGTCTGGTGAGCCGAATCCGACCGTGCCTTGGCTTGCACCGCACACAATGCGACCTCGCTCTTTCACTTTGTCCAACGTAGGGCCTGCATAAGCAGTCGTCGTTGATAGTGCTGCGGCAACGGCCGCAATGCCGATACTCCAGTTTTTCATGTCATCGTTCCCTTTGTTTTTATGGATCTGGTTATGTCGTTCAAGCCGATTTCGCTGCGGCAGGCGCTAGTCCGACCGCGTCAACAATCGGTTCAAGGTCCGCCCAGAGATCGCTTTCGTCTTCAAGGCCAACATTGATTCTGAGGATCGTGCCCGTGTGGGCCGCCGGGTCTGTTGCGCGCGTGATCGTCATTGGTGCAAGCAGGCTGTGCGTGCCGCCCCAGGAAGCACCGATTGAGAAGGTTTTTGCCGCTGTTAACAGGGCAGGCAAGGCAGCCTCGGCATGGGGCGGGATGACAAGGCTGAACACTCCGCTGGCACCGGCGAAGTCCCGTTCAAACTCCGCGTGACCCGCAGCCCCAGGAAGGGCGGGGTGCAGCACCAGTTCGGCGGGCACGCGCGCCGCCATTCGCTTCGCAAAATTCAAAGCAACGCGACCGGAATGGGCGAGGCGGACACCCATTGTTTCCATGCCGCGAAGTGCCAGCGCGCAGTCGTCGGGTGACACCCCCATGCCGATCATGCGCATGGTGTCCTTCAGTTTCTTGTGCAGGGCTATGTCTTTGACCGCGATCGACCCCATCAAGAGGTCTGAATGGCCACCGACATATTTCGTCAGCGCCATCGAAGAGAAGTCCATGTCGTGAGCAAGAGGCTTGAAATACAGGGGCGTCGCCCAGGTGTTGTCGCAACCGGTGAGGATCCCGCGCGCCTTCGCCGCCGCGACGATCGCAGGAATGTCCTGGACCTCCATCGTTGTGGAGCCGGGCGATTCCGTCCAGACCAGCTTGACGGTATCGTCGATCAGGTCCGCGATGCCGGCACCGATCATCGGGTCGTATACGCTAAAGGCGATGCCTCGCGGCTTAAGGTAGTTCTCGCAAAATCCGGCGACCGGCGGATAGGCGCTGTCCGGGATGAGAACTGTGTCGCCGGGCATCAGGACAGAAAGAAACACGACCGTGATGGCGGCCTGTCCCGAAGGAACCAGAACTGTCCGAAGGCCTTGCTCAAGCGCCGTGATCGACGCTTCCAACGTCCGCGACGTCGGAGTGCCGTGCAGGCCATAGGTATAGCCGTCAGGGCCACGCTTTGACCGGTTTGCGTAAGCCTCGGCGCTGTCGAAGACAATTGTCGAGGCGCGGTAGGTAGGCGTCGCGAGGCTGGCAAAGCCTTCGTGCGAAACTTCGGGTCGTTTAACGCAGAGCGTCAGGTCGTGCATGGTGTGTCCTCATTCGATTTCGGAAGAAAAGGTGCCACGCCTGTGGTAGAAGGACAATTGACGATCACGTCTAGGTCTATGCTCAAAGCTTATAGGTAAGGGATGAACTTCAGGCAGGTTGAGGCATTTCGCGCCGTGATCATCAGTGGCACGGTCTCAAGAGCGGCAGAGCTGATGGGTGTGACGCAGCCGAACGTCAGCCGCTTGATCGCCGAACTCGAAGAGGGTGTTGGCTTTGCATTGTTCGATCGCGTCAAGGGAAGACTGATCCCGACGCCGGAAGGTCAAGCTTTCTACCGCGACGTCGACCAAAGCTTCAGGGGGCTCGATCTTTTGCGTTCCTCTGCGGCTCGCATCCGGGACTTCGGCTCGGGGCAGATCCGCGTGGCCAGCCTGGCAGCGGCTGGATCAACGATTGTGCCGCGTGCTGTGAAGCGGTTTAGAGAAACCTATCCGGCCGCCGTTGTGACGCTGAATATCATGTCGTCTGCCGCTGTGCGCAATCACGTGGTTGATGGAGATTTCGACCTTGGTCTTGCAGCCGACGAAGTTGATTTGTCTGGTGTTGAACATCAGGTATTCGGGAGCTTCCCAGCTCTCTGCGCCATCCCGCCCGGGCATCGCTTGGCGAAGCGAGATGTCATAAGGCCAGAGGATTTTGAAGGCGTTGATTATATAGCGCTGTCTGCGGAGGATCGCGCCCGTCTCCAGTTCGAGCACCACTGCGCAGCAGCAGGGTCCAGGCCCAACCTGGTAATCGAAACTCCTTTTGCAATTACGGCCTGTGCACTTGCTCTCGAGGGGGTTGGTCTGGCCATTGTCAATCCACTTGCTATCGATGGATTTGTCCAACGAGGCCTCGTTTTTCGACCATTCGAGCCTTCAGTATATTTCAAGAGCTACCTCTTGTTTCGGCCCGATATGCAAAAGGCGAGCCTTGTTCGTGCTTTTGTCATGGCGCTGATGGCGGTTCGCAACGCGAGGTAATCAAGCCCGTCTCATTCACAAGATGCTCTCTCCGAGGGTTTCTGCTTCAGACGCGAGCGAAAGCGGCAGTCGCGATCTTCTGGCAGCGGACATAAGAGTTTCGCTCAAAACAGGACAAGTGCCTTGAAGTCGAATAGGACGAGATTGCCGCGCTCGAAACCACGCGAAATGAGCTAACTCCAGCCGTCAGCGCCTATCCTATCCCGGCGAACAGATTCCCGGTGATGTCGTCATGCCCATCGCTTCCTCCAGTACTGTGGAGCTCGGATCGTCTTGCAAAGCAGATGTCGCCGGGCGGGCCTGATTGCGTCTAAGTGCGCTGACGTCTGGTCTGAGCTCCCAGAAGAGGCACGCAATTTCGCGCATAAAATTTTTTCTGGTTGACGAATGTAATAACATTACAATATGGCACGCATCGAAACCTGACGCACCTAAGTGGCGTCTTTCGTGAGAAACAAGATGCAAGATGCTTGCCTGAAATTCAGCGATTTAACGCTTGGTTACGACAGGCATCCCGCAGTGCATCACCTCAACGGCGTTGTGCGCCAAGGGAGCCTTACCGCCGTTGTTGGTGGCAATGGATCAGGCAAGTCGACCTTGATGAAGGGCATCGTGGGACTGCTACGGCCCATGAGCGGCTCCTGCTCCATGGCTTCGGGCACCCGCCTTGCCTATCTTCCGCAACAATCGGAGCTGGATCGCTCCTTTCCCGCCCGCGTCATTGATCTGGTGTCGCTGGGCCTGTGGCCGCGTCGTGGCCTTCTGGGGCGACATGGCACCAAGGATCGCCAGGACGTTGCCGATGCGCTGATGGCAGTCGGGTTGGAAGGTTTTGAGAAGCGTCCGATTGACACCTTGTCGGGTGGTCAGATGCAACGGGCACTGTTTGCGCGGGTGCTTGTGCAGGACGCCGATCTCATTCTTCTCGACGAGCCGTTCAATGCCGTTGATGCGCGTACGATCGTCGATCTCGTCGCGCTGATTAAGGGCTGGCATGGCGAGAACCGCACTGTAATGGTGGTCGTGCACGATCTTGATATGGTGCGTGAGCATTTTCCCGAAGCCTTGTTGCTGGCGCGGCAGCCTGTCGCCTGGGGCGACGTGCACCGGACCCTGTCTCCGGAAAATTTGCTGCGAGCACGGCATTATCATGAAGCCTGGGACGCGCGCGCCCCATGGTGCGGTCCGGCGGGGCATGTTCACGACCAACACTATCACCACGAACACGAGTATCCCGCGGTTTCCTCGATCGCCGTCCAGCGCGTGGCGGGCAGGGCCAAATCATGACCATGCTCTACAACGCCCTGATCCTTCCCTTCACCGAATTCGCCTTCATGCAACGAGCGCTTGGTGGTGCGCTCATGTTGTCACTCAGCGCTTGCCCGGTCGGCGTATTTCTTATGCTGCGGCGAATGAGCCTCACTGGTGATGCGATGGCTCATGCCATACTGCCTGGGGCAGCCGCCGGCTTTCTTATGTATGGGCTGGAAATCGTGCCGATGACAGTCGGCGGCTTGATGGCCGGAATTGTCGTGGCTCTGGGAGCCGGGGCGGTCGCACGTCTGACGGTCCAGAAAGAGGACGCCTCTTTGGCCGCGTTCTACCTGATCTCTTTGTCGCTCGGCGTGCTGATGGTGTCGTTACGCGGCTCGAGTATCGATCTGATGCATGTCCTGTTCGGGACAGTCCTGGCATTGAACAACGACGCGCTCAGCTTGATTGCACTTGTGTGTGCCGTCACCCTCGTCCTGCTTGTGTTGTTCTGGCGTGCACTGGTGGCGGAGTGCATGGACCCGTTGTTTTTGCGCTCGGTGTCTCGCCTAGGCTCGCCGGTTCATTTCATTTTTCTGGGCCTTGTTGTCATCAACCTTGTCGCTGGATTCCAGGCGCTAGGAACCTTGCTGTCGGTTGGCCTCATGGTTTTGCCGGCAGCCTCCGCGCGGTTCTGGTCGCAGCATGTTTCGATGATGTGTCTGCTGGCGATCGCGATCGGCTTTGCGTCGTCTATCGCTGGCCTGCTTCTATCCTATCACGCCTCGCTACCCTCTGGGCCAGCGATCATCCTGTCTGCAGGGGCGGTCTATTTCGTGTCCGTGATCGCAAGTCCGCGCGGCTTGCTTTTCTCGCGGCTACCGCAGTCCGCTCATCGGACCGCCTAGTTACAGTTATTGGAGACACCCATGAAGAAACGGACGCTCCTTCTCGGCAGCCTCGCAACGGCCTTGCTCAGTGGCTTCGCTGCGCCAGCCTCTCCGGAGGATGGAAAACTGTCGGTCGTGGCGAGCTTCTCCATCATCGGAGATCTGGCAAAACAGGTCGGTGGAGATCGTGTTGAGCTTAGAACGCTTGTCGGTCCGGATAGCGATGCGCATGTTTACGAGCCCCGTCCCGCTGATGCCATGGCTCTGGCGCGCGCTGACGTCATCCTCGTCAACGGACTGCTGCTCGAAGGGTTCATGGCGCGCCTGATCGAAGCAAGCCAGGCTGACGCCCCGATTACCACCGTCAGTGACGGCGCCGACATCCTCAATGATCCGACCGGCGGCCACTATCACTTCGTGGGCGGAAAGGCCATTTTCCATGCCACACCAAATGACCCGCACGCATGGCAGTCAGTTGGCAATGTCAAAACCTATGTTCAAAACATCGAGAAGGCGTTTTGCGCAGCCGATCCGAACGGATGTGAGGCCTACAGGGCCAATGCAAGTGCCTATATTGAAGAGCTCACAGTGCTCAATGCCGAGATCAAGGTGCAGATTGGTGCGGTCCCTAGAGATCACCGCGTGGCTGTGATCGCGCACAACGCGTTCCGCTACTTCGAGCGGGATTACGGCATGGCCTTTCTGTCGCCGCAGGGTGTTTCGACGGAATCCGAGGCTTCTGCAGCAGATGTCGCCTCCCTGATCCGTGAGATCCGCGAGAAACGCGCAGGCGCCGTTTTCTCCGAGAACATTTCCGATAGCCGCCTCGTCGAGCAAATTGCTTCCGAGGCCGGTTTGAAGCTTGGCGGCACCCTCTATTCAGACGCCTTGTCCCCGCCCGATGGTCCCGCGCCGACCTATATCGAGATGATGCGCTACAACGTCAAAATGCTCACGTCAGGTATCAACAAGAGCTGACCTGTCCCGTACACGCGGCAGAAACCGCGCTGTTAGTGTTATGTAATATCATAAAGGAGAAAGATCATGAAACGACTGATTTGGGGCGTCTCCGCCCTTGCACTGTCCGCGGGGCTTGTTGGCCCGATGGCATTCGCCGACGAGGATGCCGAAGACGTTACGCTGTACCGCGTGTTCGTCGGTGATCACGAAGCGGGGAAGGTGACCGCGTTTGATCTCGACAAGCCGGAGAACCGGTGGACGTTTGAGACAACAGGGCAAAACAAGCTCTACAGCGTGAACAACGGTTCGGCCATCGTGGCCGTGCAATCCGACGACGATGCTGTCAACTTCATCAAGAGCGGTGTTTCGTTGCACTCCCACGGCGACCATTCAGACATTGAGATTGAAGACCCGGACGCGGTTCAGCAGACTTTGACCGGACCTCGGCCTTTCCACGTCATAGATCACGATGGCAAGGTGGTCATCAATTTCGACAAGGGCGGTTATGCTGAGATCGTCGAAGCGCATGAGCTGTTGCATGGTGAAATCGAGTCCAGTCGCCTGAAGCAGGCACGGGCGCATCACGGCTTTGTTGCGCCTGTCGGCAATGCCTGGGTTACGACCGTCGCATCCGATGCTCCCGTTGAAGGCGATGCCGCGCCCACGCGCGTAGGACTGCGCGCCGTCAAGGAAGACGGCACCCCGGCTGGGGATGTTGCAACCTGCACCGGGATCCATGGCGAAGCCTTCTCAGGCGCATTTTTGGCGGCGGGCTGCAAGGAAGGCATTTTGACGGTGACGGCGGGCGAGGCTGGCCCTGTCACGAACATGCTGACCTATCCTGCGGATTTGCCGAGCGGCGAGGCAACCGGCACATTGCTCGGTGCCAAGAGCATGCAGGTCTTCCTCGGTAACTACGGCGCCAAGGGGCTGGTCGTCATCGATCCCGCCGATGAGCCTCATTTCCGCTATATTGAACTGCCGTTCCGTCGGGTCGATTTCGCACTGGACCCGGCCAATGCTCGCTTCGGCTATGTTCTGACCGAAGACGGCTCGTTGCATCAGATTGACGTCCTGGATGGCAAACTGTCCAAGAGCGCCAAAGTGACCGAGCCCTATTCCATGGACGGCCACTGGAACGACCCGCGTCCGCGCATCGCCATGGCAGGTGATGAGATTGTTATGAGCGATCCGAATGCCGGTTTGATCCGCCGTATCGCCAAGGATGAGCTCAAGGAAGTCGGCACGATTGCGGTTGAGGGCAAGCCTTACAACATCGCGGTGGCCGGCGGCAGTGGCAAGGTTCACGAGGGCGAATGATGTAACATCTCAGCCGTCACCTTCCTATTGGAGAAAGCCCACTGCTTAGTAAAGGATAGCGAAGGCCAAGAGGACGATCCAGGGGCTGGCGATTTTTATGTGGTTGCTTTTTGGCGTCACCGCGAAATCGCCAGGCTTGGCAAATCACGCTGGAGCGATGCCGCATCACCCTGGTTCCCGTGCTTTGAAGACCAGCAGTGCTTCGTTTGCAATGTCCTGCAGCTCTTCAGGGCTTGCACCGTCGCGGGCTTGGATGGACAGCCCCAGCAGGAGTGTCATCAGATAGCGAGCAGACGATGCAGCACTTTCGGGTGTCAGCCACGCTTGAAGCGTGAGCGCTATCTTGTCACGCAAGAGTTTCCGGCGTTCTGCCAGTTCAAGGGCGAGCTCTACGTGATCCTCGCCACACTGAATCATCCCACTTGATATCATGCAACCGCCCTCCCCAGCAGGGTCCGTGATGGCGTTTATCGCATGCTTGAGAAAGTTCTCGACTGCCTCGGAGAGACTGGTCGTCGGATCCAGATCTTCGAACGCATTTGGCATCCGGGCATATCGATCGAGCGCTTCACGGTAGAGACCCGCTTTGCTGCCAAATGCAGCGTACAGACTGGGAGGAGCAATACCGATTGCTGACGTCAGGTCCGTGAGAGAGACGCCCTCGAAACCATGCCGCCAAAACAGGTGCATGGCGACATCCACCGCGTGATCCCGGTCAAATGTGCGAGGCCCGCTCCGGCGGTTGGTTTTTGGCTTATCCATAGTGATCACTAAAAACATGTTGACGGCGGATGGCAAGCGTCTAGTTTGTAGTGTTCACTACAAACAAAGAGGATCTTGTGAAATGTCGTTCAGGAAGACAGCGTCCGAGGCGTGCCAAAATGAGCGTGAAAGACGTGAGGGTAGGCGCCGTCGCTTTGCGACCTTGATGTCCGGATGTCTGGTTGCCGTCTCGGTGATGTTTGCCTCGGTGGCTGCCAAGCCTGCTGAAAACAATTACAGTCTGGTATCTCCGGATGGTGTTGAAATTGCCGTACAGGAATTCGGCAATCCGGCCGGTCCGCCTATCATCTTCATTCACGGACTGCTCGGCAGTCATCAAAACTGGGAAAGCCAAGTCAAAAGCGCTGAACTCTCGCGCTTCAGGCTGATCACCTTCGATCTCCGCGGCCACGGTTTATCGGGCAAGCCGGACGAGGGTGCTGCCTATGGAAACGCACGCCGCTGGGCTGATGATCTGCATACGGTCGTGAAAGCGACACAGGTGAAAAGCCCTGTTCTCGTTGGATGGTCGCTAGGCGGCGCAGTCATGACCAATTATGTTGCGACCTATGGCGACGATCACCTTGGTGGTTTGCTTTATGTCGCAGGTGTCGTTGAACTGTCGCCACAGTTGATGACAGCGCATCCTGACATATACGGCGGCCTGGCTTCTGAAGACGCGGTGGTTCGCTCTGAAGCGACACGCAAATTTCTGGCGCTGTGCTTTGCCAGGCAACCGGATGAGGCGACTTTCGATCGACTTCTTTCGAATGCCGCATTGTCTTCGTCGACAATGGTTCGCCACACGCCATCGATGCCGGTCTTGGCAGCCGATGCGTTGCCCAGAGTAAAGGTCCCGGTGGTTATGCTCTATGGTGAAAAGGACGCACTGGTGATGGCCAATGCGAGCATAGAACGTGCCACGAGCCTCAATCCAGCGATAAACACGATGATTTACACCGACTCGGGGCACGCGCCGTTCCTGGAAGAAGCAGAACGTTTCAACCTCGATCTGGTTGCGTTCCGCGACAGAATTCCGGTGCGCTAAGCCCCCGTCTCAACAAGAGACCTTGGCAATGCCAGGCATGACAGACGAATGCGTGCAAGTCAGCCAGGAACTGGAGGTGACGGTCTACTTGCTTCGATTTGATTGCAGCGCCGAGCGCAGCCGTGGCGTGGCGAAATCGAGGAAGGCACGAAGCTTGAGTGGCATTATCGCGCTTGGTAGATAAATCAGATGTACTGGCGATGCCGGAAGCTCGTGTTGTTCGAGGACAGGCTTGAGCAGTCCCTGCTCAACCAGATTGCTGGCCTGATATGACATCACCCGCGTCAAGCCGAGACCAGAAGCCGCCGCATCGACGGCGGCTTCTGCGGTGTTGACAGACAGTCGAGGCCGAATATCGACGGAGAATATCTGTTGGCCATCGCTGAACTGCCAAGACCGAGAGGATTGGACGCCCTCAAAAGCGATGCATTGCTGGTCACTCAGATCATGGGGTGTCAGTGGCTCGTTATGTTGCTGCAGATACTTCGGGCTCCCGTAGACACGGCTCCTGATCGCTCCGAGCCGCAGCGCCATTAAGCTCGAATCCGCCAGATCACCGATGCGCAACGCGACGTCGATCTGGTCCTCCACCAGATTGTTGTTCCGATCGCTGAGCGTCAGTCTAATATTGATCTCGGGAAACGCCTTCAGAAAATCTGTCACCACAGGCAGGACGTGCAGGCGGCCAAACACGATCGGTGCAGTCATCGTGAGATCGCCTTTCGGGGTCAGGTATTCTCCTGACACTCGCCGCTCAGCCTCATCTATACGTTCCAGAATGTCTTTTGCAGCGCTTAAATACAGCCGACCTGCATCGGTAAGTGCGACATTGCGGTTTGTTCTGATAATCAATTTCGCGCCGAGGAGCCGTTCCATTTCCGCTATCTTTCGACTGACAGTCGGCAAGGGTGAGTGAAGCGCTCTGGCCGCGGCCGAAAGGCTGCCTGTCTCGACCACTTTGAGAAAGAGGCGCATCGCGTCAATTCGATCCATTTCTTCCTTCCAGAAAATGAGAGGCTGATTATCGTTTGTTGTAGCTACTGCAGATAATTGGAAGGAGATAGGTTGGTGTCAATGTTGTGGCTGGCTATTGAAACCTCGGAGTGTTGCTATGAAACTCTACCATCTTCCGCTTTCGGGACATGCTCATCGCGCAGTTCTCTTCCTCTCTTTGATTGATCAGAAGGCTGAACTCATCGAAGTGGACCTCGCCAACGGCGAGCACCGCACCGCAGAATATCTGAAGCTGAACGCGTTTGGTCAGGTGCCCGTACTCGATGACGACGGGTTTGTGGTGAATGATTCCAACGCCATCCTCGTGTATCTCGCCACAAAACTTGGGCGTGAAGACTGGTTGCCGGGCGACCTGGAAACCGTTGCCAGGATCCAAAAATGGCTTTCAGTGGCCGCTGGAGAGATTGCCTATGGGCCTTGCGCGGCAAGGCTGATTACCGTGTTCGGTGCGGATTTTCGGGCCGAAGAGGTTATTGCGCGGGCGCATCGAATTCTTAAGCTGATCGAGCTGGAGCTTGGTCAACATTCGTTCATCGTTGGCGACAAGCCGACGATCGCGGACGTGGCGCTCTACAGCTATATCGCGGGAGCGCCCGAGGGGAACGTAGACCTGATGCCCTACGCGAATGTTCGCCAGTGGCTGGCTCAGATTGAGGCGCTTCCCGGCTTTGTTGAATTTCCCAAGACCATCGCAGGCCTTCGAACCTGAGCTTTGCGTTCTGGGCAAGGCCGCCATCATCATGGAGGTGACAATGTCAAAAGGTGCAGGATTCGTTGCTTCGCCTTGGCATGAAGGCGAACTCGAATTGCAGCGGAGCATCGGTGTCGTCGATCAGATGGACGTCGTCGGCCGCAGAGTGCTTCGGCCCTTCCTGCTAGATCAGCATCGGGAGTTCTTTCCCCTTTTGCCTTTCATCGCGATAGGGGCGGTGGATCCGGATGGTCTGCCTTGGGCAACTATTCGCGCCGGGAAACCGGGATTCCTGCATTCTCCTGATCCTTTATTCCTTGCAATCGAGGCCCGTCGCGACTGGACTGATCCGGCCGAAATGGGGATGGAGAACAGTGACTCTATTGGTCTGGTCGGTGTCGATCTCGTCACCCGACGCCGGAACCGCTTGAACGGAACGGTGCAACGCCAGAGCGAAAGACGCTTCGAGGTCGCAGTCGCTCAAAGTTTCGGCAACTGTCCGCGCTACATCCAGAGCCGTCATTTCGAGTTTGTTCGAGATCCGGAAGTAAGCACGTCTAGGCAGGCGGTCATCTCAGATGCGCTGAATGACGAGGCGCGTCGCCTGATCGCAGACGCGGACACGTTCTTCGTTGCATCCTACGCAGATCAGGGTGAGCACGGACGCCAAGTGGATGTATCGCATCGAGGTGGTCGGCCGGGTTTCGTGCGCATTGATACAGATGGAGCGCTGACCGTACCTGACTTCAATGGCAACCTGTTTTTCAATACACTGGGCAACTTTGTCGTCAACCCGCGCGCTGGGCTCTTGTTCGTTGATCACCATACAGGTGGCCTTCTTCAGGTGAGCGGCAAGGTCGAGATCATCCTCGATTCCCCTGAAATTGCGGCGTTTGAAGGTGCTGAGCGGCTGTGGCGCGTATTCCCCGAAAAGGTCGTTTTGCGGCCCGGCGCGCTAGCCTTGCGCTGGACATTTGCAGAAAATGGATTTTCCCCCGATAGCCTGTCTACGGGCACCTGGACGGAAGCGGAGCAGCGCATGGAAGCTGCAATCAGAGCCAGAGCTTGGCGACGTATGCATGTTGACAAGGTCGTTGTCGAAAGCGAGACGATAAGGTCGATCCATCTCAGTTCTGCTGACGAGAACGCACTGGTCCCGCACAAGGCCGGCCAGCATCTTCCAATCCGGATTGCTGACCAGAATAACTTCGTCCGGCGCAGCTACACGATATCAAGTGCACCCTCTGAAGAATTCTATCGGCTGAGCGTTAAGCGGGATGGCAGGGGCTCGCAGCTCTTGCATGACCTGCAGCCCGGAGACGAGATTGAGGCAATGGTGCCTGGAGGTGGGTTTTTCATCGATCCGACGGAGCGGCGTCGTCCAGCTGTCCTCCTGGCTGCTGGCATCGGTATTACCCCGATGCTGTCGATGCTGCACCATGTCGTGAATGTGGCTGCCCGCACGGGCTACCGCAGACCGATATGGCTTTTCCGGTCTTCTCGCACGGCCTCCGAGCGCGCCTTCGACCAAGAGATCGCCGACTTGGTTGATCGCAGTGAAGGCAGTGTTCGGCAAGTCCGCGTCTTGAGCGCGCCGGATGTGCAAGATGAGGAGACTTATGATGCTGTCGGACGGATCGATATCGATCTGCTCAAGGCTCATCTGCCGTTCGGCGATTACGATTTCTTCCTGTGTGGTCCGCCAGCGTTCATGCAGTCCTTGCATGCCGGGCTACGTGCATTGAACATCAGCGACGAGCGCATCCATGCGGAAGCATTTGGACCATCGGCACTGAGGCGCGATCAGGCGAATAGCGAACCCGCAACGCTTTCGGGTCGGGCTCCCGCGACAAAGGTCACAAAGGTCGTCTTTACGCACTCTGATAAGGAAGCGTCTTGGACGCCGGACAGTGGAACTCTGCTGGAACTGGCAGAGCAAAGCGGCCTTTCGCCATCTTACAGTTGCCGCGTCGGCAGCTGCGGCGAGTGTAGAGCCAAAGTCGTTCGTGGTGAGGTGAGCTATCTGTTCGAGCCGAGCTATCCGCTAGAGGAGGGTGCTGCCTTGATCTGCTGCTCAGTACCTTCAGAAGGCGGGAACCTGCAAATCGATGTCTAGGCTCGGTGACGCTTGTTCTTCAATCCCATTTGAAGCGGTTTCGACCTTGAAGGCCGGTCGCTGTCATTGGCGAACGCTGCAAGCGGTATCGGAGTTTTCGAAGACTAGATAACTGCTATGTTATCCAGAAAATTCTTGATCAAAGCCAGGAGAGGCAAGCTGGGCGCGAAGCTCATCGTCTGTTGCTTGCTCCAGGGAAAGTAGACCAAGATACGCGTCACCCTCAAGCTTTAGTGCTGCCCAAAAGGCTGGTTCTGTCTTCAATCCATCCTGACGTCAGGTTAGGACGGCGTTTTTGAAGCCACGCCCTCCTAGCGAAAGCAACCGGTGTTCAATAGTGAAATGACGCCATCCAAATTGTTCTGCGACGGGCAGTGAGCTAGCGAACAGTTCGAAATTCCAGCCATGTGCCCGCAATGTCGCAACTACGGGCCGGTCTTTTGACGTCCATTGCCAAATGCGAAATCCGCTCATTTGGCCGTAGAGCCGCGACACGTCAGCGACGAAGATACCAGGGTCCGGCGCGCTGAAGAGAATGTCTATGTCACTCACCTCGGTATGGATGCCGAGAGGCGGTGTTCCCGCTATGTGCGGGTCATAAGCCGCCAGTGCATCCATGATGCCAAGTTGGTGCACAGCGATTTCATAGTCAGTTCGTGTGATTTCCTGGCTCCCGGAAGATTCTGTTCTCATGATTATCGCCACTCGCCCCGCCGCTCTAGGCTCGTCGCTATCTGCTTTCTCCAAATTCGAAACCCTGAACCGGGAGTGCCTTCACTCTTTCTTCAAGGCAGTCCCGTGTCACGCGGGGCCAGACCAGGTCGCGGCTCGTTACGATGCCGAAGCCTGTTCAGAATGCGAAGTTCTCACCCACCAAGTGTCTGCCTGCCTGACACTCCAGGCAGGTTTCGCCTCTTGGCGGGTCTCTGGAAAAGCACCTATGGCTGCAGTTGTGGATCATGGGCTGGGCGAGCCCAGGCATCCTTATGTTCCTTCGCGAAATCAGCTGCGGCAGTAGGTGACCGGCCGGTCAGAGCGAACACGCCGTCGCTCAGTCGATCCTCGCTGCCTTCGCTAATTCTCTCGTCCATCTTTGCCAGGATACTGGCATATGCTTCGTCCAATCCGGCCCTTCCGTACCGCTCAGCCAGTTCGGCCGTGGTCAGATTGACGTGTTTAATGGTTCGGCCAATCACGTCACTGATCTTTTCGGCAAAATCCGCGTAAGAGAGTGCTTCTGGTCCTGTCAGAATGAAGTCTCGGTTCCACGATGTTTCCGTCAGCAAGGCGCTTGCAGCCGCCTTGGCGATATCAGCCGCGTCGATGAAACCAACGCGACCTCCGCCGGTTGCTGAGTAGATGGCGTTCTCGTTCCGAATGGTCTCGAGATGTTGCTGTTCGGAGAAATTCTGCATGAACCACGTGGGCCGCAAGACTGTCCACTCCGGAGCTTCTTTTTGCAAATAGGAGTGGATTTGTCCCATCATCGGCCCGCCCGCTTCAAGGGATGACGCACTGAGCAGTACGAAACGCCGGACGCCACGCTTTCGCGCAATCTCGAGCACGGGAGGAGCGATCATCCCATGATCGCTGTTGTTGGTCGGTGCAACGATATAGACAGCATCGACGCCGTCGAATGCTGCGTCAGCGGTACGAGGGTCTTGCCAGTCAAAGGCGACATCATCATCGCTCGAGGGTGATCGAGTCGTGATTTTTGCTTTTACGCCTCTGCTTGCAAGCTCTCGAGTGACAAGTCTTCCTGTTTTTCCCTTGCCGCCGATGACCAGGATCTGAGTTGACATGGTGGACCCCCTTCAGTGCTCGACTGCAGATGGCGCGCTCTCAAGCGCAGAGAGAACAACAAGTGGGTTCCAGTAGTCGCGGTAGCGACTAATTCGACCGTTCTTGAGCTCTATTATCGATACATAGTCCTGATCGTAACGGGCACCGGTGTCTGGCGAATGACCCTTGCAACTGAACTCGATGGCCGCAGCGTCGCCTTCTGCAGAAATGAATGCGTGCTTGAGCGTCATAGACTCGATCGAAATGAGCTTCGACACTGTGGGAAGATAGGTCTCAATTGCTGCCCGCCCTTCCAGTCGCTCCGTGAAACCGGGTGGGTGATACGGGAATTCGAACACCACGTCCTCGGCGCACATCTCAAGAAGAGTGTCTGCATCCGACGCCAGTGCTTCACCCAGAGCTTGCCGCAACAAAGTCGACAGGCTGGGAAACTGATCGGTCGATTTGGACATTTCGCTTTACTCCCTTTCGTTGGAACGTTACCGTTCCGACCAATATGGAGCATTGTGAATGGAACGCAACCGTCTCGACGAAAAAAGTAAGCGGCGTCCGAGCGGAGCGGCGGTGATGCGTGACGAGGTCACCAATTCTCTGCTGCGCGCATTTCTGGAGGAGTGGGCTGTTCACGGCTATGCTGCGCTAAGCTTGGAGCGGGTAGCCGCGCGTGCGGGTGCAGGCAAAGCTGCCATATATCGGCGCTGGCCTTCAAAGCTGGCTCTCGCAGCCGACGCGGTTCAAAAGTTTGGCATGGTTCTCACGGATGTTGCCGACAAAGGGAGCCTGAGGGACGATCTGAGAGCGTATCTGCTGATGCTAAGGCGCGCGCTTCGTCATCGCCTCGTGCGCAAGATACTGCCTGACCTATATGCTGAAGTGTCTCGTGGCTCCGAGCTTCTGTCCGTGTTGCAGGATTTATCCGCATCGCGTCGGCGCGGCGGAGCAAGCTTGATCGAGCGGGCGATTGGCCGCGGTGAACTGCCGGTCGGGATCGACCGAGAACTCGCAATGGATATGATACCCGCCTCCCTATATTGGGGGATGATCGTTACCAGACGTCGCATCACCCGAGTACAGCTCGAACGGCAGGTCGAAGCGCTGGTTGCCAGCCTTCGAGCGATCTAGACCTGTCTGCTTTGGCCTTCGTGCTTTTGCCCCAGCACGTTAAGTGTTGGAGCAGACATGTAAGCTCAATCAAGCCGCTGTTCGGGCAAGGGATCCAGCTTTGGTAGTGTTCGAAAAGCTGTCTCATGAACGTTGCGGCTCTTAAACGTCAGCGGTGATAGGCGTCGGATGTGAAGCAGTTGTCGGACGATAGGCGTGACTAGCAGGCGCCTTGTGACCTAGATTCGGGTTTAACGATCCCGAGGCGCCGACCGATAATCTCTCAGTCAACTGGCCTGGGATCGCGAGTTGCCTGACCGTTGTCGATGTCGACCAGCCGATCTGTCTGCGGTGAATTTGCAAGGCCAACGCACCAAAGCAGAAGATCGCATTAGGGGGCGGCGAAGGGTGCAAGCCAGAGCCGACAGATCTCCTGAAGCGCGAATGGAGATGGGCTCACTCTAGAAGTTCCATCCAATGTCATTGTCCAGTGGCGCTTAACAGCGCGCGCAGGAATAGGTGTCTAGTGCCCATCAATGCCTCGACGTAACGTCTTCCCGGCAATCGAGGCATGAGAGGATACCTCAATGAAAAGCAGATTTGCGATGCTCGCGATCATCATCGCTCAAACCCTTGCGACCCATGTGTCTGCTCAAGATTCCACCGGCTGCCCTCAGGAGGGACCAGCTTCGCCGTTGGCGCTTCATGAAGAGTGGATCATGAATGGGTGGGAACGTCGTGAAGGCGATCCGAAGTTCAACTTCGTGGAGAAAATGGGCAAGTATTATGACCTGGAACAGCCGGGTGGCGTCTTTTGGGACAATTTTGCGCCTGGAGACAAGCAACTCTTCAGCGACGCGAGCGTCTACGGGCCCAACTGGGAAGATCTTCAAAACGCGGCGAGGTCTGTCCTTCATGGTATGACCGACGGCCACCATGTGGTTGTGGGAGAAAAGGTCGCGAGCTCGGCCGTCGGTTTTGTCGGGCGGCTCGAACGCCTCGACGGAACTGTGATCGCGTTCGATGCGCGCTCTCAGCTCGGTTGGGCTTGCGTCAATGGGATCTGGAAGATCAAGCAGGAACTGAACTATGCTTGGGTGGTCGAGCCGGACGAGATTGAAAACACGTTGGGCAAGATGATCGGCCAATGAGGCATCGGCTTTTGGCCCAGGTTTTGGTCTCACGCAGCATTCGGCAAAGACTGCCGGATGCTGCGCATCGGGCGACGAGATGCCTTCCCTTTCAAAACGGCGTATGCGCCCAAACCCTCTGTTTTCAATGGAGCGGCGGCGAGGAATAGACAGTGGGGTAATGCGATCTGGACACGCCATTGGCGGTGAAATGCCGCTGATTTTCCTTCGTGAGGTCTGCAGTCAGTTGTCTTCGGGGCCCGTTCAAGGTCCGATCGCGATGGTGCAAACCCGACGGATTGGATCAAAACGTCGGCTGATGCTCGAAGAACTCCATGTTCCCGCAATCTTCGGCCCTAGTCTGCAACGCATGAACAATCGGCTCTGTCGCTTCAAGCTGTATCTGCGGCGAACATCGCGTGGATGTCTCGCGCCCAGGTAAGAATTGCTCTTCAGTGCGTCAGCGGCTCAATCGACCCGCGGGTCTAATTGGCAGGATATCGTATGGCATATCAGCATGGGCCGGCGACGGTGCGGGCCTCAGCTCAACGATTGATACAAAAGAGCTTTGAGCGAGGGGCGCTTCCAGGCTTCAGCAGGGTTAGAAATCCAGGCGCTCTTCATGAAGGTCTCTACCTTCGTTGTGCGGCAATGCGCTTGGCCGCGGCGATTGTTTATCTCCTGCTCGGGGCTGGGCATGTCCGTTCGAATGAGGAGACGCCGATGACCTATCCGGAAACCAGAAAAGACGAAGTCATCGATGAGTACTTCGGTACCGCTATTGCCGATCCCTATCGTTGGTTGGAAAGGGATCTCAAAGCGGATCCAGCCGTCGCCCAGTGGGTTGACGCACAGAACAGCGTAACAAGCCGTTATCTGGCAAACCTTCCTGGTCGGGACGCCTTTCGCGACCGTCTGACTGCGTCGTTTAATCATGAACAATTGACGACACCGCTCAAGCGAGGAGGGGAATACTTTTTCACCCGGAATACGGGGCTCGACATACAACCTGTACTGGTCGTTCGAGATGGAGAGACCGGTGCGGAGCGGACGATCCTGGATCCCAACCAGTGGTCCAAAGATGGGACTAAAGCTCTGGCTGTTTGGGCTCCCTCCGAAGACGGAAAACTTGTGGCCTATGCAATTCAGGAGAATGGTTCGGATTGGCGAAGCATTCGTGTTCTTGATGTACAAAGCGGCAAGGTTCTCGCGGATCAGATTGCCTGGGCCCGCTTCACCCTGATTGCCTGGGCGGCGGATGGTTCCGGCTTCTTTTACTCTGGCAACCGGCAGCCAGATGAGAGTGGTCGATCTGACGCGCAAGTTGACAATCACGCCGTCTATTTCCATCGGCTTGGCACACAGCAGTCCGAAGATCGCCTCGTTTATTCTGCTACCGCCGAGCATCCGCTTCTACATACTGTCGATGTCACTGCAGATGGAAGGTATTTGGTCATCTATTCGACCGCCCTCATGGGCGGAAGTGCTCTCTCGCTGGTAGACCTCACTGTTCCCGAGTGGCAAGTGCGGCCCGTGATTGATCGCTTCGACCATTTGTCCGCACTTGTTGGCAATGTCGGTACGAAACTTTTCATTCTGACGACTGATGGTGCCGAACGAGGAAAGATTGTTACCGTAAATTTAGCCGCGCCGAACTTGGTCTTCACCGATCTCATTGAGGAGAAACCTGGTGCGTATTTGCGCCTTGCCTCTCTGGTTGGCGACAAACTTCTCTTGTCATACATGGTCGACGCAAGAATTGAAGTCGAGCGTTATGAGCTGGATGGAAAAGCGGCGGGCGCTGTACGCTTGCCAGGTGCCGGCAGTGCGGGAACGTTTAGCGGCCGTCCGGGTGACAACGAAGCGTTCTTTACGTTTACCAATTACGCCATTCCCAAGACCGTTTACCGCTATGATGTGAACGCCAACAAAGCCACCTTGTGGGCCGGGCCGGATGGTTTGACGGATGCCGACCGTCCGCCGGGCGAGATCGAAGTGGAGCAGCGCTTCTTCAGTGCCAGGGATGGAACTCTCATCCCGATCTCCATCATTCGACGCGCCGGAGCCGAAGCTGCCGCACCAACGATGCTGACCGCCTATGGAGGCTTTGGTATTCCGCTGCTGCCGGCTTACTCGCCACAAGCAGTCGCTTGGGTTCAAGAGGGCGGCGTCTATGCCTTGGCTAACATTCGCGGTGGGGGCGAATACGGAAAGGCCTGGCACGAAGCTGGCAAGGGTCAGTCGAAGAAGACAGCTTTTGATGATTTCGTCGCTGCTGCCGAATTCTTGAAGCGAGAAGGCATTAGCAGTGAGGGCGGGCTTGCCATTCACGGCGAGTCGCACGGAGGCATGCTTGTCGGCGCAGTCGTCAACCAGCGTCCAGACTTGTTCGATGTCGCGCTCCCTGGCGTCGGCGTTTTGGATATGGTGCGCTTTGATCGCTTCACTGCAGGCAACCTGTGGGTCTCTGAATTCGGGAGCCCCTCGGCAGAGGACAGCTTCAACTACCTCCGGTCTTACTCTCCGCTTCACAACGTCAAGACCGGAGAGGATTATCCGGCCATCCTCGTCACGACGGCAGACACCGATGACCGAGTGGTTCCTGCACATTCGTTGAAATACGTGGCGACGCTTCAAGCGTCACAAGTCGGACCGAGACCGCAGCTGCTGAGGGTGGAACGAAACGCCGGCCATGGTGACGGCACGCCAACTCAGAAGATCATCGATGAATATGCCGACAGGTGGTCCTTTGCCGCGCATTGGACTGGCCTTCGGTGAGCGTCCATTAACGACGGCCACTCCACCCAGATCCTTTCGTTCTGCGCCCTCGTGGACCAAGTCAGGGGGCCTTGCGCAGCTGACATAGTGTCCGCTGTGCGTGAGGACACAAGCCTAAGGAAATCCATCCGCGAACGGCTGTTCTTCGATCCGAATCTTATTTCCGCAGCCGTTGCCGCCTAGAGCGCTGCGGATGCAAATCCGTTACCGAACTTCAGTGTCTCACAACTAAAAGGACTGTTTCATGAGACGAGCTTCGTGCCTGATTTCATTTGTCTTTGCTTTTTGCTCTCAGGCAACCAGCGCTCTTGCTGACGATATCAGCAGGATCGCTGAGTCTTCGTTTGGCCCGGTCATAAAAGAATATGCCATCCCTGGACTTGTGGTGGGTGTGACCCGCAATGGGGAGCACAGCTTTTACTCATTTGGGCTCGCCTCCCAGGCTGACGGTCTCAAAGTCAACCCGGATACTCTGTTCGAGCTTGGTTCAATCAGCAAGATCTTCAACGTCACCTTGGCTGCGCTCGCAGAAGAGCGCGGTAATCTCAGTCTGGACGATACCGTGGCGCAACACCTTTGCGCGGCGCCGTGCTCAATTGCCGGCGACTTGACGCTTATGGATCTGGCAACCCATCGTACCGGCGGCATGCCTCTGCAAATCCCGGATAGCGTCTCGAGTGAAGACGAGCTTGTCGATTGGCTCGAGAACTGGCGTCCGGCACAGCCAGAGGCACGTAGCTACTCAAACATCAGTATTGGGCTTCTGGGATACATCACCGGTCAAGCGTTCGAAGGAGGATACAAGAGGGCGGTTCAAGACGTTCTCTTCCCGGCACTCGGCCTAACGAATACCTGGATCGATGTGCCAAGGGTGAAGATGTCGCAATATGCTTTCGGCTACGATCGCAAAACGAACGCTGCCATCAGGGTCAATCCGGGCCTGCTCGATGCGGAAGCGTACGGGGTGAAGTCCAGTGCCCGAGACATGCTGAAGGTGCTCGACGCAGAACTGGGTGTGGGGAACATCGCGGACGAACTCAAGAATGCCATCGCCCGTACTCAGCAACCCGAATATCGAACGGCGTACTTCGAGCAAGCGATGATTTGGGAAAGGTATTCATGGCCGGTTGACCTGAAGACGATGCTTGCTGGGAATGGAGTTGATTTCATCTTGAGCTCTCAAGCTACCGAGAATCTCAAACCTGGTCCGATTATCGAGGAAAAGGTCATCCTCAGCAAAACCGGCTCGACAAACGGATTTGGCGGGTACATCGCAGTGGTGCCGAGCGAGAAGATCGGGGTTGTCGTACTCGCGAACAGGAACTACCCCAATGAAGCCCGCGTAAAGGCGACCGTGGCTGTCATCGAGACCATGTTGGCCGAGTGACGGTCATCGCTTGAAGGCTGGCAGATCCGAATGTCAGCCTGCGCCTGACCTTTTCAGAACAGAGCCATCAATCCTCTAAGCTAGCGACCTCCATGCAGCGAAGACGATCTCAGCGGTACGCGTGGCGCATCCCGTTGAAATCCTGATCACTCCATGTTGTCGCAATGTTCAACCGTATTTTTCGGCTCTGGCGTCCGGCATTCAAGTCCGAGAGCGTGAGACGTCGAACAATTGAGGTAATGAAATGGTCTTTCAACCACTGAAACGAGGCGCATCCGCACTGAGGAGCGCCGCACTCGTAACGTTGCTGGCTATGGCAACGGCAGGATGCGTATCCGATAGCGGATCGATGGAAAACGCCTATCGCGCCAATCTTGCCAGCGAAACAGCACTCAACGCCCAAATCATAAGCGACCGCGCTCGCGATCAGCGCTGCCAGCGTGACCCGAGCCGGCGTGAGTGCGGTCCTCGATATCCCCGCTACTAGCCTAGGCAGAGATCACCGGCGGATACTGCAGTGTCAATCCAATCGGTGATCTCGTTCATTCTGCTTCTGTTTATTACTCGATCGGTCGCTAAGGCACATTGAAAGATGGCGTCATGGCGTCCCGGCGAGGGTGCTTCCGATCCCAGCAATAAGCGCCTTTGCTGCCTTACAAAGCTTCAAAGGAATCTGTCATGCATGACTGGACATCTGCGAAACGGCCGAATCTGGGGGAAGTGGGCCTCGGGATAATATCCTTTCAGATCCTACTTGTTCTGGTGGCTCTTGCAGTCGGCGGCCTGGCGCCTGGCGAACCAGTATGGCAAGGGGTCATCGGCTCGTACGGCGGAGGTGTCGCCGGCCTCGGTGCGTTTGCCATAGCATATCTTATCCGTCGACAAGGCTTCGCAGCCTATGGGTTCACGCAGGTTGACTTCCGCTGGCTCTTGATTGCTGCAGCTTTAGCAGTCTTTGGATACGCCTGCAGTATTGTCATTCTACAGGGGCTTTCTGATTGGGGTAGGGGCTCAGCCGAGGATCCTCAAGCGATACTCCATGCCGCCGCGCGGGGAGGTGCAGTACCTTTTCTCCTGTCGTTGATTGGTGGGGCTCTGCTGACTCCATTGGGCGAAGAATTGCTGTTCAGAGGTGTCGTCGCGAATGCACTCAATCGGTATGGAATGTGGGCAGGTGTTGGCTTGAGCTCCGTCATTTTTGGAGTGGCCCATGGTGTAGGAGTTGTTCTACCGATCGCGATCATGATGGGGCTGTTCTGTGGCATTCTGTTCCGCATGACAGATTCGATCTGGCCGTCGGCCGCTCTCCACTCTCTGTATAATGGGCTTCACAGCTTCGGCTCAGCGCTTCAAGGCTAGCGTGTGAAACTCGCCGATCAGACATGTACTGCCAAGTGACCTGCCGAATGGGTCGATCGCGCTTAAGATTCGACAAGCGTGATGCGGATAAGGGCTCCCCCGAGCGCACCGTCAAGAATGCTAACTTGGCCTTCATGTCGGGTGATGACCTCTTTCACCAGGTTCAGCCCAAGACCCGTTCCGCTCTGACGCGGATGCAATCGATGGAACGGTTCGAAAACACGCTCGCGTTCATCCGGAGGAATGCCTGGACCATCATCTTCCACATCAAGAATAGCTCCGTTGATCCTCACCAACACTGACTTGCCTCCGTGATGAACGGCATTTTGAATCAGGTTGGAAACAACACGTTCAAGCGCGGCAGAATCTCCCCGGCAGACGCCACGTCTGACGACCTTAACCTCTATCTTGCAACCCTGAGCGATTACGATCGGCGCCAGGTCCGCAACAACTTGTCGGACAAGAGATGCAAGGTCGACCGTCTCAAAGTTCGTGTCGATATCAAGTCGCTCAAGGTCAAGCAGCTGCTCAGTGAGGGTGGCAAGCCGGTGAACGTCCTGGTTCAGCTCCTGTACCGCAGACGTCTTTGAGCTTTCGATCTTGCTTTGTAGAATTGCGAGTGGTGTGCGCAGTTCGTGGGAGGCCGAAGCAATAAATCGTCGCTGGCGCTCATATCCGTCATCGAGCCTTGCAAGCGCGTTGTTGAAAGCGCGGATCAGCGGCAAGATCTCGCTTGGCACGTTTTTGGCATCAAGTCTGTGCCCGCGGCTATTGATATCAATTTGCTCAGCTTCCTGCGCCACCCGAACCACGCCGCCCAAAGAGCGTTTCACTATCCAGGGAGTCACGATCAGCGACGTCAGGAGCAGCATTAAGAAGATTGGGATGGCGAAGGTATTTGAGGCCATCAACACCATGAAGCTCAATTCCGAGAGTGCACCATGTCCCATGATGGTAAGCTCGCCGATGTTGCTTCGTTCCCTGCGAATTACCGCCGCCAGTTCATAGGGAGCTTCACGATCGCGCATTTGAGCATAGGACAGCTCGCTCAGCTGGCCGACAAACGATTGATATAGCGGCGGCACACTGCCAAGCGACACGGTTTGTCGGTCGCTGTCTTCCGCAACGAACCAGAGTGTTGGCGAATTCGCGCGCAGTTGCTGTAACTCCGGCGTCATCACGATGGAAAGACGCCCGGCATCGTCGCGTTTGATAGCTTGAGCGATCACTGCCGTAATCTGCTGGTCAGCGTAAGGACCACCACTATCCACTCGGATCGCAACATAAACCAGGATCGCGACGCCTATATACAGGGCGACAAAGTGAAACGTAAGCGGGTAGATGATCAGTGCTCGCTTGAGCGACCTTGGCTTCATCAGGCTGCTTCCCGCAGCAGGTACCCGACCCCTCGGATTGCGTGAATCTCTATACCAGCGCCTGAGTTTTTGAGCCGTCGGCGGAGGCGGGAGATGTGCGAATCCAGTGTGTTAGACTGTATCTCGTCATCGAAAGCGAAAACGGCCTGTTCGAGAGATTCCCGCAGTACCGTTCTGCCACGGCGTTTCATAAGTGCTGCTAGAACCCTTAGTTCGCGCCGAGGAAGGTCGATGCGTGCACCATTCACCTCGACTTCCTCATTCGACAGGTCATAGATGATGGCTCCGGCTCTGATCTGCTCGCCCTGTAACTGGGCAGGGCGGCGTCGAACTGCCCTGATGCGTGCCAGGAGTTCGTCGATCGAAAAAGGTTTGACCAAGTAGTCATCGGCGCCTTCGTCAAGTCCCAATACACGATCTTGGACGCCACTGCGTGCACTGAGAATGATAATGTGAATTCCGGGATTGCGAGCGCGCAGGTCTGGCACCAGGCTCAAGCCTTCACCATCGGGCAATGTTCGATCCAGAAGAACGAGATCGAACTCTCCAATTGCAACGGCTTCCGTTGCTGTCTCCAAATTGTCTGCTTGATCAACGATAAACCGCTCTCGACGCATGACCGAAGCCAGTGTATCCGCGAGCCGAACCTCGTCTTCAACGAGAAGTACTCTCATTCAAACCTCCATGGACCGTTGGCAGTGTTTTGCCCGGGGCGCCGTTCGTCACTCAGCAAGCCGTTCTTAGAGAGCTTTCCTGGCAGTGGAGTGTCAGGCGTATCAAGTCGCCTTGATGAAACAAGGCGTGCGGCCGGTGTCAATTTAAAGTCAACTCATTGAGAAAGGGCACCATTTACGAAACGGGCTACCTCACGGGCAAGCTCTTCATCTTCCGGTGTGCCCCCGAAGCCGCCATGAGGCATGGCCTCGAATACATGCAGTTCGGTCACGGCTCCCACCCGACGCAAGGCCCTATGTAAGCGAACAGCATTCGAAAGCAGCAAGTCGCGAGTGCCACTCTGAATGAATGTCCGTGGGAATTCCTTGAAGAACTGTCCGAAAAGTGGCGAGATGTAACGATGGCAAAGATCGGCGCCGTTGGCATAGAGCAGGTTCGCCGACATCAAGGAGTTGGGAAGGTTGACATCGATCGTCTTGTTGGTCTGGAAGCTGTCGCCGGATTCCGTCAGGTCGATTTCAGGCGATAGCAACACAATCGCGCTTGGCAATTTCAGCCCTTGATCCTTGGCGCAAAGCACGGTCGCCAACGCCAGATTACCACCGGCAGATCGCCCCCCGATGACAATGCGGTCGGCGCCATAGGTGTCCACAGCATGCCTGTAGACGCACATGCAGTCGTCAAGCGCAGCGGGATAGGGAAACTCAGGCGGCATCCGATAGTCGATGCCGTAGCATTCAATGCCATAGCGAGATGCAGCTATCCGGGCACCCTCGCGGCTGGCTTCACCGCCACCGAAGACCAGTGCACCTCCGTGCAGATCGATGTACACACAATCCGCGCGATCGGGCTTTGCGGGCCTGGCAAAATGAACCTCGGCTGAGCCAATTCGCTTCGTGGTTACCTTGACGTCTTGTGCTCGGTCCAGCCCTGATACCGTGGCAGCATAATTTGAATCAACGGCAGCTTTTAGCTTTTGCCACGATTCACGATCGTCCGCCGCAGGCATTGGGTAGAGTGCGTTGAGGGGCACCCCGTCGTCTCGAACGGCCGCATGAAGTCGTTGTTGAGCCTCTGTGCTGATCGAATTGGGCACGGGCACGCGACGTTGATCCACGCTCACTGCATTGAATTTGGGTTCATTGCGCCTGGTCGTCACTATCCTCTCCAGTTGGCTCGAGTCGTGTCCTGGGTCCTGCCAGGAAGGCTTGGCGGAACTTAGGCCGTCCGTACCGTTGGGGATCATCAGATTGCCGTCGCCCGCCTCCATACCTTGAACCTCGCTGTGTGGGGCATAGGCCACGTTGCCTTCGCGCAGAAAATCACTGCAAAGACACAGGCTTCCTCACAATCACTCGACAAGCCCTTATGTGGCAGTAGCTTGCTGAGCAATCCAATCGTAAGAGCGAAAATCTGAATGGCTCGTTGAACGCAAGCGCGACGCCGTCAGCGATGTGCTCATCTTTCGCGAAGCAGAGATGCGACAATTCCCGCAACGTGTTGCAGCGCTTTGTCCGAGGCTTGACGACTATGCCAAGCGAGATGGAGGGCAAAGCCACCAACGGGGATAGGTGGCGGAAAAGTCACCAATCCGTCTTCAGCGGCCACTATGCGCGAAGGCAACATCGCAATCATGTCGGAGCCGCGAAGGAGCGAAGGTACGATCTGGAAATTGGGCACGACAAGACCGACGCGCCGGGAGAGATGGCGGCCTGCGAGATCGTCGTCAAACGCTGTCCGCGTATCACCCCGACCAGAGACAAGTATGTGCGGATAATTGAGCCAAGTCTCCAGGTTCAAGTTGGCCGCGACAGGATGATTCTCGCGCATGGCGACCACATAGTGCTCGACGAGCAGTTCTTCACGATGAAGTTCGTCCTGCGCCGGTGGAAACACAGAGATGGCGAGATCAGCTGATCCTTGCACCAGTTGAACTCGGGCGGCATCCGCGCCATGCCATGGTTGAATCACGACATCTATGCCGGGTGCAGACTTCTGAAGCTCTTGCTGCAAGGGCGCGGTAACGAGAAGTGCTGGATAATCCGACATCGTTATCCGAAGTGTCCGGCGTATCTCGTTGAGCGGCAAATCTGGTGGATCAATCAGTTCAACCACACTCGCTAACAGTGATTTCAGAGGCGCGCGCAGAGCCTCTGCCTTCGCTGTCAGGCGCATCGTTCCGCGACCTCTTTCCAGAAGTTCATCGCGAAAGAGATGGCGACAACGTTGTAGCGCTGCCGAGGTGGCGGGCTGTGAGAGGCCCACTCGGTCCGCTGCACGGGAGACGTGAGCTTCGTCCAGGAGCGCGTCGAGGACAACAAGGAGGTTGAGATCGAGTGATCGTAAATTCATAGAGCAGATAATAGCCTATATCGAATATCGATTGGAATAATTTCGTGTCGGGTCGCATGGTTTCTTCATTGCAACCTCGTGGAGAAGATCATGTCGAAAACCCTCATCCTTTTGTTTCACCCCGACCTATCGCGGTCGGACGCAAATGCTGCGTTAGCTCAGGCGGCGGCAAGGCTGCCGGATGTCGAAGTCATACATATGCAATCTGTCTATTCTGATGGCATTGACATGCATCGACACGGTGAAGGCGAGGCGGCGCGCTTGCTTTCCGCTAGCCGTATCGTGTTGCAGTTCCCCCTGCAGTGGTACTCGACACCGCCCTTGTTGAAAGCGTGGCAGGATGCCGTTCTCACTCGCATGTATTACATCAAATACGAAGCGGAGGGCCGCCTCTTCGAAGGGACTGAACTCCTGCTTGCAGTGACCGTGGGCAATGCCGCCGATGCCTACCGCCTGGGCGGAAGCAACATGTTCGAACTCGAGGCACTGCTTGCGCCGCTTCGTGCCACAGCCAATCGCTGCGGTCTCGCTTGGTCGACACCCTTCGTTCTGTATGAGGCGCACAAACTGTCACCCGAGGCACTCGAAGCTGCGGCGGCGGAATATGTTGACCGCCTGGCGGGATGGATTGCGTCAACTCCATCGCGAAATGAGGAGGTGGCCTGAAGATGGAAAAGATGCATGACACTTATGTTCAGCTCGGACGCGGCACCCCTGGTTGGTTTACATGGTCGACAAGGCTCTTGCCCGTCGGCCTTCTCGCCCAATTCCTGAGCGCCGGCACAGCGCTCTTTCAGGATGGCGAGCTTTGGGGAATTCATGCAGCGGTCGGTGGCATCCTCGCGATCCCGGCTCTTGCGCTTGTTGGCGGCAGCCTGTCACTGTCTCGGCTCCGGGGCTTCGGTTGGTGGAGCGGCCTCGTACTGATCCTCTATGTGGGCCAAGTGCTACTCGCGGCGGGATCGCAGCCATTGCCGCTCTCATTTCATCCGTTCAACGGTGCTCTTCTGTTAACGGCGAGCCTTGTACTTCTGGCCAAGGTCGAGAGAAGGCGCGCTCAGCCTGTGATCATGGACGCCGATGGCGCTCGGCTCAGCCGCGGTTATGGCGACTGACCGCAACATGGTGTTGAGAGCGGCCGTCATATCCAGCCAGGCTTGCCTGGGTCGGATGTCGACCACGACAGGATGACACCCCTTGACGCATCGATCATCGGGCTGGCTCGTGCCCGGCTGACTCAAGCCGCATGCGGCGTATAGCTCACCTGCAACTTACGCTACGCGCAGCCCGACGCTGAAACATAATCTCGTCTGCGCGAAGTTACTCCGCTGACCGGCGGACAGGAATACCTTTGTCGCAAAAGCTACCGGAGAAGGGAATCGATGCGTCGCTGGCGCCTCGTAGGCCGTGGATTGGAAAGTAAGGAATTTGACTATGACTATCAGGCTCGCGCTGGTCATCGGTGCATGCAACGGAGCCGGTTACTCCACCGCACTCTGTCTCGCAAAATCCGGTTTTCACATCATTGGAACATATGAGTCCCTCAAGGAAAGGCCGGCGGATGTATCACGAGAGATAGAATGGCTTGGGGTGAGTGCCGTCATGCTGAAGCTGGATCTCAGCTTGATGGACTTGCGTCCCTTTGCACAAGAAGTGAGTGAGGTACTTCGACAAACCTACAAAGCTGACAGATTGAGCCACATCATCATCAATACCGGTTCGGCGTGCGACACACCTGCTGCGGCGGTGGAAATAGACCATCGGCGTTTGTGTGACATGAACATTCGGCTACCCCACCTGCTCACCGAAGCGCTGAGCAACATATTGGCAGACGCTGGCGATTTCACCCTGATCTCCTCGTTCGCAAATCGAGGCCTGTCTCACGGATCCGCATCTTCACTTTCGACCACATATCGCAAAGCGTCATAACAGGAGATCAAACTGTAAGTGCCTCGCCCTAGCTCTGGGCAGGTATCGGCGAAGATGAGGTCGCGGTGTAGTGCGGCCAATCGACAAATCAGAGCGTGGGAGCCATGAGGTTCTCGGCCTTTGGCCTGGGCGGATTGCCGCTATTGGCTCCAGACTGAAGGCAGCTCTTTGTCGGGCGCATATCAATGTTGCGGACTTCGATGTCACCGGGTTCTTTGGATGCCAAGCAACTGAACCTTCGATCGCGTTCGGGGATGATGCCATTTTCTCCTTGCGCTTCAGAATTGCCGCGCGAATGGATCGCGCATCTCCAGCTTGCAGAGAGATCAAGATCGCTTCCGCAGTCTCCCTTGCTTGAAAGAATACAGCACTTGGCTGCGGCGCGGTGGTGGCGCGCGCCAAAGCTGATCAGTTCCGACATCCGACCGTAGCGGCACCAAGGCTCTCCCCATCCCAGCCCAACCAAGAAAAGAGGATGATCGAGAGCTACCTCGGTCTGATCTCAGTGACGCTTTACAAAGCGGGAGATCGCATCCACCACTCCCGGCGCCAAGGGAAGATTGTCGGCAAAATAAGTTGCGATGTTTTCGTTTCGGTCATGTGATGCGACTGTCTTTAGAACATGGTTGGTGTCCGGCAGTATAGCCGGTGTGGCGTGCGGGGCAGCCTCATGCAGGCGTTTCGCATCGGCCACGGACACCTGCAGGTCGCGCTCACCTTGCATGACAAGAATGGGTTTGGAGGCCTTTTTCGCCAAATCTGCAGGATCGAGTGCGAAAGTGCTGATCAGAAATTTCTGCACTGGCTGACCGAAAAGCGGGGCAAGCTCGGGCGGTATCTTCGAGGCGTCGACCTGCCGTCCAACGGATAGTTCGTCTATGGCATGATTTGCCGCATCCATCAGAGGCGCAATGTTGGGATTGGCGAGCAATTGTTCTCTAAGGACTTCTCCGAGTGGGCGCCCTGCCGTTGCCACAAGGATGACGCCGCAGACATTTTCTAGTCTCTCGGCGGCAGCCAGTGCCACCAATCCGCCCTCGCTATGCCCTAGGAGCCAGACACACCCGGCCCCAGTCCGGCTACGGATTACGTCGATCCATACGCCCGCATCTTGAACGTAATCATCTACGGTTACCGCGTTGGGATCTCCTACAGCGGCGTGGCTGCCGAACATGCCGCGTTTGTCTATCCGAACGCTGCCAATTCCCTGTTCACCCAAACCTTCGGCCAGAAGTCGATATGGTGCCGCCTTGACACCTTGCGGATTGTTGCCGTCCCGGTCCGTGGGGCCGGACCCCGGTATGATCAGTATCATAGGCGCACTTTGCGCGGGAAGGATCATCGTCCCTCGCAGTGCACCTTGAGGACCTGGCGCCTCAATCTCGCTGATTACCGGTATCGAGGTCCCAAGGGCGAGCATTGCAGTGATCGTTGCAGATCGCATCTAATGTCTCCGTAAAAAGTGGTTCTTCGAAGTTCTATCGATCGACAACATGACATTTCCGAGATCCTGTAGGGACGCAGAAAGCTAGGCGGCTTTGGACGAAGGGCTGCTGCTAACAGGTGCTGCTGGTTTGGGCGTTAGCCAACCTAGGGGCAATCAAACTGGTGTCCCCAAGAGCGCCGCTGCCACACGCGTGCAACGCCAAGCGTTATAAGCCATACCTTGCCTGGCGTTTTCACATGTCGCAGAATTGGACCCTCACCAACCGAGCCACGGGCAAGAAGACACCTGTTCGTAGCACTTGAGGATTAAGGTGTCGGCGCGGCTCCGTTGTCGCAGCTCGCAACGCTACAGCTGGCCTGCGCTCGTTCGGCAAAGAGCCTTGACAATGCCTGCGACGCGACAATCGCTCTCGGAAAGCCGGCGGGCACAGTGATCATGTAGACAATTTCCTTCAACTCATCCTCCGTCACGCCGATGTTCAGGGCATAACGAGCATGTACAGTCATGAGGTCAGTCATGCCCATGGCGGCGAAGGTAGCAACCGCTGCGAGTTGCCTTGTACGGTCATCAAGGCCCGGTCTCGACCAAACGTCACCGAGCGCGTAGGCCTCGGTCGCTTCCGCCAGGAATGGGAACTCGTCGCGCATGGTCTCGAGATTGTTTTGCGGTACGCCATTGTTGAGCTTGCTGACGACGGCCGCCCCTTTGGCGCGACGTTCCTCGACAGTATCTGCGAGGGCTGGATGCGCCAGAACAAGGACTGCAATGGCGCCAATTGCGGCAACAGGATAACGGAAAAAGCGAGCCATTTGATTACTCCATTTTTTCAGGTTGACGCTGGGTCAAAGACATTGAGTGGTCCGGCCTCGGCCCTGCGGAGCGCAGGCCAAAGCGAGCCTATCTTGGGCAAGTCGACTTCACTTGCGTCGCAAGATCATCCCAGCGTGGTGAAGCGTGTTCTCGTCAACGAAGACGCCATCTGCGGTGAAACCGGTGTCGTCCCAGTAATCAATCTTGTTGCCGGTGATGACATAACGGCCCTGGTAAGCGCTTTCGCGATTGCCGCGAGCTTCGTCGTAGCGACCATTGGGCAAGAGTTGGTGGCGGATGCGACCGTCATCCGTCACCCACATTCCGACGTATGGGTGGTTTTGTTGGGAGTGATTTGTAGACGGAGCAGGCATGTTATTCACGGCTCTTGCGTTTTGGGCCAATGCGCCGAAAGCCGTAGCTGTGGCGACGATTATCAGGACTACAAGCGGAAGAAAATTCTTCATGACTTAAGCTTTCCTGGTGAGGTCTTGTCTTGATGGAGCAGCCCGTCAGAGCATCGTCCGTGTCGGGCGGACCACCAGTTCGTTCACATCGACATCTTCGGGTTGCTCAATCGCGAAACGGACTGCGCGCCCGATGGCATCGGGGGTCAGCGCGATCGATCGATAGGTCTTCATCGCTTCCGCCGCCACCGGGTCGGTGATGGTGTTAGCCAGTTCGCTTTCCACGACTCCTGGGTGTATGCAGGTGACGCGCAGTTTGTCATTTTCCTGGCGCAGCCCATCGGAGATTGCTCGGACGGCGAATTTGGTCGCGCAGTAAACAGCAGCGGTTGGTGAGGCTGACAGGGCGCCGATCGAAGCTATGTTGACGATGTGGCCTGAACCGCGATGGTTCATTTCCTGCAGGACAGCTGCAATGCCGTAAAGCACGCCCTTGATGTTCACATCCACCATCTTGTCCCACTCGTCGACCTTTAGCGAAGACATCAGCGATAGCGGCATTACGCCGGCATTGTTGACAAGGACATCAACGCGGCCATGCTCCCGCCGCGCTTCCTCTGCGAAAGCTGCGAATTCCGCACGATTGGTCACATCGACCTTGAAGGTGCTGACCTTGCCGCCGTACGACTTGATCGCCTGAGCAACATTCTCAAGGTGGTCTGTGCGCCGAGCGCCTAGCACAACCGTGGCGCCCGCCTTTGCAAGTTCGTGCGCAATCCCGACTCCAATGCCACTGGATGCGCCAGTTATGAGAACAACTTTGTCCATAGCTTTCCTCTTTCGTTTTGATGTTGAATTGAGGGTAGCCTTAGGACATTGTTGCGATAAGCCGCCTTTCGCTTAACTCAGAGAGAAGAAAAACTAACCAATGTGGTCGGACCTGAATGCGCTCGCCGTCTTTGCTCTCGTCGCAGAAGAGCGCAGCTTTCGAGCAGCTGCAGATCGCATGGGAGTGACACGTTCAGCTGTCAGTCAAACGATCCGCAAGCTGGAAGAAGCACTCGGTATCGCGCTCGTGAACCGAACAACCCGTAGCGTCGCGCTGACGGAAGCGGGCGAGAGACTATATGCGGAGGCTGCGCCGGCGTTGCTCGAGATGCAGGGCGCTCTGGATGCAGCCGCGAATTTGACCGGATCCCCGCGCGGACGGCTAAACCTCGCAGTGTCATCCATTGCCGAAAGCTTTCTTTCTGGTCCTCTTCTCACGTCCTTTTTGGATCAAAACCCGGACGTGAAACTTCATGTGACCGTTACCGACGAGGAATTCGATATCGTTTCGCAAGGATATGATGCCGGTGTGAGGCTGGGAGAGGTGATTGCCCAAGATATGATTGCGGTGCCGGTAACAAGCGAGCAACGTCAACTGGCTGTGGCATCGCCCGCCTATCTTGAGCGGCAGGGCATGCCAAGGCATCCAAGTGAGCTTGCAAACCGCCGCTGCATCGGGTGGCGTCGATCTGCGAATGTCGCACCCTATCGGTGGGAATTCTCCGAACATGGGCGGGAGTTTTCCGTAGCAGTGGCGGATACAATCACGACCACGGACATGGCGTTGATGGTCAAGCTTGCGGTTGCAGGTGCTGGCATCACCTTCGGCATGGAAGACAGCTTCCGTCCGGCGATTGCACGCGGTGAGCTGGTGCCGGTTCTAGAGGATTTCTGCCCATACTTTCCCGGTTTCTATCTCTACTACCCAAGCCGACGTAACATGGCACCCAAACTGAGAGCACTGGTGGACCATCTGCGCAGTTATCGGTGAGTGTGGCCCGCCACGAACGCCCTAGTCTTTGGTGATGAAAAGGGAACGGTCTGACTGTTATCGAGAACGAGCCTGTGCAAGTGCGGCTATCATTCGTTAGCTGAACTTGGGCCCGGCCGAACTTTCGGAAAACTCGTTTCGCAGAAATCCGAGACAACCACCACAACCGGACGCGAGGCCCATTTTCAGGCTCTTCGGGATTTTATTGGTTTTCAGCATACAACAGAGCAATATCTTCGTGATATCTTTTGCAGGGCCCGTCAGCGAACAGGACAATTGCTTTGGTTCTCCCAATGACGACGGTACAGCCATTCGCGAATTGAAAACGCCTGTCGCCCCGTTTGGTCTTGATCATTGTAGGAACCTCATCCTGCGGCCTGCCGTTTTTCACACTATGCTGCGGCGGAGCCGACCACATCTCAGCATCGCTCACGAAAGCGCGGCCCGCTCGTTTGTCGTATATGCAGAGCTCAGCTCTCGAAGATCCCCGCGTCTTATCTGAGATCAACATGGCGACTACACCCGCTCGGTCGTCGAAGCCAACAATTGCCGAGGCCAGAGAATTGCGCAGGCCGCTGGCACCCAGGCAGGCCTTTGTGACTTTGGCCTCGAAGGCCGCCCATGCGTCAGCGCTCGACGCGTTTGCGGGGCTGCTGAATGCGAGGAATGCAGCGCTTATAGCGCTGACCACAACACGGTTCATCATTTTGGTTCTCCTGTTATTTCTGGTGATTGTCAGGATTGTCCTGAGCGAAGCTCTCCTTGAGTTTGCCCCAATGAGTGCGCGGCCCTAAGTCGTTCTGCAGCCATCATCTGTGACGCAAAGTCTGCCGAAATTTGCCCTTTACGAGGTGGCCGAATTCTTTGGCTTTGCGTTCCTGACACTGTCGAAATCGCTGCCACATCCTGGCTGATGCGTTGCACTTCAGAGCTGGTCACGGCCCCAATCATCGCCTGAGATTGTCATGGTCGCCACGCAATCGAGCGGCGCCTGCAACATATCCCGTCACAACGTGGATCGTTGTTCAGAGCATCGCATCATCGTTGCCGATCGCTTGGAAGTGGACCGTCTTTCCACGTCGCGGCGATGAACAATATGGCAATGGCGCCGACTACCAGTCCCGGCAGAAGATTCGCCGGAACTCCTGCGATTTCGCTACGGCCGGCCAGTGCCCCTCCGATGTCGACATGAAGCGCCGTTGCGAGCACCAAGCCAGACACGTTGTAGACGCCATGAATGACAACTGCGACCTCCAGGCCTCCTGTCCTCCAAGTGATCACCGCCAGCGAGGAGAAGAGCACGAGATAGGAGGTCAAGAGGTAGGGATCGGAAGTGCCGTGAAACAGCGAGAACAGGCCTGCTGTAAGAATAATGCCAAGGATCGCACCGCTGAGGGGGGCGAGCGTCCAGCTGCCTACTATCCGGAACATCAAGCCGCGGAAGCCATACTCTTCACCGGCGGCGGCGAGCGGTGTGAGGATCATGCCAGTTATGAAGAAGGCCACGACATCCATGTGGCTCCAAGTTATGGTGTCGCCCGGCATGAAAAGCGATGTTAGCGACATCGGGATCAGCACCAAAGGGCCAATGACCAGTAAGGAACGGCCAAACATGTCGAACCGAAAGCAGCCGGTGACCGAGTGCAATGAACCGGCAGGAAGACCGTAGAAAACACGCTGCAGCAGCATGCTGTACGGTATGAGTAGCGCCAACGCCAACGACGTGGCTGCGTGCGAAAGCGGTGTGAAGCCGCTGCGTCCAAGTATATTGGCATCAATGAAAGAGGCGCCGGCGAGGCCAAGATGGGCAAAGCCGATCAATCCCCCAAACAACAGCAGAATTACCGTCAGGCCGCGCAGAATGCGTCTTTCAGGTCCCGCAAAAGCACGGTGATACTCCACCTCAGTGGGCAGATATCCATGTGGAGCCGCGGCTTTGGATTGGGAGAAACCGTGCTCGGCGTCGTGCGTCATATTATTTCCTGTTGTTGAAGCTCCGGTCTAGGGCATGGGAGACGAAGCCGAATTTGGTTTCTGGTAAGCTGTCTCTGAATTGGCATCGGGGCGTGACCAGCATGCCGGCTAGCGCTGATGTCATTGGTCACCTGAGTGAGTTTGACGATCCGACCAGGTCTGGTTTGCGGCCCGTTTCCTCGTTCTGATCATGCCTTGCGTCATCGCCTCCGAAGCATCGCTTGGTCGATCGATTGCGCCTGCTGCGGGTAGAATGCTGATTGAGCCCGCAATCGGCATGGATGCTGAATTGAAGGCGCTGAAGTTTTCTTATCTCCAAAACCTTCGTGGCAGCGAGCGTTTGGCCGCTACGCTACGGTTTTGCAGAACTGCGGAGAGGGGCTCGGACAAGAGCGGGGAGGGCCGTTGAAATCCTGAATACAATAAAAAAACACTGTGTATTGTCTCTCCTTAAACGGTAGGCGTTGGCGCGCCTGCTGAGAAGGGTTCCGCAGGGTGGCACTTTGCCGGCTCGCCATGGCCGAGCGCCGTCAAAAACCAGGAAGACATTGCAGCAACATTGCATGAATTAAAAAAATGACCGGATCCGGTTTGGCGGCGGCCGTTCGCTAATCTGAAAACTTATTGGCAACACCTCCTCTGAGGCCCTGCCGGCGGACCGGGCGGGGGCTTAATGTGGCGGGGAGAGATAATTTCATCGCGATAGCCGTTTTGGCGTACTTGCTCTCGTTGAGATGGTGGAGTCCGCGCATTCAAAATGCGGCAGGTAGCATCGAAGGAGCCAAATGACTGGATGGGGACGGTTTTGCGCATCCGCCCCCACCCTAATAGTCGATTCGTTACAGCTGGACGCCTTTAGGGTTCGAGACTGCCATCTCGCCGTTCGCCGTTCGCCGTTCGCCAATGTCAGCGATACGTGCCAGCGCTCCGTTCGGTGAAGACTGTAGACGTGTATTTCGGGGAAGAGGACTTTGCTCGTCCACCAGCGTAGGGAGGCAGTAACCGATGCCGTCACTGGTGCTCGGCAAATCGTTCTACATGGAGTTGGGGACACTCCTCTTCTTGAGGCACCTGTCGTCGTGATCCCCGGGACTTTGCGGTTGATTGATGGATTGCAGACCCTTGAATGAGTGTTGGTGTGTGCATCGCCCCGGATCGGTGGTTCGATTGCGATACTAGGATTGTTTTCGTGTAGGCGGACAAAGCCGCCTACACGCGAGCCAGAAGATCAGGATCTGATGAATGCTAGGAGGTCCGGGTTGATCACTTCCGGATGGGTCGCGAAAGGCGCATGCGAAAGTCCCGGGTAGGTCTTGAGGGAACCGTTTTTCAGCAGCTTGATTGCCTTGTGGGCCGAATTTGAAATCGGAACGATCTGGTCATCTTCGCCGTGCATCAGCAAGACCGGAATTGAAAGCGCTTCAAGGTCCTGGGTGAAGTCTGTTTCGGAGAAGGCCTTGATGCAGTCATATTGCGCTTTGACGCCGCCCATCATCCCTTGCCTCCACCAGTTCTGGATTTGACCTTGGCTTACCTTTGCGCTTTCGCGATTAAAGCCAAAGAAGGGACCAGAGGGAATATCCAGGAAAAACTGAGCCCGGTTAGCGATGAGCGAAGCTCTGAAGCCGTCGAATACTTCAACTGGAATGCCATCCGGGTTGCTCTTGGTGAGCGCCATTACAGGCGGCACCGCACCAATCAGGACGGCTTTCGCGATTCGACCCTGTTCTGCGCGAGCCGCATATCGGGCAACTTCGCCGCCTCCAGTTGAATGGCCGATGTGAACTGCATTCCTGAGGTCGAGTGCCCTGGCCAGTTCAACAACGTCATTGGCATAGGTGTCCATTTCATTACCGGTGTCGGTCTGGTCAGATCGCCCATGTCCACGACGGTCATGGGCGATCACCCGATATCCTTTTTCCAGGAAATACAGCATCTGATTGTCCCAGTCGTCCGACGATAGCGGCCAGCCGTGATGGAACACGATCGGCTGTGCGTCACGCGGCCCCCAATCCTTGTAGAAGATGGTTGTCCCGTCATTCGTCTTGATAGTCGCCATGTTAATGTCTCCATAGGTTTGAGCTGATGCGGGGGTTTGCAGCACCAGGAGAGCTGCTGATGCACTGCCCGCCAAAAATGTGCGTCTGGTAAGTCCTGGGTTCATTGGGGTGTTTCCCTGTTCGACCTTGACAGGATAGATCGGACGCTGGATTAGTCGTGTGGCAGAAAAGACAATTACCGAGGCAAAAATGACAGAAGTCCGAGCCTCCGATTTGGTTGCCGATGTCGGTCTTCTTATTTACCGGGATTGTCAGCTTGCCGCGATCTACGGATTGACGGATCTGTTTCGCATTGCCAGTGAGAGGGCGGGTGACAGCGGTCGCACAATTCGCGTTTCACACTGGCAGACAGTAGATGATCAAGTCGTTTGCGTTTGGGATAGCCACCCGGGCTCAGCACACAGACTGACACACGTTATCGTGCCGCCCAGCATCGTGATGCCTGAACAGATGCCCACAGCACCTGCAGCATCGTCATGGCTTCTGGAGCGGCATGCCGCTGGCGCAACCCTCTGTTCCGTATGCGCAGGTGCATTCGTATTGGCACAGACCGGGCTGATCAACGGCCGGCGTGCAACGACCCATTGGGCTTTTGCTCGACATCTCGCCTCTCGCTTCCCGGAAGTCCATCTTGCGGAAGAGCACCTGCTGGTCGACGACGGAGATATCATCACAGCTGGGGGCATCTTGGCCTGGGCAGATCTTGGTCTGACGCTGGTCGGACGGATGCTGGGACAAGCGACAATGCTCGCGACGGCAAGGTTTCTGCTGATCGACCCTCCGCGGGACAGCCAGCTCCCTTTCTCTCAATTCGTGGCGCGATTCGATCACAATGATGAAGCTATTCGCCAGTGCCAGCATCACATTCACGCAAATGCCCCCAAGATGCAGGGCACAGCAGATCTTGCTCGAATTGCGGGAATGACCGGTCGCACCTTTCTTCGGCGGTTCACTGCTGCGACAGGACTCACGCCCGTCGAATATTTGCAGCAGGTCCGGATTTCGAAGGCTCGCGAGGCTTTAGAGCGCACCTTGGATCCCATTGAGCGCATCGCTTGGGACGTCGGCTATTCGGATCCAGCAGCATTCCGTAAAATCTTTCAAAAAATGACCAGCCTAGCGCCAGCGGCCTATCGCCAAAGATTCAGCATCACGACAAGCAATCAGCTCAATGAGACTCCGCGTAAATGCCTGGGATACAGACACCGGCAGAAGTCTTCCGCAAGAAACTGCTCGCACAGCTGAGGCATGCCGGATAGCTTCGCCCTGCCCGCAAGTTGCGTTTCAGCACGAGCTCACATAGTCATTAATCAATTTCTTAGCAGAAGTGGAGCAGAGGTTCGAAGCCGCTTGTCTGCTGCGATCATCTCTCAGGCGGGCACCCTCCGGACCCATCTATACCTTCGTCACTCGCCTAAATTTGCTGCAGTTCGCGAGCCGCCAACGGTTTCAGCGCCTCCGAGGACCTCGTCATTTAGACGCCTCTTCTGAACGTTTAAGCAAGAGCCGGACCCCGGTGTAATCCCCGTTCGTGATCTCCACACCGTGGGTCGCATAGGCTGCCTTGATCTTTTCCTTGGTGCGCTCAGTTGCCGATCCCGTCATCTCAAATCGATGCACTGTGGAAAAAGCGATTCCAGCATTCTGAGCCAAGTCCCGAACCGACCATTTGAACATCGCTCGAGCGGCCCTGTTTGCTTCTGGAGTCAGCGCAGCCATAACACTTCCGATAAAATGAATACTATTTTAGTGAAAACGCTTCCCGAAGGGCGTCGCAGCGTCCATGAATACAACCGTAGGCGTAGGCTATCGATTTGTATAGCTGCGCCCGCGCTCCCGTGTCCGACCACCTACTGCTTATCTGCGACGGCGTTTAGCCGCCGACGTCTCTCGTTCGGATCGAAGCAGGATCTTAGCCATGGAACTTCGCCAACTCTCATACTTCGTGGCTGTTGCCGAAGAACTCCACTTCGGCCGTGCCGCCATGAGGGTGAACATTGCCCAGCCGGCGCTGAGCACGCAGGTCCAGGCGCTGGAGGAGGCGCTTGATGTGCCGCTCCTGACACGCTCAACCCGCAAGGTCGAGCTGACGCGGGCAGGGGAGGTGTTCTACGATCGCTGTGTCAGGATGCTGGGTGAGCTTGATCTCTCAGCCCAGATGGCGCGTGCGGCAGGAGGCAGGACCATGCGGGAGATCAGGATCGGCACGATCTATCCGGCAACGACAGGGGTACTGCCGGCATTTCTCGCTCCGATTGGTCGGAAGTTTCCCGATATCCGATTGCATGTTTCGAATGGCTCGACATCGGAGATCATTCGCTAGCTGGAATGCGGCAAGCTGAAGCTTGGCTTCATCCAGCCGGCGGCTCGCTACGCTTCTTCTCGATTGCCCACGAGCGGTATCTGCTGGCGGTCCCGATGGGAAACCCGAATGCGTCAAAGAACGAAGTCACGATCGAGGATCAGAGGGCGGAGAAGATCATCGCCTTCAAGCGGCAGAACCTCTCTTACACCGAGCGCTATTTTGCCGAGACCTTCGAGGAGCACGGACTGAATGACAATGTCGCTCATACCTGTGATGACACCTTCTCGCTGATCTCGCTTGTGTCCTCAGGTCTTGGTGTCGGCTTTGCTCCGGAGTGGACGGCAGAACTGCCGGGGAGGGACGTGGTGCTGAAGAAAGTAACAGGCATCGATCTGAAGATCGGGCTTGGTGTTGCCTGGAGCAAGGATGATCCGACCGCGGCGCGTGATGACATCATCGACATTGCCCGGACGCTGGGAAGGCCGGGCAGGTGAGGGACGTGGTGTGGGCTACTGCGCTCACCTAGCCCACTGCCTCCTTGAAGCGGAACGCCATGGCCGGGCGAAGTCGGTCCCGCCTGACCCCAATTGGGGGTCGCTATGCTCAAGCTCCTGCGGCTTCCCTTAGTCCGGCCCTGACGTGACGAGAATTCCCGCGTTCGCGCCCTTCGGTCGCCGCTTTGCTGAACGCTCCGATATTCTTCATTGTCTGACCCGGATCTCGCGCAAGCGCGGCTTTTGATCCGGATCGCTGTCGCAGCCAATTGCGCTGGACGCCCCATGTTCGTCTGCCGCTTGCGATGAATCGAACGGATCGTCTGTATAGTGGCGGATCTTCCGCAGCGCCGGCCGCTCGCCTAGACTGGTTGATGCTTTCTTGGACCGTGCTGGCTCAGCCATGATTCCGATCGTGGTCCTGGCGATATGATGCTTACAATAGCTCACGTGAGGCCGTATTTGTGAGTTATAGAAGGGCGTAACCTTCTGTTAGCCTCAAAAGTCGCTCTCACCCAGCCCTGAACAACCCGTGGGATCCACTCATCTGCGCAAGGACTTCGTGGAGCAGCGCAATGATGTCGCCGCGAGGGGAGATCGTGCGCTCGACGATGCCTATCTGACGCGTCACCTGCGGCTCACCGAACGGAAATCTTCTCAGATCCTGACCATGTTGCTGGAAGCCGTGGAGTACCAGCCCGAGGCATCGCGGCGGGAACGGCCGATGATGGGGCAGGAGGCGGTCACGAGTCCGCTGAGACCGCACTTGCGTCTCGTGTCGGGCGGCATGGATGGACGCCACGGCCAGCTGACCGGTGCTTCGGACGGTTTCGACGATCCGGGTTCTTCGGCGGCTTGACTCCTATTCCATCACTCTCTCGGGCGCGAGCTCTTATCGGGCACGCGTCCTACCTGAAAGAACCGAACATGAGAAAATCAAGCAGTTTCAACATTCCGATTTCATCCAGAGGCTCATCTGGATGGCCCTCGGTATGATCTCCTTCGTCGGGATGTCCGTCGGATCGCGAGAGCTCGCCAGCACGCTGTCAATCGAACAGGTACTTTTCTTTCGCGCGCTAATCGGACTTTGTGTCATCGTCGCCTTCGGCCGGAGGCTGCTGCCGGAATTGCGTCATGCGAAGCTCTTCAAACTGCATCTTGCGCGCAACCTCGTGCAATTCATGGCCCAGTATCTCTGGACGATTGGCGTCGTCATGCTGCCGCAAGCTTCCGTGTTCGCCCTGGAATTTACCATGCCGATCTGGGTTGCCCTGCTTGCCTTCTTGTTTCTGCGCGAGAAAACGACGAGGCTAAGGATCTTCGCAACGATCAGCAGCTTCATCCCCCGCAACCAATGAGACTTGTAACTGACGCCATTCAAATGCTGGCGTTGAAGCTCCTCACCATGACGGTTGAGAGGCTTTTTGCGTTCGGGCACACGCTCAGTTCTCCCTCTTGATAGGGTACAAAGTCCCTATTCCCCTTCGGACCATGAGGGAGATATTCGTCCGACCAATCGGCATGGTTTTTCCCCCCCCAATTCTTGCAGAGTTAAGCCTCAGACACTGCGCGGACCAGCTCGGGCTGGCTGCGTTGATCAACAAGAGGGGCGGGGAAACCCGGTTGCATCATGGTACAGCTCAACAAGAACGACCTGGATTTCATTCTGCGTCAGATCAAGATCGCCGAGGCCCACGTCGCTGCGATCGATGCCGGCACGGATCCCCGGGTGGCGCTGGAGCAGCTCGTGTCGAGCCCGCTTCTGCCCTATGGCCTGCGCACAGTCGATGGCTCCTTCAACAATTTCCAGCCGGGTATGACTCATTTCGGCGCTGCCGATCAGCCGATGGTCCGGCTGCTTGATGCACAGTTCGCGTCCGCCGAAGCCAATCCGCGTTCAGGGGCTCCGACGAGCTACGCCAGCACCTCGGGCAGTGTCTACGACAGCCAGCCGCGCATCATCTCCAACCTTGTCGCCGACCAGTCCTTGAACAATCCGGCCGCCATTTCAGCAGCTCTGGCGTCTGTCGGTATTGTCGGTGCCGACGCGTTGGCGATCGTCGGCGAGGTCATGCAGCTGCAGGCGGTCGCCAAGGCTGCCCATGACGCGGTGGGGGGTGCCGCCGATGCCGCGCAGGAGCAAGCCGATGCTGCTGATGCCGTCGTTACGGACGCCGCAGGAGCTGTTCAGAACGCACAAGACGCATTGGCAGCCACCAATGGCGTGCTTCAAGCGGCGCTCGCTACTCAGGCTACAGCCTCCGGTGCACTTGCCGACGCGAATACGGCACTGGCGAGTCATGCGTCGGTGCTGTCTGCTGCGCAGTCGGCGGCAGCGGCTGCACAGGCCGCTGTCATCGGCGCGCAGGCGATCGTTGATGCGGCGACCGCGACGCGCAACACGACCTTTGCCGAGATGGGACTTGCTGAGCAGGCCATGGAGGCGGCCCTTGCGGCCTTCCAGGTGAACGGGTCGGCGGAGAATGCCGCCGCCTACTTTGCGACTTTTGATGCGTATGACGATGCCTCCCTGGCCTATCAGAACGCCGCTGAAGACCTGGAAGACGCACACGAGGCTCTCGTTGCTGCACAAGCGGCCCAGTCGTTGGCGGTCGCTGATCTTCAGTCGGCCGTCGAACAGCAGCAGTTCCTTGCAGGAGCGGTGAGCGACGCGCAGGCGGATCTGGCTGCCGCCAACCTGGACGTGGCTACGGCAAACGTGTCCGTTGACGTTGCGAGGACGACTCTTGACGCGGCCAATAACGCCCTTGCTGCGGCTGAAGACATCCGTGAGGCCATCCTGACCGGCGAAGCTGCTACGGCGGCGGCTGAAGCTGCCGCCGCCGCCGCCGACGCCGCCGTACTGGCGGAGTTAACCTCGCATGGCGTCGAAATGGATGGCAACAACGTCTTCATCAAGAACATCGCGGCAGACCTTGGAGACACCGCTTCCTTCAACGGGTTCATGACCATCTTCGGCCAGTTCTTCGACCACGGCCTCGATCTGACCACCAAGGGCGGTGCGGGTTCGGTCTATATCCCGCTGCAGCCGGATGATCCGCTCTATGTGCAGGGCAGCCCGACCAATTTCATGGTTCTCACGCGTGCTACCAATGATCCAGGCGTCGATGGCATTCTCGGCACGGCCGACGACGTGCGCGATCACACCAACGAGACCACGCCGTGGATCGATCTGAACCAAGTCTACACGTCGAACCCATCACATCAGGTCTTCCTGCGCGAGTACGCCCTTGTGGGCGGCAAGCCGGTTGCCACCGGTCACATGCTTGAAAGTGCGACCGGCGGTCCGCCGACCTGGAAGGATATCAAGACTCAGGCCAAGGAAGTCCTCGGCATCCGGCTGGATGACATGAATGTGCATGCGGTGCCAGCGGTTGTGACGGATCTCTATGGCGAATTCGTCCGCGGTCCGAATGGCTTTCCGCTGCTTGTGGCACCGTTGCCGAATGCTCCCATGGAAGGCAACCTCCAGAACCCAGTTGACGCGATGCAAGCCGTCGGAGCCGGCCGCGCCTTCCTGAACGATATTGCTCACGATGCTGTCCCCGGCGCCTACGTCGCTGACCGCGTTCAGGGCCAAGCCGTCTATGCTGAGAAAACTGCCGACACGGATGGCGCTACCGGCAACGCTCAAGCACCTGCCAATGATTTCGGCGGTGTCTCGACCTATGACAACGAACTTCTCGACCGTCACTTCATCGTCGGCGACGGACGTGGAAACGAAAACATTGCGCTGACTGCAACGCATGCCATGTTCCATGGCGAGCACAATCGTCAGGTCGAGGAAATCAAGGCAAGTCTGCTCGCCGGAGGCGATGTCGCGTTTCTCAACGAGTGGCTGCTCACCGATGTCTCGACGATGCCGACCAGCGGTGCCGGCCTTGTCTGGGATGGCGAACGCCTGTTCCAAGCCGCCCGCTTCTCGACGGAGATGGTCTATCAGCACCTCGTCTTCGAAGAGTTCGTCCGCGCGATCACCCCGCAGATCGACCCCTTCGTGTTCTCGAATTCGGTCGAGATCGATGGCGCAATCTTCGAGGAGTTTGCCCAGGTCGTCTATCGCTTCGGCCACTCGATGCTCAACGAGAATGTCGATATCCTGAAGTTTGCCGGCGGTCAGGTCAAAGCGGAAGAAAAGGGACTGATCGACGCCTTCCTCGATCCGGTCATGTTCGATGCCCAGGGCGTCGACGCCCATGCGGCGGCCGGTGCCATTCTACGTGGGATGACCCGTCAGGCCGGCAACGAAATCGACGAATTCATGACCAGCGCGCTGCGCGACAATCTGGTCGGCCTGCCGCTCGATCTGGCGGCACTCAATATCGCTCGCGCACGGGAGACCGGTGTTCCCTCGCTCAATGAAGCGCGCCGGCAGATCTATGATCAGACACAGGACACCTATCTGAAACCCTATGAGAGCTGGGTGGATTTCGCCCAAAATCTCAAGAACCCGCTGTCGATCGTCAACTTCATCGCAGCCTACGGCACCCATTCCACGATCCTTTCTGCGACCACAGCCGAGGCAAAGCGGGACGCGGCTTGGGATCTGGTCTTCGGAAAGGCAGGGGAAACGTCCACGCAACGCGAGGCTCGCCTCGACTTCCTGAACTCATCGGGCTCCTGGGCCAATACTGAAACGGGTCTCAACAAGGTCGACTTCTGGATCGGCGGTCTTGCCGAGGCCTTGATGCCCTTCGGCGGTATGCTGGGTTCCACATTCACCTTCGTCTTCGAACTGCAGATCGAGAAGCTCCAGAATGGTGACCGCTTCTATTATCTCAGCCGCACACAGGGCCTCAATCTGCTGACGGAGCTGGAAAGTGACAGTTTCGCCGACCTGATTCGACGCAACACCGATACTGAAGAGGTTGGTCTGCACATCAATGGTGCGGCGTTCCAGACCGCCGATTACATTATCGAGATGGACCAGTCTCGCCAGTACAACAAAGGTCTCGCAGACAACGGAAGGGCTGATCCGACCCGTGCACCCGATGTTATCTCTGCGATCACCGGGACCGACAGCCTCGTCACCCGCGGCCCGGACTACCTCAAATACAATGGCGGTGAACACGTGGTGCTCGGTGGCACCAACAGATCGGAAACGATTATCGGCGGTGCCGGTGATGATACGATCTGGGGAGAGGGTGGCGACGACCGCATCGAAGGCGGCTTCGGCGTCGATCACATCCATGGCGGCGACGGCTCAGACATCATCACCGACAGTGGTACCGACATCGGCGCTGCGGACGTGCTGAAGGGCGAAGCCGGCGACGATCTGATCAACGGTGGCATGGGCCTCGACCTCATCTTCGGCGGCGATGGGTCCGACATTCTCTCTGGCGGCTCGGAGGCGAAGAGCATCTTCGGCGGCGAAGGCGACGACTATATCCGCGCGGCCTCCGGTGGCGGCGGCGTCGTCTACGGCAACGAAGGCAATGACTGGATGGAAGGCCAGGGGAACATGAACACCCTGACCGGCGACAACTCGGAATTGTTCTTCAATTCCCGCGTCATCGGCCATGACATCATGATCTCGGGTGAAAACGACACGGATTTCGACGCCGAATCGGGTGACGACATCATGGTCCAGGGCATCGGCATCAACCGCAATAACGGTATGGCCGGCTTCGATTGGACGACGTTCAAGGGCAATGACTATGATGCCGTTGCCGACATGAATGTCAGCATCTTCGTCAACCAGCAGAACAACATCCTGCGGGACCGCTACGACCTTGTCGAAGGTCTGTCCGGCTGGAAGAACAACGACACCCTGACGGGACGCGACGTGGTCATCGGCGGCTATGATGCCGCCGGCAACGCCGCCCAGGTGACCCCCGACGCGCCGATCGAAAGCTTCTCCAACGCGCTCCTCGAAAAGAACGTCGACAACATTACCGGGCTTCGCGAGCTTGTGGCGCATCTCGCGCGCTTCACACTGACCAATCCGAACAATGCCGATGGCGACAGCGAGAGTGCCGTGATGGATACCTCCGACGGGTCCGACATCCTGCTGGGCGGCGGTGGCTCCGACATGATCCGTGGCATGGGCGGCGATGATATCATCGACGGCGACAAGTGGCTGAACGTCCGTATCCGCATCAAGGATGGCGACATTACCTATACGGCCGACAGCTTGGCTGGGCCGATTTATCTGGAATCGGATCTCGTCAACGGGATGCTGAAAACCGGTGCTGTGGCACAGAAGGGTGGCGCAACGCTTGACAGCCTGCTCTTCAGCCGCACCTTCGTGCCGAGCCAGTTGTCGATGGTTCGCGAAATCGTGGATGGCAGCGGCGCTGGCGATGTCGATACCGCTGTCTATTACGACAATTTCGAGAATTACGAGGTCACCTACAACAATGATGGCAGCGTGACGGTTGCGCATGTGAACCCGACGGCAGTTATTGTCGACGCAGTTTCGGGTCGCAACCTTCAGGCGGAGGGTACGGACCGGCTGTTCAACATTGAGAAGCTGCAATTTGCAGATCGGACCGTAGATATCGACGCGTTTCTCCCTTCGCCGGCGACCGGGCTTCCAATCATCATCGATCCTACGCCGACAAATGGCTTGGTGTCCCCAACAGAAGGTCTGGCGCTTGCGGTCGATACGTCCGCCATTCAGGATCGCAATGGCCTTGGGGCGTTTGCGTTCCAATGGGAGAGTTCGTCGGATGGTGGAACGACCTGGACAAACGTTCCCGGCAATCAGGGGGGCAACGCAGCCAATTTCACGCCTGGATCGCAGGTAGGCAGCCAGCTGCGTGTGGCGGTATCTTTCACTGACGGAGTCGGTACAAACGAGGTTGTTTACTCGGTTCCGACGCAGGTTGTCGGAGACAATTGGAATGGCATTGCGTTCTCCACGTTTAACGGAACCGCAGGGGATGATATCGCCACCGGCGCAGACTTGGGCATTTTTGGCAGCAACAATGACACGCTGAACGGGAACGGGGGCAACGACATCCTGAACGGCCGGGGCGGCAATGACATCCTCAATGGTGGATTCGGCGATGACCGTTTGAATGGCGGCGCAGGCCGGGATGTTTTGGACGGCGGCGTTGGCAACGATGTCATCCTCGCCGGAACTGGCAATGACACAGTTAACCAGATCAGTGATCAGGGCCGCGACATCGTCGATGGAGGGCAGGGCAACGACACGTATCGTCTGTCCGGTGTGCAGGGTGCCGAGCGTTTCCGCATTTATGCTGTCACCAACAACCAGAATGCGGCGCTTGCCGCCGCGCTGGGTACGGTCTTTTTGCCGACAACCGAGATCGTCATCACTCGTGCTCTGGCGAACGGCCCCGAAACGGTCGTTGCAGAACTCGCCAGCATTGAGGAAATCGTCATCAACACGCTGAATGTCACCGCCAACAACAACAACGGCGGCCTCGACACCGGTACTAACGGCAGCGACATCATCGAAGTCATCGGCAACTTCGACAGCACCAGCCTGAACTACTCGACTATCACCATCGATGGCTCTGATGGCGATGACGTGGTCGATATCTCGGCCCTCAGCTCCGCCCACCGTATCGTCTTCCGCTCGAATGGCGGAAATGACACCATCGTCGGCGCGTTGCGTCCGCAGGACGTCGTCGAAGTCGCACCCGACGCCAATCCGGAAGAGTACAGCGAGACAGACAATGGCGACGGCACAACCACGCTGTCGAACGGCAGCCACTCGCTGACCTTCACGGGTGAGGCACCGATCCTCGTCGATGCCGGTACGGAACATGATCACCATGATGACGGGTCTGATCAGGAGGATACCGATAACGACGGTGATGTCATCATACCTCCAGCCTCGGGTCAGTCACCGACTGTGCTGATCGGCACTTCTTCTGCGGATGCGTTGCTTGGGGCTGGTGGAGACGACACGATCCTGGGTGGTGCTGGTACGGATGTTCTTGTTGGCCAGGGTGGTTCTGACATTCTGCGTGGCGAGGACGGCGATGACGTTGTGTCGGGCGGTGATGGCAATGACGTCATCAATGCCGGGCTCGGCGACGACGAGGTGCATGCCGGCGGTGGCAACGACATCGTCTTCGGCGGTGCCGGTGCCGATCTGATCTTCGGCGATGCCGGCAATGACGTGATCGAGGGCGGAGCCGGTGACGACCGTGTCTGGGCGGGAAGCGGCGACGACACCGTCATCGCGACCCTGAATGACGGCAATGACGTCTACTACGGCGAAGACGGCATCGACACGCTGGACTATGCAGCGACCAGCGCCAACCTGA